>Ga0187773_10000239_pt1 | contig 22965 bp, 23 predicted proteins | sample 0216_BV02_MP05_1_FD_133133 | JGI IMG/M metagenome (GOLD analysis project Ga0187773, IMG submission 133133) | Tropical peat soil microbial communities from peatlands in Department of Meta, Colombia - 0216_BV02_MP05_10_MG | ecosystem: Environmental > Terrestrial > Soil > Wetlands > Peat | place...
CTTTTCCAATGATTTTGGGTTGGCATCGTGGGCGGATACATCATACCCATGGTAGGCGGAGTGGACGGCAATCTGGGTTCCCAGGGTGCCGGTTCCGATCACCGCGACCTTTTTGATCTTAGGGGTCATTTTTTGTTTCTCCAGGGTCAAAATAGACTAAAGTTCTCCCTCAAGTTCCAATCGATAACCTGTTGAAACGGAAAAGCCAACATCGAGAAGAATGTTGGCTTTTCCGGGGTATCATTTTCCGCCTTAGCTCCAGGGGGATCAGGTGACCTTCATCATCCATCCATAGGGGTCTTTGATCTTTCCATACTGGATGCCCATGATTGTATCGTAGAGCTTCCGCGCCAGAGGACCTACCTTTCCCTGGTTGATCACGTAATTTTTCCCTTTGTAGGCCACCTTTCCCACAGGGGAAATGACCGCGGCCGTCCCGGCGGCAAAGATCTCCTTCACCCGTCCGGATTCCAAACCGGATAGCACCTCGTCCAGACTGACCATGCGCTCGGAGACCTTCATTTCCCAGTTCCGGCAGATGTGGAGGACGGAATTCCGAGTTATTCCGGGTAGGATCGTACCTCCGAGAGGAGGGGTGACCACTTCGTCGCCGATGTACAAGAAGATATTGCTTGTCCCCACTTCTTCCAGGTATTTCCGCTCGATGGCATCCAGCCAAAGAACCTGGGTAAAACCTTTCTCATGGGCCTCTTCCTGGGCCAGAAGGCTTGCGGCGTAATTGGCCAGAGTCTTGGCTTCCCCCAATCCTCCCCGGGCGGCGCGGATATATTTTTCTTCAAGATAGATATCCACCGGGTTGAATCCCTGTGGGTAATAGGCGCCCACCGGTCCGACCATAATGTAGAAAAGCACCTCCTTGGCGATCTGGACCCCCAGCGCGGGCTCCGTGGCGATCATGTTCGGCCGGATGTAGAGGGAGGCGCCGGGAGATGATGGGACCCAATCTCTCTCCAGGCGGACCAGCTGCCTGGTCGCTTCGATGGCCAAATCCACGTCGATCTCGGGCAGGCACACGCGCCTGGCAGAACGGTTCATCCTTTCGTAGTTCATCCGGGGGCGGAAGAGGTAAAGGTCTCCATTGGCCCAGCGATAGGCTTTAAGCCCTTCAAAGACCTCCTGCCCATAATGAAGAACGAGGGCCGCGGGGTCCATGGGAATGGGGCGATAGGGCTCGATGCGGGGATTCTTCCATCCTTCGCCCTTCCTGTATTCCATCATAAAAAGATAATCCGTGAAGATCTTGCCGAAACCCAGCTGGGCGTCCGGGTCCGGTTTCTTTTTCAGCTTTTTGGGGTCTGCATGGGTAATCAAAATTTCGGTCATAGAAGGTTATCCTTTCTCATACACTTTTGGTCTGAGCCAATTTTTTCAGCCGATCGGCCTCTTTTCCCCCTTTCCTTCTCACGCCGAAATGAAAAAAAGCGAGGTGACAAGGCAGGAGATTCAATACCTATATCATAATCAACCCCGGAAAAAAAGCCTCAATAACCCCAGCCCACCCGGGCCAGAGTGAGAACATGGACCTCGGTAGCCCCTGCTTCCCGCAGAACGTAAGCGCACTCCTGGACCGTAGCCCCGGTGGTAAAGACATCGTCAATGAGGAGGATTCGTTTTCCCTTCACGGCTTCCCTTTTTTTGACTTCGAAGGCCCCGCGCACGTTCTTCCGCCGTTCGGCTCCCGATAACTGAGTTTGGGGTTGAGTCTGGCGGGCCCGGTGGAGAGCGGTAAAGTTGAGAGGAATCGACCGACGCCGGCTCACTTGGCGGGCCAGGAGCAGGGATTGGTTAAACCCTCTCTCCCGCAGGCGGCGGGTGTGGAGGGGGACGGGGATGACCCAATCGTTTTCGGCGAGTTCAAAATCGGGGTCCTGGTACTCAGCCAGGAGGTTTCCCAGGGGCTTCGCCAGGCGAGTCAAACCCCCGTATTTGAGCCTGGAAATGGCTTCCATGATCACCCCTTCATAACCGCAGACCGCCCTGGCTCGGCTGAAATGTCTTTCTTCGCTCAGACACTCCGCGCAGAGATGATCGACCTCGGAAGACGACGGAAACCCGGTCCCGCAACGAAGGCAGCGAGGGGAAGAGAAAAATTTTACCTGGGAGAGACAATCTGGGCAGGGGCGATCCGGGGTAGAAGAATCCGGCGAAAGGCCGCAGAGGGGACACTTGGCTGGAAAAAAGAAATCCAAAACCGCTCGCCAGAAAGGGGCGGGGCTCATATCCTTGCCGGAAAATGATAGAAAGGGATGACCGGCATCTTCTGGGAGAACTCGGGAAGGTGCATGGAGTAACTTCCCCAGGAATGGCAGGCTTCGCAGAAACCCGACCACTCGGCTTGGGTCCTCCCGCAGGACGAACACTGGTAAGCCGGCAGGGGGAATTTTTTCGTATCCAGGGCTTTCTCGTAGGATTCCATGGATTGGACAAATTCCCCTCGCCGGTGATAGGCCTGTCCCAGGAGGACGAAAAGCTCGGAGAAGAGGACCCCTGCGGTCTCCAGGTCCCGGAGCTGCTCGATGGCTTCATCCACCATTTCCAGGCGAATGAGCAGCCGGCTGAAGAAGAATCGCAAAACACTATCTTCCGGGCGCTGACGCATATAATCCCGGTACAGGTCTAGGGCCTTCTGGGGGTTGGCCATGGAAAGGTAGAGAGATTCCAGCCTCTCCAGGAAGACCGGGTTCCAGGAAGCCTCTAAGGCTTTTTTCCAGGTCTGGCTGGCCTCTTCGAAGGAGCCCTGTCTCTGAAGGACATCTCCCAGGGAAACATGGGCGGGGAAGAAAGTCGAGTCCTCCTTGAGAACCTCCCGCAGGGCCTTTTCGGCATCCTTGAATTCTCCCTTCTGGGCCAATTCCTCGGCGAATTTATACTCCATTCCAGAAAGGAACCTCTTTTCGGCCAGGGCGTATTCTTTTTCCCTGGTGTGTTTCATCACGCTCTTCTGGGTATGGTAAGCCTCATCCCAGTTCCCGGTAATGATATGGATATCTCTTTTTTTGCGGAGGGCCTCCCGGTTGGAGGGGTCGCGGTCCAGGATGGTATCAAGGACCTCCAAGGCTACGGCGTATCTTCTGAGGCCTACATTGTTCTTGACCAAGTCTAAGAGAAGTTCCAGGCTCTCCGGTTCGATGGCTTTGGCCTTGGTGAGGGTGTCGATGGCCTCGGAATACTTACCCTCTAGGGAATAGAGGTTGGCCAGGGAGATATGAGCGGGCAGGTGGTTCGGCCGCGTGTCGATAATCTTGGAGAGCGTCTCTTTGGCTCGGGGGATATTCCCTTTCAGCATTTCCTCCAGGGCATCGCTGTACCGCTCCCGGATCTTCCCGTCCTTACGGTCGGTTTTAGAGGAACGCCACAGCTGAAAGGCTCTCCGGGCATCCACAAACAGGGTTACCAGGAAGACAAAGAAGGCGCCAATGATGAAAGCTCCAAAGGCGATCAGCGCCGGGGAGATGATCAGGTGCAGGTCCTGCCAAAGGGTAAACTCCACTTCGCCGGGATTGAGGTAAAAGAGGTAGCCAAAAGCTATGAAGACCAAAAGGAAGACGATGAAGTGGGTTCGGGAAAACATGATTGGCTCCTACGATTTATGGTAAGGCTCTCCCCGCAGAAGGGAAAAAGCCCTGTAGACCTGTTCCAAAAGGAGCATCCGGGCCATTCCATGGGCCAAAGTCATGGTTGAGAAGGAAAGGCGGAAATCCACTTTCTCCTTCAAAGATTCCTCCAATCCGTAGGGTCCGCCGAGGATGAAAACGATTTCCCTGGAACCCCACTGACCCCACAGCTCCAGATTCCGAGAAAAGGCCTCCGAGGTAAGAGGCTTTCCCTTCTCATCCAGAGCCACGGTGAAAGCTTCGGGGGGAAGGTTTTCCCGGATCCTCCGGCCCTCCTGCCGGAGAATGTATTCTTTTCTCCCCTTCGGAGCGATCCTTTCTTCCGGGATGGGGACCAGCCTGAGCTCCGCATAGCGCCGGATCCTCTCCTCATATATTCGGCATCCCTCTCGGATATAAGAGTCGGATGCCCGACCCACGAAGAGGAGGACCAGGCGAAATTTTTTCATCGCGAACGTTTCGGCCGGACCTTTTTGGACAATGGAAGCTCAACCCGGGTCGCTTCCGACCAAAGCCTTTCCAGATCGTAAAACTCGCGGACGGGCTGGAAAAAAATGTGGACCACCACATCCCCATAGTCCAGGAGGGTCCAGCGCCCTTCTCGCTTCCCCTCGATTCCCAGAGGATGAATCCCTTCTTTGCCAAGCTTCTCTTCGATATGGCTGGCAATCGCCTGGACCTGGCGGTCTGAGTTCCCGCTACAAATCAGGAAGTAATCCGTAAAGGAAGAAAGGTCTTTGACCTCTAGAATGACCAAGTCGATGGCCTTGCGGTCCAAAAGGGCTCGGGCACAGAGGAAAGCTTTCTCTTGGGAGCTGGAGGGAATCAACCTGCCGTTTCGACGTCCTTGTTCTGATAGAGTTTATTCGAAAGAATGAATGCCTCTACAGCCGGCGGAACCAGATATTTGATCGATCTTCCTTCCCGAATCCACTGCCGGATCCGAGAGGAAGAAATGTCCATTCCCGTGACCTCCGCGGGATACACACAGAACCCGGATTTATGGGCGTATCCGCCTTTTTCGGTATCATAGCAAAATTCGTTTGTTAGTTCAACGGGAAGATGCTCCCGGGAAAAAATTTTTTCGAAACCCGGTCGGGTCATAACTACGAAATGACAGAGGCGGAAAAGGGCCCCATACTCCTTCCAGGTGCTCACCTCCAGGAAGGCATCCAGACCCACGATGAAATAGACCTGGGTGCCGGGACCGGATTGGTGGCGAAAATGCTCGATGGTCTGAATGGAATAAGACTTCCCCGGACGTTCCAATTCCACCTCGGAAAAGGCGAAGCGGGGATTATCCGCAATGGCCCGTCGGACCATTTCGGCCCGAGAGGTGGCGTCGAGGATTCCTTCCTTTTTTTTGTGGGGAGGGTAGGAGGAAGGGATAAAAAAGACCCGGTGGAGATCGAAGGAATGACTGACCTCTTCGGCCGCCCGAAGGTGGCCCAGGTGAATGGGGTTGAAGGTTCCGCCGAAGAGCCCGACCTTTTTCATGTGCGCACTTGTCCCGAGCCGTAGACGATGAATTTGGAAGTGGTCAGGTCCTCCACCCCCATGGGCCCAAAGGCGTGCAGCTTGGTGGTGCTGATGCCGATTTCAGCCCCCAGCCCCAACTGGAACCCGTCGCTGAACCGGGTGGAAGCATTCACCAAGACGGTGGAGGAGGGAACCTCCCGGAGGAACCTCTGGGCATTGGTATAATTCTGAGTGACGATGGCCTCGGTGTGGGAGGAACCGTAGCGGATGATGTGGCGGATGGCTTGGTCCAAGTCGTCCACGATTTTCACCGCGAGAATCAAATCCAGATACTCTGCCAGCCAGTCTTCTTCCGAGGCTTCCCCGATGCCGCCCAGGATTCGGCGGGTTTCCGGGCATCCCCGAAGCTCCACGCCGGCGGCTTTAAACCTCTCCGCCACGGGAGGAAGGAAGACCGGCGCGATCTGGCGATGAACCAGAAGGGTTTCCATGGCATTGCACACCCCGGGCCGCTGAACCTTGGAGTTAAAAGAGATGTTCTGGGCCATGTCCAGGTCCGCGGAGGCGTCCACGAAGACATGACAGACTCCTTTATAATGCTTGATTACCGGGATTCTGGATTTGGAGACCACGAAGCGGATCAATTCCTCTCCCCCTCGGGGGATGATGACGTCGATGTAGTCTTCCAGTTGAAGCATCTCCTCCACTGCCTGGCGGGATGTGGTGGGAACGACCTGAATGGCCTCAGCCGGAATTCCCTGTTCGCGGCAGACCTTTCGGAGGACTTCGGCAATGGCCAGGTTGGAGTGGATGGCCTCAGACCCCCCCCGCAGGATCACCGCGTTTCCCGCTTTCAGGCATAGCCCGCCGGCATCGGAGGTCACGTCGGGACGGGATTCATAGATGATCCCGATTACCCCCAAGGGGATGCGCATTTTCCCCACGGTAAGACCGTTGGGACGGGTCCACATCCGATTCACTTCTCCGACGGGATCGGGAAGGAGGGCGATTTCTTTCAGGCTGGCGGCCATTCTCATGAGGACTGCATCAGAAAGAGTCAGGCGGTCGATCATGGCGGAGGAGAGCCCTTCTCCTTTGGCCGCTTTCAAATCCAGAACATTGGCTTGCTTCAGCCCAGGGGCCGAGAAAAGCAAGGCCTCGGCCATCCCCTCCAGGGCAGAGTTTTTGACCGAGGTGGACAGATTCCCCAAAGCATAGCTGGCCTCCCGGGCCCGTTGTCCGATCATTACCATTTCATCCCTCAGAGACATGCCGGCCTCCTCATCTCAAAAAGGAGCTTCTCCCGAATGAAGCACCAAATTTCCAGCATTCAAACCAAAATAACCAGCAATACCCACCAAATACCAAACTTTTCTCGAAGGCCTCCATTTTTCAAATTCCCTGTTTCGCTCACTGCGTTTTGGGGTTTTTGAATTTCTTTGGGATTTGGCATTCGAGATTCGGAGTTTGATGATATCCCGGTGACACACAGACCAGATCGTCCCGATGAACGATTTCGTCGCTGTATTTATAACCCAGCCGACTCTCCACCTCGGAAGTTTTCAGCCCCTTGATCTTGTTTATTTCCGAGGAGTCATAATTGGTCAGCCCTTTGGCAAACTCCTGCCCGTTCACGTCGGAGAGGGCGACCGGGTCTCCCAGGCTGAACTTTCCCTCCGCGGACAGAACCCCGGATGGGAGGAGGCTTCTCCCCCTTTGCAGGATGGCCCTCTTGGCTCCCTCATCCACGATGATCCTGCCCTGGGGCTCCAGAGTGAAGGCGATCCAGTGCTTCCGGCTGGTCAGCTTATTGACCTGGGAGGTGAAGAGCGTTCCCAATTCTTCCCCCCGAAGGATTTTTTCCAGCGCCCCTTCCATCATACCGTTGGCCAGTACGGTCGGGACCCCGAAGAGAGCCGCCTTGCGGGCGGCTTGCAGCTTAGTGACCATCCCGCCGATGCTGAAGGGGCTCAGGGTTCCCGTGGCCTTCTGTTCCATCTCCTCCGTGACCTCATGGACGGAGCGAATGAGTCGGGCGCTTTTATGGACCCTCGGGTCCTTGTCGTAAAGGCCGTCAATGTCGCTCAGAATCACCAGGAGGTCGGCGTTGACCAGGTTCGTGACCAAGGCCGATAGGTTGTCGTTGTCCCCGAACTTGATCTCTTGAACAACCACCGTGTCATTTTCGTTGATGATCGGGATCACCCCGAAATCCAAAAGGGAGAGAAGGGTGTTGCGGGCGTTGAGATAGCGGTTGCGGTTGGAGAGATCATCCCGGGTCAGCAGGACCTGGGCAACCTTTTCGCCGTAGAAGGAGAAGGCCTTTTCATAGCTCCACATCAGGGCACTCTGGCCGATGGCCGCAGAGGCCTGTTTTTCGGGCATCATCTTTGGTTTTTCAAGAAGGCCGAGGCGGCCCATGCCGGCGGCAATGGCTCCCGAAGAAACCAAAACCACTTCGTAGCCCCTTTTCTTGGCCGCTGAAATTTCCTGGGCCAAACGGTCGAAGACCGGCTGGCTCAAGGTTCTTCCCTTTCCGGTCAGAACCCGGCTCCCGACCTTGAGGACGACCCGGCGGACTTTTTCTAAGATGCTCTTCCGGTTCAATTGGACCTTTCCTTCTTCAAACCTTTGTCCAAGTGTCGGGTTAGGGCGCCGAGAAGTTTCGGCAAGCCTTCTCCCGATAGGCCCGAAATGGGGTAGGTCGGCTTTTTGATTCTCTTAAAAAAAGCCATGACTGCCGGCAGTCTCTTTTTGCTTTCCGGATCGTCGATCTTATTGAGAGCGACAACCTGTGGTTTACGGGCCAGCCCCGGGTCAAAGAGCGCCAGTTCCCGGTTCAAAATCCGGTAATCCTCGAGGGGATCACGGGGATTGAGGGAGGAGAGGTCCAGGACGTGAAGAAGCAGAGAAGTTCGTTGCACATGCCGAAGAAATTTCAGCCCCAGACCCGCCCCCCGGTGGGCTCCCTCGATGATCCCGGGGATGTCGGCAATGACGAAGGGGAGGTGGTCCCTCCAGGAAACGACGCCCAGATTTGGAACCAGGGTGGTGAAAGGATAATCGGCGATTTTGGGCCGTACCGAGGAGACCTTGGAAATCAGAGTGGATTTGCCCGCGTTGGGATATCCGATGATCCCCACATCGGCCATGAGTTTCAATTCCAGCAGCACCCAGCAGGACTCCCCGGGCTGGCCGGGTTCGGCATGGCGGGGCGCCTGATGGGTGGAAGAGGCGAAACGGGCATTCCCCCGCCCTCCCTTTCCCCCCCGGGCTACGACGAAGGTCTCGTTTTCCCCGGTGAGGTCCCTGAGCTCTTTTCCACTCTGCCCGTCGCGGACGATTGTGCCGCGGGGAACGGGAAGAAGGAGGGCAGGGGCGCTGCGCCCCTCCTGATTTTTTCCTCTTCCGTGCTGCCCTCTTTTGGCCTGGTAATGCTGGTGGTAACGAAAATCGAGGAGGGTGGAGAGTTGGTCGTCGGCCTTCAGAATCACATCCCCGCCTTTTCCCCCATCGCCGCCATCGGGACCTCCGCGGGGAACGTATTTTTCACGGCGAAAGCTGATGCAGCCGTTTCCTCCATCGCCGGCCTGGACGAAAATTTTGGCTTCATCGACGAACTTGATCGGTCAGACCCCCGGTCTTCGCGGGCCCCCGCGGAGCCCCGTTGACAAGCGGAATTAAGCCGGGGCCCCTTCGGCCTGGGAAGGATAAACGCTGACCTTCTTCCTTTCCCGATCCAGTCTTTCGAAGGTGACAATTCCGTCGATCTTGGCAAACAGGGTAAAATCCTTCCCTACCCCCACGTTCTTTCCTGGATGGATTTGAGTCCCTTTCTGTCGGACCAGAATGGACCCTGCATGGACCCTCTGCCCGCCAAATCGCTTCACTCCCAGTCTTTGTCCGGCGCTGTCCCGGCCGTTGCGCGAGCTTCCCTGTCCTTTCTTGTGTGCCATATGAACCCCCTTAAAGACGAATGCCTCAAGTGCCTCAAGTGCCTCAAGTAAAGACGACTCTTTTTGAACTTGAGGCACTTAAGGCATTTGAGCGCACTTTACTGCAAATTGATTTCCTTAATCCTCAAACTAGTAAAGGATTGGCGATGGCCCGTCTTTTTATCGTATCCCTTCCGCCGTTTCTTCTTGAAGATGATGACCTTTTTGGCCCGGTGCTGTCCAAGTATTTCCCCCACGACTTTTACGTTGGAGAGCATGGGTTGACCGGTAAGGACGTTTTCTCCTTCGGCGTAGAAAAGGACGTCCTTCATCTCCACCGACTCTCCTTTCTGGCCGGCAATCTTTTCGATCTTAATGATGTCCCCCGGAGAGATCTTAAACTGTTTCCCGCCCGTGCGAATAATCGCGTACACGTTACCCCCTGAAATTCCCTCGAGAATACCCCTCCTCCCAACCCAAAAGAAGAGAGGCAAAGGGAAAATATTCAAACTATTATGTTAGGATTTCAGACTTGGGTTTGTCAACGGCAAAATGACCGTTGTGACTTTGCACCTCATACTGCTCCAGGTGAAAGTCATTTTTCCCGGTGATGGCGATGCGCTTTTTGTAGCGTTTCTCCAGCTTCTCCAGGTCTGCCCGGGCCTCATCGTATAAATGGTTGGCCACGTTGGGATGGACGTGGACCAGGATGGTCTCTTCCTTCAGGTCTCGAATATCTCGCTGGATTTCGCGCAAAATCTCCTGACAGATGGTGGAACGCGATTTGAGAAAACCCCGGCCCTCGCAATAAAAGCACCTCTCGCTCAGAATCCGGCCCAAACTTTCTCGGGTTCGTTTCCGGGTCATCTCCACCAGGCCCAGTTCAGAGATTTTCAAGATATTGGTCTTGCTCTTGTCCTTTTTCAAAGCTTCGGTGAGCGCCTGAAAGACCTTTTCTCGGCTGGATTCTTTCTCCATGTCGATAAAGTCGATGATGATGATCCCTCCGATGTTGCGCAACCGGAGCTGATAGGCGATCTCTTTGACCGCCTCCAGGTTGGTTTTCAGGATGGTGTCCTCAAGATTCCTTTTTCCCACATACCGGCCCGTGTTTACATCGATGACGGTTAGGGCCTCGGTCAGGTCGATGACGATATACCCCCCGGATTTGAGCCAGATCTTGCGGCCTAAGGCGCGGCTGATTTCCATCTCAATTCCGAAGTAATCGAAGAGAGGCTCTTCCTTTTCGAAGATTTCAATGGAGGCTTTCAGCTGCGGCATGAAGGTGTCACAGAATTCCATGATCTTCTGGTACTCCTCCCGGGAGTCCACGACCACCCGATCCACCTCCTGGGTGAAGAGGTCGCGGATGGCCCTCAGGCTGATATCCAGGTCCTTGTGGATGAGGCTGGGGACGGTGCTCACCGCCTTGCGCTTCTGGATGTTGGCCCACATTTTCAAGAGGAAATCCAGGTCCTGGCGCAGCTCGGCCTCACCTTTCCCTTCTGAGGCGGTGCGCACGATCAGCCCGCATCCGGGCGGCCTGATCTGCTGGATGACGTCCCGGAGCCGCTTTCTTTCGCCCTCGTTTTCAATCCGCCGGGATACCCCGATGTGATCCACCATGGGCATGAGAACTAAGTGGCGGCCGGGTAGGGAGATGTGGGACGTGATCCGGGCGCCCTTGGTGCCCAGCGGTTCCTTGGATACCTGAACCAGGACTTCCTGCCCTTCGTGCAATAGGTCTTCGATATGGAAAGGAGTGTCAAGATTCAGGACTTCTTCCTCATCGGCCGGGGAGTGCCCGTTTCCGTCTTCCTCCCGCCCCCGCATGAGGATCTCCAGGTCATCGAAGTCCTGGTGTACGTCGGAAACATAGAGGAAAGCAGCTTTTTCCAGCCCAATATCCACGAAGGCTGCCTGCATCCCGGGAAGGACTCGTACCACTCGGCCCTTGTAGATGTTTCCGCCAATCCCCTGTTCGGAGCTTCTTTCCACGTAAAGCTCCACCAGCACATCGCCCTCCAGGAGGGCGACCCGGGTTTCTCCGGAACTGGCATTAATCAGGATCTCGTTGGACATGGCCTGAATTCTTAAAACCAACCTGAATTTTTTTGATGGAAAACCCGGATTTCCCCTCCTCCGCCCATCCCAGAAGGTAACCCAGAGCTTCCTCCGGTCTTAAGGTACCTTGGGTAGATGAAAGCATCCGGATTTGGACGGTCCTTTCGTCAACTACAGTTACCGATTCGACGAATTTTTTTAAATCGATGTCTTTCTTTTTTCTCGACCAAGTAATCCAAAAGGAATCCGCTTTCCCAAATCCGGCGATTTTTTCCGTAGGGACCCCGACCGGGTCGGGGAAAACAATATTATATAAAATATAAGCCATACTATCAAAAATTGATGGAAAAGACAAGGGAATTTCCTCGATTTCCAAAAATTCCACCCCGTGGGGGAGGACTTCATTCAGGCGCTGAAGGGCCCTTCCAGGCTGAAATTTTTCCCAAACATGGAAGTCCAGATACTCCGCCCAACTCTCGTATCCCACGGGGAGGGGCGGTCCAAAAGCGATCTTGGGCAAGGGATGGAAACCCTGGGAGAAGACCAGGGGGATCCCGGCCCGCCGAAAGGCCCGGATGATCCCCTGGGAAAAATCCAGGTGTCCGAGGAACCGAATCGGTCCCAACTTTGTCAGCCGGATGCGAAACCGTATGACCGGAAGAGAGGATTCGGTCCGCCTGGTGGCCGCGGGTGCCAGGTTAAGGACCGTTTCCCATTCTGCAAACCGGTTGGAAAGGCCATCCACTCCATAACAGACTCCGCAACCGTTGCAGGAAGCTTGGCGGCAATCCGGGGTACAAAGGTTTCCCAGGGCCTTTTCTCTTTCCTGCTTAAGGAAGGATTTGCTCACCCTGGAGTGCAGGTGGTCCCAGGGAAGGATTTCATCCACATCCCTTTTCCGGAGGTAAAAAGAGGGGTTCACACCGCTCTGGCGAAGAGCCTCCTCCCAAAGGTCGTAGCGAAAATGTTCTCCCCAACCGTCGAGACGGCAGCCCAGAAAATAGGCCGTCTCCAGAAGATGACTTAACCTCCGGTCTCCCCGAGCGAAGACCCCTTCCAGAAGACTCAGGCGGGGGTCCGACCATTTGAACTGCAGGCCGTGGCGGTCCAGACTCTTGCGCAAGAACCTCTGTTTTCTCTCCACCTCCTCCGGAGAAGATTGAGGTTCCCATTGGAAGGGAGTGTGGGCTTTAGGGATGAAGGTGGAAACGCTGACATTGATCTGGGCCGACCCCTTTGCCCGGCGGGCCAGCTTCAGAGCCTCGTGGCAGAGATAAGCGATTCCCTGTAAGTCTTTTTCTTCTTCGGTAGGAAGGCCGATCATGAAATAGAGTTTGACCAGTCGCCAGCCAGCGGAGAATACCCGGTGCAGGGTGGAGCGAAGGTCCTCTTCCGTGTTCCCTTTGTTAATCACCCGGCGGAGGCGATCGGTACCCGCTTCTGGGGCCAGGGTGAAGCCGGTCTTTCGCACCTCCCGGACCTGCTGGATCAGAGTGGGGGTGAGGGTTTCAACCCGCAGCGACGGCAGGGAGACAGCGATTCTTCCCTCCCGGGTATGCTCCAGAAGGGAAGAGAGAAGCGGTTCGATGCAGGAGTAATCTCCGGTGCTGAGTGAGAGAAGGGAGACTTCATCGTACCCCGTGCTCTGGAGGCCACATTTCGCCAACTCCAGAATTTTTCGCGGGGATCGCTCACGCAGGGGGCGATAAATCATTCCCGCTTGGCAAAATCGGCATCCCCGGGTGCAGCCCCGGGCGATCTCTAAGTTCAGACGGTCATGGATTACTTCCATGAGAGGAAGGATGGGCCGGGAAGGGAAGGGGCCCTTATCGAGGTCGGCGAGAACCCGGCGAGTCACATGAGAATACCCAGATTGAATGGGAAGGATTTGCCGGAGCCGCCCGTCATCCTCATATTCCAGGTTGAAAAAGGAGGGAATATAGACCCCTTCAATACCTGCCAGCCTCTCCAGAAGGGTCCTTTTACTTTCCCCCTTTTCCTTGGAGGCGACAATCGCCTGGCAGAGCTCCAGCACCACCTCTTCTCCGTCCCCCAGAACGAAAAGGTCGAAGAAATCGGCCAGGGGCTCCGGGTTCAAGGCGCAAGGACCGCCCCCTATGACCAGGGGGTCATTTTCATCTCTTTGTTGGGCCCGCAGGGGGATCCCGGCCAGGTCCAGGATGTTTAGAACTCCAGTGTAGTTAAGCTCGTACTGCAGAGAAAAGCCCAGGAGGGCAAATTCTTTCAGGGGACGGGAAGTCTCCAGCGAACAAAGGGGAAGCCCTCTTTCGCGGAGGAGATTTTCAAAATCCGGCCAGGGCGCAAAGACCCGTTCGCAGGCGATTTCTGGGTTGGCGTTCAAGAGAGAATAAAGAATATGGAATCCGATGTGCGACATCCCTACTTCATAAACATCGGGGAAGGCCAAGGCGAAGGTCAACTTTACTTTTCGGGGGTCCTTAATAACCGAATGGGTCTCTCCCCCGAGATACCGGGAGGGCTTAGCAATTCTCAGAAGGTCTTCGGCTTTCACCGAAAAATATTAACATTCGGCTGCATGCGGGGCAAATGATTTATCTTAGTTTGAAGCTCTTTTAGAGTCCGTAGACGGGAATGACTGGAGGGTGCAAACACCCGAACCTTCTTCCTCTTTTCCAACAGGCGGATTATGCCCATTCGCGGATTTATGAGCTGGCCATGGGCATCCGCCTAATGAGGATCCTGAGGATTCGGCAGGGATCGAGGGAACCTTGCCAACAGGAAGGGCGGCATTGGAGGAAGCTCAGAACACTAAGCGCATGGCCTCATTCTCTTTTTTTGGCCAGACGCACCGCGCTTTTCTGTTGCTGCTCCCTTAGGGGCTATGTTAAAAAGAAAGATCATTCTTTGGGAAGGAAGGAGACCAGCATGAACCTAAAAGCGAAGGTTTATGTGGAAAACCAGAAAAAGAGGGTCCTGGAGGCCCTCAACGCCCGCCTTGCGCGTCTGAAAGAAAAAGGGTTGAAGGAAAACATCGTTCAGAAGGATGCAACAGTTCGAAAACTGAAAGCTCAGCTCCGGAAGGCGGACCACCGCTTGGCCAGCATCGCGGCCCAGGAAAAACTCAACCAGGAGAGGGTCCAGGCCAAATTGGATAGGCAGGGTGCGGAAAAAGCGGCCAAAGAAGCGCCCCGGCCCGAGGCGGAAAAAGGGGAGCCGGAGAAAAAAGAAAAGAAGGCCAAGAAAGAGAAACAGGAAAAACCGGCCAAGCCGGAGGGAAAGGTAGAAGGAAAGAAGGAGAAGAAAGAAAAACAGGAAAAACCGAAAAAAGCGCGTGACAAGGAAGAAGAGCAATCCGAAGGTTCTCCGTAGCTTAAGGCCTTCCGCCCAAGTATTTTCGAGAATTCGACCGCCGAACCGGGGAGGCGAATAAAAAGCTGGAGGTGAATATGTCTGTTCTGGTTACGGGAGGGTGCGGTCTCATCGGCTCCCGGTTGACTCGTATGCTGGTGGAAAAAGGAGAGAAAGTTCATGTCCTGGACATCCACCTTCGCCCCCAATGTTTTTCCGGAATCAGTGACCGGATAGAATTCGTTCGCGCGGATGTGGGCAATTTTGCCAAGGTTCTGGAAGCGGTGAAAGAGTGCTCGCCCACGGTGATCTTCCACCTGGGGGGCATGCTCTCCCTCCCCTCCAACGCCGATCCACAGTCCTCCTTTTCCACCAATGTGGCCGGCACCTATCATGTCCTGGAAGCGGCCCGTCTGTTCAGAGTTCCCAAAGTCATCTTCACCAGCACGGTTGCGACCTACGGGCTGGACATCCAGAGCAAAACGATTAACGATTCCACCCTTCAAAGGCCCATTACCATGTACGGCTCGACCAAAGTTTTCGCCGAGCTTCTGGGGCGGTTCTACCGGAACAAGTACGGAGTGGATTTCCGAGCGGTCCGGTATCCATCGGTAGTCGGTCCTGGGGCCAAGACCGCGCATATTTCCATTTATAACGCTTGGGCGGTGGAGAAAGCCTTCTTCGGAGAACCCTACGAGGTCTTTGTGGCGCCTCATGTCCGCTGCCCTATCATTTACTTCAAGGATGCAGCCCGGTCTCTCCTTCTCCTGGAAGCAGCTCCCCCCGAGGCCATAAGGACCGTCTGCTACCTTCTCGCCGGGATTCAGCCCATGATCTCCGCCGAGGAATTGGTGGGGGAGATCAAAAAGCATTTTCCCCAGGCCCTGCTCACCTTCAAGCCAGACCCTCTGGCCATGGAGGTGCATGGCAAATCACAAGGGGTTGCCTATGAGGACTTCAATGCGCAGAAAGAATGGGGCTGGAAGACAGAGTATACCCTTCCCAGGATGATCGGCGACTTCTATGCTGAATTGAAAGCTCACCCCGAATGGTACCGTTGACCCCTCGGTCCAGGGGGAGCCACCATCAGGGTCTGCCGAGGGGAGAGGAGATTCGGTTTTCCGCAAAGAAGGCAATATTTCCGAGGCAAAAAAAAGGGGATGACCCCCGCTGAGGGTCATCCCCCCTTTTAGCGTTTGAGGATTCTATTTCTTCTTGGCCCCCAAAATCCCTTTTAGGGCGGCAGCCGGGACGGCTTTCACCACTTTCTTAGCCGGAATTTTCAGAGGCTCTCCGGTCTGGGGATTCCGGCCGATTCGGGCTTTCCGGTTTTGAACTTTCACGGTCACAAAGCCGGGCAGCGCCAGTTTATCCCCTTTTTTGATGATCTTTACAGCTAAGCCGGCAAGAGCATCGAGAACCGCAGCTCCCTGCTTCTTGGTGATTCCCACCTCTTCGGCCAAATAGGCTACGACCTGCGACTTGGTCATGGGCATAGGCTTTTCCTCCTTTCGTAATCGATGAAATGCCTTTCCTCTCGCCCTCTTCCCGACTCATCCCCGCTTCCTCGTGGCGAATCTCCCCTTTATCACTTTGCCGGGACGATGTCGACCCGACGGTTTTTTGCCCAGGCCTCCTCATTGTGCCCCGGGTCCAGGGGGCGTTCTTCCCCGTAGCTGATCGTGGCCATTCTTTGGCTGGAGATTCCCAGCCCTTCCAGGAATGATTTTACCCCTTCTGCTCTTTTTTGTCCCAACGCCAGGTTGTACTCTGCCGTTCCCCGCTCGTCGCAATGCCCCTCCAGTCTCACCTTCACATTGGGGTTGGACTTGAGCCACTGGCTATTCTTGGCCATGACCTCTTTCTGGTCTTCGCGGATGGACCACTGGTCGAAATCAAAAAAAACCGGTTCCAGGCTGACCGTTTTCGAGGCGGCTTCCCGAGCGGCCGCTTCCCGCCTGGCGGCCTCTTCCTGCAGAGCCTTTTCCCGCAAGGCCTTCTCCCTCAGGGATTCCTCGCGGAGGCTCTCTTCCGCAAGCTTTTTCTCCTTCTCCAGAGCGGCAGTCTTATCCGGAGCAGCAGCCTCCGGCCTGGTCTCTGCTGGCCCAGGCTCAACTCGGGAGGGAGTATAGACGGGCGAATCGGAACGGATTGTTTTTTTGGCGCATCCTATGCCGGGCCCGAGGGCCAGGATCAGGAGTCCTATCAGAAGAAGTCTGATGCCTTTCATTTTCTTTCTCCTGTTGCAGGTATTTAATAAAAGCGTATCGACTGAAAATCGGAGTGTCAAGGATAAAATCAATCGAGAATCCCCCCTTGGCAGAAATCGGAGAGTTTGTTAAGGTGAAATCAACTGGACCCATCAAGAGGGAGGGAAGCATGAAGGTCTTGGGAATCCATGGAAGTCCGCGCAAGGGGGGCAACACCGAAATCCTGCTCAAAGAATTCCTCCGAGGCTGTAAAGAGGGAGGCGCCGAGGTGGAAGAAATTTTCCTTCGGGAGCTGAAAATCAGCCCCTGCCTGGAAATCTACGCCTGCAAAAAAGATGGGCAATGCCCAATCCAAGACGACATGAAGGCCCTCTACCCAAAATTGGCCGAAGCCGATGTACTGGCGGTGGCGTCCCCGATCTTCTTCTACGCGGTCAGCGCCCATTTGAAAGCCATGATTGACCGTTGCCAGGCTTTATGGGCCAAGAAATATCTGCTCAACCAACCCATTGCCCCCGGAAGGTCCGGGAGGAAAGGGGTTTTCCTGGCGGTGGGAGGGTCCAGAGGGGGTAAGACCTTTGACGGGGCGCTCCTGACTATGAAATATTTCTTCGATGCCTTGGATATGACCTTCCACCGTTCCCTCCTTTACAGAGAGGTAGATGCCAAAGGCGAGATCCTGCAGCACCCCACGGCAATGGCGGAAGCGTACGCATTGGGAAAAGAATCAGTTAGGAAAATTGCAGAATTCGAAATGAAAAGTGCAAAATGAACCCAGATGCACAATGATCTAATGACCAATTGTCATTCTACAATGTTGGATGAGATCCAGGCATCAGATGATGACTCGCGGCGAACCGCAGGCGAAGGGCAAACGGCAACGGACTTCGGAAAAAGGACCCATTCATGAAAAAAAGTTCCTGGCAGGATAGTTTCATACCCCTTCAAGAGGGATTGTCCCTGAATGATTTTCAAGGAGGCAGCGGGAATCTAGTGGTTATCTCCCCTCATCCCGATGACGATGTTCTGGGGGCAGGGGGAGTTATGATTGGGGCTGGGGAGGAGGGGAGGGGGGTCTTTTCCGTGACCGTAACCGACGGCCGGGGAAGCCCTCAAAAGGGCCCGAATATCTCCGAAGAAGAAATGGTCGAACGCCGGCAGAAAGAATCGATGGCCGCCCTGAAAGTTGTAGGGGCGGCGGGCGGGTTCTACTTCAGGAGAAGGAATTCCGACCTGGAAGGGGAGGGAGGAAAGGAAGTAGAGAAAGACTTGAAGGAGCTATTTGAATGGCTGACGCCCGATGAAGTTTATCTGCCCGCTCCCTACGAACGGCATAAGACCCACCAGAAGGTCACCCGCCTGGCGCTTGACGCCCTGCGATCGTCGATCGCCTCGAAACCTCTCCTCTTGGGATACAGCCTCTGGGGGGGCTTTTGGGGCGGAAAAAAGCGGTGGGTCAAAGATATCAGCCCGTTCATCCGAAAGAAAGTGGAAGCCGTCCTCGCTCATTCAACCCAGATTGCTTACAAAAATTACCAGCAGGGGATACTAGGACGAAACAACGCCGATGCCATTTTCTGGGAAAGCCATGACATCCAGAAAGCCACTTTCGTAGAGATTTTTTTGGACATGACCGAGCTGTTGGAACGAAAAAATTTATCCCCGGATAGTTTCATCCGGGAGGATGTGGAGAGCTTCATCCTGGCTTTCCTTTAAAATGGGGCGCTTCGCCGCAAACCTCCGATTTTTGAGGATGATCCGGGTCAAGACATTAGGAATTGCGCATAGCGGAATTCGGAGCGCGGAATTAAAAAGACAGAAACCGCCGAACTGAAAAATGGGATTGAAAAATTTCATTATGGTAAACCCTCGGCTCTACCGGGGGTACGCCTGAGGCGGATTGACATTTCGGGATGCTTCATTTGTGCCCCCGAGCCTGGCACCAAATCAAGGCCCCCTTTAGGTGGCGCCCTTTTCAATCCGCTTTCAGCGGTTCATTGCTTTTCATACCTCCGGTTCTGCCGGAGGTCATGATTTTGGCGCGCGAGGCGTCCCTATGGAAGGTCCGAAATCTTCTATAAAAGGAAGGGGCAGGGGTGAGGGTACGACACTCCAGAATAATCTTCATTTTCATCTTGGGTGAGGAGAAATCCCATGGAACGACCGTGGCTGAAATTCTATGAAAAGGGCGTGCCCCATCATATCGAATATCCCCGGGTCCCCCTGTATCGGGTGCTGGACGAAACGGCCAGGGATTTTCCTGCCCTGGACGCGGTCATCTTTCGGGGCAAGCGGATCAAGTACGGCGAGCTAGCCGGGTGGGCCCGGGACCTGGCCTCCGCCCTCCACGAGATCGGCATAAAAAAAGGGCAGCGGGTGGCGATCATGCTTCCCAATTGTCCCCAATATATTGTCGCCTATTACGCCATCCTCAGACTCGGCGGGGTGGTGGTCAATGTAAACCCCATGTATGTGGAGCGGGAACTGGAATTCCAGCTCCATGACGCGGAGGCTCAGGCGATCGTGGCCCTGCGGGACCTTCTTCCCCGGCTTGAGAGCGTGAGGGAGAAAATCCCCCTAAAGACCATGATTCTCACGGACCTGGATGAACACGTTAGCGCGACAGGGCGAAAGGCTCCTGCGCAGGGACTCGGGCCGGGGGTGTACGAATACGCCGAGCTTTTGGAAAAAGGAAAGACTCAGGTACCGCCCGTGGTTTCAGTAGACCCGGATGAAGTGGCCCTTCTCCAGTACACCGGGGGCACAACCGGATTCAGCAAAGGAGCCATGCTGACCCATTTCAACCTGGTATCGGACGTGGTCCAATGTGTGAGCTGGAACGTGGGCGCGCAGAGGGGGGAGGAAAGAATGCTGGCCGTCCTTCCCTTTTTCCATGTGTACGGAATGACGGTGACCATGAATGAGGCCATCTATTTGGCGGCTACAATCATCCTGCTTCCCCGTTTCCAGGTGGACGACTGCCTGGAGGCCATCAAACAATACCAGCCAACGAGATTTCCGGGGGTCCCCACCATGTATATCGGCATCATCAACCACCCCCGGGTCAAGGAATACAATATCTCCTCCATCAAGGTGTGCAGCTCCGGTTCCGCCCCTTTGCCCGTTGAGGCCTTGAAGAAGTTCGAGGAATTGACCGGAGGGAAAATCAGCGAAGGTTACGGGCTGACCGAAGCGTCACCCGTGACCCATGCGAACCCTTTTTTTGGAAAAAGAAAGGTGGGGAGCATTGGCCTTCCCCGTCCGGACACCGACGCCAAGGTGGTGGACCTGGAAACTGGGGAGAAGGACCTTCCTCCGGGGGAAGAAGGAGAGCTCTGCATCCGCGGACCCCAGGTCATGAAAGGATATTGGAACCGTCCGGAAGAGACGGCGCGATCGCTGCGAAAAGGCTGGCTTTACACAGGCGATATCGCCAAGATGGACGAGGAAGGATACTTCTACATCGTCGACCGCAAGAAAGACATGATCATTTGCGGGGGGTTCAACGTTTACCCCCGGGAAGTCGAAGAAGCTCTCTATCTCCACCCCAAAATCCTGGAAGCCGCAGTTCTGGGGGTGCCGGAGCCCTACCGCGGGGAGACGGTGAAAGCTTTCGTCGTTCTTAAGGCAGGGCAGAAAGCCACCGCCGAAGAGATCATCGAATTCTGCCGCCAAAACCTGGCCCGTTTCAAAGTCCCCACCCAGGTCGAATTTCGCCAAGACCTCCCCAAATCCCATGTGGGGAAGGTTCTTCGAAAGGTCCTCAGGGAAGAAGAGGCGAAGAAGGAAAGCTCCCATCGCCCAAGCTGATCGCTCGGGAAATTCATTGGCCTTCGGACAACCTTTTGGTTTCCGGAGCTGCCGCATCCAAAAAAGAAGAGATATTCTACCATCCCTGGGAAAATCCCTCATCATTAACAAGAAGGGACCCTAAGATTGCTTTCCCTCGAGTGCCGTCCCCTAAATCCTCCCCCTTGACATGGATCAATGCGGTGTTTAAGTTCGGTTGAATTTTGCACGAAGAGGACTGGCAGAAGATTGGAAATCGCTAATCATCTTACAATTCTGAACGAAAAATGTTCTCGGGAGAGAAAAGCGTAGGTCTTGAACATCAATAGTTAGACGAATGATATTCAATAGTTAAGGGAAAGTTACGGCAAGTTTCATTTTCTGGCATGATTCTTGAGTATTTTTAAATTGTTTCAAAAACAAAGAAAGAAGTAGCCCTCGTCATGCGTGATAGGACGGGGGAACTTAATGCCATGCCGATTTTGGGTAGAGGGATGAAAGAAACCGGAGGTGGGGGATGGCCATATTGTTTTTTCTCCTAGGCTTTTTCCTTTTTTTAGATTGCGATTCTTTTGCTCAGACTTACAAGTATGTGGACAAAAAGGGTACGATATGCTTTACGGATAACCCACTGTCTTTCCCCTCCAAAGATGTTTCCAACGAGGAACCCAAGACAAAACAGGTAACCCTGCAAAAAGGAAGAGCCAAACCAGAGATAAAAGACATATTCCAACTGGGGCAAGAGATGCTCGAAAAGGAATTAGCAAAACCTCCCGAAAAACAAGATCGTCGTTTGATTAAGGAATTAGGGGAAAATTTATACGGAGATATATCCGGACAGAAGGACAAAGAAGCGCAAGCATCCTCAAAACGATGAGGTTTTCAAAGAAAACGCCTTTCTCCCTGCCGATTTAAAGAACTCCGCACCTATGGATTCTGCATGACCGCCTCTTCCCTTTCTGCCGGAGGGACGATTCCTGGACTCCTGTTGGAAAATTCTGATTTACATTCGAATCCGGCTATCCTAAAATATTTCCATCGAGGAGAATTTGCGTCTCTTGCGGATTCAGGAAAATGGGCAGATGAAGATCATAAGAGAGATATTCTGCACCAAGTGCGGGAAAAAGCAGGTTACCGATGTAAAGGACCTCTTGGAGAGCGATCTCTTCTGGCGCGTATGCGAGTTCTGCAAAAGCTTCGGGCTGAAAATTGTCACCCGGCGTAAAGCGACCTTCCGGGAATATATCGAGGCCTTTTACAACACCCTAGGATTTAGAGTTTACCAGATGGAAGCTTTTATTAAGGACCTTTTGAAGGATAGGACTTCACTGTAAGTATTTTATTCCCATCGGGGAGAGAAATCCTGGAAAAAGGAAGGGCGGTCAATGATCCGCCCTTCTTTTTTAAGTTGGAAAATTCAGAAAATTGGATTGGCCTATATTTTTTGTGCTGGTAGGTTGGAAAATGCATGAGCCGGAGGGAGGAAGATGGAGAGTTCCTTTGTCGTTTTCCAGACGAAACTCGGGTGGATGGGGTTGGTGGGGGATGAAAAAGGGGTGCAGCGGATTTACCTGCCTGAGCCCTCCCGGGAAGATTTGGTTGAACGAATCACCAGAGAATTTCCCAACGGCCGGGAAGGGGACCAAGCCCTGGCGGAGGCTAAAAAGGAAATCCTGGAATATTTGGACGGGTGTAGAAAGAAATTTGAAATACCCCTGGACCTCGCTTGGGCCACTCCTTTTCAGCAAAAAGTTTACCAGACCATGCTCGCCATTCCTTTCGGGCGGGTCCAAACCTACCGCTGGCTGGCGGAAAAGATCGGGAACCCAAAGGGCCTTCGAGCGGTAGGCAGCGCCAACGGGAAAAACCGCTGTCCCCTGGTCGTTCCTTGCCACCGGATCGTAGGCAGCGACGGACGCCTGACCGGTTTTTCCGCCCCTGGCGGCCTGGAATTGAAAGCGCAGCTGTTAAGACTGGAAGGGGTGCCTGTGGAGAAAGGCAGGGTCAAGCCTCTTGGGAATTCGGTAGGCGAAATGGGGAATAAAAAAAACGGGAAGAAGAAGTGACTCGGAGTAGGAGAAGAAAAGAAAATAGGGCAGAACGCCGTCATTTTTCTTTCTTTCCCACCGCCGCTAAATAAATGGCGGTTTCCTCTTGCCCATCGACTCCCACCAAGTCGTTCACCTCGTCGTCGAAAATTGCCGCAATCCCGCAGCAGCCTAGACCTAATGCCGTGGTGGCCAGGTAGAGATTTTGACCAATGTGGCCGCAGTCCAGATAGATGTACCGGTAAGCTCGTTGGCGGTACTTCTGGCGGGAACGCTGAATGACCGCCACCCAGACAAAAACCACGGCCGCGGACTGGGCTATATCCTGGTTCAGGGCCGCCTGGGCCATGGGTCCGGAAAAATCTCCTGCCCTCTTCAGGGTCAAGGAAAACTCCACCACCTCAAAGAAATAAATCCCCGGCTCCATCCCCTCCACCCGGTTAACGACGAGATAGGTGTCGATGGGATGGAGGGC
>Ga0187773_10000241_pt1 | contig 22708 bp, 22 predicted proteins | sample 0216_BV02_MP05_1_FD_133133 | JGI IMG/M metagenome (GOLD analysis project Ga0187773, IMG submission 133133) | Tropical peat soil microbial communities from peatlands in Department of Meta, Colombia - 0216_BV02_MP05_10_MG | ecosystem: Environmental > Terrestrial > Soil > Wetlands > Peat | place...
CACCCTACTCTACAAGTGGCTGAAGTCGAAGACCTCGCGTCCGAGGCCTTACGAAGTTGTTTCCACGGTGCGCGCCGGCGCGACCCCGCTGGACGCATTCAGCTTCCCCTCCGGCCATACCCTTCATGCGGTGGCGTTTACGATGGTGGCCGTCGCCGGGTACCCGTGGCTCGCATGGCTGCTCGTCCCATTCTGCCTTCTCGTTGCGGCATCCAGGCTCGTGCTTGGCCTGCACTATCCGAGCGACGTGCTCGCCGGCGCCGGGCTCGGCACACTCATCGCGCAGACCGCGCTTTGCCTCGGTTAGCGAGGGCGTGGCCCGGGCGAACTCACCCGGCTCGAAACCGACTGCGCGGCAGCGCATGGGGTCGCCCGTGAATGTTCGGTGAGGTCTTCCTCGCCGGAGCCGAATCCGGCACGGCCGGACTGCTGACCGAGCCGTGCGATAATGGCAGCCAGCCTATTTTGCGGTCGGGCATGAGCCAGTCTCTGATCAGAACCGCAGTCCTCGTACTCCTTCTCCTGGTCCCGGCGCTCGGGGCCGGGCTGCTTTGGGGCGCGGCCTGGGGGTGGTCGCTTCTTTCGATCGGGCTCGGCGCCCTCGTCGTTCATCACGCTTGGAACCTGGGCAGGCTGCGGGACTGGGCCTCGGGCCCGCTTGCCGAATCGGTGCCCGAGGGCAGCGGCGCGTGGAAGGAAGTGTTCACCTTGCTCTATCGCAGGCAGCGCTCGGAGGCGAGCGAGCGGCATCAGCTTGCCCGCTCGCTGGCGCGTTCGCGGCAGGCCGGTCGCGCCCTTCCCTACGGCGTGGCGATTCTCGACGCCGACTACCACATCATCTGGTGCAACGATTCCTGTGAAGCGCACTTCGGCATCGACGCGAAGAGCGACGTCGGCCAGGCAATCACCAATCTCGTGCGCCAGCCGGAGTTCGTGGGTTACGTTGCCGCCGCCGATTACTCCAAGCCTCTGCAGTTGCGCACCGCCCGCGGAGACGGATTGATTCTGTCCGTGCAATTTGTCCCCTATGTCGACTCGCAGCTCCTGCTGTTGTCCCGCGACGTGACCCAGTTCGCAAGAGTCGAGACCATGCGCCGCGATTTCGTGGCCAACGTTTCGCACGAATTGCGCACCCCGCTGACGGTGCTGGTGGGATTCCTCGAGACAGTCCGGGAGCTCAAGCTCGATCCCGCGCGCTCGCGGGACTATCTGAACCTCATGGCCGAGCAGGGCCGGCGCATGCAGAGCATCATCGCAGACCTGCTGACCCTGTCCTCCCTCGAATCCGCCCCAGAACCCCCGCGCGACGAGCGGGTCGACGTCGCCTCGCTCCTCGCCCGCGTCCGCGGCGAAGCGGAGGCTCTTTCCGGAGGACGCCATCGCATCCTGCTCGACGCCGCGCCCGGCATCGATCTGCTCGGCAGCGAATCCGAGATCGCGAGCGCTTTCGGCAATCTGGTCAGCAACGCGGTGCGCTACACGCCGCCGGGGGGCGAAGTGCGCATCGAGTGGCGCGCCTCGGAGAAGGGTGCGGAATTCGCGGTCGAGGACACCGGCCCCGGCATCGAAGCCGAGCACATTCCCCGCCTTACCGAGCGCTTTTACCGCGTGGATCGCAGCCGCTCGCGCGAGTCCGGCGGCACAGGCCTCGGGCTTGCCATCGTCAAGCACGCGCTGGCGCGGCACCAGGCCGCGCTCGAGATCGAGAGCACGCCGGGAAAGGGCAGCCGTTTTGCTGCGAGGTTCCCCGCGCGCCGCTTGACCCCGCGCCCCGCCGAGCAGGGTTCAGTCTTCCCGCAACTCCAGGCGGCGGTAACGCCGCCCGAGCCACAGTCCCAGCGCGAGCCATAGGATCGCGCCCGGAATCGCGATGAGCGCGAGTCCGGCAAGTCCGAGGCCCAGGCTCTTCAGCGCGGCATAGGTCCAGCCGCTCGCCGCGTCGCCGCCGCGAAACACGACGGTGTCGATGAAGTTCTTCGACTTGTACTTCTGCTCTCGCCCGAGCACGGTGAAGAGCATCTCGCGCGCCGGACGCGCGATGGCGTAGTCACCGGCGCGGCGCAGGATCTGAAAGACAACCAGCACGGCGAGTACCGGCGCGAGGCCGATCGCGGCGAAGCCGGCAATGCCGAAGGCCGGCAAGAGTCCGAGCGCGACTCCGACGCCCAGCTTCTCGACGAACTTGGCCACGACGAAGAGCTGGCCGAGCAGCGTCAGCATGTTGACGGCGAGATCGACCTGCGCGAACAGCGTCGTGCGCTGGGCAGGATCGGAATAGCTCGCCGCAACCAGCCTCGCCAGCTCGAAATAGACGAAGCCCAGCAGGACCGTGTAGCACAGCACCCAGCCGACTATGCCGAGAAGGTAGGGCGAGCGCAGGATGACCCGCACGCCCGACCAGGTGGTGCCGCCGATTTCACCTTCCGCGGTGGGGCCCGGGGAGGCGGCCGCCGCGCCGGTACGGCGCAGCAGGGCGCGAATGCACACCAGCGCGAAACCGAGAAATGCGCAGGAGACAAGCAGCAGGTTCGCCGTGCTAAGCGACGCCGCCAGAAGCGCGGTAAGCGATGGCCCGGCAAGCGCTCCGCAACTTCCGCCTGCCGATATGAAACCGAAGAGCCGCGCGGCCTGCTCGGGGCGGTGAAGGTCTGCCATTAGGCTCCAGAACACCGAAACCACGAAGAGGTTGAACACGCTGACCCAGACGAAGAACGCCCGCGCCATCGCGGCCGGCGCGACCTGCAGGCCGAACAGAGCGTAGAAGACCAGAACGTTGGCGATGAAGAAGAGGTAGGTCCAGGGAACGAGCCGGCGGCGCGGCAGCCGCGCCGCGGCGAAACCGAAGAGCGGAACCGCCGCGAACATCGCGGCAAACGTGGCGGAGAAGAGCCACGGAAGATTTTCCACGCCGCCCTGCACACCCATCTCATCGCGCAGGGGCCGCAGGATGTAGTAGCCGCACAGCACGCAGAAAAAGCAGGTGAATGACCACAGCGATGCCGCGACTTCGCCGTGCTCCACGCGGATGAACCGGTTGAGCGCCGTGTGCACGAAGCTCAGGGACAAGCCGTCGCTCCCCTCATTCGGCAATCCTATCAAACGGCCGACTGTCGGAATTCGGACGCCGAAGATCCGCATGGGGCACCGGACAACCTCGCAAAGGGGGGGAAACCGGAATAAGTGCACATTCCTGTCCTGGCATCAGTCTTGCTCAATGGGGGGTGTGGGAGGTTTTTGAATGCGAAGGGCTGGAAGCAGGCGACGTCTGCTGACGGCACAGACCGAAAGGAGATTGCAATGAGCACAGGAAAGGTTCTTACGCTTGCCTCGATGGTGGCCCTGTTTCTTGCGCCGGCGTCCTTCGCCGGACAGCCCGCATCCGTCGCTGGAGAGAAGCTCGACAGCGGCCTGGGGAGTCTGTCGCCCAACTACACCGGGAGCGAATTCCAGCGCGCGGTCGTCGGCGAGAAGCTCGACAGCGGGCTGGGCAAACTGTCGCGCAACTACACCGGGAGCGAATTCCAGCGCGTGGTCGTCGGCGAGAAGCTCGACAGCGGCCTGGGCGATCTGCCTTCAAGCTATGCGGCTGCCGAATTCCAGCGCGTGGTCGTTGGCCAGAAGCTGGACAGCGGACTTGGCGATCTGCCGGCCGACTATGCCGCAGCTGAATTCCAGCGCTCAGTCGTCGGCGAGAAGCTTGACAGCGGCCTAGGCGATCTGCCCTTGGGCTACGCGGCTGCCGAATTCCAGCGCGTACTCGTGGGTGAAAAGCGCGACAGCGGCCTGGGTGATCTGCCGCCGACCTACACCGCGGCGGAGTTCCAAAAGAGGGAACTGCTCGCCAAGCGTTGAGCGAAGCGCTTTCTCTTCTCCGGGCCCGGCACCGCCTCCAAAACGGCTGCCCCCGCGAACGGCTGGCGACCCTCAGGGGGCCAGCCGTTCGATCTTCCAGGAGCCGCCTGCCATTCGGTAGCAGAGCCGGTCGTGCAGGCGGTCCTTGCGGCCCTGCCAGAATTCGAACAAGACGGGCGCAAGGCGGTAACCTCCCCAATGCTGCGGCCGAGGGGGCGAATCGCGCCACCGCTTTGAGGCCTCCTCGAGCCCTGCTTCCAGAAACTCCCGGCTTGGCACCGTTTCGCTCTGCGGCGAGACGAGCGCCGACAGCCGGCTCCCCAGAGGACGGCTCGCAAAGTACTCGTCGGACTCGGCCGCGGATACCCGCTCGACCTTGCCTTCGATGCCGATCTGGCGCTCCAGCTCCTCCCAGCAGAAATGCAGCATCGCGTGCGGGTTTTGCCCGAGATCCCGGCCCTTGCGGCTGCGGTAGTTCGTATAGAAGACAAAGCCGCGCGAGTCGAAGCTCTTCAGCAATACGGTTCGCACGGACGGCCGCGCCTTCCTGCTTGCGGTCGCGAGCGTCATCGCATTGGGCAGGGCGATGCCGGAGCGGAGCGCGTCGTCGAACCAGTTGCCGAACTGCGTGAACGGATCCGGCGCAAGGCTGCTTTCGTGGAGGCCGGCACGCATGTATTCCTGGCGCAGGGCGGCAAGATCCATCGCGCAATTCTACCTTTGGCGGCGCGCGTACAGGCTGCCCGCCGAGAGCAGAACGGCCGTCGCCCAGAACACCGGCGCGATTCCCAGCGCGGCGCCGAGCGCGCCGAACAGAAGCGGCATCCCGGCCTGACTCATGTTGATGAGGGTCATGCGCACGCCGACCGCCTCTCCTACCCTTCCGTGGGGCACCGTATTGTGCAGGAGCGACATCACCATGGGCTGCGACATGCCCAGGCCCAGGCCGAGCAGGAAGGCGAGGCCCATGAGTAGCCCGGCGCGCTCGAGCAGCGGGAAGAGCAGAAAGGTCACTCCTGCCGTCGCAAGCGACACGGTGAGGAGCGGCCACGCTGTCAGTCGCCGGGATAGGGCAGGCAAGAAAATCCGGATGACGAACGTCGCGACCGAGAAGGAGCCGAGCACCAGGCCGATGCTGGAGGCCGACAGCCCGATGCGCGAGCCGTAGATCGGCATGGCGAAGGTGAACATGTCCCAGGCCGTGGCGAGCAGGCCGCTTGCGATGAAGATCGGCCGCAGGTCCCGGTGGCGAAGCAGGTCGGCGACGCGGCGGCCCGGGTCCGGCGCCGTACCGTGAGCGGGCGCGTGCGGCAGGCGAATCCGGTCGAAACCCAGGAGCGCAATCGGCACGAGCGGAAACACGGCGAGCGCCGCGAACGTCGCGGCATGTCCGATCCAGTCTATTCCGAACCCGGCGATCATCGGGCCGGTAAACCCGGAGATGGAGAAGCCGAGCGCCGCGAGGCTGAAGTTCACGGGCCGGTCTTCCGGCCTGCCCAGATAGCCGACGATGTTCTGATAGGCGACGTGGTACATCATGAAGCTCGACCCGATCAGCACGCTCGCCGCGCTCAGGGCGAAAAGGCTTTCCCAGAGGTACGGGATCAGCGTGCCCGCGGCGAGCGCGATCGACCCGGTAAGCATGGGCATGCGCGCGCCGAAGCGATCGGAGAACCGTCCCATGCTCACCGCGAAAAGCATCGGCAGGAGCGCATAGAGCGCCATGAGGACACCCACCGTGAACGGCGTCGCACGGAGGTGCAGGGCATAGAGCGACACGGCCACCCGAGTTCCGGCGAACACCGAGTGATTGAGCAGCGTGACGAAGATGAGTAGGTAGAGGGTACGCACGCTGGACTTCTGATTGCAGGAGTATGACAGCCGGCGATGCCAGAGTCGACATGGCAGTCTGGAGATCATTCCGAGGCGGCCTGCGCGTCCGCCGCTCTCCTTAATACGCGTGTCACAGGCGCGCTCTAACTTGGCCGCTCCTTTCAACGACACAACAAAGGAGCAGCCATGCAATTCCGAAAAACCGCGATCGCTTCGCTGATCGCGTTTCCGCTTGCGCTGAATGGCGCCGCGGCGCTCGCTCAGCATCTGACGCATATCCCCAACGCCAACCCCAAGATACCCGGGGTGACTTCGCCGACCATCCTTTCGCCCGAGCTCGCACAGATCGTGCGCGCGCAGGGCTCGATGCCGGTGGAGAATCCGACTGATGCGGTGACGTACTACGGGTACCTCAACAACCAGCCGAACCTTCTGCCCGCGCTCGGGAGCAATGTCGAGGCGAGCAAGACCGAGCCGGACAAGAACACATATCTGGTTCTGCACGGCCTGCGCGGTGCCGACCCCAATTACGACTACGGCAAGCGCTTCCTGTTCCAAGGGCACGAAGCGGGCGCGGGCGCAATCACGCGCGTCAACCTGGACGCGGACGTCGCACATCGCGTGACCGTGGTCGCGACCCGCGACCGGAACGGCGCGCCGCTGCCATCGTTTGACGGCTCGACCTGGTATCCGTGGTCGGCCCGCCTGCTGTTCACGAACGAATTCGGTGGAGGCACCACCGGCGGGGTGTGGCAGGCCACCTTGGACTTCCCAGCGATTGTCGAAGACATCTCTGGAGCGACGGGGCGCGGCGGTTACGAAGGGATCCAAGCCGATTCCGACGGCAACATCTGGATGGCTGAAGACATCGGCGGCTCCACCGTGGCCGGGGCGCGCGTTCCGAACAGTTTCATCTATCGCTTCATCCCGAAGAACAAGCACGACCTCGGTCAGGGCGGCAAGCTGCAGGCCTTGCAGGTAATGTCCAAGGCGCATACCGGGCCAATCGTGTTCGACGGGACCAACGCGCTCACACAGGACGTGAAAGACCTGCACACCTACGGCAACGTGTTCGACACAGCCTGGGTCACGATCCACGACACGGCCGCGGATGGCTTTACGCCGTTCAACGCGAACGCGCTCGCGAAGACCAAGCTCGCAACGCCGTTCAAGCGGCCCGAAAACGGCCTGTTCCGTCCCGGCAGCCATTTCCGCGAGTTCTTTTTCGATGAGACAGGCGACACCAGCGCCACGACCACGGCCGGTTCGGATTTCGGCGGGTTCGGCGGCGTGCTAGAACTGACCCAGTCCAGTCCCTCGGCCGATGCCGGCAAGCTGACGCTGTTCTACAAGGGCGACGTCGTGCATACGGGCTTCGACAATGTTGCGTTCTGGGACGAAGATAGGATCGTGTTCGTCGAAGACGCTGGCGACGGCTTGCACAAGGATCGCAACGCCCTCGATTCTGCGTGGATGCTTGACGTCCGGAAGAACTACGCCGATCCGTCCAATCAACCGGTGCGCATCATCGCGCAAGGGCGCGACCCGTCGGCGACGATCGATTCCGGCTTGCTCGGAACGCCCGGCTTCCTAAATGAGGGCGATAACGAGATCACCGGCATCCATGTGTCCGACGGCGACGCATCGCCCGAAGGCCTCCTCGGCGCCAAGATTCCGCGCCCGTTCAAGGACGGCTGGCGCGTGTTCTACACCAGCCAGCACGGCGACAACCTCACCTACGAGATCATCCGTTCGCCCACGCGGGAGGGCGATCGGGATGATGACGATCACGACGACCGGGGCTGACGTTGAAGAGAACGGGACACGGTCTCAAGCACATCATCGTATAAGCGTTCAAGAGCCCGGCCGGAGAGCCGGGCTTTTTTTTGCCGCGACGGGCGCAGGCCCGCTGTTGACGCTGCGCTCCTGGACTGCCATCATCGCCCGGCGCGTTCGGACGCGCACCGCTCGAACCATCAATGGGAGGATCATCGTGAAAGGGAAATTTGTTGCGTGCGCGGCCCTGGCGGTCGCGACACTCTCTGTATCCTGGCTCGCCACGGCTCAGGACGCAAAATCCGCCGGCAGCAGCCCGCTCGCCCGCGGCCGCTATCTCGTGGTGATCGGCGGCTGCAACGACTGCCACACCGACGGCTACGCGCCGCGCGACGGAAACGTGCCGGAAAAAGACTGGCTGCTGGGGAGCGGCCCGCTCGGCTTCCGCGGCCCGTGGGGGACCACCTATCCGCCCAATCTGCGCCTCACCCTGTCCAAGATGCGCGAAGACGCATGGGTCAAGTACGCCAAGGGACTGAAGACCCGTCCACCCATGCCGTGGTTCAACCTGAACGCGATGAGCGAGCCTGACCTGCGAGCGATGTATCGCTACATCAGGAACCTCGGCCCGGTCGGCGCGCCGGCACACGCCTATCTGCCGCCCGACAAGGAGCCGAACCCCCCCTTCATCCAGTGGCCGGCCCCGCCGAAATAATCGGGGAGGCCGCGTGCGGCGACGAGAGATCCATTTCGGTCGGACCTACAGCGAATTGAAATAGTCCAGCATCATCTCCCGCATCGCCTCGTCGGGAAGCGGACCCGAGGCTGCGCCGAGGTTGTCGGCGACATGCTTCGGGTTGCGCGTGCCGGGAATCGCGCAGGTTACCGCCGGATGCGCGAGAATCCACTTCAGGAAGAGCTGCGCCCAGCTTGCGACGCTGATCTCGATCGCCCATGCGGGCAGGGGCTTGCCTTTCACCCGGTCGAACATCGCCCCCTCGGCGAAGGGCCGGTTCACGATAACCGCCGTGCGGCTCTCTGCCGCGGCGCGCAACAGGCGGTGCCCGGCCTCGGGCTCGGCCAGAGAATAGTTCACCTGCACGAAGTCGATGTCGCCGGGCCTGATGAATCTCTCGAGGTCCTCGTGCGCGCCGGCGCTGTAGTGGGTAACGCCGACATACCGCACCCGGCCGGCCTTCTTCCACTCGCGCAGGGTTGCGAGCTGCGTCGGCGCGTCGACGAGATTGTGCACCTGGATCAGATCCAGGCGCTCGACGCGCAGCTTCTTCATAGAGTCTTCCATCTGGCGGATCCCTGCCTGCTTGCCGGTCGTCCACACCTTGGTCGCCACAAAGAGCTTCGATCGCACGCGCAGCTCGGCGGCGAGCTGGCCGGTCACGGATTCGGACGAGCCGTACATCGGCGAGCTGTCCACCACGCGGCCGCCGAGCTCCACGAAGGCCTTGAGGGTTTCCCGCGCCTGCGCGAGTTCACGGGCGTTGCCGGCCACATCGAACGCCTGCCAGGTGCCGAGGCCCACCGCAGGTATCTCTTCCCCGGTTTTTGGAATGCGCCGCTGCAGGAGCGCAGGCGCGGCGTGGCTTGGAAGCATCGTTCCCCCGAGCAGCAGTCCGGCGGCGCACTTGAGCCAGTCGCGCCGCGAGAGCCGGTTGTCGAATCCTTGCATGAGGTTTATTGCGCGGTAAACCGACGCATCATACTATTCCCACCCTCCGGGGCGGAACCGGCGCGACGCGACCGCATTGCCCGAAGCCCCGGCCCAAAGGGAGAATGCACAGATGGAAAAGAAGATCTACGATGCCGGCCTGCCGTCCTCCAATGCGCCCTTCAACCTGTGCGTGCGCCACGGCGACCTGATTTTCGTTTCCGGGCTGCCGCCGTTCGATGCGGAGTTCAGCCGGCAGGTGCGCGAGGCCCGCGAGAAGGGCTTGCCGATCCCCCCGTTTCCCAATCCGCCCTTCGAGCAGCAGGTCCGCCTGGTGATGGACAACATGAAGAAGCTCGTCGAGGACGCCGGCTCGAACATGGACTGCCTGCTGAAGGTTATCGTCTGGCTGAAGGACCAGCGCGATGCCGAGCAGTTCGACCGCATCTACCGCACCTACTTTTCCAGCCGCGAGACGCTGCCCGCAAGGACGCGCATCCAGGCGGGGCGCACGCCCATGGACTGCGGGCTGGAAGTCGAGGCGATCGGCTACGTACCCGGGAAGATCCCGCACAAGTCGGCTTCGCGACGCAAGCGCGGCAGGGTCAGACCCGGACGCAGCAAGTGAACTCACGGGGAGCCTTCTGACCTCGTTGTCATCCTGAGCGAAGCGGAAGACGGACGGAGGCATGGAAGGCAGAGGCGTACTCACGAGGCTCGACAAGGCGGTGGACGACTTCTGCCGCCGCACGCGCTATTTTCAGGAAGAGATGACCCAGGGGCGGGCGCGCGTTTTCGCCATGCAGCACCGCCTGAACACGCGCCAGCGCAATTCCGTCCTGAAACTCAAGGTCGCGACCAACTGCCCCGACTGGGACACGCGCATCGGAATCATCAAGGCCTGCAGCCAGGAAGTGATCGCCGATCAAGAGCATGGTCGGGGCAGGGCGCACTGGGAGATCCTGGAGGATCTGGGCACGAAGATCGGTCTCAAGCGCGGCGAGATCCGTGCCGCGCGGCCGATCGCGTCGACGCAGACCGCCTGGGCCGCGTGGGAAGGCCTGATGGCCAACCGCCACTGGCTCGAGGGCATCGTCGCCAACACCTGCGCCGAGCGCGCCAACGTTCCGGGCTACGGCACCGGGATCATGAAAAGGCACGGCTGGTTCGGTCTGGAGCGCGAGCGCTGGGGGAAGCTCTTCCGGCTCTCGGACGATGACCTGGAATTCTTCGAGCTGCACGAGAAAGCCGACATCGAACACTCCGACGCGGGCTGGCGCGCGGTCGAGCGCTTCGCGAAGAAGCTCAAGATGGAAGACGCCGTCGTGGCCGCCTGCGAGAGGAATCTCTACGTCTGGGAGATGTATCTTAACGGCATCGGCGCGGCAGGCGACGCGTTGGGCCGGGGATAAGGCGTGCCCCGCGTCAGGTTTCCAGCCGGCGCGACGCTCGATTGAGCTGAGCCCCGAGCCCCGCATGAAGTCCCGCTTCGCGCAGGGCATATTTCTCGTCTTCGTCACGGTGCTGCTGTGGGGCGTGCAGTTTCCGGTTGCCAAGGACGCGTTCGCCTTCGTCGACGCCTTCCACGTCACCGCGATCCGCTACGCGCTCGGCACGCTCGTGCTCGTTGCGCTGCTTGCGTGGCTCGAGGGGCCGGCGACGCTCTCATACTATGGCCGGTTCTGGGCAACGGCGCTCTTCGGCCTCGTCGGCATGTGCGCTTCCCCCCTGTTCGTGTTCTTCGGCATCGCGCTCTCCAGCCCCGAGCACGCAGCCATCATCGTGGCACTGCAGCCTTCGATGACGGCGCTCGCCGACTGGGCGCTGCGGGGAAGGCGCCCCGGGCGGTTCACCCTCGGCTGTCTCGCCCTCGCTTTTGCCGGCGTCGTCACGGTGGTGACGCGAGGCGACCCTGTCCATGCCTTTGAGAAAGGCGGGATCGCCGGCGACGTCTTCGTGATCCTCGGGGCGGCCTGCTGGGTGACTTACACCATGGCGGCGGAGTCTTTCAAAGGCTGGTCGGCGCTGCGCTTCACGACGCTCACGATCATCCCGGGGTCGCTCGGCTGCATCGCCGTGACGGCAGCGCTCGTCGCTGCCGGACTGGCTGCCGTACCGGGAGCGGCCGCCCTCGCAGCGGTCGGCTGGCACCTCGTCTATCTCACGCTCGGCGGCATCGTGATCTCGATGCTGTGCTGGAATGCGGGGAACCAGCGCATCGGGCCGCTCAATACCATGCTGCTCATGAATCTGATGCCGGTCGTCACCTTCGCGGTGCGGTTTGCGCAGGGCGCGCGCCCGGCCCCGCTCGAGCTTTTCGGTGCTGCGCTCGTGATAAGCTCGCTCGTGGCGAACAACCTCTACCTGCGCCGGGTGTCGGCGCGAAAAGCGAACGAGGCAACAAGATGAAATCGTATTGGATCCGCCCCGAATCGGGAAAAACCGTTCTCGAGCTGCGCGACGCGCCCGCCCCCGAGCCCGGGCCGGGGCAGCTGCTCGTGCGCATGCGCGCCGCGGGCTTGAACCGCGGCGAGCTGATCGTGGGACACAGCGTCAAGGCGGGCGGCGCGGCGAAGGCCGCCGGCGGCGAGGGCGCGGGCGAGATCGCGAAACTCGGTGAGGGGGTGACGGGCTTTAAGGCGGGCGAGCGCGTCATGGGACGCTGCTCCGGAGCGTTCGCGGAGTACGCTCTCATGGACGCGCGGGAAGCGATGGCCATTCCAAAACGTCTTTCCTGGGAGGAAGCTGCGAGCGTTCCCCTTGTTTTCTGCGTGGTGCACGACATGCTGGTCGCGCAAGGCAAGCTCCGCGCCGGGGAGTGGCTGCTCGTCGCCGGGATCTCCTCCGGCGTCGGCGTCGCGGCGCTGCAGACCGGCAAGGCGCTCGGCGCCAAGGTGATCGGCACTTCGGGCTCGCAGGAGAAGCTCGACAAGCTGAAGATCCTCGGGCTCGATCTGGGCATCCGCACGCGAGGCGGCGACTTTGCGGAAGGCGTGATGAAAGCGACGGGCGGCAAGGGCGTCAACCTCGTCGTCAACAACGTCGGCGGCTCGGTGTTCGCTGAGACCATCAGGGCGCTCGCCTACGAGGGGCGGCACGCGACCGTCGGCTACGTCGACGGCGTGCTGAAGAGCGAGATCGACCTGGAGGCGCTGCACACCAAGCGGCTGACGCTCTTCGGCGTTTCCAACCGGCTGCGCACCGCCGAGCAGCGCGCGGTGACGGTGCGCGGCTTCGCAGCCGACATCCTGCCCTTCGTCGCCGACGGCCGCATCAAGCCGCTCGTCGACCGCGTCTATTCCTTTGCCGAGCTGCCCGCGGCGAAGGACTACATGGAATCGAACGCCCACCTTGGCAAGATCGCGGTGACCCTGCCCGCCTGAGGGCGTGGAACCCGTCGTGCGCCCATCGGTCGAAGGCGACCCCCGTTCGGCTGGCGCCCCGAGGCGCTTCAGTTCGCCTGGATGTGCGCTTCCTTGACGACCTTGCCCCAGGTTTCGTACTCGCGCTCCATGTACTTGCCGAGGCTCTCGGGCGTGGAAGGGCTCGGCTCCTCGCCATGGTCGAGCAGATGCGCGCGCGTTTCCTTCTCCTCGAGCGTCCTCACGATGTCCCGATTCAGCCGCGCGATGATGTCCTTCTGCGTCTTCGCCGGTGCGACGATCGCGTACCAGTTGGTCGCCTCGTAGCCCGGGTAACCGAGCTCGCCGATCGTCGGCACGTCCGGGAGCGACGCCGAGCGCTTTGCGCCGGTGGTCGCGAGCGCGCGGATCCGGCCTGCCTTGACCGGCCCCACGGCGGTCGGCGCGGAGGCGAACACCGAAGGCACCTGACCACCCAGGAGGTCGCTCATCGCGGGTCCGCCCCCCTTGTAAGGCACGTGAACGAGATTGGCTTTCGCCATCAGCTTGAAGAGCTCCCCGGCGAGATGCCCGGCGCTGCCGACCCCGGCGCTCCCGTAGGGCATGCCGCCGGGGCGGCTGTTCGCTTCCTTCACGTACTCAGCGAGCGTCGTCGCCTTCACCGACGGATGCACGACGAGCACGTTGCCGAATATGACCGCCATCGAGATCGGTGCGAAATCGCGAAGCGGCATGTACGGCAAATTGGAATTGAGGTGCGGCGCGACGGCGAGCGCGCCCACGTTGCCGAGGAAAATGGTGTAACCGTCCGGCGTTGCCTTCGCCACGTATGCCGCGGCGATGTTGCCGCCCGCACCTGCGCGGTTCTCTACCACGATGCTCTGTCCGAGATATTCGGCGAGCTGCTTGGCGATGGTGCGTGCGGTGATGTCGCTGCCACCGCCCGGGGCGAAGCCGACGACCAGCGTGAGCGGCCGGTTCGGATACGTCCCTTGAGCGAAGGCGCCGCCGGACAAGGCGAGCGCGACGGCTGCGAGCAATGTTCTTTTCATGACTCCTCCTGTTGTTTGTGCCTCGCCTCTCTTGGCGGAAACTGGGCACGGTTCCTATTTTCCCCGGAAAACCGGTTTTCTCTTCTCCATGAAGGCGCGCCGGCCTTCGGTGTAATCCTGGCTCTCGAAGCATTCTCTGACCAGCGCCGCGCAGGCCTGCGCGTCGTACGCGGTCTTGAGCAGCTCGCGCACGATGCGCTTGGAGGCGCGGATCGTGAGTGGCGCGTTCTCCGAGATCATCGCGCAATACTCGAGCACGAGGGATTCGAGGCCGGCGACCGGAGCGACGCGATGCACCAGGCCCATTTGCCTCGCTTCATCGGCCCCGAACTGGCGCCCAGTGATGAGCACTTCGCGCGCATAAGCGGGCCCCACCGTGTCGAGGAGGTTCTTCAGAGACGAGGCGCGGTAGCCGAGGCCGAGCTTCGCCGCCGGGATGCCGAGTCGCGCGTCCTCAGCGGCGATGCGCAGGTCGCACGTGAGCGCGATGTTGATGCCGGCGCCCAGGCAGTAGCCGCGGATCATGGCGATCGTCACCTTGTCGCAGCCCTGGAATCGCTCCTGCACCCTTCCCGCGATCTCCTCGTAGCGCTGGATGCCTTCGGCGGTCGAACGCTGTTTCTCGTACTGCGAGACGTCCGCGCCGGAGACGAAAGCCTTGTCGCCCTCGCCTTTCAGCACGATCACGCGGATCTGCGGGTCGGCCTCGAAGCGGTCCAGGACCTTCGGAATCGCCTCCCACATATCGATCGAAACGGCGTTGCGGCGCTCCGGGTTGTTGAAAGTGAGCCAGCCGATCGAGCCCTGCTTTTCGGCGACGATTCGCTCCGTGAGCTCGCCCGCCGCGAAGGCCGGTTGTCTGGGGAGGGCGGTGAGTTCTGCCTGGCTCATGGGTTTCCGGGTAGCGAAAAACCGCGATTGTATGCCGTGCGGCCCGCACGCAACCGGTCGAGGGGCACGGCGGGTATCCGCTTCACCCGGGCTTGAGCGGAATCAGTACGGGCGCGCGCCGAACAGATAAGGATGGGCGAGCAGGAGAACGAAGTAGAGCGCCAGCCCCACCAGTACCTTCCACCAGCCGATTTCGTCGAAGCTGAACCGGTTGCGGGACTGAATGATCGCCACAAACGGGACATTGGACGTGCTCGCCGCAAAACGCTGCCAGTCCGCCCCGACCGACCTGCTCTTGCGGGCATCGATCAGCACGGTGCCTAACATCGAGAGCAGCGCGAACCCCCCGAAGAAGATTACCGATGCGCTGTCGCCGCGAGCGATCAGGTGCACGAGCGCCCAGAGGGCGATCGCCCACAGGACCGGATGGCGCGTCACGCGCAGGATGCCGCGCGCCTCGCCCATCGAGCGCAGCAGGCCCTCCTGCCGCACCGCGCTCGGGTTTTTCGCCAGTAGCCCGCAGGCGAGCAGCACCAGCGATACCGGCATCAGCACGATGGCCCAGACCTTGAATTCGTCTCCCCACCAAAGGCGCTCGTAGGGGGCTCTGGCGTAGGCCCAGATCATCCAGCCGAGCGCGACGAGCGAGACCGCCATGTACAGGCCGAGATAGGCATTTTCGCCGAGCGCTGCGACGAGGCCTGAGCGCAGCGGCGTGCTCGATACGTAGTGGGTTGCGAGAAAAACGACAGTGGCGAGCGCCAGCATTGCCATGGGATCCATACCAACCTCCTCCGAGTCGGGTGGGTACCTTGACCCGCGGTCGTGCAGCCGAAACCCCTTTTTGCCGCGGGCAGTCGGAGTGTATACGATACGAATCCTTCGTGGCGGACGTGCCAGCCAATGCTCGCATTTCATCGACTCAACCGAAGCGCCCCTCACCCGTCGTGACCCGGACTGGTCCTGTGGCTGTGGCCAAGAACGGCGGCGCATCCGGGAGCGGCGGGAAGGAATGCTTCCTGTCGCTGCGCGGGGTGTCCTTGTCGTTCGGCCTCGGCGACCATCGCAGGCCCGTGCTCTCGGAAGTGAGCTTCGATGTCGCGAAGGGCGAATTCCTTTGTGTCGTCGGACCTTCAGGCTGCGGCAAGACCACTCTCCTCCGATTGATCGCGGGCCTGCTTGCGCCCTCTGCGGGGGAGGTCGTCTATCAAGGTCGGCCCGTCACGGGTCCGTCGCGCGACCGCGCCATCGTCTTCCAGGACTACTCGAAGGCGCTTCTGCCCTGGCGCACCGTGAAAGGCAACATTGCGCTCGGCCTCGAAGCCTGCGAAGTCGCCAAATCGCAGAGGGAGGCGCGCATCGGCGAATTGCTCGCGAAAACCGGTCTGCAGCACGCCGCGCACCAGCATCCCAATCAGTTGTCGGGCGGGATGCAGCAGCGGGTTCAGATCGCGCGCAGTCTCGCCCAGGAGCCCCGCCTGCTGCTGATGGACGAGCCTTTCGGTGCGCTCGACGCGATCACCCGCCAGACGCTGCAGGATGAAGTCGTGAGGCTTGCCGCCGAAACGCACACCACGGTCGTGTTCATCACCCACGATCTGGAAGAGGCGATTTATCTGGGAGACCGGGTGATCGCTCTCGCGGACAATCCCGGGCATGTCGCCGCGATGATCGAAATCGGAATACCGCGGCCGCGCAGCCAGCTCGAAACGCGCGAAGACCCCCGCTTCCTCGCCCACCGCCACCGCCTGTTCGGTCTGCTTCAGGGGCACCGGCAATGAGGCGCAGGATCCGAGGCGCATCGATCCCCATTGTGCTCGTGGCGCTGTGGGAAGCCGGCAGCCGCGCCGGGGCGCTGCCGAACGACACTTTTTCCCGCCCCTCGGACATCGTCGTCGCCGGGGCGCGCGCCTTCGCCGACGGCACCATCCTCGTCGCCACCTGGCAGACCATCGAGGCGGCGCTCGCCGGCTTCGCCTTCGCCGCGGCCGCCGGGGTCCTCTGCGGCGCTTTGCTGGGACTGGCGCCGCGACTCGAGCGCATCGTCGGCCCGACGGTCGACGCCTTGCGCCCCATCCCTTCGATCGCGCTGATGCCGCTTGCGCTGCTGATGTTCGGGTTCGGCTTGACGATGGAAGCTTCCGTGGTGGCCTTCGCCTGCCTCTGGCCGGTGCTGCTCGTTACGATCGCCGCGGTGCGCGGGATCGAGCCGCGATTGCTCGATTTGGCGCGTACGCTGGAAATGCCGTTCGGTTCCAGCCTGCGCAAGATCATTCTTCCGGCGGCGCTTTCGAGAATCGTGGTCGGGCTTCGCGTGGCGGTCGGGGTTTCGCTCGTCGTCGCCATCACCGTCGAGATCGTGGTCAATCCCCGCGGCCTCGGCTACGGAATGATCATCGCATCGCAGTCCCTGCGTCCCGATCTGATGTACGCTCAACTCCTGTGGCTCGGCCTGCTGGGCTGGGGCCTGAACGAGGCGCTGTCCCGGGCGGCCCGCCGTTGGCCCGGCGCGCAAGCATGATGCGTCACCTCGCTTCCAGCGTGGGCGCCGTACTTTTCGCCCTGGGGCTGCTCGTGCTGTGGCAGGTGCTGGCGGAGCGCCAGTTCATCTCACCGGTTTTTTTCCCGACCCCCGGCCGGACGCTGGCGGAGCTCTATCGCCAGATCGCGGAGGGGACGATCTGGCCGCCTCTCGGAGCAACCGCGTTGAGGATGTTCTACGGCTGGGTTCTGGCTTCACTGCTGGGCGTGGTGATCGGCGCCGCGATCGGCTCTTCGCGCACGGCCCGGGACTTTCTCGAGCCGCTCCTGGAGTTCATGCGCCCGCTGCCTGCGTCCGCGATCCTTCCCGCGGCGATCCTGTTTCTCGGCCTTTCGAACCGGATGGCGGTCTCGGTCATTGCGTTCGGTGCGATATGGCCGGTGCTCCTGGCGAGCGTGCACGGGTTCTCGTCGGTGGAGCCGCAGTTGCTGGAGGTGTGCAGAGCGCTGCGCGTGACCCGGGGCCAATTCATCGCCAAGGTCGCTTTTCCGAGCGCCTTGCCCGATATTCTCGCGGGCGCCCGCGTGAGCCTCGCGATATCGCTCATCCTCGCTGTGGTCACCGAGATGCAGGCCTCTCAGCCGGGAGTCGGCCACAATATCCTTCTCGCGCAGCGCTCGTTCCGCAGTCCGGAACTGTATGCCGGCGTGGTGACGCTCGGGGTCATGGGTCTGGTCGCCAACCATGCCATACTGAAAGTGGAGGAACGCCTGCTGCGCTGGCGCGCTCCGGACGGGCCCTGACGGGGCCGCGGCACGTGTTCCCCGAAAGGCCCGCTCGCGTCTCCGCGATCGCCCGCTTTCCGGTACGCTATCGACCTTCGTAGATTAACCAGAGGAGGGTTCATCATGAAGCGAAATGCCATTGCCTCGGTCGTCGCGCTGCTCGGGGCCACGCTTGCCGCTTTCCCCGCGGCCGCGCAGCAACCCAAGGCCAACATCGGCTACATCGGCGCGGCCGACTTCACGCCGCTCTTCGTCGCCAAGGACAAGGGGATGTTCGACAAGCATGGCCTGGACGCCACGCTGACGCGCATCCAGATCGCGCCAACCGTCGGCCCGGCGATCATTGCCGGCAATCTGCAGATCGGCATGGGCACGTTTCCGAATCTGCTGCATGCGGCCGAAGGCGGGCTGCCGCTGGTGGCCATTGCGGGCGCATCGCGTATGAAGAAGGACAATCCCATCGCCGGCCTCGTGGGCCGCGCCGGGCTCCCGGTCAAGAGCCCGACCGACCTCCGCGGCAAGAAGATCGGCACCCCGGGGCTGAACACGATGCTGACCGAGATGCTGGAGAAATGGCTCTACGACCACAAGGTCACGAGCGACCAGTACACGCTCGTGGAAGTGGTGTTCCCGAGGCAGCACGACATGCTGAAGAGCGCCCAAATCGACGCGGTGATCACGATCGAGCCGTTCCGCTCGAAGATGCTTTCCGATGGGACCGGCTTCAAGATCGCCGACTATGTCGGCGAAGTGAACCCGGACCTCGTCGCGGTGGTGTGGCTGTCGAGGAGTGACTGGGCGGCCGCCAACCCGAAGGCGGTGCAAGCGTTCCGGAAAGCGTACGCCGAGGCGATCGACTGGTGCAGGAAGAACCCGGAAGAGTCGAAGAAGATTCAGGCGAAGTACCTCGGCTTCGCCTCCCCGGCGCTGCCCGACTATGACGTCGAGCTGAAGCTTGCGGACCTTGAGTTTTTCGAAAAGGTGGAGCGCCAGCTCGGCAAGCTGCGCCAGCCGGTGGATGTGAACAAGCTGATCTGGAAATAGAATCGGACCGGCTCATCGAACACCGGGGCCGTGGATCTCAAGGACATCCGCCTCTACGTGGACGACCGCCCCGCCGAGGGCGTGTTCCGCGTGCACCGGGACGTTTACTCGGACCCGGAGCTCTTCGAGCTCGAGCAGAAGTTCATCTTCGAGCGCACCTGGAGTTTCCTCGCGCTCGAGTCGCAGATCAGGAAGCCGAACGACTTCGTTACCGGCCATATCGGGCGGACTCCGGTGCTCGTCACGCGCGACGCGAAAGGGCGCCTCGGCGCCTTCGTCAACGTGTGCCGTCACAAGGGCGCTCTGCTCTGCGCGGCCGAAGAGGGGAACGCCAAGTATCACGTGTGCCCGTATCACGGCTGGGCCTATGATCCTTCGGGCAGGAACGTCGACATCAAGGACCGCAAGACCGCCTGCTATCCTGCCGGGTTCGACGCGGAGGACCACCACCTCGTTCCGCTCGCGCGTGTGGCGAGCTACAAGGGATTCGTCTTCGGCAGCCTCTCCGCCGAGGTGCCGCCGCTCGGGGAGTTCCTCGGCGACATGCGCTTCTTCATCGATCTGGTAGCCGACCAGAGCCCGCGCGGACTGGAGTTCGTTCCGGGGCGCTCGGTGTATACCTACCGTGGCAACTGGAAGCTGCAGCTCGACAACGGGCTCGATCCCTATCATCTGACGACCACGCACCTCTCCTACATGGACCTGCAGGCGCGCCGTCGCAAGGGGGAGGGCCACCTGGAAGCGCGCCAGTACGACTGGGCGAAGCGCAACGCAGCCGAAGGCGGAACGTTCGCGCTTCACTACGGGCACGCGGCCACCTGGCTCGACCAGCCGGAACCCGAGAAGCGACCGATCCACCCGGCGCTTCCTGAGATTCGCGCGCGCGTGGGCGAGCTGCGCGCCGAATGGATGCTCAAGGCGCGCAACGTGCACGTCTTCCCCAACATGCAGATCGCCGACGCGATCACGCTGATGCTGCGCAGCTTCCGGCCGCTCGCGGTCGATCGCACCGAGATGAAGAGCTGGTGCCTCGCACCGGTCGGCGAGGCGCCCGAGCAGCGCGCCTGGCGGCTGCGCCAGTTCGAGGATTTCTTCAATCCCGGCGGGATGGCGACACCGGACGACACGGTGACCTACGAGGGCTGCCAGAGCGGCTTTGGCGCCCAGCCGATCGCCTTCCTGCAAGGCTATGCACGCGGCATGGCGGCGCTGAAAGAGGGCGCGGACGATGTCGCGAGCTCGATCGGCATCCGGCCCGAGGCGAGCGTGCGGGGCAGGTTCGAGATGTTCAGCGAAGTGGGCTTTCACGCGCCTTACCGCGAATGGGCGCGGCTGATCCAGGCGGGCGTCGCCGGCAGCAAGGCCTATCCGTGAACGCGCGCGCTGAAGGCCCGTCGCTCGCGGCGGGCATCGAGCTCGTTCACCGCGAGGCGAGATATCTCGACGAGCAGCGCTGGCAAGAGTGGCTTGCTCTTTTCGTCGAGGACTGCGAATTCTGGATGCCGGCCTGGAAGGCGGACGGCACGCCGACCCTGGACCCGCAGGCCGAGCTTTCGCACATCTACTATTCCAGCCGTGCGGGGCTGGAGGACCGCGTGGTGCGCATCCGCTCCGGGAAATCAGCCGCCTCGACGCCCACGCCGCGCACCGCGCACATCTTGGGCAGCGTGCTTCCGCTCGAGTCGCCCGCGGACCGGATGCGGCTTGCCTCGACCTGGGTGACCCACGTGTACTTCCCGCGCTCGCGCGAGAGCCACGCGTTCTTCGGCCGAACCGAGCACGAGCTCGCGTCGCGCGGCGGCGACTGGCGCATTGCGAAAAAGAAGATCCTGCTCTTGAACGACTACATACCGACGATGCTGGACGTGTACTGCGTCTAGCGGCAACTGACGGTTAGCAGCCTGCGCACGATCACTTCGTCGCCGCGCCGACAAAGCACTCACCGGGCACCTCGAACCCACCCGACGATTCGAAGCTGCGCATCGAGCCTTCCACTTCGTTCCACGCGGACTCGCGTTCTTGCGGGGACAGGTGAGCCATCATGGCATTGAATGCGCCGAAGGCTTCTCGGGCGACCCGCACGTATTCGGCGGCGCTGGCCATTCGATGGGGCACCGGCACGGCGCGAATCTCGGGGTTGGCGAATCCGGCTTCGCGAAAGATGCCTTCGAGCACTCCGGGACCGCCAAGGCCGAACGGTCCGGGTTGCCCCGGAACGGGAGGCGGGAGTTGCGCGCGCCGGCGGATGATGGAAGCCGGCAGTGCCCCCCAACTGTTTCGATCGGGCGTGGAAAACACAACGACGGCGACCCGACCGCCCGCTCTCAGAGCGCGGCGCCACTCGCGTAGCGCTGTCACCGGGTGCGGCATGTACATCAGACCAAGCCGACACAGCACCGCATCAAAGGAAGCGTCAGGGAGGTCCAATTTCTCGCCGTCCATGGCACGGGTCTCAACCTGATTGAGTCCGCGTTCACGGGCGACCTGGAGCGCAAGCTCAACGATCCCTTCCGAGATGTCGGTCGCCAGCACGTAACCGCCGGGGCCAACTCGTTCGGCGGCACTGACAGCCGGTTCACCTGCGCCGGCGGCGATGTCCAGGATGCGCTGACCCGGCTGGATCCGGGCCAGGTCGAGCATCTGGCGGGTCACTTCGCCATACCAACGATCGAGAGCGGGATTCCAGCGTCGCCATGCCGCGCCGTCCTTGTTCCATTGCGCTCGCTGCGCGTTCTTGCACTTCGCTGCGTCGAATGAGGGTTGCTGTTCGGCCACGCAAGTGCTCCTGTCGCTCAGACCTGGATGTTGTTTCGCGGTGGGGATTCAGACTGCTAACGTTCGCCAGGTGTGGAATGGAAGCGCAGTGTCGGCTGGTCGAAGGTGCTCGCCGGCCTTCGCCTGAAGTTTCGCCGGATCCGCGCGCCCTGACTCTTATGTGTCAGGGTTTTCCTGACAAGGTTCAGGACCCCGCATCCGGTCCCGGCTTTCACTCCGGCTTGATATTCGCCTCGCGGATGACCTTGGTCCACTTCGCGCTCTCGGAGCGCACGAAAGCCGCGAATTCCTCCGGAGTGTCTGCGGCGACCTCGGATCCGGTATCGATCACCTGCTTCTTCACGTCCGGAGCGTTGTAGGCCTTCACGAGCTCGCGGTGCAGGATCTGGATGACCGGCCGCGGCGTGCCGGCGGGAGCGAAGATGCCGTTCCACACGATGGCCTCGATGCCCGGCAGGCCGGCTTCCGCCGTGGTCGGCACGCCGGGCAGCAGCGCCAGGCGCGAAGGCCCCGCCACCGCGAGCGCGCGCAGCTTTCCGGACTTGACGGCCGCCGCGACGACCTGCGGCACCACGTAGGCGGTCATCACCACGCCGGCGAGGAGATCGGGAATCTCCGCGTTCACCGCCTTGTACGGAACTTCCAGCACCTTGATGCGGGCCTCGGACTTGACCCACTCGCCCACGAGCTGGCTGATGCTCCCCGGGCCGCCGGAGGCGTAGGTAATCGCATCGGGTTTGCTCCGGGCAAGCTCGACGAATTCCTTCACCGATTGAGCCTTGAGGGACGGATTCACGACCATGACGAGCGGGGTCATCGTGAAGCGCGAGACCGGAATCAACTCCTGGTTCAGCCGGCAGCAGGGGTCGGGTTTGAGCGCGTCGCCGATGGCATTGTTGATGAGCGCGAGAAACAAGGTATGCCCGTCGGGCGCCGCCCGGACCGTCTCGCGGGCCGCGATCAGGCCGTTGGCGCCTGGCCGGTTCTCCACAATCACGGGCTGGCCGAGCGATTCCGAGATCTTCGCGCCGATCTGCCGCGCGCGGATGTCGGGCGAGCTGCCCGCGGGCGAGGGCACCAGGATGCGGATCGGCTTCGAGGGAAAGGACTGCGCCGCGGCGAGCCCGGTGAATACCGCAAGAACGCAGGCGAGGATCGTTTTCATCGCACCGGCTTTCGCGTTCTTGCGA
>Ga0187773_10000243_pt1 | contig 22601 bp, 24 predicted proteins | sample 0216_BV02_MP05_1_FD_133133 | JGI IMG/M metagenome (GOLD analysis project Ga0187773, IMG submission 133133) | Tropical peat soil microbial communities from peatlands in Department of Meta, Colombia - 0216_BV02_MP05_10_MG | ecosystem: Environmental > Terrestrial > Soil > Wetlands > Peat | place...
GACACCTCGGATCGCTTGTACTTCGAGCCGCTCACGCTGGAAGACGTGCTCGAGATCGTCGACAAGGAGAAACCCTTCGGCGTGATCGTGCAGTTCGGCGGGCAAACGCCGCTCAAGCTCGCGCGCGATCTGGAAGCTAACGGCGTGCCCATCATCGGGACGTCGCCCGACATGATCGATATGGCGGAGAACCGCGATCGCTTCCAGCGGCTCATCGACCGGCTGGACTTGAGGCAACCGCCCAACCGCTCGGCCCGCACCGAGGCGGACGCGCTCAAGCTCGCGGGGGAGATCGGGTATCCGCTGGTGGTGCGGCCGAGCTACGTGCTCGGGGGACGGGCGATGGAGATCGTGCACGAGCAGAAGGACCTCGAGCGCTACATGCGCGAGGCGGTTAGGGTCTCGAACGACTCGCCGGTGCTGCTCGACCGCTTCCTTTCCGATGCCACCGAGGTGGACGTGGACGCGGTCTGCGACGGGGGAGAGGTCCTGATCGGCGGCATCATGGAGCACATCGAGCAGGCCGGGGTGCATTCCGGAGACTCGGCGTGCTCGCTGCCGCCGCACTCGCTCTCCTCCCGCGTGCAGCGGGAGCTGCGCCGGCAGACCGTGGAGCTCGCCCACGCGCTCGGAGTCATCGGCCTCATGAACCTGCAGTTCGCGATCCAGAGGGACGTGATCTACGTGCTCGAGGTCAACCCCAGGGCCTCGCGCACGGTGCCCTTCGTTGGCAAGGCGACCGGCGTTCCGCTCGCCAAGATCGCGGCCCGCTGCATGGTGGGGAAGACCCTTGCGCAGCAGGGCGTGCACGGGGAGGTCGTCCCGGGCTATTTCTCCGTGAAGGAGGCCGTTTTCCCGTTCGTGAAGTTCCCCGGCGTGGACACCATCCTCGGGCCGGAGATGAAATCGACCGGAGAGGTGATGGGTGTGGGGAGGAATTTCGGCGAGGCCTTCGTCAAGTCGCAGCTCGCTGCCGGCGCGAGGCTTCCCGAAACCGGCACCGCGTTCATCAGCGTGCGCGACGGAGACAAACTCGCGGTCGTGCCGGTCGCGCGCGATCTGGTCGAGCTGGGGTTCCGCCTGATCGCCACGCGCGGCACCGCGACGGTGCTCACCGCCCACGGCATCGCTGTAGTCCCGGTCAACAAGGTAGCCGAAGGCAGGCCTCACATCGTTGACATGATCAAGAACGGGGAGGTGAATCTCGTCGTCAACACGGTGGAGGAAAGGCGCAGCGCGGTCTCGGACTCGCGCTCGATCCGAACCAGTGCGGTGCAACGCCGGGTCACCTACTACACGACGGTGGCCGGGGCGCGTGCGGCCTGCGAGGGCATGCGACAGAGTGGCTCCTTGGCGCCGTACCCCCTGCAGGAACTGCACGCGGGCCTGCATGCCCTTGAGCCTGTTGCAAGTTAGCCGGGAAAATGGTCACATTGAAAAGCATTCCGCAAACTCTTCTGAATGAAGGGCCGAAGCGCGGTGCCGCCTGAGGTGCCCTGAAGACCCTTCCCTACGAGCATGAGCACAGTCCCCCTTACAACGACCGGAGCGGAGCTTCTGCGGCAGGAGTTGCAGCGTCTGAAGACGGTCGACCGTCCGAACGCAATTGCCGCTATCGCCGAAGCACGCACGCACGGAGACCTTTCCGAGAACGCCGAATACGATGCGGCCAAGGAGCGCCAAAGCTTCATTGAAGGGCGAATCAAGGAGATCGAATCCAAGCTTGCCAATGCGCAGGTCATCGACCCGAAGCTCGTGGATGCAGAAGGCCGCTGCGTGTTCGGTTCGACTGTGGAACTGGAAGACATGAACGGCGGTGAATCGGTCGTCTACCAGATCGTCGGGGACGACGAAGCTGACATCAAGCAGGGGAAAATCTCCATCAGCTCGCCGATCGCGCGGGCGATCATCGGCAAGTACGCCGGCGACCAGGTCGAAGTGCAGACCCCCGGGGGGGTGCGCAAATACGAGGTGCTCGAAGTCCGGTACGAGTAGTCGGGGCCTTACAGATTTCCGGGCGATCGAGAAGGCTGCGAAGACTCGGGGTTCTCACGAAACAGCACGAGTATCCTCCCGACGTGCTGTACCGCCTGCGCTCCGGTCTGCCTGCAAATTTCCCCGAGCATCGCTTTGCGCATGGCGCGATCTGCGCCGTTCACCCGCACCTTGATCAGCTCGTGGCTCTTCAGGCTGCGCTCGACTTCCGCGAGCACCTGCGCCGATAGCCCCGCTCCGCCGACGAGCACGACCGGATCGAGCGCGTGCGCGCGGGCCTTCAGCTCTCGACGGCGGACGGGGGATAATCCGGGCATTCGAGGAAGTCTAGGCAATGGCTCGAAGCAAATCCAGCGAGGCGTGGCTGAAGCGCCATCTGAGCGATCCGTACGTGCGCAAGGCCACCGCGCAAGGCTACCGCGCTCGCTCGGCTTTCAAGCTCCTCGAGGTCGTGAAGCGCGACGGGCTCACGTGTCCGGGCGACACGGTCGTCGATCTCGGCGCCGCGCCCGGGAGCTGGTCGCAGGTGCTCGCCGAGCGCGTCGGAGAATCCGGGCGCGTGATCGCCGTCGACCTGCTGGAGGTCCCCGCGATACCTGGGGTCACGGTCATCCAAGGCGATTTCCGGGAGGAAGCGGTGCTCAAGCGCTTGGAGGACGCCCTGGAAGGGCGGAAAATCGACCTTGTAGTCTCCGACTTGGCCCCCAACATAAGCGGGGTGCGAATGAGCGACCAAGCCAGGAGCCTGCATCTATGCGAACTGGCGCTCGAATTCGCGAAAGCTCACCTGGAACCGCGGGGCGCCTTTCTGGTCAAGGTATTTCAGGGCTCGGGCTACCCCGAGTTCCTGGCGGCGATGCGACGGGTTTTCGTCTCAGTCGCCTCGCGGAAGCCCGGCGCCTCGCGCGGCGAATCGAAGGAGATGTATTTGTTGGGCAGAGGGTTGAGGATACGCACTGGTTCCTGAGCCCGCTTGGGCTTAGAATGGGTGACAGCTGAACGGAGCATGAGAGGAAGCATTTGAATAACTTGTTCAAGAATCTGGTGATCTGGCTCGTCATCGGTCTGGTATTGATGACGGTGTTCAATCAATTCAATACGCGCCAGTCGGCTCAGGCGCCGATGGACTATTCGCAGTTCATTGAGGAGGTGAAAGCCGGGCGCATCGCCGAAGTAGTGATCGAAGGTCGCAACCTGAAAGCCAAGACCAATGACGGGAAGACTGTGACCAGCTATTCGCCGGGGGACATTTGGCTGGTTTCCGACCTGCTCAAGTACGGCGTCAAGATCAAGGCGAAGCCCGAGGAAGAGCCGTCGCTCCTCATGAACATCTTCGTCTCTTGGTTCCCAATGCTGCTCCTGATCGGCGTGTGGATCTTCTTCATGCGCCAGATGCAGGGCGGCGGCAGAGGGGGGGCGTTTTCGTTCGGCAAGTCGCGCGCGAGAATGATCGACGAGTCGAACAACAACATCACTTTTGCCGACGTGGCCGGTTGCGAGGAGGCGAAGGAGGAAGTATCCGAGCTCGTAGATTTCCTGCGCGATCCGGCGAAATTCCAGAAGCTGGGCGGCCGCATCCCGAAAGGCGTGCTTATGGTCGGCAATCCCGGGACGGGCAAGACCTTGCTCGCGCGCGCCATCGCGGGCGAGGCGAAAGTTCCGTTCTTTTCGATCTCGGGCTCCGATTTCGTGGAGATGTTCGTCGGCGTGGGTGCCGCGCGCGTGCGCGACATGTTCGACCAGGCCAAGAAGCACGCGCCCTGCATCGTGTTCATCGACGAGATCGATGCCGTGGGCCGGCAGCGCGGCGCGGGTCTGGGCGGCGGCAACGATGAGCGCGAGCAAACGCTGAATCAGCTCCTCGTCGAGATGGATGGATTCGAAGGCACTACGGGCGTGATCGTCATTGCGGCGACCAACCGGCCGGACGTCCTCGACCCGGCACTGCTGCGTCCCGGCCGCTTCGACCGGCAGGTGGTCGTGCCGCTTCCGGACATCCGAGGACGCGAACAGATTCTGCTCGTGCACATGCGCAAGGTGCCGATGGCACCCGACGTCAAGGCCGACATCATCGCGCGCGGCACCCCGGGGATGTCGGGTGCGGACCTCGCGAACCTCGTGAACGAGGCAGCCCTGTTCGCCGCGCGCAAGAACAAGCGCCTGGTGGACATGGACGACTTTGAGCGTGCCAAGGACAAGATCCTCATGGGGGCGGAGCGCCGCTCGATGGTCATGCCCGAGGAAGAGCGTAGGAACACGGCCTACCACGAGTCGGGCCACGCGGTGGTGGCGAAGCTCCTGCCCAAGACCGACCCGGTGCACAAGGTCACCATCATCCCGCGCGGGCGTGCGCTCGGCGTGACCATGCAGCTGCCCGAGCAGGATCGCTACAGCATGGACCGCGAGCGGCTGCTCTCGACGATCGCGGTGCTTTTCGGAGGCCGCATTGCCGAAGAGATCTTCATGAATCAAATGACCACCGGCGCATCCAACGACTTCGAGAGGGCGACGACCATCGCGCGAAGCATGGTGACGCAGTGGGGCATGTCGGACGCGATGGGTCCGATGGTGTATGGCGAGAACGAAGGCGAGGTTTTCCTCGGCCGCTCGATCACCACTCACAAGAACGTGTCGGAAGTGACGATGCAGAAAGTAGACGCCGAGATCCGCAAGATCATCGATCAGCAATACACGCTGGCCAAGAAGCTTATCGTCGACAATCGCGCCAAGGTCGAGGCGATGGCCAAGGCGTTGCTCGAGTGGGAAACCATCGACGCAGAGCAGATCCAGGACATCATCGACGGCCGGCCGCCGCGCCCGCCCAGGCCTGCGCAGGCGTCCCAGCAACCGCCTCAGCCGGGCGCGCCAGGCGCTCCCGAGCCCGCGCCAGCGGCGTGACGGTCGAGACTTAAGCGCAGGAAACGGGGCCGCGGTGCGGCCCTTTTTCTTTGAACTCGGATTCCGCGCGTGCCCTTCTCTCGATCCTCCGCACTCGAAACCCAACGCTTGCGCTGCGGCCGCTTTGACCTGGAACTTTCGCGCCCCCTCATCATGGGCGTGGTGAACATCACGCCCGATTCATTTTCCGATGGAGGAAGATATCTCGAGCCCGATGCCGCCATAGAGCACGCCCGGGAGCTCCTGGAGGAGGGGGCCGACCTGATCGACCTCGGCGCCGAATCGAGCCAGCCGGGCGTCGAAGCAAGGGTGTCGGCCGAGCAGGAACTGGAGCGCCTCATGCCGGTGCTGACGTCGCTTCGCGACGCGCCGGTTCCCGTGTCGATCGATACGACCAAGCCCGAGGTCATGCGTGCTGCAATCGAGGCCGGCGCCGCGCTGGTCAACGACATCAGCGCGCTGCGCTCGCCGGGGGCGCTCGAAGCCGTCGCTGCGTCGAACGTCGGAGTCTGCCTGATGCATATGCAGGGCGAGCCGCGAACGATGCAGCAGGCGCCTCGATACCGGGACGTGGTCTCCGAAGTGAAAGCGTTTCTCGTGGAGCGCGTCGCGGCAGCCGAAAGGGCGGGAATCGGGCGCGAGCGCATCGTGATCGATCCGGGTTTCGGCTTCGGCAAGACCGTCGAGCACAATTTCGAGCTGCTGCGTCATCTGGAGCGGTTCGCCGATACGGGCATTCCCGTCTTGGCGGGCTGGTCGCGGAAGTCGACGCTGGGCGTGATTACGGGCCGGCCGGCAGGCGAGCGGCTGGCCGCAAGCGTCGCAGCTGCTTTGCTAGCGGTGCAGCACGGAGCTAGAATCGTACGAGTCCACGACGTGGCGGCAACGCGGGACGCGCTTGCAGTGCTGGCCGCGATGAATGGGGGCGGCGGCAATCCATGAGCAGAAAATACTTCGGGACCGACGGCGTACGCGGCAAGGTCGGCGAAGGGCCGATCACGCCGGAATTCGTCATGCGGCTCGGCTTCGCTGCAGGCGAAGTGCTGGTGCGGCGATCCACGATGCCGGGGGGCGAGCACCCCGCGGTCCTGATCGGGAAGGACACGCGAGTTTCCGGCTACATGCTGGAAGCCTCCCTTGAAGCCGGATTCGCCGCCGCCGGCGTGGACGTGATGCTGACCGGACCTCTGCCCACGCCCGCGGTCGCTTACTTGACGAGGGCGCTGCGGCTGCAAGCAGGGGTCGTTATCAGCGCCTCTCATAACCCTCACCAAGACAACGGCATCAAGTTCTTTTCCGCGGAAGGGAGCAAGCTCCCCGACACGGTGGAGGCGGAAATCGAGAACTGCCTCGACAGCCCGATCCACTGCAAAGATTCGGCCGGGCTCGGAAAAGCGCGCCGCGTCGAGGATGCCCGCGGGCGCTACATAGAGTTCTGCAAGAGCACTTTTCCCTCTGCGCTCGATCTTCGCGGGATGAAGATCGTGATCGACTGTGCGCACGGTGCTACCTATCACGTCGCTCCCCACGTGTTCCACGAGCTCGGCGCCGATGTCGAAACCATAGGAGCGGAGCCCGATGGATTCAACATCAACGATGGCGCCGGAACCGTGCATCCGGAGAACCTGCAGCAGGCGATCGCCAAGCACAAGGCCGATCTCGGTATCGCGCTTGACGGAGACGGTGACCGAGTACTCATGGCCGGCGGCGACGGCAGGCTTTACGATGGCGACGAGCTTCTGTTCATCATCGCAAGCGACCGCGCCAAGGATGGCGGCCTGAAAGGGGTCGCAGGAACTCTGATGAGCAACCTTGCTCTGGAGCATGCGCTGGACAAGATGGGCGTTTCGTTCGCCCGCGCCAAGGTCGGAGACCGCTACGTGCTGGAAACGCTGCAGGAAAAGGGCTGGCAGCTCGGAGGGGAAAATTCCGGGCACATCATCTGCCTGGACAAGCATACTACCGGAGACGGCATCGTTTCGGCGCTGCAGGTTCTGTCGGCGATCCGAACCAGCCGCATGACGATCTCGCAGTTGTGCCGGGGGCTTGAGCTGTATCCGCAGGAACTGGTCAACGTGAAGGTTCCGAAGGGGTTCGATTGGCAGAAGGAACCGGAGATCGCCCGCGCCAAACAGGACGCCGAGCACGCACTCGGCAAGAACGGCAGAGTGCTCTTGCGCCCGTCGGGAACCGAGCCGGTTCTGCGCGTGATGGTTGAGGGGAAGGACGGCGCGCAGGTGCGGCGCCTCGCGCAAGACATCGCTGCCACCGTTCAGCAAGCGGCTTGAGGGTCAGACGCGTTGATCGCGCTGCTGCAGCGCGTGTCGCGGGCCGAGGTGGTCGTTGCCGCGAAGGCGGTGGGTTCGATCCAGCGTGGCATCCTGGCAATGGTGTGCGCGGAGCACGGTGACGACGAAAACACGGCCGAGCGACTTCTGGAGCGCCTGCTGGGATACCGAGTGTTTCCCGATGCGCAAGGGAGGATGAATCTTTCTCTGCAGGATGTCGGGGGCGGCCTGCTTCTCGTGCCGCAGTTTACACTCGCGGCGGACACCTCCGCCGGTGCACGCCCGAGCTTCTCTTCGGCGCTGGCCGTGGAACCTGCGCGAGAGCTCTTTGACTACCTGGTCTCGAGGGCGCGCTCACGGCACGCGCTGGTAGCGGCGGGGCGGTTCGGAGTGGACATGCAGGTCAGTCTGACCAATGACGGGCCGGTCACCTTCTGGTTGCGCACGCCGCCGGCCGCCCGTCGCCCGGGCGCGGCAACACCCTGAATTTTCCGAGTTTTCGTTTGACCCTCGCGCCGCGCCGGCGGTAGAATGCACCGTTTTGGCTGCTTGAGGATCGATGCGCTCAAGGCTCGTTGCGGGCAACTGGAAGATGCACGGCGGCCTGGTAGCCAATGCGCGACTGCTCGAAGCGCTGAAGAGCCGCCTGAAGCCCACAGCGGGCGTTGTCTATGCGGTGTGCGCGCCGTTCCCGTATCTTCCTCAGCTTGCGGCAGCGCTCTCGGGAAGCCCGATCGCCTGGGGCGCGCAGAATGTTTCCGAGCATGACTCTGGGGCGTACACCGGCGAAGTATCGGGGGGGATGCTTCGGGAATTCGGCTGTCGCTATGCGATCGTCGGCCACTCCGAGCGGCGCAGCCTGTACGGCGAAGACGACGCAAGGGTCGCCGCAAAGTTTGCAGCCGCGCGGCGCTCCGGGCTGACGCCGATTCTTTGCGTGGGCGAAACGCTCGAGCAACGCGAGCGCGGCGAAACCGAGAGCGTCGTGGATCGGCAGCTGAACGCGACGCTTTCCGTTTCGGGCATCGCGGCACTTGCCGACGCGACGCTGGCGTACGAACCGGTGTGGGCCATCGGAACGGGCAGGAATGCGACGCCCGGGCAGGCCCAGGACGTCCACGCGTTCATTCGCTCCCGTGTGGCCCAGCGCAGCCGGGATGTGGCCGAAGGGCTCACGATCCTGTATGGCGGCAGCGTCAAGCCTGGGAACGCGCGCGAGCTGTTTGCGATGCCCGATGTCGATGGCGGGTTGATCGGAGGGGCATCGCTCGTGGCCGAGGATTTCATCGCGATCTGTGAGGCATTGGCACGGCAGTAACTTGAAGGACGAAAGATATGGACATCTGGTTCACCTTGATTCTCATCGTCGACGTGGTGGTGGCGCTTGCCATGATCGGGCTGGTTCTGCTTCAGCACGGCAAGGGGGCGGACGTGGGCGCGGCCTTTGGCAGCGGTGCCTCGGGAAGCCTCTTTGGCGCGAGCGGTTCCGCCAACTTTCTCTCGCGGACAACTGCGATTCTCGCGGTGATCTTCTTCCTGACGACTTTCGCGCTTGCCTATCTGGTCACGCACAGGCCGCGCGCGAGCGGGGGCGTGGTCGACACCGTCAAAGAGCAGCAACAATCGGCTCCGCAGCAGACGCCGGCAGGGGGGACGGCGGCCGGCGCCGCCAAGGCGGGCGAAGAGGCGAATTCAAAAGCAGGCGAGGTGCCGAAGTAGTAAAATCGGCCGTGTTGATGCGGGTTCGCTTACTGCTCGCAGCAAGGTATCAGGCCCAATCGTGCCGACGTGGTGAAATTGGTAGACACGCCGTCTTGAGGGGGCGGTGGCGTAAGCCGTGAGAGTTCGAGTCTCTCCGTCGGCACCATAGACACGAAGAGTGGATGAGCTTGCGATGCTGGAGAACTACTTCCCGATCCTCTTGTTCATCGTCATCGCGCTGGTGTTCGGCGGCATCATGGTGGCGGCCGGTGCGGTGCTCGCGCCACATCGTCCCTACCGCGAGAAACTCTCCCCCTACGAGTGCGGCTTCGAGGCGTTCGAGGACGCGCGCATGCAGTTCGACGTGCGCTACTACCTGATCGCGATCCTGTTCATCCTGTTCGATCTGGAAATCGCGTTTCTCTTTCCTTGGGCGGTGACGCTCAACGAGATCGGTGGCTTCGGCTTCTGGTCGATGATGGTCTTCCTTGCCATTCTGGTGGTCGGCTTCGTTTACGAATGGAAGAAGGGCGCGCTGGAATGGGAGTAGCGCGTCCCGGGGCTCCAGGGGCCGGCGAGCCTATTTGATCCAGATCAACCGCGGCACCCACGCCTGGCGCATGATGCGCACATGCGAAGTTCGAGGTCTGCTCGGGCGGCGATGGGGTAATGGAAGCGATTCAGACTGACGTAGCGATCATCGGGGCGGGCGGCGCGGGACTGCGCGCCGCTATAGCCCTCGCGGAAGCCGACCCGAAGCTTCGCATCGCGCTCATCTCCAAGGTCTACCCGATGCGCAGTCACACCTGCGCGGCGGAGGGTGGCGCGGCCGGCGTCATCAAGCCAGACGACAGCCTGGAGCATCACTTCAACGACACCGTTGGCGGCGGGGACTGGCTGTGCGACCAGGACGCGGTCGATTACCTGGTTCAGGAAGCGCCGAAGGAACTGATCCAGCTCGAGCACTGGGGCTGCCCGTGGAGCCGGGAGCCGGACGGATCGGTTGCGGTGCGCCCGTTCGGTGGCATGAAGAAGCAGCGTACCTGGTTCGCCGCCGACAAGTCAGGATTCCATATCCTGCACACGCTGTTCCAGACATCCCTGCAGTTCGCCTCGATTCAGCGCTACGACGAGTACTACGCCACCGAACTGCTGGTGGCGGACGGTCGCTGCGCGGGATTCACGGCGATCGAGATGCGCAGCGGGCAGATGCGGCGCTTCGACGCGCGCGCGGTGATCATCGCGGGCGGCGGCGCGGGCCGCATGTTCCCCTTCACCACCAACGGCGCGATCAAGACGGGGGACGGCATGGCGCTTGCCTACCGTGCCGGCGTGCCGCTGAAGGACATGGAATTCGTGCAGTACCACCCGACCGGGTTGCCCAGCACCGGCACCTTGCTCACGGAGGCCTGCCGCGGTGAGGGCGGCGTACTGCGCAACAAGGACGGCCGCCGCTTCCTGCAGGACTACGACATGGGACCTGAGACGCCGCTCGGCCAGCCGGTATTGAAGACCATGGAGCTCGGGCCGCGCGACCGCGTCAGCCAGGCCTTCTGGCACGAGCAGCGCAAGGGCAACATGGTGCCCACGCAGTGGGGCGACGCGATGCTGCTCGACATGCGGCACCTGGGCGAGAAGACGATCAACGAGCGCCTGCCGCTGGTGCGGGACATGTCGATCAGCTATATGGGCGTGGACCCGGTGACCGATCCGGTGCCGGTGCGTCCGGTGGTGCACTACATGATGGGCGGCATCGACACCGACATCAAGGCGGCGACAAAGCTGCCGGGCCTCTATGCCGCTGGCGAATGCGCCTGCGTAAGCATCAATGGAGCCAACCGTCTCGGCTCCAATTCGCTCACCGAGTTGCTGGTGTTCGGGCGCCGCGCGGGGCTGAGCGCGATGGAGTACCTGCAGTCGGGCCCACGCGCCGCGGCAGAGCCGGCCCTCGAGGCGCTCGGGAGCGCGGCACAGGCGCGGGTGCGGGAGCTCATGCAGCGCTCGGGCGGCCGCGAAACCGTGGCCGGACTGCGCAAGGAGATGATGCAGACGATGGAAGAGCATGCGGGCATCTACCGGACCGGCGAAGGCCTTGCCGCGGCCTGCGCCAAGCTCGCCGATCTGCGGCGTCGCTACCGCGGCATCGAGCTGCACGACAAGACCAACGTGTACAACACCGACCTGCTGCAGGCGCTGGAGCTGGGCTCTATGCTGGATTGTGCCGAGGCGGTTACGCAGAGCGCGCTCGCACGCAAGGAGTCTCGCGGCGCGCACCAGCGGCTCGACTTTGCGGCCCGCGACGACAAGAACTACCTGCGCCATTCGCTGGCCATTTATCACCCGGAGCAGGCGCCTCGGGTAGACTACAAGGACGTCGTGATCACCCGGTCCCAGCCCGGCGTGCGCGACTATTCGGGGGGCCACGAATGAGCGAGCGCGTGGTCGAGATCGAGGTATTGCGCTACAACCCGGAAACCGACAGCGAGCCGCGCTTTCAGCGCTATTCGGTGAGCTGCAGGGAAGAGTGGGTGGTGCTCGATGCCCTCAACCGCATCAAGGAAACTGTCGACCCCACGCTCAGCTACCGCTGGTCCTGCCACATGGCGGTGTGCGGCAGCTGCGGCATGATGATCAACGGCGAGCCGCGGCTCGCCTGCAAGTCCTTCCTTCGCGAATATCCGGGCACGATCCGCGTCGAGCCGCTCCGGCACTTCCCGGTGGAGCGCGATCTGGTCACGGTGATCGACGACTTCATGGACAAGCTGAAGCGTGTCAAGCCCTACCTGATTCCGAAGGAGCGGAAGCCGGTTAGCGAAGGCGAGTACCGTCAGACGCCCGCCGAGCTCAAGCGCTTCAAGCAGTACACCCTGTGCATCAACTGCATGCTGTGCTACGCGGCCTGCCCGGAATACGGCCTGATCCCGAAGTACATCGGCCCGGCGGCGATCGCGCTCGCGCACCGCTACAACCAGGATTCGCGCGATGGCGGCCGCGAGCAGCGGCAGGAGGAGATCGCGGCGACCGAGGGCGCCTGGGAGTGCTCCTTCGTCGGTGCCTGCTCGGAAGTGTGTCCTGAGCATGTCGATCCGGCAGGCGCGATCCAGCAGGTGAAGATCAAGAGCACGGTGGACTGGTACACGGAGCACCTGATGCCATGGCTGAAGAAGTGAACCGCAAACCTTATCACCGCGCCATCACCTCGGAGTGGATCTTCCGCCACCCGCGCTATGTGCGTTACATGACGCGCGAGTTCAGTTGCATCTTCATCGGCGGCTGGACGCTGATGATGGTGTGGGGCCTGAAGCAGCTGGCCGAAGGGCCGACTGCCTGGGCCGCCTTCCTCGAGTGCCTGCGCAGCCCGGCGAGCATCGCATTCCACGCGTTGGCGCTCGCCTTCGCGACCTACCACAGCATCACCTGGTTCAACCTGACCCCGAAGGCGCTGCCGGTACAGTTGGGCGAGGAGTTCGTACCGGATGGCGTGATCTCAGGCATGCATTACGCCGCATGGGCAGCGCTGTCGCTTGCCATCCTCTATCTCGCGGGAGCGCTCTGATCGTGGCGAAATCGAACAAACCGATCGTGTGGGGGCCTTTTGCCGGTGGCGGGACGCTCACCGCGTTTCTTACCCCGGTACTGATTCTGCTGACTCTGCTGGCGGCGCTCGGACATCCGCCGGAGCTGCTCGAGTACGAGCGGCTGCGCGCTTTTGCCGGGCACGGGATCGTCAAGCTCGTCATTGTCGGGGTCGTGTTCCTGTCGCTGTGGAGCGCGGCGCACCGCCTGCGCATCACCTGCTACGACCTGGGCTTTCGCGCCGATACGCTCGTCGCCGTTGCCCTCTATGTTGCGGCGCTCATGGGAACCATGGCGTCCGCGGTTTTCCTCATGCGGCTGTAGGCAGTTGACAATATGCCTCGGCTGCCTAAACTTGACCTGCGTCACCATTGCGGAAGAGGTTCCCTGGCATGAATCCGCCACCCGTTGCCACACGCGAGATCGCGCGCGAAGATCAATTCAACGTCGTCTGGACGGAAGAGCTGAACGAAGTGTTCGCCGACGTTGCGCCGTACTACGACCGGGCGAACTACGTGGCGAGTCTCGGTCTGTGGGGCTGGTTCCTGCGCAAATTCATGGCGACGGTGGACATCCGGCCGCGCGAGCGGGTGCTCGACGTCTGCGCGGGAACCAACGCTATCGGCATCGCGCTCCTCGAACGCGAGCCGACGCTCGAGGTGCACGCCATCGACCGCAGCGCGGAGATGCAGGAGGTCGGGCGGGAGCGCGCCGCGGCGCGCGGCTTTCACATTCACAGCGTGATACACGACGTGCATAGGCTGCCGTTCCCTGACAACCATTTCGACGTGGTCACGCTGCAGTTCGCCTCGCGACACCTTCGCGTCAGGCATGTCTTCGCCGAGATCTACCGCGTGCTCAGGCCCGGCGGCCGCTTCTACCACTCCGACATGCTGCGGCCGGGGAATCGAACGGTCGAAGCTCTCTACTACGCCTATTTGCGCTTCTGTCTGTGGTTCACGGGGTTCGTGTTCCGCAGCGGGCAGACGGCGCTGAACTGCAAGAAGTACTTCATCAACGCCCTGCAGATGTTCTACTCGGCGGAGGAACTCTGCGACGTGTTGGAGGACTTGGGCTTCCGCGATGTCACGGCAAGGACCATCTTCGCCGGCATGCTCGGCTTTCACCGCGCGGTCAAGCCGCCCCCGGGCTGAACCGCATCCTCCGACGCTGGACTCAGCGGCGGCAATCGCCCGCACGTTGCGTCGCGGGCGCGAAGCGCCTCGAACCATGTTGCATGCGGGGTCTTGCGGGGACAATGAGCTCCATGAACGCGTGATCGCCGTGATGCCAGGTTTGACCATGATTGCCCGGCCGCTGTAAAATCGCCGTGTTGCAGCGCAGTGCGGCATGGTTCGAGGAGTTGAACCGGCCGATCGTCATTTGCGAACGGAACCATTGCCCTGAAGCGGAAGCGAGGCCGGAGGCGAGCCATGAGCATCGAGGGCGTTCTGCAACAGGGTTTCGTCACCACCACGGCGGACAAGCTGATCAACTGGACGCGCACCGGGTCGCTCTGGCCGGTGACGTTCGGTCTCGCCTGCTGCGCCATCGAGATGATGCATGCCGGGGCCGCGCGCTACGACCTCGACCGCTTCGGCATCGTGTTCCGCCCCAGCCCGCGCCAGGCCGACGTTATGATCGTCGCCGGGACCCTGTGCAACAAGATGGCGCCGGCGCTGCGGAAAGTCTATGACCAGATGGCCGAGCCGCGCTGGGTGATCTCGATGGGATCCTGCGCCAACGGCGGCGGCTACTACCACTACTCCTACTCCGTGGTGCGCGGCTGCGACCGCATCGTGCCGGTCGATGTCTACGTACCGGGTTGTCCTCCCACTGCCGAAGCCTTGCTCTACGGAATTATCCAGCTGCAGAACAAGATCAAACGCACCAACACGATCGCGAGATGACCTCCAAGTTGCAGCGCCTGCACGACGCGCTTCAGCGCATCCTCGGCGCCAAGGTCGCGAAGGTCTCCGAGCGGCTGGGCGAGATGACGCTCGAAGTCAAGGCCGCCGATTACCTCGAGGCGGCGCGAACGCTGCGCGATCACCCGGACCTCAGGTTCGAGCAGTTGCTGGATCTCTGCGGCGTGGACTACTCGACTTACAAGGAGGGGTCCTGGGAAGGCGAGCGCTTCGCCGCGGTATCCCAGCTCCTTTCGGTGTCTCACAACTGGCGCTTGCGCCTGCGCGTGTTCTGCCCGGATGAGGGCTTTCCCGCCCTCGATTCGCTGATCGAAGTGTGGCCGAGCGTAAACTGGTACGAGCGGGAAGCCTTCGACCTGCTGGGCATCGTTTTCGAGGGCCATCCGGACCTGCGGCGCATTCTCACCGACTACGGCTTCGTCGGCCACCCGTTCCGCAAGGACTTTCCGATCTACGGCAATGTCGAGATGCGTTACGACCCCGAGCAGAAGCGCGTCGTTTATCAACCGGTCACCATTGAACCGCGCGAAATCGTCCCAAGAATCGTGCGCGAGGAGCAGTACGGCGAGGGGCGAGGCTAGTGTCCAGGATCGGCAACTGCACAGGATTTCAGCATGGCTGAAATCCGAAACCCGAAGGTGAATTTTAGCTTCGGCCGCTCGCCTTCGGCTCGCTTAACTTTGGCGACGCCAAAGTTAGCCTTTGCTGAAATGGACCGTGCACTTTCGGGATTTCAGCATGGCTGAAATCCGAAACTACACCGTCAATTTTGGGCCGCAGCACCCCGCGGCGCACGGCGTGCTCCGGCTAGTGCTCGAGCTTGACGGCGAGGTAGTGCAGCGCGCTGATCCTCATATCGGGCTTCTGCACCGGGCCACCGAAAAGCTCGCCGAGCAGCGCACCTGGATCCAGTCGCTGCCGTACATGGACCGGCTCGACTACATCTCGATGATGTGCAGCGAGCACGCCTACGTGATGGCGATGGAGAAGCTGCTCGGAATCGAAGTGCCGATCCGGGCGCAGTACATCCGCGTCATGTTTGACGAGATCACGAGGATCCTCAACCATCTGCTGGGGCTGGCGACGCTCGGGCTCGATTTGGGAGCAATGACGGTATTCCTGTACTGCTTCCGCGAGCGCGAGGATCTGCTCGACTGCTACGAGGCGGTGTCCGGCGCGCGGATGCATGCGGCCTACTACCGGCCGGGCGGCGTCTATCGCGACCTGCCCGACACCATGCCGCAATATCAGGCGCAGCGCTCGCGCAACACGCGGGAGCTCGCCGAAATGAACGCGAACCGGCAGGGCTCGCTGCTCGATTTCATCGAGGACTTCACCGAGCGCTTCCCGAAGTGCGTCGATGACTACGAGACGCTGCTCACGGAGAACAGGATCTGGAAACAGCGTACCGTCGGCATCGGCGTGGTGTCGCCCGAGCGCGCACTTGCGCTCGGGTTTACCGGGCCGATGCTGCGCGGCTCGGGTGTCGAATGGGACTTGCGCAAGAAGCAGCCCTATGAGGTGTATGACCGGATGGAATTCGACATTCCGGTTGGCACGAACGGCGATACCTACGATCGCTACCTCGTGCGCATCGAGGAAATGCGGCAGTCAAACCGCATCATCAGGCAGTGTATCGACTGGCTGCGGAAGAACCCGGGGCCGGTAATCACGGACAACCACAAAGTGGCGCCGCCCTCGAGAGTGGCGATGAAGAGCGACATGGAAGAACTGATCCATCACTTCAAGCTCTTCACCGAGGGGATCCACGTTCCGGAGGGTGAGGTTTACGCCGGCGTGGAGCATCCCAAGGGCGAGTTCGGCGTCTATTTCGTTTCCGACGGCGCGAACAAGCCCTACCGCATGAAGCTGCGCTCGCCCGCGTTCGCGCACCTCTCGGCGGCTGACGAGATGATGCGGGGGCACATGCTCGCGGACGCGGTGGCGATCATCAGCACGCTGGACATCGTGTTCGGAGACATAGACCGCTGATGCTGACCGCGGACTCCCTTGCAAGAATCGATCGCGAGATCGCCAAGTATCCCGCCGAGCAGAAGCGATCGGCAGTGATCTCGGCGCTTGCCATCGCTCAGGACGAGAAGGGGCACCTCTCGACGGAAGTGATGGATTTCGTGGCGCGCCACCTTGGAATGCCGCCCATAGCTGTATACGAAGTGGCGAGCTTCTATGCGATGTACGACCTGAAGCCGGTGGGGAAGTACAAGTTGTGCCTCTGCACCAACCTGCCGTGCGCGCTGTCGGGCGCGCAAGAGGCGGCGGAGCACCTGAAGAAGAAGCTCGGCATCGGCTGGAACGAGACCACTCCCGACGGGCGTTTCACTCTGAAGGAAGGTGAATGTTTCGGCGCTTGCGGCGATGCGCCGGTCATGCTCCTCAACAACAAGAGAATGCTGTCCTTCATGACGCCGGACAAGATCGACCGGCTGCTGGCGGAGGAGAAGTGATGAAACGTCACCTTTGTGACGCCAGTTTAGGGGTGCACGAGGGGATGTATCCCCTCGTGGCGTACTAGAGATTCCGATGCTCGATTACGGTTCAGACGCAATCATTCTCGCCGGGCTCGACGGCAGCAACTGGCGGCTCGACGACTACGTCAGGCGCGGGGGCTACTCCGCGCTCAGGAAGATCCTCTCCGAGAAGACCCCGCCAGACAACGTGGTCGCTGAGGTGAAGAAATCGGCGCTGCGCGGGCGGGGAGGGGCGGGGTTCCCGACCGGGCTCAAGTGGAGCTTCATGCCCCGGCAGTTTTCGGGTGCGAAGTACGTCGTGTGCAATTCCGATGAGGGCGAGCCCGGCACGTTCAAGGACCGCGACATCCTCCGCTACAACCCGCACGTCGTGATCGAGGGCATGGCGATCGCCGCCTACGCGATGGGGGCAGGCGTAGGCTACCACTACGTTCACGGCGAGATCTGGGACATCTACGAGCGCTGCGAGGAAGCCCTCGCGGAGGCGCGCGCGGCGGGATTCGTCGGCAGCAACATCCTCGGCAGCGGATTTTCCTTCGAGCTCCACAATCATCACGGCTACGGCGCCTATATATGCGGCGAGGAAACCGCGCTGCTCGAGTCGCTCGAGGGGAAGAAGGGCCTGCCGCGCTTCAAGCCGCCCTTTCCGGCGAGCTACGGCCTGTACGGAAAGCCGACAACGATCAACAACACCGAGACCTTTGCGGCCGTGCCCTGGATCGTCAACCACGGCGCCGACGCGTTCTTGGCGCTCGGACGCCCGAACAATGGTGGCACGAAGATATTTTCGGTGAGCGGCCATGTCGCGCGCCCCGGGAACTATGAAGTGAGGCTCGGCACGCCCTTCGCGAAGCTCCTGGAGATGGCGGGCGGCATGCGGGCGGGGCGCAGGCTCAAGGCGGTGATACCAGGCGGCTCGTCGATGCCGGTGCTTCCCGCGGACATCATGATGGCTACCGACATGGACTACGACTCGATCGCCAAGGCGGGGTCGATGCTGGGGTCCGGCGCAGTCATCATCATGGACGACACGACCTGCATGGTGAAGGCGCTCGAGCGTCTGGCCTATTTCTATTTCGAGGAATCGTGCGGCCAGTGCACCCCCTGCCGCGAAGGCACGGGCTGGCTCTACCGGATAGTGAACCGCATCGAGCACGGAAAAGGAAGGAACGAGGATCTCGACCTGCTCGTCAGCGTCGCCGACAACATCATGGGGCGCACTATCTGTGCACTGGGTGATGCCGCGGCGCTGCCGGTGAAGAGCTTCATCCAGCACTTCCGCGCAGAGTTTCAGTACCACATCGACCACAAGCGCTGCATGGTGACCGTTCCGGGCGGATACTCGACCAACCCGAGCGCGCCCGTGAAGCAGGCTGCGTGAGCTCATGTTGAAAGTCACCATCGACGGCAGGGAAACCGAGGTCCAGAACGGCGCCACGGTCATGGAGGCGGCCAACCGACTTGGGATCTACATCCCGCATTTCTGCTACCACAAGAAGCTCTCGATCGCCGCCAACTGCCGCATGTGCCTGGTGCAGATCGAGAAGGCGCCCAAGCCCCAGCCGGCCTGCGCGACGCCGGTCATCGACGGCATGAAGGTCTTCACGCATTCCGAATACGCGAAGCAGGCCCAGGACGGGGTAATGGAATTCCTGCTCATCAATCATCCGCTCGACTGCCCGATCTGCGACCAGGGGGGTGAGTGCCAGCTGCAGGACCTCGCGGTCGGCTACGGCAAGAGCGCCTCGCGCTACACCGAGGCGAAGCGCGTAGTACTGAACAAGAATCTCGGCCCGCTGATTTCGACGGACATGACGCGCTGCATCCACTGCACCCGCTGCGTCCGCTTCGGCCAGGAGGTCGCCGGCATCATGGAGCTTGGTATGGCCGGGCGCGGCGAGCACGCGGAAATCCTCACTTTCGTGGGCAAGACCGTGGACTCGGAGCTATCCGGAAACGTCATCGACCTGTGCCCGGTCGGTGCCCTCACGTCGAAGCCCTTCCGCTACACGGCCCGCACCTGGGAGCTCTCGCGGCGCCGCTCGGTGAGCCCGCACGACAGCCTCGGCTCGAACCTCGTCGTGCAGATCAAGCACAACCGCGTGATGCGCGTGCTGCCGCTGGAGAACGACGAGCTGAACGAGTGCTGGCTTTCCGACCGCGACCGTTTCTCCTATGAGGGGCTGAATTCCGAGGAGCGGATACAGCGCCCGATGGTCAAGCGGGACGGCCGCTGGCAGGAGGTCGAGTGGCAGGTCGCGCTCGAGCACGTCGCGAAAACCCTCTCCGAGATACGTTTCAAGCACGACGCGAAGGAAATCGGGGCGCTCGCAAGTCCGCACTCCACCCTGGAGGAAATGGCGCTGCTCGCCAAGCTCATGCGCACGATGGGAAGCGACAACATCGACTTCCGCCTGCGCCAGTCGGATTTTTCGGCAGACGGAAGACGCGCAGGCGCTCCGTGGCTCGGCATGAAGGTGCCGGATCTGGATCATGCCGACCGCGTGCTTCTGGTCGGGTCCTTCCTGCGCAAGGACCATCCTCTGATCGCGGCGCGCCTGCGCAATGCCACCCGGCGGGGCAGGCAGGAGATCAGCGTCCTGCATTGCGCCGACGACGATCTATTCATGCCTGTGGCCCACAAGGCGATCGTGCGCCCGAGCGAGCTGCCTGAAGCGCTCGCCCAAGTCGCACGAGCTCTTGCAGAGGCGAAGCAGAAACCCGTGCCCGCCGGGCTTGCAGGCGTCAAGGCCGGTCCGCAGGCTGCAGCGATCGCCGCAAGCCTCGCCTCCGGCCGCAATCCAGCTATCCTGCTCGGCAATTTTGCCGCGCAGCATCCTCAAGGCGCGCAGCTTCAGCTGCTGGCGCAGGTCCTCGCTGAATTGCTCGGCGGCCGTTTCGGATTTCTGGGCGAAGCCGCCAACAGCGTCGGGGGCTACCTGGCGGGCTGCGTTCCCCTGCATGGCGGCATGAACGCGGGCGCTATGCTCGAGCAGCCGCGCCGGGCCTATCTGCTTCTCAATGCGGAGCCCGATTTCGACTGCCACGATCCCCGCGCCGCGATCAGTGCGATGGACTCGGCCGGTCTAGTGGTTGCGCTCGCATCCTACCGCAGCTTTGCCGCCGACTACGCCGACGTGCTGCTTCCGGTCGCGCCGTTCACGGAAACCTCGGGAACCTTTGTCAATTGCGCCGGACAGGTGCAGAGCTTCAACGGCGTCGTGCGGCCGCTCGGCGAGGCCCGGCCGGCATGGAAGGTGCTGCGCGTGCTCGGCAATCTGATGAGCCTGCAGGGCTTCGATTACGAATCGAGCGAGGCGGTACGCGATGAAACCTGCGCGCCCGGCGCGGTGGCCTCCAGGCTGGACAACCGCTTGAACGGGCTCGCGCTCGCAGTCGGTGCTCCCAGGGTCGAAGGCCTGGAGCGCATTGCCGACGTTCCCGCGTACTTCGGCGACCCGATCGTGCGCCGCGCCGCTTCGCTGCAGCGAACGCGCGAAGCCCTGCCGCCGCGCGCCTGGATGACATCCTCGCTCGCGGGCGAGCTTGGAGCGAAACCGGGTGAACGAATCCGCGTGCGCCAGGGCGATGGCGAGGCCGTGGTGGAGGTCGGAATAGACGAGCGCCTGCCCGCCGGCTGCTTGAGGCTTGCGGCCGCGCATCGGCATACGGCGGGCCTTGGGCCCATGTTCGGCTCGATTTCGGTGGAGCTCGCGTGAGCGCCGCGTTCGACGCCTGGGGGAATCTCTGGACATCGTGGCTGGGACCCGCGTGGGGACCGCAGGTCTGGGCGCTGGTCAGGAACACGATCCTGATCCTGTGCATCGTGCTGCCGCTGTTCGGATTGGTGGCCTACCTCACGCTTTGGGAGCGGAAGCTCATCGGCTGGATGCAGATCCGCCTGGGTCCAAACCGCGTCGGCCCGATCGGGCTGCTGCAGCCCATCGCGGACGCGGTCAAGCTCATCTTCAAGGAGCTGATCGTTCCGGCCGGCGCGAACAAGTTCCTCTTCATCGTCGCGCCGATGCTGACGCTCATGCCGGCGCTCGCCGCCTGGGCCGTGATTCCTTTCAGCCCCCGGGTCGTCCTCGCGGACATCAACGCCGGGCTGCTCTACGTGATGGCGATCACCTCGATGGGCGTCTACGGCATCATCATCGCCGGCTGGGCGTCCAATTCGAAGTATGCCTTTCTCGGCGCGATGCGTTCGGCGGCGCAGATCGTCGCCTACGAGATCGCGATGGGGTTCGCCCTGGTGTGCGTGCTCATGGTGTCGCAGAGCCTGAACCTCACCGACATCGTCGCCGGCCAGGAGCGCGGCTATTTCGCCCACAAGGGGGTGAATTTCCTCTCCTGGAACTGGCTGCCTCTTTTCCCCATGTTCCTGGTGTACTTCATCTCCGGCATCGCGGAGACCAACCGCGCGCCGTTCGACGTTGCCGAGGGCGAATCCGAAATCGTGGCGGGGTTCCACGTCGAGTACTCGGGAATGACCTTCGCAATCTTCTTCCTCGGCGAGTACGCCAACATGATCCTCGTGTCGGCCCTCGCCACGGTCATGTTTCTCGGCGGCTGGGCGCCGCTCTGGGATTCGGCTCTGTTCAACGCGATCCCGCCGTTCGTCTGGCTGTTCGCGAAGATTTTCTTCATGGTGAGCCTGTTCCTCTGGTTCCGGGCGACCTTTCCGCGCTACCGCTACGACCAGATCATGCGCCTGGGCTGGAAGGTCTTTATCCCCCTGACGCTCGTCTGGTTGGTCGTCGTCGGGGCATGGATGCAGACTCCGTGGAACATATGGAAGTAGACCGATGAGTCAGGGAATAGGGGCCCCGCTGTGCGGGGATGTGACCAAGACCAACTCGGCCACCGCCGGCGGAGCGGGGGTGGCGCGCCCAGGCAGCAACGGAGGCGGCGGGTGATAGACAGCATCCGCGACTTCTTCAGGAGCCTGCTGCTGCTCGAGCTGGTGAAGGGCATGGCGCTCACCGGGCGGCATCTGTTCCGGCGCAAGATCACCATCCAGTTCCCCGAGGAAAAAACCCCGGCGAGCCCGCGCTTCCGCGGGCTGCACGCCCTGCGGCGCTATCCGAACGGGGAGGAGCGCTGCATCGCCTGCAAGCTTTGCGAGGCGGTCTGTCCCGCGCTGGCGATCACCATCGAGTCGGAGCAGCGCGCCGACGGCACGCGCCGCACGACCCGGTACGACATCGATCTCACCAAGTGTATCTTCTGCGGCCTGTGTGAGGAATCGTGCCCGGTGGATTCCATCGTCGAAACGCGCATCCTCGAATACCACGGGGAGAAGCGCGGCGACCTCCTGTACACCAAGGAAATGCTGCTCGCGGTGGGCGACCGCTACGAGGAAGAGATCGCCAGGGACCGCGCAGCCGACGCGGCGTACCGCTGATGAACTTCGAGACCTTCGCTTTCTACTGTTTCGCGGCGGTTCTGCTGCTCGCCGCGGTCCGCGTCATCACGGCGCGCAACCCGGTGCACGCGGCGCTGTTCCTGGTGCTCGCCTTCTTTACCGCGGCGGCGCTGTGGATGCTGCTGCGCGCCGAGTTCCTCGCCATTGCGCTGGTGCTCGTCTACGTGGGCGCGGTCATGGTGCTGTTCCTGTTCGTGGTGATGATGCTCGACATCAACCTGGAACGCCTGCGCGAGGGCTTCTGGCAGTACCTGCCGCTCGGGGCCTTGGTGGGCGTGCTGATGGCGGCCGAGATGGC
>Ga0187773_10000244_pt1 | contig 22546 bp, 23 predicted proteins | sample 0216_BV02_MP05_1_FD_133133 | JGI IMG/M metagenome (GOLD analysis project Ga0187773, IMG submission 133133) | Tropical peat soil microbial communities from peatlands in Department of Meta, Colombia - 0216_BV02_MP05_10_MG | ecosystem: Environmental > Terrestrial > Soil > Wetlands > Peat | place...
CGATCTGGCAGAAATCACGGTCTTCAGCGCGGGCGCGCTCCAGTCAGGGCTGGTGAAGGTCGTGGACCAGTACCGGCGCAGCACCGGTGCCAAAGTGAAAGTTCAATTCGGCACGGCGCCGCAACTGGCTAAACGGCTCGATTCAGACGAGGTGGCAGACGTGCTGATCGCGCCGCCGGGGCTGATGGATGCGCTGGCAAGCAAGAACAAGGTCGACGCCGAAGGGCGCGTCGTCGTAGGGCGCATCGGTATCGGGGTAGCAGTACGAGCCGGAGCGCCTGAACCAGACATTGCGACCCTCGATCGCTTCAAGGATGCGCTGCTCAAGGCCGATTCGATCGTATACAACGAAGCCTCGAGCGGATTGTATCTGGAAAACCTTTTCGATTTGCTGGGCATCGGGGAGTCGCTGAAGCCGAAGACGATGCGCTACGCATCGGGCGCAGACGTGTTCACGCAGATAATCCAGAGCGACCGCAATGAGATCGGGTTTGGCCCAATTACCGAGATCAGGCAGTTCGAACCCAAGGGTCTCAAACTCGTCGGACCGCTCCCTGCGCAGATACAGCATTACACCAGCTATTCCGCGGCCGTGATGACCAATGCCGCTGTGGCCGAAGCTGCGCAGGAGTTCGTTCGCTATCTCGGCACGCCGACAGCGAAAGCGATCCTGGCCGCGGCGGGCATCGATTGAACACCCGCGTCTAACTTCCCGGAGGGGACCACCGGGGGCTCGGTCCGGTCATGCGGGAACTAGGTCCGAGCTGCATTCCGGCGGGCACGGCGTTTCCCCCGCGTAAGTTCCCGAGCATGATGGCGCTCGTTCCGACAATGTTTCCGGCCAGGTGCCGAGGGACGCGCGGAATCCCCCTGTGAGGTGAGTGGCGATGTCCGGCCGCTGCAACCACTATCGGCACGCCGTCGAAGTAATATCCATCATAACCGTCGCAGTCTACGCGACGGTCAGCGAGACATTGCTCGTAAGCCGCTGCAAACGCCTGCGCTTCAGCCGCGGCCGCAAATTGTCGCGCTCGGCGCTCGGCCTGAAGTTCCTGCTCCAGTCGGTCGATCCTGTCAGACAGCGTCGAATCGCGCTCCTGCCCAGGTGTAGTCGTGAGCGAGGGGTCAGGTGTATAGACCGAAAGTCGGTCTGGGACGATATCCACCTTTTTCAGGGTTCCTTGATTCGCAGGCACCCGGTCCGAATAGTGAGTCACACCGTCCTCGTCGACCCACTTGTACACCTGCGCACAGATCGGCGCCCCCGTGAGCGCTGCGGCGAGACCGGCGACAACCAATGCGACGAGACGTCCGCCGTATCTGAAGCGCCGTCCCATGGCGGGAGTCGAACCGTCGAGCTTGGACTCCCACGTCAACGCCGGTGTCATCTTCATGCGGACGCACCTCAGGCGATAATGCGGGATCCTAGCAAAGCCGCGCACCGAAGTTGCAGGTAAAGTGTTTCAAATTGTGCGGCACGAGCGAGCCTCGGCGACGACAGCTTGGGTAGCGTAACATCCTCAAATTATGCGGATGCATGAATGACAACCACAAGAAAGATGAAAGCGAAAAAGCACAATGCAAAGACTCGACCGGCCGGGCCCTGGGGGAGCAATGTCGTGGTGGAATTCGAGGACGAAATTGCCTGGGTGATCATGAATCGGCCCGACAAGCGCAACGCCATCAGCCCGCAGTTAGCCTCGGAAATGAATGGCGTCCTCGACGCGCTTGAACTCGACAAACGTTGCGGCGTCCTTGTTCTGACCGGGGCGGGAGACTCGTTCTCCGCCGGCATGGACCTCAGGGACTATTTTCGCGCGACCGACGATGTCGGCCCCATCGAACGGGCACGGGTGTACCGCACCAACGGGATGTGGCAATGGCGGCGCCTCCTGCACTATCCGAAGCCGACGATCGCGATGGTCAACGGGTGGTGTTTCGGCGGAGCTTTCACGCCGTTGGTGTCGTGCGACCTAGCGATCGCCGCCAACGAGGCAATATTCGGATTGTCGGAAATCAACTGGGGCATCATTCCTGCCGGCGTGGTGTGCAAGGCGGTGTCGGTGGTAATGAATCAGCGCAACGCGCTGTACTACGTCATGACCGGCGAGACCTTCGACGGCAGGAAAGCTGCCGAGATGGGCCTCGTAAATGAGTCGGTCCCGAAGTCCGCGCTTCGCAAGCGGACGGTGCAGCTTGCCAAGACCCTCCTCGAAAAAAATCCGACAGCACTGCGCCAAGCCAAAATCGCGTTCAAATTCTCGGCAGGCATGTCGTGGGAGGAGGCGGCCGACTATCTCACGGCCAAGTCAGACCAGGCACAGTTTAGCGATCCCGAGCGCGGGCGCGAACAGGCGATGAAGCAATTTCTGGACGAGAAATCGTACAGACCCGGCTTGCAGAGTTATCACCGGCGCAGGCTGCGGCGCTGAAGTTGGCTCGAGTGTGAGTGTCAATGCAGGGACGGTTTCCTGAGAAGTTCCTGCCGGTCGACCGATTCGACGCGGACCCGCGACACAGCGCCCTCGCGCACGAGCGTGAGCGGCACGACCACGCCCGCGGGGCCCAGCGCCCATAGCTTGCGATAGAAGCCCGCGAGACTCTCAACCCGCTCACTCCCCACCTCCATCACGATATCGCCCGTCGTAACCCCCGCGCGCCCCGCGGGGCCGCCTCGCGCGACGTCCGATACCACGACGTGGCCCTTGACCTCGGTTGCATAGACGCCGAGCCAGGGACGGGCGGGCCGGTTCGCCCGTCCGGACTTGACGAGATCCCCCAGAATTGGCTCGAGCAGATCGATCGGCACAATCATGTTGCCTTGCACGACGCGCCCTCCTATCTCCTCCTGGACCAAGAGCGAGCCAATCCCCAACAATCGTCCATCACCACCGATCAACGCCGCGCCGCTCCAGTGCGGGTGCGCGGGCGCAGTATAGAGAGCTTTGTCTAGGAGGTATTCCCAGTAGCCTGCAAACTCGCGTTTGGCGATGACTTTGGCCTTCAGGGCATGCTTGAGGCCCCCCTGTCCCGCCACAACCACGTCATCCCCGATCGCGCACGACGAAACCGAACCGCGCGCGACGGCCGGAATTCCCAGGCGACCGAGCGGTTGTACGAGCCCAAAGCCGGTCGCCTGATCGTAGGCGAGAGGAAAGCCTCCAACTACCGTTCCGTGGTTGGTGTTCAACCAGATCGTCGTTGCCTCGGTGATCAGGTAGCCTATAGTGAGGACGAGACCGTCATCGCGGATGACCACACCGTTACCGATCCGCTCAGTGCCGAGGATTCCTGCCGTGAAGGCATCGTCGGGAACCTCGGCGCGCAGCAGAACGATCGAGTTGAGCACGGTTTCAAGATCGAATTGCGCCTCCTCCGGATTCGGCTGCATCTCGGCCGGAAAAGCCCAGTTACTTAGCTCCGCCATTGATCCCCCAAAGTGGCCAGGCAAATGTTGGCGCAACGCGCCACATCCTGCAACCGCGCCGATAAGACGCCTTGCCCGCCAAAAGGTTTGGCCCCGCTTGTATCGGTGATCACTTGCTGACATGATCGCAGTGAGCCGAAGACTGAGCCCGTGCTTCGAAGTGCGGCAAGAAAATTTCAGGGGGATCTCCGAAATATTCATGAATCTTTCTCTGAGTATCGCGATGGCGTCGAACCCGAGAACTTGGCCCATTTTGGACGGCAAAGTGAGACCGGATGGCATCGACCTCGTCGCAAGCGTGGTGCATCCCTCCGAACTCTTCTGGCGGCAGTTGCGCTTCGCGGACTTCGACGTCTCGGAGATGTCCTTGTCTTCCCTGATGATGGCGTGCTCGAAGGGCGATGAGCGGTTTATCGGCTTGCCGGTCTTCACTACGAGAAAATTTTTCCATGCGGAGATACTGGTCAGGCGCGATTCCCGGATCGAGAGGCCCGCAGATCTGAAGGGCAGGCGCGTCGGAGTCCCGGAATACCAGCAGACGGCCGCGCTCTGGACGCGCGGTGTGCTTCAGCACGAGTTCGGCGTCACGCCGAAGGAGATGGACTTCTGGATGGAGCGTTCACCCTCCCACAGCCACCGGGGAGCGATCGGATTCGGCGCGCCGCCGGGAGTGACGATCAATCAGATTCCGCCCGAAAAGAGTATAGGATCGATGATGCTGTCGGGGGAGCTCGAGGCCGCCATTCACTACATTGCCGATCCCAATCTCGTCGACCGAAGCACTGCCGATCTGTGGAATCACCCGGATATCAAACCGCTCTTTCCCGACCCGACCGCCGAAGGCGTCCGCTATTACCGCAAGACCGGGATCTTCCCGATCAACCACGGCGTGGTCATTCGCAGAGAAATCGCGGAGAGGCATCCTTGGGTGGTGCTCAACCTCTACAAGGCCTTCGAGCGCGCGAACGAATCAGCAAACCGAGAGCGACTGCAGCACGTGGACTACCATCTTGCTGCGGGCTTGGTTCCACGCGAGGTCGCCGGGCCGCTTCGCAGTTCACTGGTGCAGCACGGGATCAAGGCCAACCGCGCCACGCTGGAGACCGCAGCGCGCTACTCGCACGAGCAGGGCTTAACCTCACGGCCAGTCAAGCTGGAGGAGATGTTTGCGCCAAGCGCGATGGAACAGTGATGCACGGACACGGACTGGTGTCCGCAGCCGGTTTGTCATTGCTGGGCGGCTCGCTCGCCAAGCAACGCCTGGCGAAATCGGTGCTTCAAGTAGGCGCCGTCACGAGGAGGCAAGACGAGCGGCAATGCCTCAGCGATTACCTTGATCTGGTAGAAGAGCGGTCCGCGAACGCTACGCATCCTCGAGCGCACTGCGGCCAACTCGTCCTCGGCGCGGACGATGCGGGTTTCGAGGAACCCGCTAGCAGATGCAATGGCTGCCAGATCCGTGCCGTAGGCGGTGTGTGTCTTCTGGCCGCCGGTTTCACCATAGCGCTCATTGTCGAGTACAACGACGCATAAGTTGGCGGGGCGCTGCACTCCGATGGTCGCGAGGCTTCCCAGCCCCATCAACATCTCGCCGTCTCCGGTGACGACGAGGACGCGGTGCTTGGGCTGCGCGAGCGCGAGACCCAGTCCTATCATGCAGGCGGATCCCATCGCACCCCACAGCGGAAAGGTGAGGGGATGATCGCCCGCAGCCGTGCAATCCCACGCTGGCGATCCGAGCCCCGCTACGAGGAGAAGCGACTCGCGCCGCTGGAGAAGCGCATTCACGACCTGTCTGCGATGCAATTTTGCAGAGACCGTCACGGCGCGCTGTCGAACGACTTTGCCCCGATTACCCGCTGCGATATGAGCACTGCCACCGCGGCGTAGCCCTCGAAGGCGAGTTTCGCCGCCGCATCGACCGCCTCGCCCGCTTGCGCAGGAACTTCGATGCGAAAGACGCGCACGCCGCTCAAATCGAGAATCTCCGGCACCTTCTGCCCCATCGGAATCTGCCACGGATTGAACTCGCCCCACTCACCCCGCATCGTGACGATCATGAGTAGCGGAAATCCGCAATTCGAGACGAGTGTTAGCGCGTTGACGCAATTGCCCACGCCGCTCGACTGCATGAGGAGCGCCGCGCGTTCCCCGCCCAGCCACGCGCCGGCCGCGAGCCCAATCCCTTCTTCCTCCGTTGTCAGGGGCACAACCGACAGCTCTCTATCCAAGTGGCAATGCTCGATGAGACACTTGTGTCCGGCATCGGGAACGTAGGAAATCTGCCGGACGCGATGCGAGCGCAGCGTGCGGTAGATCTCGGCCGGCCAGTCCGCGGCTGCGACGGACGATACGCGCGATTTCTTCTTCAGAGCCATTTCGTTGATCAGGTCCGGAAATCTGCTCGCCTACACCGCCACAGGTTTTGGGTATGATGGCGATTTTCGCACGTCGCGTGAAATTCGAGTCAATTGCAAGGAGGAGGCCGATGAAGCTCTACTATCACCCTGTGTCCACCACCAGTCGCCCCGTCGCGCTCTTTATTGCTGAGAACGGGATCGAGTGCGAGTTGCGCGTGGTCGACTTGATGAAGGGCGAGCATCTTCAGCCCGAATACGCCGCCATCAATCCAAACCGGCTCGTGCCGGTGCTTGAAGACGGCGATTTCCGGCTGACCGAGAGCTCCGCAATCCTGAAATACCTGGCGGACAAGATCGGGTCTCCGACCTATCCGAAGGAACTGCGTCCGCGAGCGAAGGTGAACGAAATGATGGACTGGATCAACACGCAGATCTGCCGTGAGTTTGCCTACGGGCTCGTCTATCCGCAGATCTTCCCGACTCATCGCCGCCGCAGCGACGAGGCGCACGCCGGCACGATCGCGTGGGGGAAAGAGAAAACCCAGGGCTGGTTGAAAGTGCTCGACGAGAATCTGCTCGGGCCGAAACGCAAGTACCTGTGCGGCGATCAAATCACCATCGCCGACTATTTCGGAGGCCCGTTCGTCGCGCTTGGAGAGATCCTGCGCTGCAACTACGCGGTGTTTCCCAACGTAAACCGCTGGCTAGAGAGAATGAAGGCGCTGAAGAATTGGGCCAAAGTACACGAAGTCTTCTACGGCTTCGCGGCTTCGCTTAAGGACAAACCGTTCGTAGCCGTCTGAGCCGCGAAGGCGCGCGGCGCTACCAGCGTTGACGATACCGGTACCAGGGTTGGCCTGAGCTTCCTTTCTTCGGCGCGGGAGTGTCGGGAGTCCGGTTCGAAGGGTCGGACGCGTTCTCGCGCGGTAGTGGTGAGGGAGCGGTCTTTGCGGGCTTCTTTGCCGCCTTCGGCGAGGAAGTCTCGGGGCTTTCGTGAAATGCGTTGCGCAACTTGTCGAGGTTGCGGCGGATCGAGTCAGATATCTTTCCGGGCATAGGCCTGTATCTGATGACCTCAACGGTCCCGGAAAGCATTCTATTACAACGGCGGCTAGAGGTGCCTTTGCGGGATATTTTTGGTAGTCCTTGTCGCGGACGGCCGCGTTTCCAATGACTCTAGCGTAGATGTCGACTTTCGCGATCGGCGACGTTCAGGGGTGCTACGACGAACTGCGGGGGCTGCTTGCGGCGATCGGTTTCGACCGCAGCAAGGATCGGTTATGGTTCGTCGGCGACCTTGTCAACCGAGGTCCCGCCTCGCTCGAGACGCTGCGCTTCGTACGGGGCCTGGGTGAGCGCGCCGTCACTGTACTGGGCAATCATGACCTGCATTTACTCGCGTTCGCAGACGGTTTCGCCACGCGTCGCGACGGCGATACCCTCGACGACGTCCTTGCTGCGCCCGATCGTAGCGAGCTTCTGGATTGGCTGCGACGCCGGCCCCTGATCCACGCTGAATCCGGCTACGTGCTCGTGCACGCAGGCCTGCTGCCGCAGTGGGATGTACTCAAGGCGACGACGCTCGCTGCCGAAGTCGAAGCGGCGCTGTGCGGCGCCGGTCACCAGGAGTTTCTCTCAAAGCTCTACGGATCGCGCCCCGAATACTGGAGCGATGACTTGGAGGGTATCGATCGACTGCGCGTCATCGTCAATGCCATGACGCGATTGCGCTTCTGCACCGCAGACGGCTCTATGGAGTTCAACACGAAAGGCGAAACTATGAATGCCCCCACCGGCTACCTTCCCTGGTTCGAAGTCCCAGGAAGAAAGAGCGCGAGCGCCACGGTGATCTGCGGTCATTGGTCGGCGCTTGGTCTGCTGATTACACCGAACGTACTCGCGCTTGACTCGGGCTGTGTCTGGGGTCGTAAGCTTACTGCGATTCGTCTTGAGGATCGGCGTGTTTATGAGGTCCCTTGTGCGGCGGCACGGGCACGTCCAATGCAGCCGCGATAGCGGCCTCCGCCTTTCTCGCCAGACTTCGTCGTGTCTGGCCGCGGCTCGAAATAGGTGGAAGAAATTCGAGCTGCGCCACCATGTGACGCGTCGAAACGATGGTCCAGACCGATTCCAGCAGCGAGGTTTCGCCGACGTAACCTGCCGCGTCGGTATGACGACCGGATGCGTCAAGATATCGAAGTGCGACGGGCTGCAAAGTGGCCCGCGCGTCGAGCGCGGGCTGAAACAATGCCGCATGAAAGCGTTCGAGGCTTCGACCAAAGGTCGTGGTTCCTTCGGGGCAGACCGCGATCAACGCTCCGCGCTCGAGTTCCCCGGTGATTGCATGACGCGCATGCCTCGCGGCGGTTCGTTTGCCGCGTTCGATGTAGAGCGTGCCCACGCGGGTGCACAGCCAGCCCACGACGGGCCACCTGCGCACTTCCGATTTGGCGATGAACGTCGCGGGGAACTTGGCGTCGATGACGAAAATGTCAAGCCACGAGATATGATTGAGCGCCAACATGCAACGGTCGGGGAGCTGACTTGGCGCCCTCCCTTCGCGCACCGTAATCGACAAGATGGAGAGCAGTTTCCTCGACCAGCGGCGTTTTTCCATATGCTGGTCGGCGGCAGACAGCTTGGGATAACGTAGCCAGACAATCACGACCCCGCGCCACAAGTGGAGCGCGAGCTTGAGCAAGCGAAGGAGACGCAGGGGGAAGGGCGTCTGGTGGGCGGTCATCGGTTGGCGCGTCGTTCACAGGTCCGTTCCGAAGTTCTCGCGATAACGGCGCGAGATTTCACCGCGACTGATCGTGTGGTTCTGGCCGCCGCGTGAAGCGATCTTGATCGAACCCATCAACGCGGCAAGCCTGCCCGTCTTGGGCCACGCAAACCCGGCGGCGATGCCGTAGAGCAGACCGGCTCGATAGGCATCGCCGCAGCCCGTGGGATCGACCACTTCCGTCGCCTTGACGCAGGGAATGTCGAACTGCTTGCCGTCGGCATGAATGTGGGAACCTTCCGCGCCGCGCGTGACTATGAGGGCCTTGACCTTCGTCGCGAGTTCCTCCACCCGGCGCCCGGTGCGTTCCTCCAGCAGTTTGCCTTCGTAGTCGTTGACAGCGACATAGGTCGCCTGCTCCACGAAAGAGAGCAGCTCGTCACCGGAGAACATCGGCAATCCCTGTCCCGGGTCGAACATGAAGGGAATGCGAAGCTCGGACAGCTCTCGCGCGTGCTGCAACATGCCGTCGCGTCCATCCGGGGCTACGATCGCGAGCACCGCACGGGGCGCGCTGCTGATGTGGTTCAAATGCGAGTGGTTCATGGCTCCGGGGTGGAATGCCGTGATCTGATTATCATCGAGGTCCGTCGTAATGAACGCCTGCGCGGTCAGAGTGTCGGGAACCTCCCGGATGCAGTCACCCGCGATGCCGAGCCGCTTGAGGCGCTCAAGGTACGGCAGCGCATCCTCGCCGACGGTGGCCATGATGAGCGGGTCTCCGCCCAGCTGCTTCAGACCGTATGCGATATTCCCGGCGCAGCCGCCGAATTCGCGACGCAATTCGGGGACGAGAAACGCCACGTTCAAGATATGAATTTGATGGGGCAGAATGTGTTCCTGGAAGCGGCCGCGGAACACCATGATGTTGTCGTAGGCGATGGACCCGCAGATCAGAGTGCGCATTGGACGAAAATGACCTTTCGGACTGAATTTGCAGCAGCCTAGGGATAAAAGAGATAGAGGCGATATCCGGTCGCCTTGAGCGATGCCGTCTCTATGTAGATGCGAACCTGAAGCTCGCTTCCGGCGGCAAAGCCTGCTCTTGTGTGCGTTCCCCGGGGCGCGTACTCCAGCGGGTTCAATACGCGCCGGGCGACGGTTTGATCCTGCGGGTCTGTGAGCGAAAGCTCGAGCGACGGAAACGCCTGTATGAATGCAGCCCGGTTCCTCAGCGTAGCCGTTAGAACCATGACGGTGGGATTGGCGCTGTCGGCTTGAAGGTCCGAAGATTCGATGCTGAGAAGTTCGGCTCTGTGCGGCAACGGAATCTCGCATCCGAACCGGGTGCAGAAGCGCTCGAGATATGGTTTCGTTTCGGGCAGTAACGTCGCGACATCGCCACGATAGCGATAAGCGCCCTGGACTATCAGCGCGATCAGGGCCAACGCACTTGCCGCCCACCACCATCGACTGGTACGGACCGGCCGTCGTCGCTCGAGGGTAAGCTTCGAGTCAGGGCCCCGCTCCGCATCATGCGTAGATGGTTTTCCGCCCAGTGTCGTTGGAACGTTTCCGGCAGGCAACGAGGCACGCGCCCCTGGTACCGTGACTTCCGGGGAGGAGACGAACGAGGTATGAGCGTCGAAGACCGTCGCGCAGCGCCCACAGCGAACTTGCCCCCCGCGCACCTGCAACTGGCTCTCGGTGACGCGGAATGCGGTTCTGCAGCGCGGACAACGGGTAATCATTAGTGCAAGCGTACTCCGGAGAGGCAGATCCACCCTTCCGCGGAGGTCGATGGTCCGAAGGAGATCCAGGGAGCGTAGCAGCTTCGAACGTCGTTTTCCTGCGACACAAGGATTCCAGCGAGGGCGATTCGTCCACCTTGCGCACAGTGTGAGCAGATCAGCGGCCCCAGGACGATCAGTGGATTGGCGAGAATGTTTGCTATCACGATGTCCGCGGTGAGCTCGAGCGGTTTACTTCCATCGAAGAATTCCACAACGACTCCGTTGCGCTCCGTATTTTTGCGCGCCGCGGCGATTGCCAATGGGTCAATATCAACGCCTACCGCCCGGCGCGCGCCCAGTTTGAGGGCCGCGATTGCCAGTATTCCGGAACCACAACCGTAGTCCAGAACAGTTTCTCCCCCTGCAATATTGCGTTCCAACCATTGGAGGCCGAGCCGCGTGCTTGGGTGGCTCCCGGTCCCGAACGCGAGTCCGGGGTCGAGCAGAAGATTGATGGCGTTGGGATTAGGGGGCGAGTGCCAGCTGGGGACGATCCAGAGTCTTTCCGAGACCTGCACGGGAGCGAACTGTTCTCTAGACCTGGCTACCCAGTCTTCGTCGGCCACTGCGAGCGATTCATGAGCCGGTGCGGTGATTCCGATAGCGCTGCAAGCGCGAGCGAGTATTGCCCCCGGATCGTCCTCCCCGCGCATCAGGACGGTAAGCCTCAATCGCGGCCACAGGGCGACTCCGGAACCATTGTCGGACGGCTCGATTACCTTCGAATTCCCAGCTTCAGCATTGTCCCACGTTACCGAGAGCACGCCGAGATCGAGCAGAGCATCGCTCAGTCGGTCGGCTTTCTCCGCTTCGAGTTCCAGGATAAGCGCAGTGAACGTCACCGCCGACCTTTTACGCTGCGGAATTGCGCTTCTTCTGTTGAGCGAGCTTCTGCTCCAGGTAATGAATGCTGACCCCTCCCCTGATGATCCGGTTGTCGAGCAGGAGTTCCTGATGAAGCGGAATGTTGGTCTTAATGCCTTCGACTGCCATTTCGGAGAGCGCTATGCGCATGCGGCGGATCGCTTGGTCGCGATCGACGCCGTAGGCTATGACCTTGGCCAGGAGCGAATCGTAGTTCGGTGGGACCGCATAGCCCTGGTAGACATGGGAATCGACACGGATTCCTGGTCCACCCGGTGCATGATAGGACGTGATGCGTCCAGGTGAAGGTGTAAACGTAAGCGGATCCTCTGCGTTGATGCGGCACTCGATTGCATGGCCGCGGAATTCAATGTCCTTCTGACGGATCGATATCTTCTCGCCGGCTGCGATGCGGATTTGTTCTTGCACGATGTCGACGCCGGTGATCATTTCCGTCACCGGGTGCTCGACCTGAATACGGGTATTCATTTCGATGAAATAGAACTCGTCGTTCTCGTAGAGGAACTCGAATGTCCCCGCGCTTCGGTAGCCGATCTTGCGGCACGCTTCGATACAACGGTCACCGATGCGTTCACGTAATTTACGGCTGATATCGGGTGCCGGAGCCTCCTCCAGGATCTTCTGGTGGCGCCGCTGGATCGAGCAGTCGCGCTCCCCCAAATACACTACGTTCTTGTGCCCATCGGCGAGCACTTGTACCTCGATGTGCCGCGGGTTTTCTAGGTATTTCTCGACGTAGACAGTGGCGTTTCCGAACGCGGCCTCGGCTTCTGCGCGTGTGAGATTGATTGCACCCTTTAGCGCTGCTTCGGTGTGGACGACGCGCATCCCCCGCCCCCCACCGCCTCCGGCCGACTTGATGATGACCGGATAGCCGATCTCCCTGGCGATCCTGAGGGCCTCGTCGGGAGAGTCGGGAAGCGAGCCGTCAGATCCTGGGACGCAAGGCACGCCGGCTTTCTTCATTGCTTGTTTTGCGCTCACCTTGTCACCCATCAGGCGAATGGTCTCGGCGCGAGGGCCTATGAAGACGAAACCACTCTTATCGACACGCTCCGCGAAGTCGGCGCTTTCCGCAAGAAAGCCGTAGCCGGGATGAATCGCCTCAGCGTCCGTGACCTCCGCTGCGCTGATGATCGCGGGGATATTGAGATAGCTCGCACTCGATGGAGGCGGTCCTATGCAAACCGATTCGTCCGCGAGCTTTACATATTTAGCTTCGCTGTCAGCTTCGGAGTGCACGACCACAGTTTTGATTCCCATGTCGCGGCAGGCGCGCTGAATCCGCAACGCGATCTCTCCGCGATTTGCGATGAGGATTTTCTCGAACATACGGGGCTAGGCAATGATTATGAGAGCCTCACCGTACTCCACGGGTTGGCCGTTTTCGACCAAGATAGCCTTGACTACACCGTCTTTGTCGGCCTCAATCTCATTCATAAGCTTCATTGCTTCGATGATGCAGATAGGTTGACCGGTCTTGACGGTGTCGCCGACTTCCACGAACGGCTTTGCACCTGGGGACGCTGCACGGTAGAACGTTCCCACCATCGGCGACTTCACAAGATGGCCTTCTAATGAGGTCGGCGTTTCGGCCGCCGGAGGTGCGGGAATCGATGTCTGGGCTGCCGTCAGCGCTGGAGCCTGCAAGGGGACTGGGACACTCACGCCGGCAGTCGGCGGCACGGCTATGACTTCCCGCTCGGGCGTGCCTCCCCTGACAATCTTGACCCTTTCCTCACCCTCGGTAACCTCGAGCTCGGCGATACCCGAATCCTGTACCAAGTCGATGAGCTTCTTTAACTTGCGTAAGTCCATACTGCCTCCTTACGCGCCTTTTTGGAGCCCCTTTCGGCGCGGTGGTTGGCTGTGACTAAAGGGACGATGGGGGTCGGGGCCGGTCTCTCCGGGCCCGACTTGCACCGGTTCCTAGATCTTCTGCAGAACAAACTCCAAGGCAAAGTCGTACCCACGGCTTCCGAGCCCACAAACCATCCCGACCGCAAGGTCGGCAAAGTAAGAACTGCGCCGGAACGGCTCCCTGGAGTAGATATTGGACAGGTGCACCTCGATGAAGGGGATGCTGACGGCTGCAAGCGCATCGCGCAGCGCCACGCTGGTGTGAGTGAGTCCGCCGGGATTGACGATTATCCAAGAAACTCGACGTTTCTTCGCGGAATGGACCTGCTCGATCAGGTCTCCTTCGTGGTTGCTCTGGAATACCTCCACTGTCGCGCCGCGTGTCTTCGCCAGACGAGCGAGGCGCTGATTGATCTGCTCTAAGGTCTCGCTGCCGTAGATCCCCGGCTCGCGACTTCCAAGCAAATTCAAGTTGGGCCCGTGAAGCACAAGAACGGTCGACGACTTACGCAAGGTGGTGCTGGCAGCTTGTCCGTGTTTGGCCATGTCGGCAAGTTTGGCGGCAAGTTTGCCGCAGTTGCCGACATTTTGTCCAGCATTGGCGGAACTTCGGCTCGGGTGGTTGCACCTCGAGCCCCCACTGCTCGTCAGGATCAAACGATGCGCTCGTCCGACTCATTGGCAAGAAGCTGAGCGACTGCTTGAATTCCAGCGCGCTCCATGGAACGTCCCTCGGAGCTCATCTTCAGTGCTGAACGCTCGTCGTTGAGTGAGTAGATCGCGAGATTGACCGGAACGCCCCCCGATTCGAACTTCAGTATCGACGCTACGCGTGCTGTCTCGCCGGCGAAATAGCGTCGCTCACAGATCTCGTACCCGACATTGTGAGCGAGCAGGAAGAGTTCTACCGATTTGAAGTCATCAGTGAAGAGTTGAAGGTCAACGTCACAATAGCGCCCAGCTGTGCCTTTCAGTACCGGGCCCGAGAGGTAAGGACGGAACTGGGCGAGGAACCGCATCGTGTCCAGGGCTCGCTGCCGCAGGTACCGAACGCGTTCGCGCTGTTCTCGTCCCTGGTAGAGCGCCTGGTAACAACGCAGCTCAGACTCAATTTCCTCATTTTTTGGTAACGATTGCGTATTTTCGGCGCCCAACTGGCGAACGGCCTTTCGTTTGGCGAGACCAAAATCATCAATACCATCCTCGGCCATTATCCGCGCTGCAGCCGCCGCAATACGCGCTCGCATCTGCTGTTGTTTTGGTTTATTGTCTTTTTGCATCGCGTGGAGGACCGCCAGAATATGAAGCGATGATACCGCAGCGTGGGGCCGCCGCGGTGAAGTAGGCTAGAATTCGGCTCACCCTCTTCCACTCTTTCTTGGGCGTTCGCCGACAAGAGCCACGTGCACATCCATATACTCGGCATCTGCGGCACATTCATGGGAGGAATCGCCGCGCTTGCCAAGGCAGCGGGGCATCGAGTCACCGGATCTGATGCTAACGTTTATCCGCCCATGAGCACACAGCTTATGGCGCAAGGGATCGCGCTGGCCGAAGGTTACGGCGCTGATCAACTCGCGCTGAAGCCGGATCTCTGGTTGATCGGAAACGTAATCAGTCGGGGCAACCCGCTCATTGAAGCGATACTGGATAGCGGCGACCGATATGTTTCGGGACCGCAATGGCTCGCGGAAAACATCCTCGTATCCAGGTCGGTTCTCGCTGTGGCGGGGACTCACGGGAAGACGACGACCTCTTCCATGTTGGCTTGGCTTCTCGAGGACGCCGGCCTGGAACCGGGTTTCTTGATCGGTGGAGTTCCGGAGAATTTTGGAATGTCGGCAAGGCTGGGGAGGGGGCGGCAATTTGTCATCGAAGCTGACGAGTACGACACGGCCTTTTTCGACAAGCGATCTAAGATGATCCACTATCGGCCCAAAGTCGCGGTGCTCAACAATCTTGAATTCGACCACGCAGACATATTCGCTGATCTGTCAATGATCGAAACCCAGTTTCATCACTTCGTCAGGACAGTGCCGCGCTCGGGGAGGCTGGTCGTAAATGCGTCCGACCCGGCGCTTGCTCGCGTACTCGCGCGCGGTTCCTGGAGTTCGGTGGATTACTTTGACACGACGGGCGGCTGGTCCGTCGTGGATGCCGACGAGAGTTCGTTTGATGTTCTATGCGAGGGTACGCGTGTGGGTCGGGTATGCTGGGAATTGCTCGGCGACCACAATCGCATGAATGCGCTCGCGGCCATCGCGGCTGCCCAAGCGGTCGGGGTCGATCCCGGGCGCGCGGTGGGGTCACTCGCACGTTTTCGGGGCGTCAAGCGCCGGCTGGAGCTCCGCGGTACCGCGCGCGGCATAGCCGTATGGGACGACTTTGCCCATCACCCGACTGCGATCGCCGCGACTCTTGCCGCGCTACGGAACAAGGTTGGGGATGCGCGCATTCTCGCAGTCTTGGAGCCGCGCTCCAACACCATGAAGCTCGGGGTAATGAAGGAACGGTTGGCACACAGTCTGGAGGGTGCCGACCGGGTCTTCTGCTACGCAGCGAACTTGGGTTGGGACGCCCCCGCAGCCCTGGCGCCCTTGGGCGCGCGAGCGAATTGCGAAGTTGATCTGGAGCGCCTCATTGTAGGGATCGTCGCGGAAGTCAGGCCTGGAGATCAGGTGTTGGTCATGTCAAACGGAGGATTCGGGGGGATTCACGAGCGGCTGCTTGCGATCTTGAATGAGCGTGCAAGAATGAATTCAGAGGCATGATCATTACTTGCCGGAATTGACAGCTCGCCGCATAGATAAACGCGCCATCAACGGAGCACCTTCCAAGGACTCTCACCATCCTTAAGCGCGTAGCGCGCCACGGCCTTCTCGTCGAACTCGAATCCCAGCCCCGGTCTTGTTGGCAGGAGCAACATGCCGCTTTTTGCCTCCAGTTGTCTATCTATGAGCCGCCGGAAGTTGAGCACCTGATCATCGGGGAAGTATTCGACATAGCGGGCGTTCGAGGTCGCGGCCACGAGGTGCGCATGGAGATCGTGGAACCAGTGCGGACAAATCGTAACGCCGTAGCTGGCGGCTGTGCCGGCGATCTTCCTCCACTCGGAAATTCCGCCGCAGACGAGCGCATCCGTTTGCAGGATCTGCGCTGCACCCTTGTCGAGAATTTCCTTGAAATGCCAGCGCCCAGTGCCGATCTCGCCTGTGGCGACAATCGTGGAGGTCAGCTTCGCCAATCGCGCGTGGTTGTCGATGTCGTCGGGAAGAAAGGGCTCCTCGATCCAATAGGGGTCGAAAGGCTCGAAGCGCTCGATGTAGCGCATAGCCGTCGGCAGGTCGAGCCACGCATTGTTCGCGTCGAGCATCAACTCGACTTCGGGACCGACAGCCTCTCGCGCCGCTTTCACGCGCGCCTCTTCTTCTCGGGGGGAGAGACGTCCCACCTTCATTTTCACCGCGCGGAAACCCGCATTCACGTAGGCAGCTAGTTCTTCTCCAAGTTTTTCGGGGGTCTTGCCCGCGAGGTAGTATCCACCGCTAGCATAGGCGGGCACCGAACCTTCCGCCGCTGCGCCTAGGTATTTGTATAGTGGGAGCCCCGCCGTGCGGGCGTTCAAGTCCCAAAGCGCGCAGTCGAGGATCGAAATTGCTCGCGTCACGCTCCCTGCGCGCCCGTGTAGCAGCGTTTCGTGAAACATGCGCTGCCACAGGCCTTCCACGAGGAGACTGTCGCGTCCGAGCAGAATGGGAGCAAGCAACTCGTCAACCGCGTGCGCGACAAGAGTTCCAGCGAGGGAACCCGCGTAGCAAAAGCCGATACCCTCTACGCCCCCGCCGCGGACTCTGACCAGTACGTAGTCTCGTGCGGACACCATACGGGTGGCGAAACTGGTGATGTTGTCGAGCGGAACGCGGCATGTTGCAACGGAAATCGACTCGATCTTTGCCATCTCTTGGCCCTCGGTTGTGCGGGTGGGTAGGAGAAATCCGTACGATATAATTATTGCATTCCTCGAAATGGCGCGATGCCGCCTGCGCCGACGCACCCTCCCCGATGAATGTTCTCTACGAAGACAGCGGCACGTTCAAGACCGCGACTGTAGTAAACGACAGCGAGAACGCACTTCAGGTCGAAGCTCCGCACGGCAAACGTGCCAAGATCCGTGCCAAGGATGTCTTGCTGCGTTTTGCCGAGCCTGCGGCCGCCGAACTGCTACCGCAGGCGGAGTCTTTGGCAAGAGACATCGACACGGATTTTCTGTGGCAATCCTGCAGCATGGAAGAATTCAGCTTCGCGGAACTCGCCCGCGAATATTGTGGCCGCTTGCCGACAGCGGTGGAAGCCACTGGAATCCTGATAAAGCTTCACTCTGCACCGATCTATTTTTACCGCAAAGGCAAGGGGCGATTTCGAGCTGCACCGATCGAGATCGTGCGGGCAGGACTCGCGGCCGTGGAACGGAAGAAACAACAGCAACTGCAGATCGAGAACTGGAAAGAGCGGCTCGTTCGGAACGAACTTCCCAAGGAATTTCGTCCGCTGCTCGTGGATCTTCTGTACAAACCGGACCGGAATCGCCCGGAAACCAAGGCGCTGGAAGAGGCTTGCGCAGAGACCGGCCTCTCGTCGGCCCGGCTGCTACATCGTTGCGGCGCGCTGCCGTCCAGCTATGAGTATCACGTAAGCCGGTTCCTGAACGAATACTTTCCCAGAGGCACGGAGTTTGGTGGCGGTCACGAGATTGCCAGCGTAACGGACTTGCCCGTCGCCGACGTGCTGGCATTCAGCCTCGACGATGCTGCCACTACCGAAATCGACGACGCGTTTTCGGTCACCCCGCTTGCTGGCGACCGGCTTCGAATTGGAATTCACATTGCCGCGCCAGCACTAGGATTCACGCCTGACTCCGCGCTTGGTGCCGTTGCGCGCACGCGGTTGTCCACGGTGTACATGCCCGGGAGCAAGATCACGATGCTGCCTCCCACGGTGATCGAACGCTTCACTCTGATGCAAGGTGGCGAGCGAGCCGCGCTATCGCTGTACTTCGACACGCGGACGAGCGATTTTGCGCTCGACAATTTTAGAACGCGTGTCGAGTTCGTGCCGATCGCGGCAAATTTGCGACACCACGCTGTCGCGGACCTCGACTCGGCCTTCATTTCGGGGTCGGTGCCGAGCGATATCCCCTATTCCGACGACCTGGACACCTTGTGGAAACTTGCCATCGCCCTTGAGCGCGCGCGCGGAAGGCCGATCCCCGCATTCGAGCGTCCTGAATACACTTTCCGGGTGGAAGGCGAGAATGTCACTATCATCGAGCGCAGACGTGGCACTCCGCTCGATAAGCTTGTGTCTGAATTGATGATTACGGTCAACAGTATCTGGGGAAAGCTTCTGCACGATCATGACGTTGCGGCGATCTACCGGGTGCAGTCGGGCGGCAAAGTCAGACTGACCACCTCGGCTTCAGAGCATCAGAGTCTCGGTGCCAGTCACTACGCGTGGACCAGCTCGCCTCTGCGCCGCTACGTCGATCTCGTGAACCAGTGGCAGCTTCTCGCGCTCTTAAGCGGGGAGCCTCCTCCGTTCTCCCGAGACGGAAACCAGATGTTTGGGGCAGTGCACGATTTCGAGGCGACTCATGCAGCCTACGACGACTTCCAGCGGCGCATGGAGCATTATTGGTGTCTCAAGTGGTTAAAGCAGGAGAAAACAGACGTCGCGACAGCGGAAGTCGTGCGAGAAAATTTGGTGAGATTCGAGGGCTTACCACTCTACGTGAAAGTGCCATCGATTCCTGAATTTTCGTCCGGCACTCGCGTCGAGTTGGAAATCATGGAAATCGACCTCTACGACGCCAATGTGAGATGTAGGTTTAGAAAGAAACTATCCTGAGACGAAGCTCCAAAAACAGCTTAGAATAATTTGATTATGCAGAGATTTGATGGATCGCAGATTGGCTTCGATTAGATCGATTCTGGATCTTCTCGCGTGGCCAGGGCCGTTTGCAGAGATGGACCATGACTCACGCGTTCTCACAATTGCAGTATCGATTTCCATTGCGCTTCATGCCATTGTTCTCTCGATACACTTTACGGAACTTGGAGCTCTGCGCAAACACGCCCCGCCGCAATTGGATGTGGTGCTCGTCAATTTCAAAACGCGCTTAGGGCCGACAAAGCCCGATGTCTACGCGCAGTCCAACCTCGACGGCGGCGGAGAGACCGATCTCGATCGTCGCGCCAAATCGCCACTGCCGGCGTTGCAGCAGCTCCAGCGTGGAAGCGATCTGAAGCAGAGCACACGCCGCGTTCATGAACTCGAAGCGAAACAGAGACAGCTGCTCTCGCAATTGCAGGGCCGGGAGAAGACTGCTGCGACGGAATCCAAGCCGAGGGTCGACACGAAGTCGGATTTGTCGGGGACAGAGCTCGCCGAGAGCGCCCTTGTCATTGCGCGCATGGAGGCACAGATTGCGCGACAGATTGAAGAATACAACAGGAGACCACGCAAAGCGTTCGTCGGCGCGCGTGCGTCCGAGGTCCGCTACGCGATGTACGTCGAGGATTGGCGGCAGAAGGTCGAGCGCATTGGAAACCTCAATTATCCGGAGGGTGCGCGCGGAAAGATTTACGGCAGCCTTAGACTCACAGTGTCGATCAAGTCCGATGGCAGCCTAGCGGGAATCGATCTTGAGCGCTCTTCCGGCTACAAGATTCTCGACGCTGCGGCGGAACGAATCGTTCATTTGGCGGCGCCTTACGCAAAGTTCCCACCGGATATCCGCAAGGATACCGACGTCCTAGTGATCACACGTACCTGGCATTTCGCGCCGGGTGACAAGGTATTGAGCGAGTAAGTCGAGCGTGAAGACCTACCGTCGCGTCGGGACCTGCGCTCCGGTCACGATAGGCAGATCTGCGGAAACCCGCGCTATCGTGCCTCAATTCCGCGGGAACGGCTAGCCGGTTTCCGCACGCGGCACCACTGGCCGAATGAGGGTGATCGTCGCGGTTTGGAGGGCGTTCTGCTATTTCACAGGAAGCCTTGTCATCGCCACGGCGATATACGAGTTCTGGTTCTTCGCTCAGATCCTCCATTGGGTCGACCACAACCCACCGACGACTCGCTTCATGGAATCGCGGTTGCGAGAAATAAAGCAAAAGTACCCCAACGCTAGGCTGCAACAGGAGTGGGTTGACTATGGGAAAATCTCCATCAATTTGAAGCGTGCGATCATCGTCGCCGAAGACGCGAAATTTATTGATCACGAAGGGTTCGACTGGGAGGGCATGGAGCGTGCTATCGAGAAGAATCAGGAGCGCGGAAGAATAGTCGCGGGCGGCTCGACGATTACCCAGCAGTTGGCGAAGAACCTCTTCCTTTCCGGGGAACGCAGCGCGCTGCGCAAGATTCAGGAGGCCGCCATCACCATCATGCTCGAACTGGTCATGGACAAACGCCGCATCTTCGAGATCTACCTCAACGTCGCTGAATGGGGGGATGGCATATTCGGCGCCGAGGCTGCGGCGCGGCACTATTTCGGCGTCGACGCAGCGAGCCTCACGCCGGAGCTAGGAGCGCGATTAGCCGCGATGCTGCCGCGCCCGCGCTACTACGATCGCTATCGCACTTCCCCATACCTGGAGAAGTACAGCGAGATTATCGCTGAGCGGATGGACGCAGCCCAGATTCCGTGATGTAAGCCGCGCAAATTTTCCGTCCCGAGTCGGGCCGCTGCATTGGTTGGCCCCGACTCGCCGTTGTTGTTCAAGGTGACACTTCAAAGAACCACCACGTTCCTCAAGTGTTCGATGCGCCAAAAATATCAGCGAGGCCCCCGAGACATCGCCTTGAAGGTGGAATCCGCCGCGGCCGCGGTCGCGGCAAGGTCCGCGTTGGAATGAGCGGCCGAAACGAAACCGGCTTCATATGCGGAGGGGGCAAGATATACCCCGGCGTCGAGCATTGCGTGAAAAAAGCGGTTGAACGCTTCTTTGTCGCACTCTAGGACTTCCGAATAAGTCGATGGGGGGGCGCCTCGAAAATAGAGCCCGAACATGCCGCCGATCGCTTGCGCAGAAAACGGGATACCGTGTCGCCGTGCGGCGGCTGCAAGCGCTTCGCAAAGCGATCGGGTAGTGCCGGCTAGGCGTTCATAAAAACCCGGCGCCTGGAGTTTCCGTAACGTCGCGATACCTGCGGCCACGGCTAAAGGATTGCCGGACAATGTACCGGCTTGATATACGGGGCCGAGTGGTGCGATCTTTGCCATGATCTCCTTAGAACCGCCGAATGCTCCCAGAGGCATGCCACCGCCGATGATCTTTCCAAGAGTCACAAGATCCGCTCGCACATCGTAAAGACCTTGAGCCCCGCGAAGGCCGACGCGAAATCCCGTCATCACCTCGTCGAAAATCAGGACCGCGCCATACTGAGAGCAGAGCGTGCGCGCACGTCGAAGAAATTCGGGTTCTGGTGCCACTAGATTCATATTGCCGGCGACAGGCTCGATGATCACGGCGGCGATTGAGTCACGCAAATCGTCGAACGTGGTCTCGAGTTGCGTGATGTTGTTATAAGCGAGAACGAGCGTCTGGGCGGCGACGTCCACCGGGATCCCCGCTGAACTCGGATTGCCGAACGTCAAAGCGCCGGATCCGGCTTTCACGAGAAGGCTGTCGACGTGGCCGTGGTAGCAGCCTTCGAATTTGATGATGCGATTGCGACCGGTGAAGCCGCGAGCGAGCCGCAGCGCCGACATGGTTGCCTCAGTGCCGGAACTTACCAGCCTGACCATTTCCAAGCCAGGGACCAAACGCGTGAGCAGCTCCGCGATCTCGCACTCGGGTTCCGTGGGTGCACCGAACGAGAGGCCGCGCCCAGCGGCTTCGCGCACTGCGGCGACCACGTCGGGTTCAGCGTGTCCGAGAATCAGCGGTCCCCAAGAACCCACATAGTCGAGATAATCACGGCCATCGGCGTCCCAAATTCGGCTGCCCTCGCCACGTACGATGAAGCGTGGTACGCCGCCTACTGCACGATACGCGCGCACCGGAGAATTGACGCCCCCGGGGATGAACTTCTGCGCGCGAGCAAACAGCGATTCGTTGCTGGTCATGGGCGTCTGCCTTGACCAAACAAGCGGGTAAACTTACGCGCTGCGGCCTCAACGTCGGGCACGTCGAACAATGCGCCGATCGCCGCAAGGGCATCGACCCCCGCTTCCAACAGCGGCGTCGCGTTGTCCGGTGTGACACCTCCTATTGCAACGATCGGCAACGAGAATCGCTTTCTCGCTTCACGATAGAGTCGCACCGAGGCCCGCGTCGTGCCGGGTTTGGTGGAAGAGGGGAAGGCGCTGCCGAAGGCGAGATAATCAGCGCCGCACTTGACCGCGTTAGCGGCAAGTCCCAACTCGGCGTAGCACGACACCCCGAGCAGTTTGTCTTTGCTAAGCTTCGCACGCGCGACCGCGAGATCGCCG
>Ga0187773_10000245_pt1 | contig 22528 bp, 19 predicted proteins | sample 0216_BV02_MP05_1_FD_133133 | JGI IMG/M metagenome (GOLD analysis project Ga0187773, IMG submission 133133) | Tropical peat soil microbial communities from peatlands in Department of Meta, Colombia - 0216_BV02_MP05_10_MG | ecosystem: Environmental > Terrestrial > Soil > Wetlands > Peat | place...
AATTGCTGAACTTGGCGAGGTCAAGTTATCGTGCAATTGGATGGCAGCCGCGGGACACCCGGGAGAAGATGCGGCATTGTTTGATGCGGTGAACGCCGTGGCGATGGAGTTATGTCCACAGCTGGGGGTGAGTATTCCAGTCGGTAAGGATTCGCTGTCAATGAAAACGGTTTGGGAAGACAGGGGCAAGAGAAAAGAGGTTACGGCGCCGCTCTCCCTAATCGTGTCGGCCTTTGCCCCGGTCTCTGACGCGACCAAATGCATGACTCCGCAATTGCGCACCGACAGCGCAGACACCGAACTCATTCTGATTGACTTGGGAAACGGCAAAAACCGAGTCGGCGGTTCCGCGTTGGCTCAAGTTTACAAGCAAATTGGAAATGAATCACCCGACGTGGATGAGCCAGAGCGACTCAAGGCTTTTTTCCACATGGTGCAGAAGCTCAATCGCGAAAACAAACTCCTCGCTTACCACGACCGATCGGATGGGGGATTGTTTGTCACACTTTGCGAAATGGCATTTGCTGGCCATGTTGGCATCACCGTGAATCTTGATGAGCTCTGCCACGACGAACTCGCTAATGACGTAGACGGGCAGGAGCGGCGACCCGAATTGTTATTTCCCGCGCGCTACTGGGAGCGCATTTTCCGCGCCCTGTTTAACGAAGAACTGGGTGCGGTGTTGCAGGTGCGCGTTGCCGACCGCAACGCGGTACTACGGGCTTTGTCGGAGACCGGTCTTTCTGTATGCCTCCTCGGAGCACCGAACAAAAGTGACGAGCTGCGCCTGGTGCGCAACGCAAAAGTTATATTTTCCGAAACACGAATCAATCTCCAGCGGATCTGGTCGGAAACCTCTTATCGCATGCAGTTGTTGCGCGACAATCCACAAGCCGCGCAGCAGGAACACGACCGCATTACGGATAGCGGCGATCCCGGTTTGCATGCGGAGCTGACCTTTGATTTAGGTGACGACGTCGCTGCGCCCTACATTGCTACCGGCAGGCGCCCGCAGATTGCGATACTGCGTGAACAGGGGGTGAATGGCCAAGTTGAAATGGCCGCGGCATTCGATCGCGCGGGCTTTACGGCGGTGGACATACACATGAGCGATATTATCGAAGGACGCGCCTCACTTAAGCGTTTCAAGGGATTTGCCGCGTGCGGCGGATTTTCCTATGGTGACGTGCTGGGTGCCGGAGAAGGCTGGGCCAAATCCATTTTGTTCAATTCGCGTGCGCGCGACGAGTTCTCCGAGTTTTTCCAGCGGGCAGATAGTTTTGCTTTGGGAGTTTGCAACGGCTGCCAGATGATGAGCAATCTGCGCGAACTGATTCCCGGATCCGAACATTGGCCGCATTTTATACGCAATCGCTGCGAGCAATTTGAAGCGCGCCTGGTAATGGTCCGGGTTGAAAGCAGTGCTTCGCTGTTTTTTTCAGGTATGGACGGAAGCCGCATGCCAATTGCGGTCGCGCACGGGGAGGGCTATGCCGAGTTCTCGGATGCTGGACAACTCCTGTCGGCGCAGTCCTTGGTTGCCATGCGCTTTGTGGACAATCGCGGCAGTCCGACGGAAATTTATCCAAGCAATCCAAACGGCTCGCCGTCGGGGATAGCCGGACTAACGACGCGTGACGGCCGCTTTACGATTCTCATGCCGCACCCCGAGCGGGGATTTCGCACTGTCCAGTACTCGTGGCATCCGCCGGAGTGGGGTGAAGACGCACCTTGGCTGCGCATATTTAGAAATGCGCGCAGATGGGTGGAATAGCTACGACGCCTATTCGATTTTGGCTTTGGCGCGCAGGTCGGCCAAATATTTGTCAAATTGCTGCTGCTGGTAGGCCTGCTGCACTTTGGGTTTCACTTCTTCAAACTGTGGAACTTTGACGGGGCGAATATCCTCCAGCTTCACCACATGCCAACCGTACTGAGTTTCGACTGGTGTCTGCGTGTACTGGCCTTTCTTGAGCTTGACCAAAGCGTCGGCGAAGGGCTTTACGACGCTCGACGGTAAGATCCAGCCCAGGTCTCCGCCTTTGCTTGCGCTGCCCGTGTCTTTGGATTTCTCCGTGGCAAGCTTGTCGAATTTTGCGCCTTTTTTCAGTTGGGCAATAATGTCCTTCGCGTCTGCTTCCTTGTCGACAAGGATGTGACGCGCATGGTATTCCTGTTTGTTATCCAGTTCTGATTTGATTTTTTCGTATTCCGCCTTCAGCACATCATCGCTGACGGGATGGGTTTTTATATAATCTTGCAGGTATGCCTGCAACAGGAAATTCTCGCGCACAAAATCCGCCTGCGAAGCGATGGTTGGATTTTTATCGAATCCATTCTTGGTCAGTTCCTGATACAGCAGTTCGCGCGTGATCATATCCTCGCGCACTTGTTTGCGCAGTTCCTCGGAGTCTTTTTCCCCCCGTGCAAGGTGTTCCTGCAGCAGGATATCATACTGGGATTGTGGAATAGGTTTGCCGTTGACCGTGACAACGACGTTGGTTTTTTGGGGAGCCGCCTGCGGCGTTTCCTGGGCTGCGGTTAATGAATATATCACCGAGCCGAAAACCGCCGAGATAAATAGTATTGAGGTCTTAAATCTCATTTCAGAATCCTTTATAAAAGGTGAACTAAATTTCCTCTGGGGTGTATGCTTTAATGCTGATTGCATGAATTTCTTTGTGCATCATCCCAGATAATGCGGCGTACACCATGCGATGCCGGGCAACATTGGTCTTTCCTTGAAACTTAGGAGAGACAATGGTCATTTGATAATGGCCGCCGCTTTTGGCACCCGCGTGTCCCCTGTGTTCGCTGCTTTGGTCGACGATTTCCAGGTTCTCAGGCGCGAGTGGGGCAAGCTTTTGCCGTATTCTTTCAATCGTGCTCATGCCTTGAGTCGGGTCACAGTATATATGGAAAATTGTCTGATAACTATGTCGGAATGACCTTTTTGAAAGGTTTGACTGTAAGTTTGTTCCAAACACCGCTAGCGACATAGACATCGCCATCCGCCCAGGACTGCGCAGCTTCCAAAGAGGGAAATTCTGCGATTATTAAACTACCGCTAAATCCGGCGGGACCCGGATCGGGGCTATCAATGGCGGGGAACGGTCCGGCGAGCATGACACGGCCCAGTTGCTGCAGTTCGGTCAGCCTCGCAAGATGCGCGGAACGGACAGCCTGCCTTTTTTGCAGACTGTCGGGAGCGTCCTCGCCAATGATGGCATAAAGCATTATTCGACCTCCTTGTCTTCGATGTGTTTGGCGAGCATCAAGCCTTGAAGCACCACGAATAAAAGCATTAGTGCGAGGCTGCCGAAAAGCTTGAAGTTTACCCAGCTTTCGGTCGAGAAGTGGTATGCGACGTAAAGATTAACGCCACCCATCAACGCCAGGAAAATTACCCAGCTCAAATTGAGCTTGCGCCAGACCGCGTCCGGCACGGTGATCTGGCTCTGCATAACTACTCGTATTAAATTTTTTCCCATGAAAATATCCGCGCACAGCAGAACGGCTGCAAACAGCCAGTACAACACTGTGGGTTTCCACTTGACAAAGGTTTCGTCATGCAGCAACAGGGTAGCGCCCCCGAAGAGCACGATGATTGCTAGGCTCGCCCACAGCATGGGGTCCACCTTGCTGTGCCTTGCCCATGCCCATGCGACCTGAATGAATGTCGCTGCAATTGCAACCGCCGTGGCGACATATATTCCGTAGAACTTGAATGCGAGAAAAAACAGGACGACTGGAAAGAGGTCGAAAAAAAACTTCATTGGTCACGAAGAGCACATAAAATCCGCGGACAATTATGAGGCTTTGACGGACCCCTGTCTATTTGCGCTGACCGGGTCGAGGACAGTGGGCTGCTATCCGGAATATTATTTTTTTTCGAGCTTCAAGGCGGCAGAATTGATGCAGTAACGCAACCCGGTCGGCTGCGGACCGTCCGGAAACACGTGGCCGAGATGGGCATCGCAAGCACTGCACAGCACTTCGGTGCGGCGCATGAAAAGGCTATTGTCGTTCTCGGTTCTGAGGTTTTCAGACTGCACCGGGGCCCAGAAGCTCGGCCAGCCGGTGCCGGAATCGAACTTGGTGCTGGAGCTGAACAGTTCCATGCCGCAGCAAGCACAGTGGTAAAGGCCTTTTTCCTTGCAATTCCAGTATTCCCCGGTAAAGGCAGGCTCAGTACCTTTTTTGCGGCAAATTTCAAACTGCTGCGGGTTGAGTTCTTGTTTCCATTCCTGTTCCGATTTGCTTACTTTGGTTGTCATTTGCCAGCCTTTCTGATGCGATGCAGTTCACGGGATTCACATCAAATTTCAATTTCTCATGAAGAGGGTATCCAAAAAGTGCGGTGTAGAGATAACCGCGCCCTCCTTTGACCTGCCTTGCATCTGCAAGTTCTAGTAATTGCCGATTCTTTTCAACACCTTCCGGCATCGATTGCGCTACGCCGCCGCGACCAGCTCGCGCAGAACATACGGCAGAATTCCACCGTGCCGGTAATATTCTACTTCGACAGTTGTGTCAATGCGCAAAAGCAAGCTTATTTCTTGTTTGCTGCCATCCTTGCGTTTGATCACTAGCGTCACGTCCTGCTGTGGCTTAATCTCTTTCTCGATACCGAAAATGTCGAATTCCTCATCTCCCTTTATGCCCAGCGACCGCACGCTGTCGTCGTTTTTGAACTGGCAAGGGAGCACGCCCATGCCGACCAGGTTGGAACGGTGAATGCGCTCGAAGCTGCGGGTAATGACTGCTTTGACACCAAGCAGTTGGGTGCCTTTGGCGGCCCAATCGCGTGACGAACCGCTACCGTATTCCTCGCCACCGAACACCACGGTCGGCGTTCCCCGTGCCAGGTATTTCATTGCGGCGTCGTAGATACTCATCCTTTCGCCCGATGGTTGGAGCAAAGTAATACCGCCTTCCAAGCGGGTACCATCGGCATTTGGCGGAATCATCAAATTCTTGATGCGCACATTGGCAAAGGTGCCGCGCATCATGACTTCATGATTGCCCCGGCGCGCACCGTAGCTATTGAAATCCGCTTTGACGACGCCGTTGGCAATGAGGTATTTGCCAGCAGGCGAGGTTTCCTTGATGGCTCCGGCTGGGCTGATGTGGTCGGTGGTCACAGAATCGCCGAATATCCCGAGGGCCCGCGCGCCCGTGATATTGCCGGCAACGCCGGGCTGCATGCTGAAGCCGGCGAAAAACGGGGGTTCGGCGATGTAGGTGGATTTTGGCCAGGCATAGACTTGTCCGGCGGCTGACGGCACCCTGTTCCAGAGTTGATGGTCCCGGGCAAGGTTGGCATAAAGGCGCTTGAAGTTCTCCGGGTCAGTCGCGTATTTCATCGCCTCATGAACTTCATTGCTCGTCGGCCAAATGTCTCTCAGGTAAACCGGCTTACCATTCTTGCCTTTTCCAAGCGGTTCGCTCTCAAGATTTACCAATACCGTGCCGGCGATGGCGAAAGCAACAACCAGCGGCGGACTCATCAAAAAGTTTGCCTTGATGCTGGCGTGAATACGCGCTTCGAAATTGCGATTGCCAGACAGCACGGCAGCACAGATAAGATCGTTTTGATTAATGACCTCCTCTAAATGCGGATCGAGCGGTCCTGCGTTTCCGATACACGTGGTGCAACCGTAAGCGGCAACCACGAATCCGAGTTGTTCCAGATAGGGCAAAAGCCCTGCTTTCTGGAGGTAATCCGTTACCACCCGCGAACCCGGCGCAAGTGAGGTCTTGATGTGTTTCTTGACCGCGAGGCCTTTTTGCACGGCGTTCTTCGCCAGCAAACCGGCAGCAAGCAGCACTCCCGGGTTGGAGGTATTGGTGCAGGAAGTAATCGCGGCAATCAACACATCGCCATGGCCTAGATTGACCTTATTCTTGGGTGCTTCTTCACGAGAAAGGTAAACTGGATAGGGTGTCGGGTGGTCGTCCTTCATCTCGACTTCACTGGCGGACAGCGCCTCACCTTTCTGGCTCCCGCCGCCGATCAACAGCTCAGCCGCTTCCATGCCGGACACCCCCAAGCTGGTTAAATAACGCCGGTGTAACTGTTGGGCGGGTTTGCCGTAACCGTTCTCGGCTGCGGTTTTGGAGAAAAGTTCAGTAAAGATTTTCTTGAGCTTCCCGAGTTCGATGCGGTCCTGCGGGCGCTTGGGTCCTGCCACACAGGGCTTGATCGAAGCGAGATCGAGTTCCAGAACTGCGCTGTAATCGATTTGTCCCGCTTTGGGAATTCCGAACAGTCCCTGGGCTTTAAAATAACAAGCGAACGAATCGATTTCTTCGGTCGTACGACCGGTACCCCTGAAATAGTCGACGGTAGCCTCATCCACCGGGAAGAAGCCCATCGTGGCACCGTATTCGGGCGCCATGTTGGAGATCGTCGCGCGGTCGGGCACGGCCAACGACATTGCTCCTTCGCCGAAGAACTCAACGAATTTGCCGACCACTTTTTCTTTGCGGAGCATTTCGGTGATAGATAGCACGAGGTCCGTCGCGGTGACGCCTTCTCGCAATTTTCCCGTCAGGTTAACGCCCACCACATCGGGGGTTAGAAAATACACCGGTTGCCCCAGCATTCCGGCTTCTGCCTCGATGCCGCCCACGCCCCAGCCGACCACTCCGATGCCGTTGATCATTGTGGTATGCGAATCGGTGCCAACCAGCGTATCGGGATAGTACAGACCCTTATTGTGATGCACTCCGCAGGCGAGATATTCGAGGTTGACCTGATGCACGATACCGATACCAGGGGGTATCACTTTAAAAGTATTAAACGCCTGCATGCCCCACTTCATGAATCTGTAGCGCTCGGCGTTACGCTGGAACTCGAGTTTCATATTTAGGTCTAGCGCCTCCTTGGTCCCGTAATGGTCAACCTGCACCGAATGATCGACGACCAGATCCACCGGCACCAGCGGCTCGATGATTTTGGGATTCTTGCCTAAATTTTCCGCCGTGCCACGCATCGCCGCCAGATCGGCTAGCAGCGGCACGCCGGTAAAATCCTGCAAAATAATCCGCGCGACGATAAACGGTATTTCTTCCACCCGCGTCGCATTGGGTTGCCAGTTGGCGAGTTGCCTTACGTGTTCCTCGGTGACTTTGCTGCCATCGTAATTGCGCAGAACTGATTCGAGCACGATACGGATCGAAATTGGCAGGCGCGATATTTTGCCGACGGCGGCTTTTTCCAGGGCAGGCAAGGAATAGAATTTTCCGGTTTTACCGGAAGTCATTTTGAATTCCTGCAGAGTGCGGAACAGATTATGCATGTGGACCTAACGCGAACAAATCCATGAATTGATTTACCGGGATTGCCTCCAGCTTTTTCTGGTCCAGGCACAGATCAAGAATTGCGGTTTGCTTCTCAACCGCGAAGCGGCGCGCAAGATTGGTTTTGAATTTTCCGATCAACAATGGAATACCCTCAACTCGACGCAAACGGTGGCCGATGGGGTATTCTACTTCCACTTTCTCGGTCTTGCTTCCATCTTTAAAAAATACTTGTACGGCATTTGCAATGGAGCGCTTTTGGGGATTCAAGTAATCTTTGCTGTACAGCTTGTTTTCCACACATATCATTTTGTCGCGCAGCCGGTCAATTCGCGGGTCTTTGGCGATATGGTCTTCGTAATGTTGCGCCGTAAGCTCACCGAAAATCAGGCACACCGCGGTTACGTACTGAATGCAGTGATCCCGATCCGCGGGGTTATGCAGCGGGCCCTCCTTATCGATAATGCGAATCGCAGACTCGTGGGTAGTGATAAGTATTTTTTCCACCTCGTTAACGCGGTTTTTAACGCTGGGGTGAAGTTTCAATGCACATTCGGCAGCCGTTTGGGCGTGAAATTCGGCGGGGAAGGAAACCTTGAACAGTATATTTTCCATAACGTAGGAACCGTAAGGCCGCGGTATCTTGAATTTTTTGCCTTTGAACAGCACGTCGTAGAAACCCCATTTCTTTGCAGTAAGTGCCGAGGGATAACCCATCTCACCTTGGATTGTCATGAGTGCGAGTCGCACTGCTCGACTAGTGGCATCACCCGCAGCCCAGGATTTGCGCGAGCCGGTGTTGGGTGCCTGTCGATAGGTGCGTAGCGGCTGGCCATCTACCCAGGCTTGCGATACGGCGTCGATGATCGCAGCACGCGTACCGCCAAGTATTTTAGTTACCAACGCGGTGGAAGCCACTTTTACCAGCACCACGTGATCCAGGCCCACGCCGTTAAAACTGTTTTCTAGAGCCAGGACACCCTGTATTTCGTGTGCTTTTATCATTGCGGTCAGCACGTCCCGCATGATCAATGCCTGATGACCATTCGCCAGGTTGCAGCGAGACATCCAGTCACTTGCCGCGAGGATTCCGCCGAGGTTATCGGAAGGATGGCCCCATTCAGCAGCAAGCCAGGTGTCGTTGAAATCAAGCCAGCGGACCATGCAGCCGATATTGAATGCAGCCGAAACCGGGTCGAGCTGGTATCGAGTACCGGGAACTTTGGCACCGTTGGGCACGATAGTGCCGGGGACGATAGGCCCCATGAGTTTGGTGCAGGCGGGATAGGATAAAGCCTCCAGTCCGCAACCGAGAGTGTCCATTAGGCACATGCGCGCGGTTTCATACGCCTCATTGCTTTGGATTTCATATTCACAGACATAATCCGCGATATCAACCAGAACTCTATCGGGTTTGGGGCGGATATTGCCAACCGACACGGACATCTCGCTTCTCTTATTTGCGTTGCTCGATGGGGACAAATTTGCGCTTCTCGGGCCCGACGTAATTCGCGCTGGGGCGAATGATTTTGCCGTCCGCACGTTGTTCGATCACGTGCGCCGACCAACCGCTGGTCCGGGAGATCACGAAAAGCGGAGTGAACATCGCGACAGGCACGTTCATCATTTGATAACTGACCGCAGAATACCAATCTAGGTTGGGAAACATCTTCTTCTCGTCCCACATCAGCGCTTCAATTCGCTCTGCGATGTCATAGAAAGACATATCTCCCGCATTATTGGACAAACTGCGAGCCACTTCCTTGATGATTTTGTTGCGCGGGTCACTGACGGTGTAAACCGGATGGCCGAAGCCAACGATGATTTCCTTGTTGGCGATGCGCCGTCTGATATCGGTTTCTGCTTGATCGGCAGTTTGGTACCGGCCCTGGATCTTCGACGCGACTTCGTTGGCGCCACCATGCTTCGGGCCTCTGAGCGCGCCGATTGCTCCGGTAATCGCCGAATGCAGGTCCGAACCGGTGCTCGCAATTACCCGGGCAGTAAACGTCGACGCGTTAAACTCGTGTTCAGCATACAGGATGAGGGAAGTACTCAGCGCGCGCTCATGCAAGGGCATTGGTTTGCTGCCGTGCAATAGATGCAGAAAATGTCCTGCAATTGACTCATCATCGGTATTCACATCGATGCGTCGGCCGGACCGTGAGTAGTGGTGCCAATACAGCAACATCGATCCAAAGCACGCCATCAGGCGATCAGCGATATCGCGCGCTCCAGCGGAGTTACGGTCTTCCTCCTCGGGCATGATGCTCCCCAGCACTGAACACCCGGTGCGCAGCACATCCATGGGATGCGTGGAGGCCGGCAGACATTCCAGCACTTTTTTCAGGTTTGCCGGCAGTTCGCGCAGCGATTGCAGTTTTTCTTGATAGCTGCGGAGTTCGGCTTTCGACGGGAGTTTTTCATGTACCAGCAAATAGGCAATTTCCTCAAAGGTCGCTTGGTCGGCGAAATCAAGAATGTCGTACCCGCGATAATGCAAATCATTGCCGGTACGGCCGACCGTGCAAACAGCAGTATTACCGGCAACAATTCCGGAAAGAGCGACCGATTTTTTCGCTCGCGCCTTAGGTCCCGGCTTGCCGCTCATGATTTCACCCGGGCAAACACGAGTGCACGTTTCATCGCATAGGCCTACGCGAGGGACATCTGGCTGGGTAACTAATAATTTGCATGATGTCGAAACCGATTCGGGTGCCGCCAGCTTGCACGCCGATTTTCCTCAGTCTCAGCTAAACAACTGCTTTACGGCCTCACGTTCATCCTGGAGTTCTTTCAGCGTGGCATCCATTTTTTCCCGCGAATAAGCATCGACATCAAGATTCTGGATTATCTGGTATCGGCCGCCGGAGCACGTCACTGGAAAGCCATAAATGATCTCCTCGGAGATGCCGTAGCCGCCGGAGGAGGGGACGCCCATGGTCACCCATTTGCCATTGGTGCCGGACGTCCAGTCGCGCACATGGGCAATGGCCGCGTTCGCAGCCGATGCCGCGGACGACAGGCCGCGCGCCTCGATGACAGCCGTACCGCGCTTGGCGACTGTGGGAATGAATATTTCGCGGTTCCACTTCTCGTCGTTGATTATGGCTTTTACGCTTTTTCCGCCGATTGTGGCAAAGCGGTAATCAGGATACATGGTCGGGGAGTGATTTCCCCACACTACCATTTTTTCTATCGCGTCCACCGGTTTTCCGGTCTTGGCCGCCAGCTGAGTGAGCGCACGGTTGTGATCGAGGCGCAGCATCGCGGAAAAACGCTCGCGCGGCAGATCCGGTGCGCTTTTCATCGCAATGTAGGCATTAGTGTTCGCGGGATTGCCTACGACCAGCACTTTCACATCGCGTTTCGCTACCTCATTGAGCGCTTTTCCCTGCGTGGTGAAAATTGCCCCGTTCGCTTCCAGCAAGTCTTTTCTTTCCATACCCTTGGTGCGCGGCCGCGCACCGACAAGGAGCGCCACATCGGCGTCCTTAAATGCAATCCTGGGATCATCCGTGAAACCAATGCCTTGCAAAAGGGGGAAAGCGCAATCCTCGAGCTCCATCACCACCCCCTTAAGTGCCTGCTGGGCTTGTGTGATTTCCAGCAACTGGAAGATAAGCGGTTGGTCCCCGCCCAGCATTTCGCCGCTGGCGATTCTAAATAACAGGCTGTAGCCAATTTGTCCGGCGGCACCGGTGACCGCGACGCGAGCGGGTTTTTTCATTTAAGCTCCGGGTTAAGCGAATTGCCAAATTTAAGAGCAGGTGGAGTCGAGAAGAAATTCATCTGTCTTGTGCACGCGATGCTAAGGTCTTGCAGAGCCGGCGGGCAGCTAAAGAATGGTAAAAATAATCCCCGTCTCTGTCAATCTATTCTTATATCTTATAAAAGATACATAACATCGTGGACGCGAGGCGGTTTTTATGCTAAAAAAAGCTGGTGCATAACGATAATGTTGTTACATCTCCGGCTTTCCATCCCCTTTACCAGCAGATCAAAATTTTGATCACGCAAAGTCTGATCTCGGGCGAATGGCGCCCGGGCGACGCGATTCCGAGCGAAACTGAACTTGCATCCCGTTACCATGTGAGCCAGGGCACGGTGCGCAAAGCGATTTCTGAGTTGGCCGATGAAAACCTGTTGATCCGTCATCAGGGCAAAGGAACTTTTGTCGCGTCCCATACCGAAGAGCGGCGGCAATTTCATTTCCTGCGAATTGCCTCGGATAAGGATGGAGTAATCTACCCGGAAGGAAAACTTCTGGAATGCCGGCGCGCTAAGGCAGACAGCAGCATCGCGAAACTCCTGGAAATAAATACCGGGACGTCGCTGGTGGTCATTAAACGCTTGCTCAATGTCTCCGGCAGGCCGGTTTTGCTTGAGCGAATCCGGCTTCCTGCCGCGATGTTCAAACGGCTCAATGCCGAAGTAATCAATCGGCACGATTGCAAGATGTACAGCATGTTCGAGTCGGAATTTGGCATACGCATCACTCAGGTGGCGGAACAAATCAAGGCCGTTGCCGCCGACGGTGAGGCGGCGAAGCTGTTGAAGCTAAGCCCGGGCGCACCACTGCTTTGCATTGAGAGGGTGGCTTATACGTATGGCGATAAACCGGTAGAGTGGCGCAAAAGCCTCTGCAATACCAAAGAGCACTATTACATGAATAAAATCGTGTAACACATTGTTAGCAATGGCAATGGTTAAAAAACACCCCAAGTATCTTGATCTGCTGAAAATCAGGCTGCCACTCCCGGGCTGGGTATCCATCTTGCACCGCGCCAGTGGGGCGCTCTTGTTTTTGTTTATTCCTTTTTTATTGTGGTCGTTGCAAGGAAGTCTCGCTTCCATTGATAGCTACACTAGTTTTCAGTCGACTTTGGCCAACCCGCTGGTGAAACTTCTTGTGTTCGGCATGGTATGGGCTTTTTTGCATCACTTGTTTGCTGGAATTCGTTATTTGGCGCTGGACCTGCATCTGGGCATTGAATTGGGGCCCGCCCGTGCAAGCAGCACCGCTGTGTTGATCGCAAGTATTGCCTTGGCTGTTATAGTTGGGGTACGGCTGTGGTAGAGCATTCCCCGGCAGCTCTTCACCGCGGATATCGTAATTGGCTGGTGCAAAGGGTGAGCGCAGTCATAATGGTGATTTATACCTTGCTGCTGCTGGCCATTCTGACTTTCCAGTCGCCGCTGCAATACTCAGTATGGAAAGTGGTGTTTAGCTATCAGTGGATGCGTTTCGCAAGTTTTTTCTTCCTGCTAAGTATGTTCGCGCATGCTTGGATCGGCATGCACGACATTTTGGTGGATTATGTCCATTCGATAGGCATCCGGCTTGGATTGCAGGCAGCAGTAATTTTTGCGCTTTTGGTCTACACCGCCTGGTCCATTCAAATTTTATGGGGCGCGTAAATGGCGCTGGCGAAACGAACTTTTGATGCAGTAATCGTTGGCGGTGGCGGCTCGGGTCTGCGTGCCGCGCTGCAGCTTTCGGAAGCGGGGCTGACATGCGTGGTGTTGTCAAAGGTGTTCCCAACCCGTTCCCACACGGTAGCGGCGCAAGGGGGCATCGGCGCGTCCTTGGGCAACATGGGTGAGGACAACTGGCTGTGGCATATGTACGACACAGTCAAGGGCTCGGATTATCTCGGGGACCAGGACGCCATCGAATTCATGTGCCGCAATGCGCCGAAAGTCGTTTACGAACTCGAGCACTTCGGCATGCCATTTGATCGCAACGAGGACGGAACTATTTACCAGCGCCCGTTTGGTGGACATTCAAAAAACTTTGGCGAGCGGCCGGTACAGCGAAGTTGCTGCGCGGCTGACCGCACTGGACACGCCATGCTGCACACGCTCTACCAGCGTAATGTGAAGGCGCAAACCCAGTTCTTTGTCGAGTGGATGGCGCTTGATTTACTGCGCGACGCGGACGGGCAGGTGCTTGGGGTCACGGCGCTGGAGATGGAAACCGGCGAAATGATGATCCTGCAGGCGCGAGCAACCCTGTTTGCTACCGGAGGGGCGGGGCGAGTTTATGCGGCCAGCACCAACGCATTCATCAATACCGGCGATGGCCTGGGAATGGCAGCGCGCGCGGGCATTCCCCTGGAAGACATGGAGTTCTGGCAATTCCATCCCACGGGAGTAGCCGGCGCCGGCGTTTTGATTACTGAAGGCGTGCGTGGCGAGGGCGGTTACTTGCTAAACAAAAATGGCGAACGCTTTATGGAACGCTACGCACCGAATATGAAGGACCTGGCTTCACGAGACGTAGTCGCGCGCGCTGTGGCGACCGAAATCAAGGAAGGCCGCGGCGCTGGCAAGGACGCTGATTACATTCTATTGAAACTGGATCATCTAGGCAGGGACGTGATCGAGAAACGGCTTCCAGGGATACGCGAAATCGCCCGGAAATTTGCCAATGTCGACCCGGTTAAAGAACCTATTCCTGTGGTGCCGACGTGTCATTACCAAATGGGAGGAATTCCCACCAATTATAGCGGACAAGTTGTTGTTCCAAAAGGTGAAAACCTTGAAACGGCGGTGCCCGGATTTTACGCCTCAGGCGAGTGCGCCTGTTGTTCAATTCACGGGGCGAACCGTCTTGGCGCCAATTCGCTCACCGATCTGCTGGTGTTTGGAAAAACGGCGGGTGACCACATGGTGAAATTTTTGAAGGAGAACCCCGGTCACAAGAACCTGCCGAAAGACGCCGGCGACATCACCTTGGCGCGCCTTGCGCGCCTCGAGCGGCAGAAAAACGGGGAAAGGGTGCACGCGGTAGCCGCAGACATGCGTAAGACCATGCAGTCGCACTGCGGTGTATTTCGTTTTCCTGAAATGCTTGCCGAAGGCGTAAAGAAAATCAGTGAGATTGCCGAGCGCACTCAACGCACTGAAATCAAGGACAAAAGCAAGGTGTTTAACACCGCTCGCCTTGAAGCACTGGAGCTGGATAATCTCATTGAAGTTGCCGAGGCGACACTCATTTCAGCAGAAGCGCGCAAGGAATCACGCGGCGCGCATGATCGTGCCGATTTCCACAAGCGCGATGACGAGAATTGGCTGAAGCACACTCTTTATTACAAGGACGGCCATCGTCTAATTTATAAACCGGTGCACTTAAAACCCCTGACGGTTGAAACCTTTCAACCGAAGCCACGGGTTTACTAGCAATGAAAATGCGATTTTCCATTTTTCGTTTCGACCCCGAGCGGGATATTAAGCCGTACATGCGGGACTATGAAATAGCGCTTGAGGCGAGCGACCGGATGCTGCTCGATGCACTGGAACGCATTAAAACGATCGACGATTCCCTCAGCCTGCGCCGCTCCTGCCGCGAAGGAGTCTGTGGTTCGGATGCCATGAACATCAATGGAAAGAATGGACTTGCGTGCATCACAAAACTCGCCGACCTGAAAGAACCGGTACAGCTGCGGCCGCTTCCGGGACTTCCGGTGATCCGCGATCTCGTCGTGGATATGACGCAGTTCTTCAAGCAATATCATTCGGTCAGGCCGTACTTGGTCAATAATGACCCGGCACCCGAAAAGGAGCGCCTGCAAACACCCGAGGAGCGGGAGCGGCTCAATGGTCTTTATGAATGCATACTGTGCGCCTGCTGCTCGACGTCCTGTCCCTCGTTTTGGTGGAATCCAGACAAGTTTGTCGGTCCGGCTGGATTATTGCAGGCCTACCGTTTCATCGCGGACAAGCGCGACCATGCGACCAAGGAAAGACTGGATGACCTGAAAGATTCCTATCGGCTATTCAGGTGCCATACAATCATGAATTGCGTCGACGTTTGCCCGAAAGGGCTAAACCCGACCCGGGCGATCGTTAAGATCAAGGAATTGATGGTCAAACAAACCATATGAACGAAATGAACAGACTACGCTGGAATTGCCGGCGGGGCATGCTGGAACTGGACTTGGTGTTAACCGGGTTTCTCGAGAAGCATTACCCGAAGCTCACTGAACCGGAGGCGAGGACGTTCAAAGCATTGCTTGATTATCCAGACACTGAATTGTGGGACATGATCATGGACAGAACCGAGCCTGCAGAAAAGACGATGAAAGCCATTTTGCAGCTCATTCGCGCCAGTTAATGAATGCCGATTCGCACAAGCTGATGGCGATTAGCACAATCTATGAAATCCTCGGAGAAGCACATGGAGAAACAGCATAAAGCGGTTCTTTCCTTCACTGGCAGCAAGGAACCCGTCGAATTGCCGGTGCTTACCGGCGCAATCGGGCCGGAAGTCATCGACATTCGCGAACTGTATGCAAAGACCGGCATGTTTACCTATGACCCGGGCTTTCTTTCGACTGCGTGCTGCACCTCGTCAATAACTTACATCGACGGGGACAAGGGTGTACTGCTCTACCGCGGCTACCCGATTGAGCAGCTGGCGCAGCATTGTGACTTCCTGGAGGTATGTTCCCTGCTGTTGTATGGTGAACTTCCCAATCGGGAACAGAAGAAACGTTTCGATGATCAAATTAAAGAACACACTATGGTGCACGAGCAGCTCGCCCGCTTTTACACCGGTTTTCGCCGCGACGCGCATCCCATGGCAGTGATGGTAGGCGTGGTCGGGGCGCTCTCGGCCTTTTATCACGAAGCGATGGACTACAGCGACGCTGCGCACCGTGAAGTCTCTGCGCATCGGCTGATCGCCAAGGTGCCCACCATCATAGCCATGTGCTACAAGTACAACATTGGTCAGCCGTTCATGTATCCGCGCAACGCTCTCAACTATGTGGAAAATTTCTTCCACATGATGTTTTCAACACCGGCAGGCGAGCATAAGATCAATCCGGTGCTGGTGCGGGCGCTCGATCGCATTTTGATCTTGCACGCCGACCATGAGCAGAATGCCTCGACTTCTACCGTGCGCCTGGCGGGCTCATCCGGCGCCAATCCGTTTGCATGTATTTCCGCCGGCATCGCCTGCCTATGGGGACCCGCGCACGGCGGCGCCAACGAAGCCTGCCTCAGTATGCTGGAGCAAATCGGCGATATATCGCGCATCGGCGAATATATCAAGCGTGCCAAGGACAAGAACGACAATTTCAAGTTGATTGGCTTTGGCCACCGAGTATATAAAAATTACGATCCTCGCGCCAAGCTTATGCGGGAAACGTGCCATGAAGTGCTGAATGAACTCGGTTTGCAGAACGACCGTCTGTTTAAGCTGGCGCTGGAACTGGAGCGCATCGCCCTTCAGGACGATTATTTCATCAGCAAGAAACTTTATCCGAATGTTGACTACTATTCCGGCATTGTGCAGCGTGCTTTGGGCATTCCGGTCAGTATGTTTACCGCGATTTTTGCCATGGCGCGCACCGTCGGCTGGTTCGCCCAATGGATGGAGATGATCAAAGATCCCGAATACCGGATCGGCCGCCCGCGCCAGCTTTACAACGGAGCGCTACAGCGCGATGTGGTGCCGATCAACAGCCGCAAGTAAGTGAGGTCGATAATGATGGAGAAATTGCTCAGCGATTCGTATCTGTACGGGGCCAATGCCCCTTTCATCGAGGAATTGTATGAAGCGTACCTGCGAAATCCGAGCTCGGTGAACGCTGTCTGGCGCGAATATTTTGATCAGGTCAAAGGTGCCGCTCAAGAGGTATCGCACACTTTAGTCCGGCAAAATTTTGTCGAATTAGCTAAACGCCACGGCAATGGTCACGCCGGAGTCGCAGCCGGACCGGCGATTGCGGCGGCGGCAAAAAGACAGGTTTCAGTACTTCAGCTCATCAACGCTTATCGTTTCCTCGGGGTGCGCCATGCCGACCTTGATCCTTTGAAGCGGCAGGAAAAACCCTATGTTCCGGAACTGGACCCAGCGCATTACGGATTGACCGAAGCCGACATGGATACGGTATTCAATACCGGCTCGCTGGCGGGGCCCGACCAGATGACCCTGCGTGAAATTCTCAAGGCGCTCAAGCAAACCTATTGTGGCAGCATCGGCGCAGAATATATGTACATCACCGACGTCCAGCAGAAGCGCTGGATACAAAACCGCCTGGAAGGCGCTCGTGCCAATGCCAACTTTGCCCCGGAATACAAGCGACACATTCTGGAGCAATTGACCGCCGCGGAGATACTCGAGAAATATTTGCATACACGTTACGTCGGGCAAAAACGTTTTTCCCTAGAGGGCGGCGACAGTCTGATTGCGCTGCTTGATCACCTGATTCAGCATGCGGGCAAACTAGGCGTGCAGGAGACGGTGATTGGGATGGCACACCGCGGGCGGCTTAACGTATTGGTCAATACGCTCGGCAAATTGCCCAAAGACCTTTTTCAGGAATTTGAAGGCAAGCAGGCAGTTGAGTTGCTGGCGGGCGACGTCAAGTATCATCAGGGCTTCTCTTCCGACATCTCGACACCCGGCGGGCCAATGCACTTGACCCTGGCATTCAATCCTTCCCACCTTGAAATCGTCAATCCGGTAGTGGAGGGGTCGGTGCGGGCGCGCCAGCATCGGCGCAAGGATCGCGAAGGCCGGCAGGTGCTGCCGGTGCTATTACACGGCGATGCCGCTTATGCGGGTCAGGGCGTGGTCATGGAAACATTGAATCTTTCCCAGACCCGGGGCTACGGCACCGGCGGTACGGTCCACATTATCGTCAACAATCAAATTGGCTTTACCACCTCGGACCCGCGCGATACGCGTTCCACGCTATATTGCACCGATGTCTCAAAAATGGTCGAAGCGCCGGTCTTTCACGTTAACGGCGATGATCCCGAGGCACTTTTGTTTGCTGCCGAAATGATGCTCGATTTTCGCATGCAGTTTAAAAAGGATGTGGTAATCGACATGGTCTGTTTCAGGCGCCTCGGCCATAACGAGCAAGACGAACCGTTGGTGACTCAACCGCTAATGTACAAGAAAATCGCCAAGCACCCGGGCACGCGCAAGCTGTACTCGGATAAGCTGCTGGCCGAAGGGGCGCTCAAACCGAATCAGGTAGAAGAAATGATCAACGGCTATCGAAACTCGCTGGACGCCGGGCAGCACACCAACAAGACTGTTCTTGTTAATTACAAGCCGCCGTTCACGGTCAATTGGACGCCCTTTAAAGGTGCCAAATGGACCGATCCTGCCCCGACTGCCGTTCCGTTAGAAAAATTGCGGCAATTTGTTACCAAGCTCACTAGCGTTCCGTCCAATTTCAGGTTGCACCCGCGGGTTGAAAAAATTATCGCTGAACGCAGGCTCATGGGCCAGGGCAAGCTTCCGCTTGATTGGGGTATGTCGGAGACGTTGGCTTATGCCAGTCTTCTGGAACAGGGCTACGCGGTGCGAATTTCCGGCCAGGATTCGGGACGTGGAACGTTCTTTCATCGGCACGCCGTGCTACACGACCAGGACCGCGAGCGCTGGGATGATGGCACTTACATTCCTTTGCAGCACATTTCGGAAACGCAGTCCGACTTTTTGGTGATCGATTCTCTGTTGTCCGAAGAAGCCGTTCTGGGTTTTGAATACGGATATGCAACCGCTGAGCCAAACGAACTCGTCATTTGGGAGGCCCAGTTCGGCGATTTTGCCAACGGGGCTCAAGTTGTGATCGACCAGTTTATAGCGTCTGGCGAAGTAAAATGGGGTCGCATCTGCGGGCTAGTGATGTTTCTGCCGCACAGTTATGAAGGGCAGGGCCCGGAACATTCCTCTGCACGCCTGGAGCGCTACATGCAATTGTGCGCAGATTACAATATGCAGATCTGCGTGCCGACGACACCCGCGCAAATGTTCCATATGCTGCGCCGGCAGATGGTGCGGCCGTTGCGCAAACCTTTGATCGTAATGACCCCGAAAAGCCTGTTGCGGCACAAGGAGTCGGTTTCCGCCTTGGACGAACTTGCAAGCGGCAGCTTCCAGCCTATCATTGCAGACGTTGAGAAGCTGGATACGGAGAAAGTCAGGCGCCTCGTTTTCTGTAGCGGTAAGGTCTATTTCGACCTTAGCGCATACCGCCGAGAAAACAGCATCAAGGACATCGCTCTGATCCGCATCGAACAGCTATACCCGTTTCCTCATCAACAGTTCAAGGCCGAAATCGGCCGCTACCAAAACGCCAAAGAGATAATCTGGGCGCAGGAGGAACCGGGCAATCAGGGAGCCTGGCACCGGATTCAGCACTATCTGCTGCGCCACATGCGCGCTGACCAGAAACTTTCCTACGCGCTGCGACCTTCGTCGGCGACGCCGGCAGCGGGTTATCTGTCCCTGCATAACCGGCAGCAGAAGGAGCTGGTCGCCGCGGCATTCCGGGAGAAACTGGAAGTGGACAACGGCAGAGCCCAACATTGATCAGCCATCAATGATAGCTTGGCCGTTGCTAACTGGGGAAAAGGTGGGGCAATAATGCTGATAGAGGTAAAAGTCCCGGCACTGTCCGAATCGGTCGCGGAAGCCACCTTATTATCCTGGCACAAAAAAACGGGTGATTTTGTGCAAAGGGATGAAAATCTCATAGACATCGAGACCGACAAAGTCATTCTGGAACTGCCAGCGCCCAGTTCGGGCATCCTCGCAAAAATAATCAAGAACGACGGTGCAACGGTAGCAAGCAATGAAGTCATCGCTACCATTGACACCAGTGCCAAGCCGGGCGCCGCGCCCGCTCCGGCAAGGGAAATTAAACCGCAGGCCGAAAAAGCAAATGAACCGGTACTGATGCCAGCGGCTCGAAAACTCGTCGCAGAAAGCAGGGTCGATGCGACCACGATCAGTGGTAGCGGACGTGGCGGACGGATTACCAAAGCTGACGTAATCGCCCGCGGGGATGCAGTGCCGCAAACGGTGCCAAAAGTATCTCAACCGGCTCCGGTCAGCGTGCCAAGCGTCGTCGGAGAACGTCCTGAGCAACGTGTGCCAATGACTCGGCTGCGTGCACGTATTGCCGAGCGTTTGGTGCAGTCACAACACGCGGCTGCAATTCTCACTACTTTTAACGAAGTCAACATGCAACCCGTCATCGAGCTGCGAAACCGATATAAAGAAAAATTCGAGAAAGAGCATGGTATAAAGCTCGGTTTCATGTCGTTCTTCGTCAAGGCGGCGGTTGCCGCTCTCAAAAAGTTTCCCGTCGTCAACGCATCGATTGATGGCAATGACATCGTCTATCACGGCTACTTTGACATCGGCATTGCAGTGAGCTCTCCACGGGGCCTGGTCGTTCCAATACTCCGCAATGCAGACCAGCTTTCGTTGGCCGAAATCGAAAAACAAATTGCCGATTTCGCCAGCCGGGCTCAAGAAGGCAAGCTCAGTATGGAAGAGCTGACGGGCGGCACCTTCTCGATTTCTAACGGAGGAGTTTTCGGTTCGATGCTTTCTACACCGATCATCAATCCGCCACAAAGTGCGATACTGGGAATTCACGCGACCAAGGAACGCCCGGTGGTGGAAGGCAATCAGATCGTGATACGACCGGTAAATTATTTGGCGCTTTCCTATGACCACCGCATCATCGATGGTCGCGAAGCGGTGCTGTCCTTGGTCGCAATAAAGGAAGCACTCGAGGACCCCGCGCGTTTGCTATTGGAAGTTTGATCCTTACCGCTGAGTTGCAGAAAAAAGCGAACCGTCGGTATTCTCCACGCCGCGGCGTGGACGTGCCTGTGTTTCGAACGGAGTGACTAATGGGCAAATCATTCGATGTGGCGGTCATCGGCGCCGGGCCCGGCGGCTATGTCTCCGCGATCCGCTGCAGGCAGCTCGGCCTCAGCACTGTTTGCATCGACGACTGGAAAAATGAAAACGGCAAGCCGAGCCTAGGTGGAACCTGTTTGAACGTCGGTTGCATCCCTTCAAAAGCCCTGCTTGAATCGACTGAAAATTATCAGCGTGCGAAACACCAATTTTCGGAACACGGCGTCAACCTACAGGGCGTTACCATTAATTTGCACAAAATGCAGGCGCGCAAGAGCAATATCGTTGAAGGTTTTACCGGCGGCATCGCGCTGCTTTTCAAGAAAAATAAGGTCCAGTCAATTCACGGGAAAGGGCGCTTCATTTCGGCAAAGGATAATTATCGAATCGAAATATCAGCCGAGGGCAAGTCTGAGATCATCGAAGCTAGGTATGTGATTGTCGCCACCGGCTCCGTGCCCAGGCAGCTGCCGGGCGTTCTGGTAGACCAGAATTTGATCGTAGATAATGTGGGAGCGCTCGCATTTGCCGAAGTGCCAAAACGCCTCGGAGTCATTGGGGCAGGCGTGATCGGCTTGGAGATGAGCAGTGTATGGCGGCGCTTGGGATCGGAGGTTACCATCCTTGAAGCCTTGCAAGGCTTCTTGTTGGCTGCCGACGAGCAGGTCGCGAAAGAAGCGCAAAAGGTCTTTACCAAGCAGGGCCTGGATATCCGCACCGGCGCCACGAAATCCGCCGCAAAAGCCGGCAAAAAACAGGTTACTGTCGAATACCAAGACACCACGGGCGCTCAACAAGTACTCGAATGCGACAAACTGATTGTTGCCATTGGCAGAATTCCGAATACCGCGGGATTGGGGGCGGAAACCATAGGGCTGAAACTGGATGGCCGGGGCTATATCGAAGTGGATGAACACTGTCGTACTAATTTGCCCAATGTGTTTGCTGTGGGAGATGTGGTTCGCGGACCGATGCTGGCCCACAAGGCATCCGAAGAAGGGGTGATGGCGGCGGAAATTATCGCGGGTCAGGCCGGCCATGTTAACCTTAATACGGTTCCGTGGGTCATCTATACGTCTCCGGAAATCGCTTGGGTGGGCCAAACCGAACAGGAACTGAGGAATAGCGGTGCTGCATACCGCTCGGGCCAGTTTCCATTTCTCGCGAACGGACGCGCACGCTGCTTGGGAGAGACCTCGGGTTTTGTGAAAATGCTGGCGGATGCGAAAACCGACCGCATCCTTGGTGTGCACATCATCGGACCCTATGCTTCGGAAATGATTGCGGAAGCGGTCGTGGCCATGGAATTTTCAGCTAGCACCGAAGACATTGCGCGCATAGTTCACGCTCATCCATCGCTTTCCGAAGTGCTTCACGAAGCGGCATTGGGCGTGGACAAGCGCGCGCTACACATCTAGTCGGTCCCTGGCCGCTGTCTAGAAAATAAGTTCATACCTAACTTTACGGGAACTTTTCCATGCAGAATTTCAAGGCCTACCGGATTTTTACGGAGGACGGATCGGTAGTGGGTCGGCT
>Ga0187773_10000247_pt1 | contig 22420 bp, 19 predicted proteins | sample 0216_BV02_MP05_1_FD_133133 | JGI IMG/M metagenome (GOLD analysis project Ga0187773, IMG submission 133133) | Tropical peat soil microbial communities from peatlands in Department of Meta, Colombia - 0216_BV02_MP05_10_MG | ecosystem: Environmental > Terrestrial > Soil > Wetlands > Peat | place...
ACCCGCTTGGTGCGGAAGTGATGGCGCACCCACCACTGGGTCAGCGCGAACATGCCGAGGTAGGGGAACTGCAGCAGCATCCAGTCGAGATAGCCGATCGAGTAGCCGTTCTTCCCGAAGATGTCGACCAGGATCATGTTGGGCAGGTGCGCGGTCATGATGAACATGCCGGTGATCATGCTGCCGTACACCAGTGTCTGGATCACGATCGCCTTCTTCGACTCGCGCTCCTCCGCGGTGTCGCCCAACAGGTTGGTCACGCCTTTGATGATCGGGAGCAGGGTGGCGGCGCGCGCGACCGCGGCCGGGATCAGAAACGACAGGATCACGTTGACGAAGAAGAAGCCCCAGATGACGCGGCCCACGTTCGAGGCGCGGATCTTGTCGAGGATCGCGAGCGCGATGCGCCGGTCGAGCTTGAGCAGCTGCATGAGCGCACCCACCATGAGCGCGAACAACAGCAGCCATACGACATGACGCGTGAATCCGACGAACACCGCCTCGAGCGGGGGCTGGTTCTTCACCCACGGGAGTGCGTGCGTGAGGATAAGCAGTGTCGGGATGCATATGCCGGTGATTCCGACCGGCATGGCTTCCGCCACCCACATCAGGCTGGCCCATGCCACGATCGCCAGTACGGTCATGCCCTCCTCGGACAATCCTTCCGGGCGGGGAAACACCCACATGATCAGGGCGAACATGATCCACGCGGCGAGGAAGCCGAACAGTACGCGATTCGGATTGCGGCCGCTTGTTTTGATGTTATCGGTGAGATAACCGATTATTCCGTTGCCACCGCTTCGTTCCACTACAGTCGCCATATCGGGTCACCTCGTGTCGTGTTAACGGCGTTGCCGGACATCGTCAGGTTGCTCTCTGGCCGGACCGCGATAACGGATGGTAATGCCCGGGATATTCCCGATCCGTATGCCTGAATTCCCCCTCAGATCCGGCGGACGATAAACGTTTTTTTGACGTCCCCAAAATTTAATGCGCAGAATATGGTCGAGGTGTAACCCCATTTCTGTCGGCCAGCCGACAATCAGCGGGTTTATTGCCAGGGAAAGCAATACATTGATCAATTACGGGATTGAACGACCAGGCGGGGTTGAATCAAAGATGCAGCCGGAGCAGTTTGAGCGGTTTTCGGATTTCATGGCGCGTCTATCCGCGCATGACCGGGATGATCTGTTGCACATCGCCGCGCAACGCAATGCGGCCAAGGGCGAATTGATCTTTCAGGCTGGCAGTCCCGGCAATAACGTTTATTTTCTGGAATCCGGCCGGGTCAAGATCTATCACCTGAGTCTCACCGGCAAGGAAATTCTCCTGTGGTTCTGTGTCCCGGGCGAGGTCTTCGGGCTTGCCGAGGCATGTCACAGCGGGGGCGGGCGCCAGGTATATGCCGAAACCTGCGAGTCGTCGCGGGTGCTGAGCGTTCGACAGGAGGACTTCAAGACCTATCTGGCGGCGCATCCGGCCGCCGCGTTGCTTGTCAATGACGTACTCGCTTGCCGTCTGCGCAGTCTCGGCAATGTCATTCAGAGTCTGGTTGCGAGCGACGTCAACGAGCGTGTTGCCCAGCTCCTTGTCCGCCTCGCCGCGAATCACGGGCGACGCGTACCGAACGGAGATGTCTATCTCGATATTCGCCTCACGCACCAGGAGATGGCCAACATGATCGGCACCACGCGCCAGAGCGTCACAAGCGCGCTCAATGCGCTGCGTCGCCTTGGTGTGCTCGATTTCGACGACCGTCACCGCCTCTATATTCATAGCGAACGCCTTTTGGATAAAACCGCCCTGCACGGAGCCGCAGCGACTAAGCGACACACCGCCTGAAGTCACACTTGACCGACAAGCGGCGGATTTTTCCATCCAATCGGTTTTACAGTCGTATATTCAGTCACCAATACTTTTTGGTTGTGTCCGGTATGTTCGCCGCATGAAATTGGGCGCGCCGGGAAAAAGGACGTAACGAGCAAAGGATCGCCGGATGGCACAGCCCGTTTCCTTGTGGACTCTGTTCTGGATCTTTTTCCGCATCGCCTGCACGAGCTTCGGCGGTTTCATGGCCATGATCTCGGTGGTTGAGAACGTGGTGGTGGAGCGAAAGAAGCTCATGGCGCATCACGACATACTCGACGGAATCTCGCTCGCTTCATTGTTGCCCGGACCGGTGGCGGTCAATCTGGTGGTGTACGTCGGCTACCGCCTGCGCGCCGGCGCCGGCGCACTGGTCAGCGCGCTCGGTGCGGTGCTGCCATCGTTCGCATTCATTGTCATATTGAGCGTCGCCTATTTTCGCTGGGGTCAGGTGCCCGCGGTCAACAAACTATTTATGGGATTCATTCCAGCGGTGACGGCGATCATCGTAAGCGCTGCCTGGAACATGAGCCGCAAATCCGTCGCTGGTGTTCGTGAAGGGGCCATTTCCCTGGCCGCCTTCGCGGCGCTCCTCGAAATCGGCGGGTTTTACAGCACGCTCGGCATAATCGTCGCTGCCGGTACTGTCGGCTGGTTGTTGTTCCGCGAGGCGCCCGGCGCGCCCTCCAAGCCGGATGAAAAGCCAACCAAGCCTCGGCCGGAATTCAATATCAATGCGCTCGCGCTGAGTACCGTGCCGTTGGCCGGTGTACCGCTGTGGAGCTTGGATCCATCGCTTGTTTCGAAACTTTTCGCCGTATTCGCCGGCATGAGCGTCATGCTTTTCGGAGGCGGTTACGTCTTTATTCCGCTCATTCAGGAAATCGTGGTCAGCCACCACAAGTGGGTTACGACGCAAGAGTTCGTGGATGCAATCGCTATGGGCCAGGTCACGCCAGGACCGATCCTGGTTAGCGCAGCCTTTATTGGTCTCAAGGTCGCTGGCTTCGCCGGCGCGGTGGCGGCGACCGCAGGCATTTATCTGCCCCCGGCGCTGCTGATGGTTACCAGTACCCATGCCTTGGAGCGTATCAAGCGTTCGGTTGCCATCCAGGCGGCACTGCGCGGTGTGCGTCCGGCTGTAATCGGCATGATCTTCGCCGCGGCAGTGGTCGTGGGCAGAACGTCTGTGCCCGTGTGGTACTCGGTGCTGATCTTTGTCGTCGCGCTTTATGTGCTGGTGCGTTGGCGCCTGGATGCCGTATGGATCATACCCGCCGCCGGCGCGGTGGGTTGGTGGCTGTATTAAGGAAGCCCTCACATGAATCCCTACTTCGCGGCGCTCGTTCGTACTGCCACAAGATTTTTTGCTCGTTCGTCTTGCCATACGACGAGGAAGCGCGCCGCCGATGGCGCGTATTACGCATCGTAATTATTAATACAGGGAGTCATTGCCATTCCTATCTTCATGATCGGAACCCAACGTTCGGGCTCGAACCTGCTGCGCCTGATGCTGAACGAACTGCCCCGCATCGCCGCGCCGCATCCACCGCATATACTGAGCCGCATGCTGCCGCTGGTGTCCAACTATGGCGACCTCGAAAAGCCCGGCAATTTCACCCATCTGGTGGACGATGTCTGTCGACTGGTTGAGCTCAATCCGGTTCCGTGGGAGGGAGTTTCGCTGCTGCGCAAGGATATCCAGCAGCGCTGCCGGCGTCACACGCTCATGGCCGTGTACGAGGCGGTATACGACACCATCTCCGAGGCGTGGCAGGCGCGCACCTGGTGCTGCAAGAGTCTCGCCAATATTCAATACCTCCCCCAGATCGAGGAGCATTTCCGCAGCCCGCGTTACATCTACCTGTACCGCGACGGGCGTGACGTGGCTGTATCGTTCCGTAAGGCCGTGGTCGGCGAAAAACACTTCTATCACGTCGCCAAGGAATGGGCCGTGACGCAACAGCTCGCGCTCGGGATGCGCGATCGCATCGGACCGAGCCGTTTCTTCAGCATCAGCTATGAGTCGCTCACGAGCGAGCCGGAAATGTCCATGCGGCTGCTGTGTAAATTTCTGGGTGTGCGCTTCAACAAAGCGATGCTCGAGTTCTACAAGTCGGACGAGGCCAGGCGCGCGGCCGAGTCGAGCGAACTGTGGGGCAACGTGGTCAAACCGATCATCGCGGACAACACCCGGAAGTTCCTGCGCGAGGCTTCGAAAGAGGACATCCGTATTTTCGAGTCAGTGGCGGGCGACGTGTTGGGTGCCCTGGGTTATGACCGCGTATACGTTCCGCGCGGCGCCGAGATGACATTCAGCGCGGAGGACGTCCAACGCTTCGACGAGGAAAACCTGCGGCTCAAGGAAGAGGTGCTCGATCGCACGAACGCCGCTGACCGTAGGCGACGCGACCGGCAGGCGGCTCTGATTCAGGAGATCCGTGAGCGCGGCCAAATGCCGCCCCCGGGGATGCGCGCGATCGCCTGAAACCATACCCGCTACTGCAACCCCAGGTCCTTGAGCTTGCGAGTGAGAGTATTGCGGCCCCAGCCGAGCTTCTTGGCCGCGTCGAGTTTGCGACCGCCGGTGTGCTTGAGCGCGGCCTCGATCAGGATGCGCTCGAAGCTGTCGTTGATGTCCTTGAAGATCTCGCCCTCGCCGCGCGCCAGCCGCTGTTCGACGATATTCTTGAGCCGTGCCTCCCAGTCGGCGCCGCGCCCACCGTCGGCGCCGGCGGTGAGCAGTTCCGGCGGCAGGTCTTCGACCCGCACGATCTGTCCGGGTGCCATGACCGTCAGCCAGCGGCAGGTATTCTCGAGCTGGCGCACGTTCCCGGGCCAGGGCAGCCGGGACAGATATTCCTCGGCCGGCGGCGCAAGTTGCTTGGCTTCCACGCCCAGTTCGACAGCGGATTTCAGGAGGAAATAGCGGGCCAACGCCGGGACGTCCTCACGCCGCTCACGCAACGGCGGCAGGTGGATGCGTATCACGTTCAGGCGGTGGAACAGGTCTTCGCGGAATTTGCCATGTTGCACCCTGTTCTCCAGGTCTTGATTGGTGGCGGCGATGATGCGCACGTTGGTTTCCACCTGCTCGTGACCACCCACGCGGTAGAACTTGCCGTCCTGCAGCACGCGCAGCAGGCGGGTCTGTAGAGCCGATGGCATGTCGCCGATTTCGTCTAGGAACAGCGTTCCTCCGTTGGCCTGCTCGAAACGACCCCGGCGCTGATGCGTGGCGCCGGTGAAGGCGCCCTTTTCGTGACCGAAAAGTTCGGATTCCAGCAGCTCGCTCGGAATCGCGGCGATGTTGATGGCGATAAAAGGCTTGTCGGCGCGCGGACTGTGGTTGTGAAGCGCGCGCGCCACCAGTTCTTTGCCGGTGCCCGACTCGCCGTTGATAAGCACGTTGAGATGCGAACCGGAAAGCCGGCCGATGGCGCGGAACACTTCCTGCATCGAGGCTGCCGAGCCGATGATGTCCGGGGCACGGTCATGGCCCGGAGCTTCCACCTTTTGGCGCCGGCGGTGCTCGATGGCGCGGCGCGTGAGGCGTACGGCCTCGTCCACGTCGAACGGCTTCGGGAGGTATTCGAACGCGCCTCCGCGGTAGGAGGCAACCGCGCTTTCCAGATCGGTATGGGCGGTTATGATGATGACCGGAATCTCCGGCGCCTTGGCGTGGATGGTCTCGAGCAGTTCGAGTCCGCTAATGCCGGGCATGCGGATATCCGAGATCACGACGTCCGGCCGTTGACGTTCCAGCAAGTCGGCAATCTCATTCGCGGAGTCGAAGGTCTTGACGGTCATATCCGCCTGGGTCAGGGCTTTTTCCAGCACCCAGCGGATGGAGCGGTCGTCGTCGATGACCCACACGATATCCTGTCTAGCCATGGCCGTTCTCCAGGGGCAGGTAAATGCTGAACACGGTATGTCCTGGACGGCTGTGGCACTCGATCAGGCCACCGTGCTTGGCGATGATGTCCTGCGCAATGGAAAGCCCGAGGCCGGTGCCGCCGGCCTTTCCAGTCACCATCGGATAGAAAATATATTCCTGGATTTCCTCCGGTATTCCCGGGCCGTTGTCCTCGATATCAGCGCGCAAAACCAGGCGATGGCGTTTGTGACCGATGGTAAATTGGCGCTCGGCGCGCGTATGCAGGCGGATCACGCCTTGATTGTGCATTGCTTCGGACGCGTTACGAACGATGTTGAGTACGGCCTGGATCAGTTGTTCCGGTTCGGCATCCAGGTCCGGCAGGCTGGGATCGTACTCGCAGGCAATGCTCAGGCCCACCGGGACTTCCACCAGCATAAGTCGGCGCACATGTTCCAGGACCTCGTGTATGTTCACCCGCCGCTTTTTGAGCGGCTGGTGCGGACCGATCATGCGATCCACCAGATTACGCAAACGATCGGCCTCGTGAATGATGATGCGCGTATATTCGCGCAGCGATTTGTCCGGCAGCTCGCGTTCCAGCAACTGTGCCGCTCCGCGCAGGCCTCCGAGCGGATTCTTGATCTCGTGCGCCAACCCGCGCATCACCGCACGGTTGGCGGTCTGGCGGTCGTGAATGTTTTCATCGCGCGCCAGACGCAGCAATCGGTCGATTTGTGTGAGCTCCACGAGCAGAGCCGCTTGCAGGTCACTGTCGGTAAGCGGCGAGACAGTGCAATCAACCGTGATGGTTTTCTCCCCGGGCAGCTTGAGCTGCACCCCGCGCGCGGTGAAAGGGTGGCTGCTTTCCATCGCGTCTTTCAGCGCTTTGACCAATCGTCGCGAATGCGGCAACAGGTCAGAAAGCCTTTGTCCGATTATTTTCTTGGCACTGACTTCGAACAGCATTTCGCCGGCCGGATTGATGCTGGTCAGACGCAGGTCTGCGTCGAACGTCAGTACCGAGGTCGTCAGATATTCGAATAGCCGTTGGGAGAAGCCAATCGACATAAATCGTCCGTTCGGGGTCGTCATAGCTGTAAATGCGTGTTTCATCTCGGTCAGATTCCGCTTAATAATAAATGACTTAAGAATATTCGCATTTATCAGGCGCTATCATGCACCATATTGGTGCACCGCGCGAATTCCCACTTTCGTGAAAAAAACAAACGCCCCCTTAAGGGGGCGTTTGGGATCTGCGAGCAACCACCCCTTTTCAAACGCTGTAATACATGTCGAACTCGATCGGGTGCGTGGTCATACGTAGGCGTGTGACCTCCTGCATCTTCAGATCGATGTAGGCATTGATTACGTCGTCGGTGAACACGCCGCCGGCTTTGAGAAAGGCGCGATCCTTGTCGAGAGCCTCCAGTGCCATGTCGAGCGAGTGACATACGGTCGGGATTTTCTTTGCTTCTTCCGGTTCCAGGTCGTACAAATCCTTATCCATCGCTTCGCCCGGATGGATCTTGTGCATGATACCGTCGAGGCCGGCCATCATCATCGCAGTGAACGCAAGATAAGGATTGCTGCCGGCGTCCGGGAAGCGCACTTCGATGCGCCGACCCTTCGGGTTCGCCACGTAGGGGATACGGATCGAGGCCGAGCGGTTGCGCGCCGAGTAGGCGAGCATCACCGGTGCTTCGAAACCGGGTACCAGACGCTTATACGAGTTTGTCAATGAGTTCGTGATGGCATTGAGCGCACGTGCGTGTTTGATGATGCCTCCGATGTAGTAAAGCGCGATGTCGGACAGCCCGCCATAACCGTTGCCGCTGAACAGGTTCTTGCCGTCTTTGGCCAGAGACTGATGTACGTGCATGCCGGAGCCGTTGTCGCCGACGATGGGCTTGGGCATGAAAGTCGCGGTCTTGCCGTAGCTGTGGGCCACGTTATGCACGCAGTATTTGTAGATCTGGAGCTCGTCGGCCTTTTTCACCAGTGTGTTGAACAGCATGCCAATCTCGTTCTGGCCGGCAGTCGCCACTTCGTGGTGATGGGTTTCGATCTTGAGGCCCATCTCTTCCATCGCCAGACACATGGCCGAACGGATGTCCTGCTGCGAATCCACCGGCGGGACCGGGAAGTAGCCGCCCTTCACGGTCGGGCGATGACCCAGATTGCCACCTTCATATACTTTTTCGGTGTTCCACGAGGCTTCTTCGGAATCGATCTTGACGAATGAGCCGGAGATGTCGGCGCCCCAGCGAACATCATCGAAAATGAAAAACTCAGCCTCGGGGCCAAAGAATGCGGTGTCGGCCACGCCGGTGCTCTTGAGGTAAGCCTCGGCGCGCTTGGCGAGCGAGCGCGGGCAACGCTCGTAGCCCTGCATGGTGTTGGGCTCGATCACGTCGCAACGCAAAACCAGCGTCGGTTCCTCCATGAACGGGTCTATCACCGCGGTGGCGGCTTCCGGCATCAGGATCATGTCGGACTCCTGAATGCCCTTCCAGCCGGAGATTGAGGAACCGTCGAACATCTTTCCGTGTTCAAAGGAATCGGCCTCAATCGTGCTGGCCGGGACAGAGACGTGCTGTTCCTTGCCTTTGGTGTCGGTAAAGCGAAAGTCAACGAATTTGACCTTCTGATCTTTGATCATCTTGAGAACATCGGTACCGGACGACATCGGAGTTCCTCCTCGGATACGATTAATTGCTGCGGCCGCAGCGGAAAATAAGCCAGTTAATTAGCACGAAACATGCCACGAAAAAAAATTTATTAAATCAAAATGTTATAATTGGTTCGGTCATCTAGATTGATTAAAATGCACTAACATAGTGCAGAAAATTTAGCATGAGCACCTTTTTAGTGCGTCAAACGAAAAGCACTTCGAGGCGACCGATATCTTGATCCTTTTTCACGGCATCTGCAAACCGGCGCGCCAGTTGCTCCGCCTCCGTGGAGTTGGCGACCATGGCCAGGGGGAGCCGCAGTTCGATGTCAATCCGCCCCATGAGGTAATGCAGGGTCATGTGCCGGATCTGACCCGCTTCGGGAATGCCATGAAAATAGCGGGCCAGACGTATTTCGACTTCATCACGCAACGGCAAGTCGACGCAGCTGGGACGGTCCACGTCCTCCTCGGAGTCGATGTGCACCATCACGTCCGCCACCGGTGTGATCTCGCGGATGAGTTTCTGACGCACCGCTTCGCTGATCTGGTGCCCTTCGGAGACACTCAGGTGATCGTCCACGATAATGTGCACGTCGGCGAGCGCCTGCCCGCCGACGCGCCGGGTACGCAGCAGATGCAGCGTCTTGACGCCGCTGACTGCGAGTATGGTCCTGCGGATGGAATCGAGGTCCTCCTGGGCCAGGCCAGTATCCACGAGCTCGCGCAATGACTGCCAAGCGAGGTCAACGCCGACCTTGGCGACCATGAGCGCCACGATCAGGGCCGCGACCGCGTCGAAGTTGCCGAGCCCGAGCAGGCTGCCGCCGATGCCAGCGGCCACGATCACCGAAGCGAGTGCATCGGAGCGGTGATGCCAGGCGTTGGCCCGCAACATATTCGAGTCATAGCGATTGGCGACGACCATGGTGTAGCGATACAGGCTCTCCTTGGCGAAGAGGGTGATGACCGCGATCCATAAGGTTGCGGCCGACGGAATCACGAAGGCTTGGGCGGAATAAAGGCGCATGCCGGCGCTGGCGGCGATGCCGATGCCGACGGCCAGCAACATGATGCCGAGAATCATAGTGACGGCGGTTTCGAAGCGCGCATGGCCGTAGGGGTGATCCTCGTCCGCGCCCTTGCGGGAATGTTTCAGCGCGAACAGCACCATGAAATCGGTGATGAAATCGGAAAGTGTGTGCATGCCGTCGGCCACCAATGCCTGGGAATGGCCGATCACACCGAAGACTATTTGCGCAACCGTAAGCAGCAGGTTCCAGACCACGCTCACCAGCGTTACGCGACGGCTGGCCCGGTAACGCAGATCGTCCGAGATGTCGAGGTCGTGCTGACCGGCGGCGCTGCTCACGTCGCCTCTACCCGCAGGGTGATTGTCACTTCGCCGTCCTTGAGCGAGCTGGAGATGACGACATGTCCATGTACGCGGCACCAGGCGGGGATGTCGTGCAACGCGCCCGGATCGGTAGCGTGCACCTCCAGCGTGTCGCCGGGGGTAAGCTCGGCGATGCGGTCCTGGGTACGGATCACCGGCATGGGACAAAGGAGGTAACGCGCATCCAGAACGGAATGACTCATAACTGTTTTCCTGCTCGCTACGCTCGCTCGTCCTGACATAGGACAGGTAGCCTTACGGCGTTGATCCTGTCATAAGATTTCACCCCGACGCCGTTTCGCTCCGTTCGTCTTGTCATTATAAATACCACTCCGAAGGGATGGCGTCCGCCGGCAAGGGCGCAACCTCCAGGATATGGGTGTAACCGTCGCGGCCGGAGATTTCCACGCGGACGCTCCGCGCGTCGCGCCCCTTGCTGAATCGCGCCGTCAGGCGCGCGGCGAGCTCGACATCCTCCTCGCCGGCATCACCGTCCAGCAGTACCAGCGGACCCGGATGGCTGACGGGCCAGAGGTGGACGAAACGCTTGCGGTAGCCGTTGAGAAAGTTGTTCTCGCCTTCGTCGCGCCCGACGATGAGCTTGAAGTGCGGGCGTGGACGCAGGTGGCGGCCGACTTTGAGCAGCATGATGTCGTCGAGCTCGTACTGCTTGGTGCCGCGCGTGGCCCACAGGTCCGCGAGCTTGTGCGAATACTGCTCGTTGGTCAGGAAACAGCAGCCGCCGGCAGGTTGAGCGTAGTCCTTGAAGCCGAATTGCGCCGCCAGCCGGATCTGCGGCTTGCGGTTGCGGCCGTTGAAATCGAGTAGCTTTTCCCGGTCGACCCAGCCCTCGCGTTCGGGCAATGTGGGCGACAGCAGCTTGGCGCACAAGGGCCGCAGCAGCCGGTCGAAGGCGCCGGACTCGCGCGCCACCACTGGCATGGTGTCGCGGCGTTGCGACATCGGCCGCTGCCCCAGCACCTCACCGGTGATGATGAAATCGAAGCCGTTTTTTTCCATCCACTCGCGCGCTTTGCGCACCATGAAGCCCTTGCAGTCGAGGCAGGGGTTGAGATTGGCGCCGTATCCGTGCTTGGGATTGATTACGACGTCCTTGTATTCCTCGATCACGTCGATGATGTGCAGCTTGATGCCGAGTTGTTCCGCGGTCCACAGCGCGTTGTTGCGTTTCGGTTTGGCGCGCTCGTGGTTGCGGATCGCGTGCGTGTGCCCCTCGACGCAAAAGCCGGTGTAGAAATTGATGCCTTCCACGTGAATGCCCTGCTCGAGAATCAGCCTGGCCGCGAGCATGGAATCGAGTCCGCCCGAAATCAGGGCGACCGCCTTGCGCGGGGTGCCGGAAACCGCGGCCGCGCGTGGCGGAACGAATGGCGATGCCGGAAACGGCGATTGCAATGACATTGGGGTACCGTCGGAAAATTGGGGATGGAGATACTAGCCGAAATGCGGATTGGCGGCACGTTTCGGGGCCGAGGGCTTACCTCTTTTCCATGCAAAAACGGGCCTTGCGGCCCGTTTTTGTTGCCGGCTTTGAATGGGCCGGTTCTCTCCTCCAGGGTGATTCAGGCGAGACCCGAAACACGGACCGTGACATTAACCAAAACCGCCATGCCTGTCCATATGTCTTCCCTGCTTGGCTGCCGGTTCCCGAGCCGGGGGTAGCGCAGGTGCCGGTTCCGGCACCAGGCGCTTTTCTTTCCAGTTGTAGGCGCGCAGATGCGATGGCTCGCCGGGGACGAATTCGCCCGTATCGATCACCGTGTAGACCAGCGGCTCATCGCAGCTGAAGGCATAACGTTCAGGGCGGAAATTGAGCCGGAGCGCGGCTATGTTGCCAACTTCGCAGGGGTTGCCGCCGATTTTGATCTGGCGCGCCAGGGCGAGTTCACCCAGTTGCCGCAGGTCCTGGTCGAGTCGGGCGTAGGCATTTCCCGCGGCGTCCACGGGCGCCGGCGCTTCGTGTGCCGACGGCGTGGCGGTGACTGCGGGGGCGTGTGAAAAAAACATGACCGTGTTTTCGAATTCGCTCTCGATCGCCGCGAGCACGCCGTGGTGCACCATCCACTGGTACGCCGTATTGCCCAAGTAGCCGAGCACCAGCACCCAGAGGAGCGCAAAAAGGACGCGCATGACTCCGCCGCGCGCGCGTGGCGCGAGGTAGGGCACGAACAACGCCGCCAGGTAGGCCAGCGGATGGCGCCGCGACGACAACGGTTTTTCCTGTGTGACTTGAGCGCGCAGCCGCGCCAGACGCGTTGTGAGCCAGGGCGTCGCGGACGCCAGCTCGAACAGCGACTCGGTGAAACCGCGGGCCAAGGCGTCTTGGGCCAACAGCGATCCGGCGTGCACCGACTTCCAGCGTCGTCCGCGGTGCGTCAGCAGCGTGAGCGCAAGCACGGCGTCGCCCGGACTCTTGCACGCCGCCAATCCGTAGCCGTCGGCGCCATAGACGCGCAGGCGTTCGCAGGCCGGGCCGAGCAGCGGCAGGGGCATGACGGGAACCAGAAACGCGGCCCAGCGCGACTTGATTCCGCGACCGATGGCGTGACCAACGAAAAATTCGAACGTTCCGGGATGATCGGACGCCGCGTCGAAAATCTCGGTACTGAGCGCGATCACATGTGTGCGTCCGCGCTGCTGACAGACCAGATCGCCAAGCCGGGAGCGATGAAAAACATACGCTGTGGGCGGCTCCAGGCCAAGCCGCTGGCAGGCGGTCTTGAGATGCGCGTGCATTTCCGGAAACTGCCGCGTGCCGATCTCCACCGCCTGACCGCGCAGCCAGGCCACCTGACCGGCGCGGCGCAGCCACAACGCCGCCTGAGTTACAATTAAAGCGGCGACGATCAACCCGATGTAGTATGCCGGCGTCAGTCCAGAAAATTGACGTGACATAAACGTGAACAACCAGAGCGCCAACCCCGCCCAGAATAGCGCCGCGAAACACATCGCGGCCGCGAGTAATGTTTTTTCTTGCGCAGAGGAGATGGCCATGCGAGCGCGATTGTTGGGCCGGCGGCGATGCCGGTCAAGAACGGAATTCACGGTCGTGTATGTTCGGTAAGCGGCGCCGCGGTCAGCGCGGTTTCAGGGGTTTTCTGCGGCGGTTCGGACGCTGGTTGCGCTGGGGCGTGCGGATTTTTCTGTTGCTCCTGATCGTCGACCTGTTTTACCTGGCAGTGACGTGGCCGGATTGGAAAAAGCTTGCCACTGGACCGGTACCGAAGTCGGCTTTCATGCACGAGTACGAAAGGCAACGTGCGGCCGACAAAAAACTGCCGCCGCTGCGCTGGCAGCCGGTGCCGTTCGCATCCATTCCCAAGCCGATCATCCGCGCGGTGATTCTTGCCGAAGACAGCCGGTTCTACGAACACAGCGGCTTCGACCTGATCGCCTTCAAGGAAGCGATGGATTACAACTGGAACGAGGGTCGCCTGGTGCTCGGCGCGAGCACGATCTCGCAGCAGACGGTGAAGAATCTGTTTCTGAGTCCCTCGCGCAACCCGTTGCGCAAGTGGCACGAGCTGATCCTGACCTGGGGCATGGAGCATCACCTGACCAAGCGGCGCATCCTCGACTTGTATCTGAACGTCGCCCAGTTCGGGCAGGGCATCTACGGCGTGCAGGCGGCGGCGCAGGCGTACTGGGGAATCCCGGCCGACCAGCTGTCGCCGGCGCAGGCGGCCGACCTCGCGGCCGCCCTGCCGTCGCCGGTGAAAAACAACCCGGCCACGCAGACGCGTTATTTCGAAAAACGGGCCAATAAAATCTTGAGCCTGCTGGAACGCTATCCGGGCGAGGCGGCCGAGGCAGTGCGTGAACGTCCGATCGAGCTGTATGCGCCACCGCCGGAAGGCACCAATGAACCGCCTCCCGAGGAGCCGCCGGCCGCGCCATCGGACAACAATTCCCCGCCGCCGGCTCGCGACGCTGACCAATCACCGCCGAGCCAAACCGAACCATTGCCGCCGGTGGAAGAGCGCTCGATCCGCCGCGAATCTCTCTGAATCAGGCGTGTATACCCGGCGCCGGGGCAGGGTATAATCCTGGCAAACAAGCCGGTTGTCCGCTCAAACCACCCTATTTATGGCCAGACGAACGAAGTAGGGCGACATTTGTGACCTTCCAGGAACTGATCATCACGCTGTCCCAGTACTGGGCCCGCCAGGGCTGCGTGATCCTGCAACCGTATGACATGGAGATGGGCGCGGGCACCTTCCACACTGCGACCTTCCTGCGCGCCCTCGGCCCCGAGCCGTGGAAAGCGGCCTATGTGCAGCCGTCGCGCCGTCCCAAGGACGGGCGTTATGGCGAGAACCCAAACCGGCTGCAGCATTACTATCAGTTTCAGGTCGTGCTCAAACCCTCGCCCGATGACATCCAGGATCTTTACCTCGACTCGCTGCGCGCAATCGGTATCGACACGAAAAAGCACGATATCCGTTTCGTCGAGGACGACTGGGAGTCGCCCACGCTCGGGGCCTGGGGCCTCGGCTGGGAGGTGTGGCTCGACGGCATGGAGGTGACGCAGTTCACCTACTTCCAGGAAGTCGGTTCGCTGCCCTGCAAGCCGGTGCTGGGCGAGATCACCTACGGTCTCGAGCGCCTCGCCATGTACCTGCAGGGCGTGGAGAACGTCTTCGACCTGGTATGGACCAAGGGCGTGAGTTACGGCGACGTGTATCACCAGAACGAGGTCGAGCAGTCGAAATACAATTTCGAACATTCGAATGTGCAGTGGCTGTTCCAGCAGTTCAACGACTACGAGTCCGAAGCCAAGCGCCTGATGGAGCTGAACCTGCCGCTGCCCGGCTTCGAGATGGTGATGAAGTGCTCGCACACCTTCAACCTGCTCGACGCGCGCGCGGCGATCTCGACCACCGAGCGCGCCGCCTACATCGGCCGCGTGCGCGCCCTGGCGCGCCTGGTGGCGCAGAGTTACTACGAGTCACGCGAGCGTCTCGGTTTCCCGATGATGAAGCACAAACCGGCAAGACAGGCATGAGCGCGCCGTTGCTGGTCGAATTGCTCACCGAGGAGCTGCCGCCGAAGGTGCTGGCGCGCCTGATGGAGGCTCTCAGTCGCGGCGTCCATGACGGATTGAAAGACAAGTTTTTCCTGGCCGTCGACGCGGAGGCAAAGTCCTTCGCCACGCCACGCCGCCTGGCGGTGCTGATCTCGAACGTGCTCGACAAACAGCCGGACCGCCAGATCGAGCGCAAGGGACCGGCGCTGGCGAGTGCGCTCGACGCTGCTGGCAAACCCACCGCGGCGCTGCTCGGCTTCGCCAAATCCTGCGGCGTCGATGTCGCCAAGCTCGAAAAGCGCAGCGGCGACAAGGGCGAGTACTTCGTCTATTGCTCCAGGCAAAAGGGCGAGCCGCTGAAGCAGCACCTCGCGGCGATCGTCGAGACGGCGCTGAAGAAACTGCCGATTCCCAAAGTCATGCGCTGGGGCGGCGGCGAAGCGCAGTTCGTGCGGCCGGTGCACGGCGTGATCCTGCTGCACGGCAGGAAGGTCGTTCCGGGTGCGGTACTCGGCATCAAGAGCGGCAACAAGACTCGTGGCCATCGATTTCTGAGCAAAGGTGTGATCAATATCGGTCAAGCGAAAGACTATGAAAAAATTCTGAAACTATCGGGCAAGGTATTGGCCTCTTTCGAGGTTCGGCGTGACGCCGTCACCAAGGCGCTGGATGTGGAAGCGAACAAAATTGCTTCAGGTGCCAGCTGGAATCTGAATAGGGTAAATGAACTAGTGGATGAGGTTACCAGCCTCGTTGAATATCCAGTTGTACTCGCGGGTGGTTTCGACAAAGCATTTCTCCAGGTGCCTCGAGAATGTCTGATCATCAGCATGCAACAGCATCAGCGATATTTTCCGCTCGTGGACAAACAAGGAAAACTGCTTCCTCAGTTTTTGTTCGTGAGCAACGTGAAAACGGCGAACCCGAAGGAAATCATTCACGGCAACGAACGCGTGCTGCGCGCGCGCTTATCGGATGCCAAGTTCTTTTTCGAGCAGGACAAAAAGACAAAGCTTGTCGACCGCGTGCCGAAGCTTGCCAATGTGGTGTACCACAACAAGCTTGGCAGCCAGCTTGAGCGCGTGCAGCGAATTCAGAAGCTCGCAATCGATATTGCAGGTAGAGTTAACGCGCAGAAAGAAACCGTCGAGCAAGCCGCCTATTTGTGCAAAGGGGATTTGCTGACCGAAATGGTAGGTGAGTTCCCAGAGTTACAGGGAATTATGGGTAAGTATTACGCTGAAAATGACGATAGTAAATATGCTCATGTTGCCGTAGCTATCCGTGAACATTATCTGCCGCGCTATGCCGGTGATGCGCTGCCGCTAAATGCCGAAAGTATCAGTGTTGCCTTAGCCGACAAACTGGACACATTGGTTGGTATTTATGGAATAGGCTTGGTCCCTACAGGCGATAAAGACCCATTCGGTTTACGACGTCAGGCCTTGGGTGTGATCCGCATTCTTGCGGAATCGAAGAATATTCCTTCTCTAGACGTGTTACTGTTGCTGCAAGTCACGCGCAGTTATTTTCCGAATGCCGTAATCGCGGATAATGTTGCCCAGGACTTGCACGCGTTCATGCTCGAGCGCCTGAAGCCGTACTTGCGCGAAAAAGGCTTCGAACCGGACGAGATCGACGCCGTGGTCTCGCTCAACCCGACCCGCATGGACCAGGTGCTGCCGCGCATGACGGCGATCAAGGAATTTCGCCGGCTCCCCGAGGCGCAGGCCGTGGCCGCCGCCAACAAGCGCATCCGCAATATCCTGCGCCAGGCCGGCGGCGCCCCGGCCGGCGAGGTCGATAGCGCGCGTCTGACGGAGGCATCCGAACGTAAGCTGTTCGAGGAAGTGCGCGCCCTCGACGGGCAAGTGACGCCGCTCCTGAAATCGGGTGACTATGCGGCGGCGCTCAAGCGCCTCGCCGGCCTGCGCCCGGCGGTGGATGAATTCTTCGACAAAGTCATGGTGATGGTGGACGATAGCGCCGTGCGCCAGAATCGCCTGGCGCTGCTCAACCGTCTCAGTAACCTGTTTTTGAACGTCGCGGACATCTCGCGTCTGCAAAGCTGAGGTCAGTATGAACCCCGATTCGTACGTCGATATGCTTGCCGAAGTCCAGGCGTTTCACGACAAGCACCGTTTCCGCGAAACCGGCGGCGAGGACCTGACCTACCGCGTGGCACTCATGACCGAGGAGCTGGGCGAGATCGCCGAGAGCGTGACCAAGGGCAAGAGTAAGGAGAAGCTCGCCGAAGAATGCGCGGACCTTTTTATTTTATTGATCGGCACCGCGATTGCCGCGGACTTCGACCTCAAGCGGGCATTCTGGGACAAGATGGAAAAGGTGCAGGGCCGCGAATCGCGCATGATCAACGGCCGCATCCGCGTGTCGGAGTTTCGCGATACATGAAGCTCGTCATCCTCGATCGTGACGGCGTCATTAACCACGACTCGGACGAGTACATCAAGTCGCCCGAGGAATGGGTCCCGATCGCCGGCAGCCTCGAGGCGATCGCGCGCCTGCACCGCGAGGGCTACAAGATCATCGTCGCCACCAACCAGTCGGGCGTGGGGCGCGGGCTGTACGACATGGACATGCTCGGGCGCATCCACGCGCGCATGCTCGAGGCGGTGCGCGCCAAGGGCGGCGAGATCGACGCCATCTTTTTCTGCCCGCACAAGCCCGAGGACGAATGCGACTGCCGCAAGCCGCGACCCGGTTTGATGCTGGAGATCGCCGAGAGGCTCAAGGCGAACCTGGCCGGCGTCTATGCCGTGGGCGACAGTGAGCGCGACGTGCAGGCGGCGCGCGCGGTCTCGGCGCGGCCGGTGCTGCTGCGCACCGGCAAGGGCAAGCGCACGCTCAAGAAGAGCAAGCTGCTCGCGGACGTGCCGGTGTTCGACGATCTCGCGGCGTTCACCGACGGTCTCCTGACCGGCAAGCTTTCGGCGAGTTGAACTTGGCCCTGTTTCGTTCGATTGTCTTCAACCTGGTGCTGTGGCTGTCGGTGGTGATCTACGCCCCGCTGATGCTGCCGACCGCGCTGCTCCCGTTCCCCGCGCGTTACCGCATCATTCGCCAATGGGCGCGCTTCCAGGTGTTTCTGCTGAAGGTCATGTGCGGCCTCGATTACCGCGTCGAAGGACGCGAGCACCTGCCCGCGGGCGCGGCGATCATCATGTCCAAGCACCAGTCGGCGTGGGAGACCATCGTGTTCCAGGAAATCTTTCCGGCCCAGACCTGGGTGCTCAAGCGCGAGCTGATGTGGATTCCGCTGTTCGGCTGGGCGCTGGCGCTGCTGCGACCGATCGCCATCGACCGCGGCGCCGGCCGCAAGGCAATCGAGCAGGTGATCGCACAAGGACGGGAGCGCCTGCAGTCCGGGATCTGGGTGGTGGTGTTTCCGGAAGGCACACGCGTCGCGCCGGGAACCCGGCGGCGTTACGGCGTCGGCGGCGCAGTGCTCGCGGCCGAAACCGGCTACCCGGTGGTGCCGGTGGCGCACAACGCCGGTTCGTTCTGGCCGCGGCGCGGCTTCCTCAAGCGCCCCGGCACCATCCGCGTCGTCATCGGCCCTGCTATCGATCCCCGCGGCAAGAAAGCCGAGGAGATCCTCCGGCGGACGGAGGAGTGGATCGAAGGTACGATGGCCGATCTGGAAAGGAGGCAGGTTGGAAACCCGCCAGCGAAAACGGGCGATGTCAGCGCTTAACGACTGAGCTCAGCCGCGCCAGCGCGTAATCGCCAACATTGGTTGGAGCAAGTTATGGGGTTACTTGAATGTGACGGTGCCCGGGCATGTTTGGCCTTATTTGGTTCTTCATAAAATACTCGATACTCTCCAAGTTGCTGGTTTTTGAGTAACCGCGGTTAAACCGCTGACATCGCAAAAAACAGGCAGCGCCCAGCCAGCATTCCCGTTCTTTTCTGGCATGCCAACGTGAATACCACCAATAGATTGGATGACGGTCCCAAGTTGCGACGTGCGAGGTCGCTAAATTAAGAATCCTCGCCACCGTAAGCGGGCACTAAAGCGAGACTACCCAGAATAGCCGCGAGTATGCGATCCATTTGTTTTTTGTAGATGCAACGCAAAGTTGATGTTAGATACTCTAGGCTCACAGGTCGGCTGATGCAAAGAGCCAACCTGAACGTATCGAGTTGTCAGTTGGTTGAGGCAATCGTTGGATTCAGCTCCGACGGAAACGTTACAAATGGACTACTGCTCATCTTGTGAGCGGGGCGTTACCGCGTTGCTCAGTGTGGCGAACTCAACGAGCGTAAGAGTTTCCGCGCGCCGGATCGGATCGATGCCGAGCGCTAGCATCTCCTCGGCGCGCAGGAAATTTTTCAACGTGTTGCGCAGTACCTTGCGCCGGCTGGCGAAGGCTGCCTGCACCAGCCGCGCGAATTTGTCCGGATCGTTCACCACGACCGGCGGCGCGGCATGTGGCGCCAGGCGCACGACCGAGGAATCGACTTGCGGTGGCGGGGTGAAGGCGCCGGAGGCGACGTCGAAGAGATTCTCCACCGCGCAGCGGTACTGGATCATGACCGACAGCCTCCCGTAATCCTTGCCGCCCGGCGCCGCGCCCAGGCGGGTCACCACCTCTTTTTGCAGCATGAACAGCATGTCCTGGATGCAGAAAGCCTGATCCAGCAGATGGAACAGCAGTGGCGTGGAGATGTTGTATGGCAGGTTGCCGATCAGCCGCAATTTGCGGCCGTCCCGGGCTAGCTGGCAGAAATCGTATTTCAGTGCATCGGCGCTGTGCAGCGTGAGTTTGCCGGCCGGAAACTCGGTCTGCAAACGCGCAACGAGATCGCGGTCGAGCTCGACGGCGTCGAGATGGGCGACGTGCGTCAGCAGTGCGCGCGTGAGCGCACCGGTGCCCGGCCCGATTTCGACGATCCGGTCTTCCGGCCGCGGCGCGAGCGCGGCGACGATGCGGCCGATGACGCCGCGGTCGTGCAGGAAGTGCTGGCCGAAGCGCTTGCGCGCGCGATGCTCCTTCATCGGATGAGCGCGCGCGCCATGTCGATGGCGGTGACCAGGCTCGATGTATCGGCGCGGCCCGTGCCGGCGAGCTCGAGCGCGGTGCCGTGATCGACCGAGGTGCGCACGAACGGCAGGCCGAGCGTGACGTTGACCGCGTGCGCGAAGTCGTGGTGCTTCAGCACCGGCAGACCCTGGTCGTGGTACATCGTAAGCACGGCATCGACGCCGGCGAGCTGCGCCGGGATGAACGCGGTGTCGGCCGGCACCGGGCCGCGCAGGCGCATGCCCCGCGCCGACAGGGTCTTGATCACAGGCTCGATCACGTCAATCTCCTCGCGCCCGAGATGACCCGATTCGCCGGCGTGCGGATTCAGGCCGCATACCAGAATCACCGGATCGACGATGCCGAATTTGCGCTTGAGGTCGGCGTGCAGGACCTCGATCACCGCCGTCAACCGATCGCGCGTCACGGCGCGCGGCACTTCCGCGAGCGGCAGGTGGATGGTCGCGAGCGCCACGCGCAGACCCGGACAGGTGAGCATCATCACCGGCTGCGGCGTGTGACTGGCCTGCGCGAGCAACTCGGTATGACCGGTGAAAGGGATGCCGGCGTCGTTGATATTGCTCTTGTGCACCGGACCGGTGACGAGGGCGTCGAACTCACCGCTCTGGCAACCCGCGACCGCGACCTTGAGCGTTTCGATCACGTAAGCCGCATTTGCGGCATCCAACCGGCCGGGCGTGACCGGCCGCGCGGTGCTGACCGTCCGCACGAATACTCCCGCGCCGGCCGACGCGCGCCCTTTCCATTCGCGCCGCGTGAACGGCAGCTGCAACTGGCGCGCACGCTGTTCCAGCATGACGGGGTCGGCGATCAGCACCAGCGCGCAGCCTGCCGGCGGTGTCAGCTGCAAGCACAGATCCGGCCCGACGCCCGCGGGTTCGCCGGGCGTGAGTGCGATGACCGGAATTTTCGAATGAGCGTCTGTCACCGGGGAAGTAAGAAGACGACGGACTGCACAGGATAGCGGAATCGCTTTTGATTTGCCCGAGGTGGCGGGGTTTCCCGCTTGTCGCCGGGTCTAATTCGTGTCCTCCGTCAGGTACTCCACGAACGCCTCGTCGCGCAGCTGGCGCGCCCACTGCTCGTAACGTTCGTCGGCCTTGCGCGCGTGAATCTGCTGGCGCGCGGCCGCCTGCACCCGTTCCTGGGTTACGTCGTGGGTGCGCCGACCGAGCACCTGGATCAGATGCAGCCCGAACGACGTGCGCACCGGCTGGCTCAGCTCGTTCGGCTTCAGGGCGTTCATGGCCTTCTCGAACTCCGGTACCATCTGGCCCGGATCGACCCACCCGAGGTCGCCGCCGTTGGCGGCCGATCCGGGATCCTCGGAATGGGCGCGCGCGAGCGCGGCGAAATCCTCGCCGTTCTCAATGCGCTCGCGCAGGTGCAGCAGCTTGGAGCGCGCCTCGTCAAGTGACTGGATTTCGCTCGGGCGCAGCAGGATATGGCGCACGTGCGTCTGCGTGACCGATGCCGCCGCCGCCGCGCCGCGCTTGTCGTCCAGCTTCAGGATGTGAAAACCGTTCGGGCCGCGCAGAATGTCGCTGATGTCACCGGGCGACAAGTTCTTGACCACGCTCAGGAACAGTTCCGGCAGCTCGCCTGCCTTCTTCCACCCGAGGTCGCCGCCCTTGAGCGCGTCGGGGCTCTGGGAGTAGCTCACGGCAATCTGCTGGAAATCCGCCCCCTGCTTGAGCTGGCGATAGATATCCTCGGCGCGCTTCTTCGCCGCCTGGATGGCATCGGCCGAGGCGGCTTCCGGAATGCCGATCAGAATATGCGACAAATGATAGGTTACGTCCATATCGGCGAGGTTCTCGGGATTCTCGAGGAAGTTGCGGACCTCGCCGTCGGTAACGGTGACGCGGTCATTGATCTCGCGTTCGAGCAGGTGCTGAATCGTGATCTGATCGTGAAGCTGGGCACGATACGCGTTCCAGTCCACGCCGTTCTGCACCACCGCCGTGCGGAACGCGTCGGTCGCCAGGTTGTTGCGCTTGGCGATGGACTCGACGGCGTTGTCGACATCCTCTTCTGTCACGTGGATGCCGGACTGGGCCGCCAGTTGCAGCTCCAGATGTTCCAGCACTATCCGATCGAGCAGCTGTTTCCGGAGCACGTTATCAGGCGGTATCTTGATCTTCTCGAGCACGAGCTGTTTTTTGGTTTCCACCAGGCGGTCGGCCAGTTCGGTCTCGGTGATGACGTCGTCGTTGACGATCACCAGGATCCGGTCGATATCCTGCGATGTCGGTGGCTGATCCGCCGCCGTTGCGGGCGGCGGCAGCAATACAAGCAATCCGAGGAGGGCGCCAAGCAGCGCCATGGGTTTTTTGACAGCGTGCATATGCTGAAGTGCGCCATGGATGGCGCGGTTACGGAGCCAAGAATGCATAGACGGTTATGAGCCCCGTGAGTTGCGGGGGCGGCAAGAATAGCATGAACTAGCCGCCGGCTCCCGAGGCGCAGCTCTTTCGGAGACGGCGGCAGTAGC
>Ga0187773_10000248_pt1 | contig 22389 bp, 20 predicted proteins | sample 0216_BV02_MP05_1_FD_133133 | JGI IMG/M metagenome (GOLD analysis project Ga0187773, IMG submission 133133) | Tropical peat soil microbial communities from peatlands in Department of Meta, Colombia - 0216_BV02_MP05_10_MG | ecosystem: Environmental > Terrestrial > Soil > Wetlands > Peat | place...
TAAAAATTTTTTTACTGCTTTTTCAGGTCAAACTCCTGCGCCAGTTTCATGTGCTCCTTCACTTCCATATCCAGGTATTTGTGCGATTCTTCGATCCCCATCACCTGGGGGACGAAACCGGCCTGCTCCATCTTGGAAATAAATTCTGGCTTTGAAATGGTCTCTAGGAAGGCTTTCTCCAGGCGCTTCTGGATATCCTTGGGAATCGCCTTGGGCCCCATGGCGCCTCGGGCAATACGTGGGTACATTTTATAGCCCAGTTCTTCAAAGGTGGGAATCTCGGGCAGCTGGACCATCCGTTTGGGGGAACCGATGGCCAGGACCTTGATCTGGTCTTTGCTGGTCGTCAGGACGCTTGAATTGGTGAAAGCCGCATCGATGTGCCCGCCCAGTAGCGCCGTTTGAACCTGGGAGGTGCCAGTGAAGGTGACGTAGTTCACCTTCACTCCGGCTAGCTTCATAAACTGAAGAGTGGCAAAATGGTGGCCGGTGAATTTTCCCACCCCGCCGCAGGAGACCTTCCCCGGATTCGCTTTGCAATAATCGATGAACTCCTTGAACGTATTGGCCTTGAAATCCTTTTTCACTCCTAAACCGATGGGCGTATACTCCACGATGGAGAGAATCACGAAATCATCGGTCTTGAAAGTCACATCCTTCATGAAAATAGGCTGGAGGATGATGTGGGGAATGCTGAATCCTCCGATGGTGCACCCATCCGGCTTGGCCGCGGCCAGCTTCGACCAGCAGAGCCCGCCCCCCGCGCCCGGGAGATAATTGATCACGAATGGAACTCCCAGGTTCTTTTCCAGGTATGGCTGCATGGCCCGGGCCGCTATGTCAACCTCTCCCCCGGGGTTAAAGGGGTTCAGGTAATTGATGGGGCCTTTGGGAAAGTCCTGAGCATTGGCCACACTTGATGAAATAGCCAGCAAGAACCCGAAAATCAAACACGCTACCTGCCATTTCTTCATCTCTTCTCTCCATCCTTTCTTTCTTTTTCTCTCTCCTACACCTCTTCTCCTTCAACCTTTTCCCGCAGCTTCTGGCGCCGTTTTCCCAACCAGGGGATGAAAGGTGAAATCAAGAGAACCAAGGAAATAACGATGAACACAGCAGAAATGGGTTTTTGGATGAAAATCCAAGGGTCCCCTTGGGAAATCGTAAGGGCCAGCCGGAGGTTGTTTTCCATCATGGGTCCGATGACGATGGCTAGGACCAGCGGGGCCATTTCAAATTGAAACTTCCGGGCCAGGTACCCGAAGACCCCAAACCCGATCATCAAAGACACTTCTACGTTACTATAGTTCAGGCTGAATACGCCGACCAGACAGAAGAGCAGGATCAGGGGGAAGAGGATGGGGTAAGGGACTTTCAAAACCTTGACCCAGAGGCCGATGAGGGGAAGGTTGAGGATCAGGAGCATGACGTTTCCCAGGTACATGCTCATGATAGTCCCCCAAAAGAGGTCCGGATACTTGGAAATCAACATGGGGCCGGGCTGGATGCCGTGGATCATGAAAGCGCCCAGCAGGATGGCGATAACCGAATTGGCCGGGATCCCCAGGGTAAACAGGGGAATGAAGGCGCCCCCGGTGGCCGAGTTATTCGCCGACTCCGGACCGGCTACTCCTTCGATCGCTCCTGTGCCAAACTTCTCTGGATGCCTGGAAAGCTTCTTTTCGACCGCATAAGACGTGAAAGCGGAAATCACCGGAGCTGGCCCGGGCAGGATTCCTATGAAGAAGCCCAGAAAAGACCCGCGGACAATCGGCCAGACAGAGTCTTTCCAATCCTGGAGGTTGGGGAGGAGGTCTTTCACCTTGGCGGGGATAATTTCCCGCTTTATCTCCTCTTCCACGTTGGAGATCACCTCCGCCACCCCGAAAAGACCCATGATCGCCGGTATCAGCCCGATCCCATCGGCCAGTTCGAGGACCCCAAAGGTCAAACGCTGGGTCCCGGAGATGGCATCCATGCCGATGGTTCCGAGGAGCAACCCGAAGACCGCCATCATTAGAGCTTTCAAGATCGACCCAGAGGCGAGGTAAATAAGGACGACAATTCCCATGAGCATGAGGCTGAAGAATTCTGGGGGACCGAAAGCCAAAGCAAATTTGGCCAGGGGTGGAGCGACCAGCATCAGTCCGAGCACAGAAATGGTTCCGGCAATAAAAGACCCGAAGGCGGCAATCCCCAGGGCCGGGCCGGCCCGGCCTTTGAGGGCCATCTGATACCCGTCCAGGCAGGTGATGACCGAGGCAGCCTCTCCGGGAATATTGACCAGGATGGATGTGGTGGAACCGCCATACATGGCTCCGTAATAGATCCCGGCCAGCATGATAATGGCCGTTACGGGGGGCACGTGGAACGTATTGGGAAGGAGAAGGGCGATGGCCGCCGTGGGACCAAGGCCGGGGAGGACACCGACCAGTGTTCCCATGAGCACGCCCAGGAAACAGAATACGAGGTTCGTTGGGGTAAACAGGACTTGGGCGCCCAAAAGGATGTGGGATAGTATATCCATAGACCACCTAGAATCCAAGGAATCCCTTGGGGAGCTGAGTCTCGAGAAAATTCACGAAGAGTAGCTGGGCTGCCAGGGAACTGAGGACGGCAATAACTAGCGAGCGAGTCCAGGTTTGGGGAAAGATAAAGCGGACCAGAAAGCCTACAAATAGAAAGGTCATTAGGGTGAAACCAAGGGTTGTCAGGAGAAGGTTGTAGGCAATTAAGGCGGCAAATGTGGCCGTTACTCTCTTCCAGGAGTCCGATCGCGGGAAAAAGGAATGGGTGATGGCCGGTAGCTTTCCCCAGAACGTGCGCATGAGAAGGGCAATGGACATCGCTGTCAGTACAATCCCGCCCCAGAAGGGCAGAAAACCGGGGCCGGGTTCATTCCAGGCTCCGATTTCCACCGACCGGGCATAGATGGAAAAGAATAAACCTACAATCAGGAAGAAGATTGCGGATATGCGGTTATAACGGATGGCTTTATCCTTTTTTCTCCTGCACCAAGGCCTTCAGGAGACTTTGAGCCCACATGGAATGCACTTCCCCGGCCGATTCTGGGTGGATTCTAAACCGGCAAAATGCTTCTTGTCAAGGATGTAATCGGTTTCATTGAACAAGCTCACCGGGCTAATCATCGATCCTTGATCACCGGTATCCCAAGCCGACGGGGCTACTACTCCCTATGGACGGCCGCTGGGTATTAGATGATCTCCGTTGGTTAAGGTTGCTTTCAACCGGAAATTATCGCCTTTGGGCATTGATCATCTACATTTTTACGTAAGATGAGGTAAGATTCCAGGAGATGAACTCGTAGGATTCGGTGGGGAAACCGAAGAAGTCCTCAGAGTACCCGGAGTTACCCCTTTCTTCGAATCTCTTCGAGCACGGGAATTATGTATTTTCGGAATTGGGCGGGGTTCTCGCTCATCGGAAAGTGTCCCAACTCTTTCATGATCATCACTTTAACACCGGGAATGGTGTTCGCGGTGCGCAGGGTGTCCTCAGGCTGGCAGGAAAAATCGTATTCCCCAGTGAGTAAATAAAGCGGGCAAGCTGCGGTGTTAATCCCATCCAGCTTTCCCCGCAGGTCGGCATCCACCCGATAGAAATAGAGGTCCCCCCGAAACACTCCAGGGCCGCCCTGCATGTATTGCCAGAGGGTCTCATGGCGGTGCTCGTCTGGGCTTTGAGGAGCGATCAAACCGGATATCAGGGCGGCGCAAACTTCGCCCCCATGCACGTCGCCGCGATGAAGCCAGTTGGTGTCGTACCACGGCTGCTGAAAGTCGGCGGATTCGATGCCGATCAAGGCTCTAAATTCAGAACCATGAGCATGGGCGAGTTGGAGGATGATCCGGCCTCCAATGGAACATCCCAGGGCGACAGGGTGTTCTAGGCCCAGCGCGGCGCAGAAGGCTCGAATGGTCGCCACGTATAGCTCCGTAGTGAGCCGGTACTCACGCTTTTCCCAGCCCGCTGGAGGATAGGACTTGCCATGCCAGGGTAGGTCGAAGGCGATCACGCGGAATTTATTGGTCACCGTTTCGTCGCACATAAGGTGCCGGAATTGCCGCGAGTCGGCTCCGGCGGTATGGAGGCACACCAGGGGAATCCCCTGTCCCGTTTCTTCGAAATAGACCCGGCAGTCGTCTCCCATGATCCGGACTTTCACATACCGCCCGATGATGGGTTCCATGTCCTTCTTGTTCACCGGGAACCTCCTTTCCGCGGCAATGCAACGACGTCCTTGAAATACTGGAGGTTCGCCATCAAGGGGTGCAGATTCCCCTCCAGGGCCATCTCCCCCCGCTTGGTGAGGGCGAAAATATCATGCCACCCCGGCGGCGGTGGGTCCTGCCAGAGAGCCGCCCAGGCCTGCGCCGAGCCCCGCACCGCAAACACCCAGGAACACAATAGCGGCAATCCCTTGCGACATTCGCGAATGCTTCCCTCCTCAATCCGGAGCAGAAAGGGAACGGTCCCGATTTGAACCAGGCAATCCACCGTCAGATTCCGACCCCGCCAAACCAGGCGCCGGTCTGAGTTCACCGCTTCCGGAATGACCCGCTCAAATCGGGCACTGAGCTCTTGCTCCAGTCCTGCGGGGGAATTCTTTGAATCCTCCGGCATGGATCTCCTCCCTCTTGTCTATCGTTGCGTAAGGCTAAACGTTGCATAAAATTCTCATGGAGTAAGTTTGTCATCTCCCCGAAAGCGGGAATCCAGAAAGAAATCCTGGATTCCGGGTCAAGCCCGGAATGACGGAAGCTAAATGGGCGGCCTATTTTTCACTTCTTACCTCAACTCCCGCCAGCTTTTCCAAAGGCCGGATGACCGCAGGATGGTATTTCTTGCTCTCTCCTCCGGCTCCGGCCGAAATATATTGCTGGGCGGACAGAGCCGCAAAATGGAGAGGAATCCGCAGTTTCGATCCCGTCGATAGGGCCAGGTCCAAATCTTTCAACATGTAGTCGATGGGAAAGACCCCTTCTTCGAACTTTCCCTTCATGACATTATTCTTGTAATGGTTCTGCAGGACAAAACTATTTCCTGATCCGCTGGAGAGGGCTTCAAAAAGGATGTCCGGTTTCACACCGGCCTTCACCCCCAAGACCATGGCCTCGGCCAGGGCGCAGGTCGTTACCGCCACCATGAGATTGTTGACGATCTTGACCACCTCGCCGCTGCCGATGTCGCCTACGTGATAGATGTCCGTTCCCATGGCCGCCAGAATCGGCCGGTGGCGTTCAAAGACCTCCTTTTTCCCGCCCGCGTAAATGACCAGCGTTCCGGCAACGGCCGCTGGCACCCCCCGGGCCACGGGGGCATCCAGCATCTCCACTCCCTTTTCTCCGAGAATCTTAGCGATGTCCCTCGTGGTGAGGGGGTCGATCGTGCTCATGTCGATGAGGACGGACTCCCTTTGGATTCCTTCGACCACCCCACCCTTTCCAAGGACGGCCTCCCTCACATGGGCGGAAGCGGGCAATATGGTGATTACCACTGGGCATTTCTCAGCCGCTTCTCTGCAGGACGCGGCCGTTTGGGCCCCCGCGGCCTTTAGCGGCCCCATTCTTTCCGCAACGATGTCAAATACCATAAGCGAAAAACCCTTCTTTACCAAATTTTTAGCCATGGGTCCCCCCATGGCCCCCAATCCGATGAATCCGATATTCTCCATTTTCTTCCTCCTGCAAAAGTTGAAAAAACCTTCTTTACGGGCCAACCCTGTTTCTTAAAGACCCCATGAATGGTCGAAGGCTATAGGATCAAATGAATCGCCGGCTGATCAGCCTCCCAGGTAAGCCTTTCGGACATAATCATTATGCAAAAGGTCCTCGGCCTTCCCCTCCAGGGCCACCTCGCCCGACTCCAGCACATAGGCGTACTCGGCGAGGCGCAACGCCATGCGGGCGTTCTGCTCGACGAGGATGATCGATACTCCGGCTCCGTTGATTTGCTTGATGATTGCGGCTATGGCTTTGACCACCAGCGGAGCCAATCCCAAAGAAGGCTCATCCAGCAGCAGGTATTGGGGCTTGGCCATGAGAGCCCGGCCGATGGCCAGCATCTGTTGCTCCCCTCCGCTCAGCGTTCCGGAGACCTGTTTCTCGCGCTTTTTCAGGGCGGGGAAGTAGCCATAGACCCGTTCGGTATCCTCCCGGACCTCTTGCCGGTTGCGGCGGAGATAGGCCCCCAGGCGAAGGTTCTCCTGAGCGGTCAATTCCGAAAAAACCCTCCTCCCCTCCGGACAGAGGGCGATGCCCTGACGGATCACTTCGGAGGTGTCCAGCCGGTCGATCCGCTTCCCCCGGAGATAGATCTCCCCCGAAGTGATCGGCTTTAGAACGGTGATGGCCTTGAGGGTAGTGGTCTTGCCGGCGGCATTCGGCCCGACCAGGGCCACGATCGACCCCTCCTTGGCCGAGAGGTGAATCCCTCTGAGGGCCTGGGTTTGGCCGTAATCCACTCTGACCTTGACCAGCTTAAGCAATCTCCGTATCCTCCCCCAGGTAGGCTTTGATCACCTCTTCGTTCCGCTGAATTTCCGGCGGGGTCCCCATGGCGATCATCTGCCCGTAATTGAGAACCAGGATCCGGTGGCACAGGCCCATGATGACTTTCATATCGTGCTCCACCAGGATCACCGTGACCCCATTTTCCTGAATCTTCTGGATCGCACTCATCAGATGTACCCGCTCCTCGTGATTCAAGCCAGCTGCGGGCTCATCCAGCATAAGGAGCTGGGGATCCCCCGCCAGGGCAATCGCCAGCCCCAGAAGCTTCTGATAGCCATAGGGCAGGGCCTTGGCCGCCTGACCCCGCATCTTTTCCAGGCCCAGGAATCGGAGGAGGGTTTCGGCCTTCTCCGTCTGGTTTTTTTTCCGTTCCCGGACCGCCCGATTGATTAGAAATTCGGGCCACAAGCCCAGGAAGTGATATCCCAATTGGGCCCTCATCATGTTTTCCCACACCGTGGCCTCCCCGTAGGAAACGGTGGACTGAAAAGTCCGGACCAGGCCCATCTTGGCGATCCTATACGGGGGGTAGCCGACTATGCTTTCTCCCTTGTACCGGACTGTCCCTGAATGAGGGGCGTACATGTTGCTGATCAAGTTTAACAAAGTGGTTTTGCCCGCACCATTCGGGCCGATGGTACCCAGGATCTCCCCCGGCTGGACGGAGAAGGTTGCCTGATCGACCGCCATCAGCCCGCCAAATTGCTTGGATAGCTTTTCCACTTGGAGGATGGGGGTCATGGAGTTCCTTCCTTGCCAGGCTTCCTTGATTTCATCCGGTCCAAGGCCTTATTCAGCAACCCCAACATGCCCGTGGGCATGAACCAGAGGGTGAGGATCAGAATCAGCCCGTAGAGCACCCTTTGGTATTCCACGAATCCCCTGAGGAACTCGGGCAGGGGAACCAGAAAGATCGAGCCCAGGATCGGGCCGGCGATTCCGCCCATGCCCCCCACGACGTTGATCACGATGAGATTCACGCTCTCCCAGAAGGTAAACGATTCCGGGGAAATGAACCGGTAGTAGTGAGCAAACAGACTTCCCGCGAGTCCGGCAAAAAAACCTCCTCCGGCAAAGGCGAACATCTTGTGTTGAAAGGTGTCGATTCCCGTGAACTCCGCCAGATGTTCCGTCTCCCGGGTGCAGTCCATGGCTTTCCCGATGGAGGATTGATAAATCCGGCGAATGATAAACAGAGCCATCAGCATAACCCCCAGCACCAGATAGTAATAAGAAACCTTAGACAGAAGGGTGAAGGCGGTGCCCGGGAAGAGCGCAATCCTGGGGGGAGGGATGTTAATAATTCCCGTGGGTCCCCCGAAGGGTTCGACGAGATTCACGAAGAAGAGCCTGACCACTTCGCCAAAGGCGAAGGTCACCAGCACAAAATAAACCCCCTGGAGCTTCAGGAGCAGGCGCCCGACCAGGAGAGCGATGCAGGCTCCCATCAGACCCGACAGAGGAAGGGCCAGGAGATAGGGAAGGCCCAGCCGCATGACCGTGAGGGCGGAGGTGTATCCTCCGATCCCCATGAAGGCGGCGTGGGCGATCGATAATTTCCCCGTCTTGATGACCATATTCAGGCTGACGGCCAGAATAATATTGAGATAGATGCTGATGATGACGTTGAGGTAGAACTCATCAGCCCAGAGAACCGGGATGAAGAAAAGAAATACGGAGAGGGCCAGGAGAGCGTAGGATTTGCTTTTAGGAATCACTTTCCCCTCTTCCTGCATCGGGTCCGGTCCGGTCGTTCCCAAGATGGGCCGCCTTATCAGCGGCTCACCTGGGAACGGCCGAATAGGCCGGAAGGCCGGAACAGCAGGATCCCGATCACCAGGACGAATCCCAGCAGGTCGGCCAACGCCTTGCTCGCATAGGTACTGACAAAACTCTCTGCCACCCCCAGAATCAACCCGCCCAGGAAAGCGCCGGGAATGGACCCGATCCCTCCGAGGATTACGACGATGAAGGCCTTGACCTGGGGCATGATTCCCATCCACGGATTCAACTGGAAAAGGGGACCGATGACCGCTCCGGCGGCGGCCGCCAGTCCAGTGCCGACGGCAAAAGCCAGAGGATACAGGCGATTGATCCTCATCCCCTGAACCCTGGCGATCTCCGTATCCTGGGCAATCGCCTGGATGGCCAGGCCCAGTCTGGTCTTTTTCAGAAACAGGTAGAACCCAGCCATGAGCAGGAAGGAGATAAACACCACCATCAGGCGTTCCATCGGGTAGAAGAGGGTCCCGATCTTCAGGACCCCGGTAAAGACGGGAGGGATGGACAGATCGTAGGGGCCCCAGGCCACCAACCCGAGATTCTGCAGGAGAATGGAAAGACCCAGGGCGATGATCATTCCTTCCAGCTCTTTGTCCCGAAACCGGCGGAAGATCACTTCTTCCGTCAAATACCCCAAAAGACCGATGAACAGGACCGCGAGAATCGCCGCGAGAAGATAATTGACCTCGAATTTCAAGATAGCCGTGAGGACAAAGAAGGCCCCCAGCATGTAAAATTCACCATGGGCGAAGTTGACGATGCGCAAGACGCCGAAGATCAGGGTGAACCCCAGGGCCATGAGGATATAATTGGTCCCTAGGGTCACCCCGTTGATGATCACTTGGGGAAGCAACGTCTCGCCCAACGACTATCCTCCTCGCCGCATTCCGCTTTTTGGAAAGATGGGTTTTACGATCCGCCCCGCCGGAAGGCTATGGCGTCGCTTTCCCGAGAACGACTTCTTTGCCGTCCTTCACGACCATGACGTAGAAGGGGAACTTGACTTGGTGATCGATCCCGTAATCCGCCTTCCCGGTCCAGCTCATGGCTCCGGTGTACACGCCGTTGAAGGAAAGGCTTTCCAGGGTCGCTCTCACCTTTTCGGTATCCGTGAGGGTCCCGGCCTTCTTGATCGCCTCGAAAAGCCACAAGGTTCCATCATAGAACTGGGGGGTAAAGCCGTTCATGGGAGGAGGGAATTTGGCATTATACTTCTTATTGATCTCCTGGATCTTGGGATCATCGGGGTTAATCGGACTGTAATAGATAAACCCTTCCATGAAATCCTTGCCGGCAACTTTAAGCATTTCGGGGGTACCCGGCCCTCCCACCTTAATGATCATGCCTTTATAGCCCATCTGGCGGGCCTGCTTCACGATCAGGCCGCAATCCCCGGGATTGGACCCGTCAAGGTTCAACACATCGGGTTTCAGGGCGAAGATCTTATTCAGGATCGGCATGAAGTCCACAGTTCCACGCTCAAAATAATCACGGAAAACGATTTCGTGGCCGACGGCCTGGTGAGCCTTCAGGTTAAATCCGGTAACCTCGTATCCCGTTTCATCGTTGGGTCCCAGGATGGCCATCCTTTTGGCATCGGGATACTTCTCTTTCAGGTATTTAAGCATGGGGAGCGAGAACTCGGCCATAGTCATCGTCGTCCGGAACGAGTAGAGCTTCTTGGCGCCCAGAAATTTGGTGGTAAAGCTGTTTCCCACAAAGAGGACCTTATTGGCCTCAGTTATCTCCTGGGCAGCAAGGCCGGCCGCGGAACCCATGGGACCGATGATGAATTTCACCTTGTCCATGAAGATCAAGCGATTGGCCGCATCGGCCGCGGCCTGCCCTTGGTATTTGTCGTCGTAGGGAATGACAGAAATTTTAAACTTTTTCCCGTCCACCTCCAAACCACCTTTGGCGTTGGTATCATCGGAAGCCAGTTCGGCGCCTGCCCTCAAAGCCAACCCCCAACCTGCACCCGTGCCGGAAAGAGGCGCGATCACCCCGAGCTTCAAAACTTCCTGGGCCCAGGCCTGGCCCATTCCGCAGAAAACGACCACCAGCAAACATACTCCGAACTTTTTCCATCCTCTCCGCTTGATCATTGCTGTTCCCTCCTTTCTTTGTCTCTTTGTTCGACGGTTTTTTTTACATTCTCCCATGTATTCTGTCAATAGTTATTTCAAATTGAAGAGGCACATCCAATTCTAGGTAAAGAAGAACCTCTTCAAAGAAATCTTTTTAAAAAAGCAAAAGGCGGACAAGCCTCAGGGAGAAATAATGAGGATTAACAGTCCCACCATCAGGATCAGGCAGCCTGGCCATATGGTCTGGACCTGCTCGCGCTCATTAAAGAAGAGAACTCCTACTGCGAGGGTGACTGGGATTTCAAACTGTTTTACCGCCTCCACATAGGCGGCCGCAGAAAGGAGGTAGCCCATACTGCCAAAGATGGTGGCGGCGCCGGCGAAAATCCCCATGACAAAGAAGCGACCGAGATAACCGGGAAGGACCTGTAGGTGCTGCGCTGAATTCTTGAGCACCAGGGGGAAGGACAACAGGGAAGCGAAGATATAATTCGTTAGGGTGCAGAAGTAGGGGTCGCCAAGCTGGGCGGTTTTTTTGAAAAGAAGGATGGTTGGAGTAATGGTCAAGGCCGCAAGAAGAGCGAAACGCAGCCCTCTTTCCCGCAGAAGGAGAAGGATGGGCTCGAACAAGGAAAGACGGGCTCTGCTAACATTAAGCAGGTATATGCCAAAAAGACTGACCAGAATGCCGGCCATCCCGGCAGAGGTGACAGTTTCGCCCAAAAAGATAACTCCGGAAACGGCCAGCAAAACGACCTGGAGTTTCCAGATGGTCACGGTGACGGAAATCTCGCCGTACTTGAATGATTTTGAAAGAAGGAGCGTTGAAAAGACCTGGGAGAATCCCGCCAAGAAGGAGTAGAGCCAGTAATCCAGCCCCACGCGGGGAAATCCGACAATCCAACTCGCCGCCAGGGCGAAGGGGAGGAGGAAGATAAACCTTCCCCAGACATTTATGTATTCATCCAGGCTGTGCCCCAGGTTCTTCATTACCGCGTTTCGACCCACTTGGCACAGCGCGGAGGCGATCGAAAATATCCACCACATTGGTAGGTTCTATTGTAATGAATTTTCTTTACCGGCTCTACCCTTTTTATCAACCAGGTTTATGGTCGGAAATCAGGACGGACCGAGACTGGCTGGACGATCCTGATCAGCAAAAAAGGGTTTCATAGGCAACCATAAGAAAGATGACCATAAGAAGGGAAAGGAGGGTTAAGCGGAGAATGCGCACAGGCGCTCTCCGGCTGAAATAAGAACCAATCAAAGCACCGGGAATCGAGCCGATAAGAGCCAGAAGGGTAATCGAAAGATCGATGTGACCGACTCCGAGCTTGGCCCATAGAGTTCCCAGGCTGGTAATCAAGATGATCAGGAGGGATGTGCCAATCGCTACTTTTAAGGGGATTTTGAGGAAATAGGTCATGAGAGGGATAGTGATAAAACCTCCTCCCGCTCCCAGTAGCCCAGCCAGGGAGCCCACCATCAGGCCGACGGCGACTCCTGCGGCTTTATTAAAACTTCCTATCCTATAGGTTTCAGAATCGATGGGGAGCGGAATGAAAAGCATGACGGCGGCTAAGCCGACCACACCTAAATAGATAAATTGGAGAGACCGGGGGGAAAGGGGAACGGACAGGAAGGAGCCGATCAATCCACCCCCGATCCCCGCTAGGCCCAGATAGAAGCCAGACCTGGAATCAACTGTGCCCCCCCGGTAATGGGAGGCCGAACCTATGGCTGCGGCGATCAGAATGTGGATTAGGTTTGTTCCGGTGGCCAATTTCACAGGGACCGCTCCAACAAAGGTGAGGAGGGGAAACATGACCACCCCCCCTCCCAACCCGAGCAGTCCCGAGAAAAAACCACCGGCCAAACCGATAAAGGGCAAAGCAAGCCAATAGATATTTTCCTCTCTTCTCTATTTCACTCTTAATTCTATCTTGGGTAATCGGGCAAGCCTCAGATATCATCCCAAGGCAGGGAAAGGGGCACTTGCCGGACTTTCGGAAGAAAGTTCAACCCACTAAACTCAAAATCCTTTTATTAAATCTATTCCGTTTATTTGGGGAATTCAAGGAAACAATTTTCCTTGATGGGAAAGGGAACCGCTGGGTAGATGCCTTTAGTATCTAAATGGCGGTGAAAAAATCAGAAAGGATATTTGGCAGAATTGACTGAGACGGGTAACGCCATCCCCCAGACCTTCTAGCCTCATCCGGACTTTCCATGGGGACCTCCAACTTATCGGGTTCAGACCGAATTAAAGCTTAGGGTGGGCTTAATGAGGAGAAAAATGGCTCCGGTTCAGGGGACAAACAGCGCAGAATCCTTTTCTAAGAAACAAGGCCTCTCGTCGCGCCAAAATATGGCTTATCCAACTCTTCCCTTTCCTTAAAGGGCCGCATTTCCTTCTCTTGGCATGCAGGGCAAATTCCATGGGTCGCCGGGTCCACCCCTTCCTTCATTATGGTATGACACCATGCGCAGACCTTTCGGAGGGCCGAATTTCTCCCGATTCTCTCTTCGAAACCTACGGCTTGCCCCAGTTGGATCATGAAATATTCCCTCCGGTTCCCCGTTGAGCTCTTTGCTCCATGGGGAGATTACCAAAAGGGTCCTTGTTTATTCTGGAAGATTCGGAATATCCCAGGTGGCCTTGGCGGCTTTCTTCTGTTCGTAATTCTTTTGAATCAGATCGGATTGTGAGTTTGGCAGACGGGAAATGAGCTGAAGATATTTCAAAGCAACTTTTGGAACCCGGCTCTCCTGCCCTCCGTCGAATAAAGTGATAAAATCCTCCCCATTCTTGGCAAAGATTACCTCCCCCCTGGAAAAGGGGATCATTATGGAAGGGCGGGCGACTTTGCACTTCCACCAATTGGCCATTTCCAAGGGTCCTCTACACTCTATAACGCCTTAACCACCCTATAGCGAAAGCCATGCTAGGCAAGAAAGATCAGCCGGAGCATTAGATTCCATACTTCCTTTTGAAACTGTAAACGGTGGGGCGACTCACGCCCAGCATCCTGGCGGTCTTTGAAATGTTATGGCGGCATAACTCCAGGGTATCGATGACTTTTTGTTTCTCGATCACTTTGCGTCCGTTTCCATTAGCGGACAACTTCATTCTTTCCCCTGTTACCTCGGGATTGGGCAGGTCCAAATCTTTGGGCTGGATGGAATGATGATTGGCCAAAACCACTGCTTTTCTGATTTTATTGTTGATCTCCCTCACGTTGCCGGGCCAATCATACTGATCCATGGCCCTTAAAGCCTCCTCGGAAAAATCCCGAAGTAGCCCTGTCTCCCAGCAGGCCTTTTTCAGAAAGTACTGGGCGAGAAGGAGTTTATCTTCCCCCCTGGCTTTTAAGGGAGGAAGTTTTATGGTGAAGGCATCCAGCCGGTAATAGAGGTCTGGCCGGAACTGGCCCCGGGTCAGGGCCGCTTGGAGGTCGGTATTGGTCGCAGCGATAAAACGGACATCTATTTTCTTCCCGTTCACGGCTCCAATTCGTTCGATGACTTGGTTTTCCAGGAACCGAAGAAGCTTGGCCTGCAGGGCGGGGGAGAGTTCGGCGATTTCGTCCAGGAAAAGGGTTCCTCCATCCGCACATTCGAACTTGCCGATTTTTCGGGAATAGGCACCGGTGTAAGAGCCTTTTTCATAGCCGAACAATTCGGACTCCAGAAGATTCTCTGGGATCGCCGCACAATTTATGGGGACGAATCCCTTGTCCCTTCGGGCGCTCCGCTGATGAATGGCCAGGGCGGTCAGCTCTTTCCCAGTTCCACTATCTCCGAGTATGAGAACCGGAACATCCGTGGGCGCAACCTTGCGGATCTTGGCATACACCTCTTTCATGGGCTGGCTAGTTCCCACGAACTCACGGAAATCATCACAGGAGGATTTCTTCATTAGGTCCGTTTCCAGAAGATCGATCACCTGCCGGACCTGACCGGCCGACAATCTTTCCACGTGAGAGTGGAGCTTCTTCAGAAGGTACGTCTTTTCGTGGTACTCTGGGTAGGCCGGGGAATGAAATTCGAGGTTCCAGCCACAATGGGCGCACTCTGAGGGGAGCGGGGAACAAGAATGACCGCAATAAGGGCATTCTCCTAAGTCCTTAAGCCGTTCCGCTATGTATCCCCAGAGTTTCACTTTCGAGGAAGAATCAAGGCCAATAAAGACGACCGCAACACCAACAGTGTCTTTCCGAACTGTTTTTCCACTGTGCTCAAAAGATCCATAGCCGGGCAGATAGTATTTCAGAAAAAGGGAGTCGCCCACCCTGACCGAGGGGAATTGGCCCCTGATGAAGGCCCCGTTAAGACTTAGGTCAGTGATCGTGGCGCTGGACCCGGAAAAACTACCATTCAGATTCAGTGGAAGCTCGAACTTGGCTCGGGCAAAGAAGCGCATTTCGTAAGTCCCTTAAACTATCGATTGACGACAGGGGAATGATTTTGAGTCTTTTAACTCAGACGTTTTCACATTCCTAAATAGCGAAAATCGTGCCACTGAGGGATGGGAAGGCCTGATTAATAAGTAATTGATTAAAAAAAGAAAAATGAAAGGGAGAGGGGGAAGCCAGCCAGTTTACAAAAAAATGGTGCATGTGAGCTATAGAGCTATTTCCCCATTTTTTATGAGTCCTTTCCATATCCAAACCTTCTCCCCCCTTCCTCCAAGAAGGTGATGGGAAGTTGCCTTTTTGCTCCCTCTTCAGGAAGGACGGATTTTGGAATGCGGGGAAACCAAAGCAGGAGGGAAATACTTTCAAAGGGGGCTTTCGCTGCACAAAAGATCGACAAATCAGCGGACGGCCGAAACTTAGACCGATGGGGGAGAAATCCATCCAGCAAAGAAATCAACTCATCTAAATCTTCCTTCTGTTCCGAAGAATATTCTGTAATCCGCAGGAAGACCTCCCTGGCCTTCGGTTTCATTCCTTTCTTTTGAAAAAGCGGCCTCAAAATGGATGGAGCGAATTTCAGTTCAGAGGCGGAAACCATTTCTCAGCCGCAATCGCTCTCGAAATTTGGCAGGAATAATTTAGGGCCTCCGCGGCAATCTCCCTAGGCTGGCAGATATGAAGGTCGGGATGAAGATGCGGTAACTCTGGCGCAGGATCATTCCGGGTTTTCCCGGACCTCTCCGTTTCGATCGATCTGAATTCCCAACTTCTTGACCTTTTCATGAATGGTTTTGTAATCGATCTGGAGCAAACGGGCGGCCTTGGCTTTGTTGCCCCCGGTTTGTTTCAACACTTGGTCGAGAACCTCCCGTTCCACAGCGGCGATGCTCTGCTGGAGAATTTCCTTCAAGGATAAATTCTTCCAGGGGGCCCCTTGAACCTTGGGAGTGAAAGCCATGCCTGGGATATCGACCCGCTTCAATTCCAGGTGTTTTTCGGTGATCAGGTCATCGGCCATAAGGGAGGCGCGGCGAATGATGGACCTGAGCTGACGGACGTTGCCAGGCCAGTTATAGCCAAAAAGAACATTAATGGCCGATTCGGAAAAGCCCTTAATATGCTTGCTCAATTCCGTGTTGGCATTATCGAGAAAGCGTTTGGCCAGGTAAGGGATATCCTCTTTCCTTTCGCGAAGGGGGGGGATATAGATGGTGAATTCATTCAACCGGTAGAAAAGATCCCGACGGAAGGAACTCGAAAGAGCCAGCTCATGGAGGTCTTGGTTGCTGGCCGCTAGGAGGCGCACATCCACCTGAATGGGCTTGGTGCCCCCCACCCGATAAACCTTTTTCTCCTGGAGAACCCGGAGGAGCTTGGCCTGGGACCCCAAGGGCATGTTGGAGATTTCATCGAGAAATACGGTTCCCCCTTGGGCCATCTCGAATTTTCCCGGCTTTTGGATTTCGGCTCCGGTGAAGGCCCCCCTTTCGTGACCGAACAGTTCGCTCTCCAGCAGGGTCTCGGGAATGGCTCCGCAATCGACCGGGATGAAGGGACCTTTGGACCGGGAGCTAGAATCATGAATGGCCCTTGCCACCACCTCTTTTCCGGACCCGGTTTCACCGATGATGATCACCGTAAAATCCGATTGGGCCACTCGGTTAACTTCCGAAACCAATCGGGCCACAGCGTCGCTGGGTCCCATCTTTTCCTGAAGGGGTGAAGTGCCTTTGAGCTGGTTGGACAACTCACGGACCTTGAGCTTGAGCTCCCGCTCCGCCAATGCCCGGTGAACAACCCGAATCACTTCATAATTATCGAAAGGCTTGGACAAGTAATCGTGGGCCCCGGCTTTAATGGCCTTCACCGCTCCCCGGGAATCGGCATGGGCAGTGATGAACACCACGGGAAGTTCCTGGTCCAGTTCTCGGGTCTTTTTCAGAACTCCCATCCCATCCATTCCGGGGAGCATCATATCCACCAGAAGTAAATCCGGCGATTCAGACTGAATCATCTTCAAGGCCTTTTCTCCATCATAGACAGTTAAGGGTTCATGTCCCTCCTTCTTCATCAGGTCGGAAAGGACTATACAAATATCCTTGTCATCGTCAACGATAAGAATCCGTGCTTTTTTTTGGTTCATTTTCTCCTACCTCGTTGATCCAGGGTTCTTTGGGATGCCACAGGATCGGCGCCATTCCCTTCTTTGCCCCTTCCAATCCTGAACAATCTCGGGCCTCAAAGACCACTAATATAAAGATTCCCAATCAAATTGGAGAGGTTCAAGCCTCGGGGGCAAAACAGTCGGTTGGTTTTTCACTGAAATACCCTCTCCCCCCAAATTAAGAGAAGTCATCATGGGTTTTTAACCCTGCCCCTCAAAAAAATTGACATCATTATGGCGAAATGTCCATAGAATTGACTCTACTAATGTAAAATTTGCCTTTCCTTTCCTGTGGAAAACGAACCATATCTACATAACTTGTTGAATTTAATATACTTTTTAATAAAATAAAATGATTCGCTTTTTTCTTATGCCACCTTAGGTTTGCAAGCTGTATGCCAGCTATTGCAGAAAATCCATATAAGCTGGCCCAGGGGGCGCGACTACAGGGTTCTTCGGAAAAGTTCCCTAGAAATTTGGCCGGGGAATGAATCCAGCGGGATTTATGTGGGGGGCTTGCTCGGGTCTGAATGCGCACATTTTTGATTTTCGAAGGCCTGCTTATGGGAAAAAAGGAAGGCGCTTATCTTGCGATTTCAAATCTGACTTTGCCTGCCGAAGGAGTTGCCCAGGGGCCCATGAAGGTGAATGAGTCCTTGAGGTAGGAGGGCCCTCCTTGTAGTTCTAGGCTTGTTCTTATATCGATCCAGAGGTTCTGGACTTTGGATGACCCTTCTCTCTGTCCGTTTCTGGAGAGGAGCCGCTCTGGCTAACCGGCAGCAAGACCGTAACTGTTGTTCCCCTCCCGACTTGGCTCTCGATGGCAATCGTCCCTTTGTGCTGGTGAATGATGGATTGGCATATGCTTAACCCCAATCCCGTGCCGTTTTCCTTGGTGGTATAAAAAGGTTCGAAAAGCCGTTCCTGCTGCTCTTTGGATATTCCCTTCCCGTTGTCGATAATTCTGATTTCCACTTTGTCCCGGGAAGAAAGAAGGCGGGTCTCCAGGATCACCTTTCCCTTCTTGGAGACGGATTGGATGGCATTCATGAAAAGGTTCAAGAAGACCCGCTCCAAGTTCTCCCGGCTTGCCATGATTTCCGGCAGGTGCTTGTCCAAACGGGCTTCAAACCTGACCTGGCAAGGGGCGCTTTCCGTTTTGCTCATCTTCCATATCGTGACAAGGAGCTGGTTAAGCTTGATGGGTTTAAAATCCAGCAGGGATGTTTTGGCATAATCCAGAAATTGTTTGGTTAGGTCCTGGGCCTTTCGAGAATTCTCCAAGATCGTCTGAACTTTTTCCCGGACCGAAGAATGAAGATCGAGGTTGTCCAGACAGAACTGAGCGCAGGAACTGATGACCCCCAGAGGATTTCGGAGGTCATGGAGAAGGCCGGCGGTAATCATCTTACCTTCCCTTTGTTTGTTGGAAACCTCGTAATGTTTACTCTCCAAATCCCGAATCAATGCCGAAGCCTTTACCAGCTGCTCCACGAGGAATTGGTTTTCTCGCTCCAATCGTTTCTGGGTTACGCGGGTTGCCTTTCCCCGACTCTCGCCGGCTTTCGGTTGTCGGTACTCCTCCGGTAATGGGTTTTTCTTTTCCGGCTTTTGGGCGAGTTTCTGCCCCCGAGTTTGCCCGGATTTGCCCCTTCCGTGGGAGTTGGGATTCTTTTTCGAGGAATTCTGGAGGCGTTGGAAGGCCTTGGCAATTTCCCAGAGGTTCATTTTACTGCTCATCGAGAAGCCAAACGTCAAAAGAGCGGCCGTTTCCTCTTCCAGGAGCAGTCCGGGCATTTCGCATCAGCTTCGACAACCCGTACAACTTCAGGATTTTAGGGCCTATGATTTTCCTTCTATTGATCACTGGAAGGTTGTCCTTCGCAGCCTTTCAATAAATGATCAAAGCTTCATATCTTCAATTCGATATTATCATGCAACAAATTGAAAAGCAAGGATAAAAAAGTCCGAATTTAGGGGGGATGAATCTCAAAAGCTGATACCAATTTAAGATTCTCAAGAAAAAAGATGGAATGCGGTGGCCGATCCCACTCTCCCATCGCCGATCCTAAGGCCGATTATCTTATGGAATCTTTTTGCTTAGCAAAGAATCATCAAGTATCATGAGAAAAAGGGGGGCGGGATATCTTAGGAAGGGAATCTTTTAGGTTCCGAGGCTGGGATTCTCGGGGAAAAGGAGGGAGGGATGGGTTTAAATCATAGGGATGAGCGAGTGACCCACGAAATTTATTGGGAAAGCCTAGTCAAGGCTGATCCCAACGAGGTTTGCCGCAGAATCGGGGCCTCCTACAGTCAGGATCGAAAGGGGTACCTCCTCCCCATCCTTAACCAAAAATATTTGATCCAGCCGGAAGAGAAGAGAATTCTTTGTATGAGGGGGGATCTGTGCGAGGAGGAGGCCTTCCGGGATTACTTCTTCCTCATGGTTCTTCTTTACCTCCTGAAAGGACAAGAAGAAGACCCCACCCATACTTGGGTCAGCGAAAAGGAGATCAAAGGAGGAACCACTTTCTTCCGAGGTCCTCACTCCCTGCGGACGGAAGAGTTGAAGGAAACCTTCAAAAGGGATCCAGAGGGTTTCTTGCATGTGGGGAAGCGGCTGGGCGGGGTGGAACTTCTCTTTGGAGACAAAGCCTTTGCGCTGACCGTCTTTCCCAGAGTTCCTCTGGCCTACCTGCTCTGGAAGGAGAGCGAGGAGTTTCCCGCCCAGGTAAATGTCCTCTTTGATTCTACAATCCATAAGCATTTCTCCCTGGATGGAATCTGGTGTGTCGTGGCTGAGGTTAGCCAGCGCCTCATGGAAGTCAGAAACCGGTGAAGGGCAAGATTGCTTACATTGTCGCCGACCTGGAGGGATCCACCGGAGCTTGGACGAAGGCTCACACCCTCCTGGGCACCCCCGAGTGGCAGGAAGCCCGCGTCGAGCTGACTCGGGATATTAACACCGTAATTGAGGCCCTCTTCGCCAGAGGGGTCAAGGGCGTGGTAGTCAAAGACTTTCATCGAACGGGCTACAACCTTATACCCGCGTATCTCGACGGACGGGTGAAGCTGGTCTCCGGTTATTACACCGGGCCGGCAATCGGATATGGACGTTTGCACGATGCCGATTTTTCCCTCTTCGTCGGTCTCCACGCCGCAGGGGGAAATGAAAAGGGGTTTCTATCCCATACCCTCACCAGCCGGATTGCGGAGATCTTGATAAACGGAAAGAGGGTCTGCGAATCCGAGCTCTTTTCCACGATTCTCTCTTCCTTTCATGTGCCGGTGGCTTTCTTTTCCGGCTGCCCGGCGGCGTGTCGGGAAGTAGAAGAAAGGATGGATTGGGTCGTCACTTGCGCCATCCCTAAAGAGCCGTCGGTTTATCAGCACCCGGAAAAAAAGAAAGAGTATGTCATGTGGGCCAGGGAGAGCCTTCGAAACAGCGTCCTGCAGATACCCGCAGTAGACGGGCTGCCGCTCTTTGCGATGAAACCGCCGTTTGACTGTCAAGTGGTCTTTCAGGAAGAGACAGAGGCTCGCCGGCTGAATTCCTGGGATTTTCCCCAAGAGGGGAGGGTTATCCGTTTTTATGCTACAGAATTTCTGGAAATGTATGAGAACCTGCTAAAGATCGCATATTTCCCCAGGTTGGCCTACACCCTCCGTTACTTGGTAATCCCTCTGGCGCGGGTGGTATGGAGAATCCAGTCTTTAAGACACCTCTGACGATTGCGGATTGCTGATCGCGGATTTCGGAATGAAAGAAGCAAGAGGAAGGTCGTCGCGCCCATTGAGCGCTGAACTTGGTATTGGCCACATTCTCCTTGATTTTCGAAGCCTTTACCCTTATTATGAAGGCACGTCCGGGGCGTAGCGCAGCCTGGTAGCGCACTTGCTTCGGGAGCAAGGAGTCGCTGGTTCAAATCCAGTCGCCCCGACCAGAAGATTTAAAGGACTTGGCTCATGGGAGTTGAGTCCTTTTTTCTTTTCTAAGGGATCTTCAATGGGGCAGGAAAGACGGGGGTAAGCGGTCGATCCGCCGCGCAGAGTGCTGATTACTCGCCGTTCCAGCAGTGGAGGCAAAGTTTCTCCCGGGGTAGACCGATGGCCTGAATCATGTCTTTGAGGGTTTGGTACTTGAGGGTGGTCGCCCCCAATTCCCGGCAGACCCAATCTACCATCCTGGCGTACTTTTCCGACTTCGGGTCCAGATATTCAGAGACGTCCTCGATATCCCTACCCTCGATGCTCCGGATGGCCCGGCGGGCGGCCAGTTCGGAGATGGAACGGGTGGAAAGAGCGAACTTGCATGGGAACATGAGCGGGGGGCAGGCCGGACGGATGTGGACTTCCTTGGCCCCGTTTTCCCAGAGCTTTTTCAGGGTGTAATTCTTCAGCTGAGTTCCCCGGACGATGGAGTCCTCGCAGAGAACAATACGATTCCCACAGATGATTTCCTTGATGGGGATCAATTTCATGGTGGCTACCAAATCGCGGATCTCCTGGGAAGGGGGAGTGTAGCTCCGTCCGTAACCCGGAGTGTACTTGGTCAAAGGTCGCCGGTGGGGAAGACCGGACTCCATGGAGTAGCCGATGGCATGTCCCACTCCGGAATCGGGAACGCCGGCCACGAGGTCAGCCCGGATATTATCCCCTTTGGCTAAAAACCGGCCGCAGTTTTCCCGGACCAGCTCGACATTAATCCCTTCATAATTGGAAGCCGGGTAGCCCGTGTAGACCCAGAGAAAGGCACAGACCTGGCTGTTTGGTCTCCCGCTGGCTTTCTGTTTGAGGCCATTTTTATCGATTAAGACCACCTCCCCGGGTTCAAGGAATTTGATCACCTTGAATCCCAAGTTCAGGAAAGAGCTGGATTCGGTGGCCACGGCAAAATCGCCGGCCTTTTCCCCCGCCACCAGGGGATATCGACCGAGACGGTCGCGGGCCGCATAGATCCCTTCCCTGGTCAAAAGAAGCAGAGTTGCGGAACCATGGATTTTGTCGAACATCCTATCGAAGCCATCGACCAAATCCTTTCCGGTGTTGATCAGTTTGGCCACCAGTTCAACCGAGTTAATCCCGCCACTGGTCATCTCTCCGAAGGAGTGTCCCTGCTGCAAGAGTTCGGTGCCCAAGGATTCCAAATTCTCGATCAGGCCGGCGCTGACGATGGCGAAGGTCCCAAACCTGGAGCCCACGATGAGGGGTTGAGGGTCACGGTCGCTGATCACACCAATTCCCATGGGCCCCTGCATGCTTTTGTATTCGTCCACGAATTTGGATTTGAACTGGGATTGGCTAATGTCATGGATAGCCCGATTAAACCGGGCTCCGAGCACGGCCATGCCGCCGTACTCTGTTCCCATGTGGGAATGGTAATCGGTGCCGTAAAAAAGGGTGGA
>Ga0187773_10000249_pt1 | contig 22351 bp, 22 predicted proteins | sample 0216_BV02_MP05_1_FD_133133 | JGI IMG/M metagenome (GOLD analysis project Ga0187773, IMG submission 133133) | Tropical peat soil microbial communities from peatlands in Department of Meta, Colombia - 0216_BV02_MP05_10_MG | ecosystem: Environmental > Terrestrial > Soil > Wetlands > Peat | place...
GATGGAGCGCAAGGCCCGATAAAGGGAAAGCGGCGAACCGGCAAAGCGGCGCGAGAGCCGCTGGGACAGCACCACTTGCATGATGTCGCCGTCGTGGACGTAGCGAATCGCACGACTGACGGCGGCGCGAAAGGCGTCCCCGCCGAAGTTGGACGTCGTCTCGGCCCGTTCTTCGAGCGGTTCCTCGGGAAGCGAGAGCGGCAGACGCAGCGCCCCCAGCAACTCGCGAAGCCGCGCCTGGGCGTCGTGCCAGGCGCGCGCCTTGGCCGGGTCCGCGTACACAACGAGGTAGAGCTTGCCGGAGAGATTGTCGATGACGGCAAGCTCTTCGGAAACGAGCAGCACCATGTCCGGGCAGCCGAGCGGATCGGGTTTGAGCCAGCCCCCGGAGAGCCGGGGCTCGATCCAGCGTACGGTGTCGTAGCCGAAATAACCGACCAGCCCCCCGCAAAAGCGGGGCAGACCCGGAATCTCGGCGACCCGAAAGCGAGCAAGGTACTCGCGCACAAATTCGAGCGGATCGGCCGCCTGGGATTTTTCGGTGATCGCGTCTCCGTGCATCACGGTCACGAGCCTTCCCACCGCTCGAAGGCGAACCGCCGCGGACAAGCCGATGAACGAGTAACGCCCGAAGCGCTCGCCACCCACGACCGATTCGAGCAGGTAGGTATTGGAGCGGTTCGCGAGCTTAAGATAGATGGAGAGCGGCGTGTCGAGATCGGCGAAGGTCTCGGCGACGATGGGAACGCGGTTGAAACCCTGACCGGCTAGCCGCCGGAATTCTGCTTCAGTCATGACTGCTCCACGAAAACGTTCTGAGGTGCTGCGGTGCGCGCCTACGGCAATTTGCGGCGCGCGGGCAATGGCGATCTAGCGGCGCCACCAGCGCCAGCTGTGCCATTGCTTCCGTTTCCCGGCGTTTTCGAAGAGCACGATGTGAAGCCTTTTGAGGACGGCTACTCTATAACAGCCTTGGCGAATTTGTCCAGCCTCGGGTCCTCGGTGTCGCGGACACCGCTCGTAAATCACAAGACCTTGCCGGGATTCATGATCCCGTGCGGATCGAGCGTGCGCTTGATCGACCGCATCAGCTCGATTTCGATCGCCGATTTGTAGCGGAGGATTTCACCGCGCTTGAGCTGCCCCAGGCCGTGCTCGGCGCTGATCGACCCGCCGAATCGCGCCACCGCGTCGTGGACGATGCGATTCACCGCGCCGAGCTCCCGCATGAACGCCTCGGGCACACCGCCGTCGGGCGGTGAGACGTTGTAATGCAGATTGCCGTCTCCGAGATGCCCGAAAGTGACCATGCGTATCCCGGGGTAGGCGCGAAGCAGCTCCGCGTCGGTCGCCCCGATGAACTCCGCGATGCGCGAGATCGGGATCGAGACATCGTGCTTTATGTTCGGGCCTTCGTGAGCCTGCGCCTCGGAAACGAATTCGCGCAGCTTCCAGAATGCCTGCGCCTGGGCATCGCTTTGCGCGATGGCGGCGTCGATGACGGTCTTGTCTTCGAGAGCCGCTTCAAGCACGCTCTCCACCAACGTTCCGGCGCCCTCGCCCGGCCGGGTGTCCGAAAGCTCCATCAGCACGTAGTAGGGAAACCGGCGCGGGAACGGTGCGGCGGCGTCCCTGAAATGCTTGAGGACAAGGGAGAGGCAGAAATCGGAGAAGAGCTCGAAACCCGTGAGCCGCTCGCCGCAGGCATCGAGAGCGCGCTCGAGCAGCACCAAGGCCTTTTCCGGACTTTGCAGCGCGGCCACCGCGGTCGCCCGTGACCGTGGCAAAGGAAAAAGCTTGAGCACGGCTGCCGTAATCACCCCGAGCGTGCCTTCGGCGCCGATGAAAAGCTGCTTCAGATCGTAGCCGGTGTTGTCCTTGCGCAGGCCGCGCAGTCCGTCCCAGATCTCGCCCGACGGCAACACCACCTCGAGCCCCAAAACGAGTTCGCGGGCATTCCCATAACGCAGCACCGCGGTGCCGCCGGCATTTGTGGAAAGGTTGCCGCCGATTTCGCAGCTGCCTTCGGCGGCAAGGCTCAAGGGAAGCAGCCGACCGGCATCTTCGGCGGCCTTCTGCAGGCTGGCGAGGACGCAGCCCGCTTCGGCCGTCATGGTGTTGTTGCGTACATCGACCGCCCGGACCCGGTTCATTCGCGACAGGTTGAGGACGATCTGCGAGCCGCTCGCGTCGGGCGTCGCCGCGCCGCAAAGGCCCGTGTTTCCGCCCTGGGGAACGACGCCCGTGCGCGCTTCGGCGCAGGCGCGCACGACCTGCGCGACCTCCGCCGTGGAGGCGGGACGAACCACCGCCAGCGGCCTGCCGAAAAAGCGCTTGCGCCAGTCGGTCGCGTAGGGAGCGAGCTCGTCGGGCGCCGTAATGAGCCCCGCCGTTCCCACGGCAGCGCGAATCCGCTCAATGAGCGCGCTCACGCCGCCTTCCCGCGACGAGTCCGGACGGGAAGCCGCACGTCAGGCAACCGCTTTGAGGGCGTCGCGCATCTGCGCGATGGTCGCGCGGTAGTCCGTCGAACCGAAGATGGCTGAGCCGGCCACGAAGGTGTCCGCTCCCGCGCGCGCGATACTGGCGATGTTGCCGGCGTTCACCCCGCCATCGACCTCGAGCATGATGCCACGCCCGGTGGCGAGCGACACGTCATCGATGCGCTTGCGCGCGAGCTGGAGCTTTTCGATCGCCTGCGGAATGAACTCCTGTCCGCCGAAGCCCGGATTGACCGACATGATGAGAACCAAGTCGAGCTTGTGCAGGACGTGGTCGAGGCAGGAAAGCGGCGTTGCCGGATTCAGCACGAGGCCTGCCTTGCAGTCGGAAGCATGGATCAGTCCGATGGTGCGGTCGACGTGATCGCTCGCCTCGGGGTGGAAGCTGATGATGTTGGCCCCGGCGCGGGCGAAATCCGGAATGAGGCGATCCACGGGCCTCACCATCAGATGCACGTCAATGGCGCTTTGCGTTAGCGGGCGAATGGCCTGGCACACCAGCGGTCCGAACGTAAGGTTCGGCACGTAATGGTTGTCCATCACGTCGAGGTGAATCATATCTGCGCCGGCCGAGATCACGGCCGTGACTTCCTCACCGAGCCGCGCGAGATCGGCGGACAGAACGCTCGGTGCAATCCGGAAATCGCGTTTGGCCATTGCAGAAATTTTACTTGGAATCCCTCGATGCCGCAGGAAATCGCCAGGTCCGGCTCTTGTCAGCATGGGCGATTTCGTGTGGAATGGGCCCATGGCTGCGGAAAACAAGTACGAGGTCAGCGTCTCTTCGCAGACTCAGTACGTACCGGAACAGTCGGACGAGGAGAAGAGCCGTTATGTATTCGCCTACACGATTACCATCCGCAATCGCGGCAGCCTCCCCGCGCAGCTGATCTCTCGTCACTGGATCATCACCGACGCTCGCAATCAAGTTCAGGAAGTGCGCGGATTGGGAGTCGTCGGGGCCCAGCCGCTTCTCAAGCCCGGGGAGAGCTTCGAATATACGAGCGGCACAGCGATCGGAACGCCAGTGGGGACCATGCGGGGCAGCTACCAGATGGTGGCCGAGGATGGCACGCAGTTCGACGCCTCGATTCCCGAATTCACGCTGTCGGTGCCGCGCGTTCTGCACTAGCGGGGTTCCGCAGAGACGGACAAGACACTTCCGCCGCGCTAGGTTTGCTTTGGACCATCGCTATTTTTCTTCGGCTTTCGCGGCAATGTCCACCAGACGATGAATACCAGCAAGGCCAGAGCGAGCCCGGCTTCCAGCAGGAAGATCCAAAGCCCTGAACTCACGTCCCCGGTTTTCCTCTAATCACTCGGCAACACATGATAGAACATTCGCGCTGGCTCCCTCTTATCGGGGCGGGACTGCTTTCCGCCTGCTCCCTGCAGCCCCCAACCGAGGCCTCGATCGGCTCTTGTGCGGGGGCCCTGGCCTGCCCTGCCTGCCCGGCGTGTCCCGCGCCCCCGGCGGTGCCGGCCCGAGTCAATCCGCTCGAAGCCGTCGATTTCGGGGTGCTCCCCGGCTGGAAGGACGGCGAACAAGCGGCGGCTTGGGGCGCGTTTCTCTCTTCCTGCCAGGCTCTGCGTTGGCGCGATGCCTGGCGCGGGGTTTGCGCGCGCGCGACGGAGCTTCGCGCCGCTCGCGATGAGGAGGTGCGGCGCTTCATCGAAGACAACTTCGTCCCCTGGCGTCTTGCCAATCCCGATGGCTCTACTGAGGGAATCGTCACCGGTTACTACGAACCGCTGGTTCACGGCAGCCGCGTCCGCGCTGCACCCTACCTCTACGCGCTTTATGCTCCGCCGGAGGACCTGCTCACGATCGACCTTTCCAACGTCAATCCGGACCTGCGCGGCATGCGGCTGCGCGGGCGCCTGGACGGCAAGCGGGTCGTGCCCTACTACACGCGCGCGGAAATCGCCCGCGGCGCGGCGCCCGTCGAGGGGAAGGAGATCGTCTGGGTGGACGATCCCGTCGAGGCATTCTTCCTTCAGGTCCAGGGCTCGGGGCGCGTGCAGCTCGAGAATGGCGAGATGCTGCGCCTGGGGTACGCCGACCAGAACGGCCACCCCTTTCAGTCGATCGGGAGATACCTCGTCGAGCGCGGCGAGCTGAAGCTTGGCGAGACTTCCATGCAGGCGATCAAGTCCTGGGCGGCGGCAAACCCGAAACGCCTGGAGGAACTTCTCAACCAGAATCCGAGCTTCGTGTTCTTCCGCGAACTGCCCCTCGCCGACCCGGCGAGCGGACCGGTGGGAGCGCTCGGCGTGCCGCTGGTCCCCGGGCGTTCGATCGCAGCCGATCCCCGGTACGTGCCGCTCGGCGCTCCGGTGTTCCTCGCCACTACCTTCCCGGCGAGCAATACACCGCTCAACCGGCTGGTCGTGGCTCAGGACACCGGCGGAGCGATCCGCAACCCCGTGCGCGCGGATTTCTTCTGGGGATTCGGAGCCGATGCAGGAACGCAGGCGGGCCGCATGCGGCAACTGGGAAAAATGTGGGTCTTGCTGCCGAAGAATTTCAGGCCCGCTTCGGCCGCCCTTGCGGCGCCCGGACGGGTCGACGGGCTGATTACTTCGGGTCGCTGATCAGCTTCACCAAGTCTTGGGCCCTCGCGCCGAGGATCCGCTGGCCGTTCGTGGCGAAGCTGGTGGGCGTCGCCCTTACGCCGATTTTCTGACCGAGCTCAAGCCATTTCTCCACGGGCGCGGTGCAATTGCCCGAGGCTGGCGGCTCCCGGCCGTTCAGCATGAAGTCATAGTACGCCTTGGCCCGGTCCGGGGCGCACCAGATGGCACGAGCCTTCCCGGGGGATTCCGCGCGAAGGATGGGGTAAAGGAAAGTGTAGATGGTGATGTCGTCCTCGCGCAGGAGCGCCCGGTCGAGGTTCTTGCAATACGGACAGAACGGATCGGCGAAGATCGCCACCACGCGCTTGCCGCTGCCCCTCACCTGCTTGATCGCAAGCTCGAGCGGCAAGTCTCCAAAGCTGATTGTGGAAAGCTTGCGCTGGCGCTCCTCGGTGAGATTCTGCTGGGAGTGCGCATCGATGATATCGCCCCTGAAGACGAAGTTCACTTTTTCATCGGTGTAGAAGATCGTGTCTCCCACGACGATTTCGTACAGTCCGGCGTAGGGCGTCTTCGTCACGCTGCTCGGCTTGATGCCGCCGAAGCGTCCTTCGACCGCGCGCTTTACCGAGGCCTCGTCGGCATTCGCTGCGGCCGCAAGAGCCGCTGCCAAGAGGAAGATCCATCCCCGAAAATTCATGACAATTCCTTGTGATGAAGGCCCCCGCCGGTCCCGATGGCGCGGCGCGCGAGCAAGGTCTTTATGACCGGAAGAGAGTCCGCGAGGTTCAGTCCAAGATTGCGAATCCAGGCGATTGCCGGGGCGTCCGCATTGAATAGCGCGTGGAGTCCATCGGTGACAACGCGCATCGCCAGTATATCCTCGGCGCGTGCCCTCTCAAAGCGACGCAGCAGAAGGCGGTCCCCGGGGTCCGGTGCATCGCGAAGCAGATCGGCGAGAGCGTGCGCGTCGCCGAACCCGAGGTTGATGCCTTGGCCCGCGAGCGGATGCACCACGTGTGCCGCGTCCCCGACCAGGGCGAGCCGGTCCCGGGCTAGCCGCTCCGCGTTCATTCGCGTCAGAGGAAAAGCTGCGGCCGGGGTGAGCAGTTCGAGCGAACCCAGCATCCCGCCGGCTGCTTCGGCGACGCGGCGGCACAGTTGCGCGGGAGGGAGCTCGAGCAGTTCCCGCGCATGCGCATCGGGCGTGGACCAGACGATCGAGATGCGCTCCTGCGGCAGCGGCAGGTAGGCAAGCACTCCGTCCCGCCTGAACCATTGATATGCGACATTGCGGTGCTTCCTCTCGCAGGCGAAGTTGGCGACGACCCCCTGCTGCCCGTAGTTCCTGCTCCGCACCGGGATTTCCGCGGCGCGTCGCAGCCAGGAGTCGGCGCCGTCTGCACCGACCGCGAGCCGAGCGCGCAACGAGCGGCCGCCCTCCAGGCTGATCTCGATTCCGCTTCCGCAAAGGCGCAGCCGCGCGGGCGCCTCGGGGAACAGCAGCGAGAGATTGCGCTGGCGTTCGAGTGACTGCCACAGCGCGTGCTGCAGTCGGTTTGATTCGACCGTCGCGGCAAGTTGCGGGACTCCAGATTCGTAGGCGGAAAAATACAGGCGCGAGCGGCCGTCGTCCCCGAACACCCGCATGTCGTATACAGGCGAGACGCGCCCTGCTTCCAGGCGCGACCAAGCACCGATCTCGTCCAGAAATGCGGTGCTTGCGGGCGTGAGCGAGTACACTCGCGAGTCCCACTCCGGACCGGGCGCTGCCGGGCGTCTCCGCTCGATCAGCGCGATCTCGAATTTACTGTCTGCGAGGGCCGCGGCCAGACTCGCGCCGGCCAGCCCCCCGCCTACGATGACGATATCGAAATTCATCCGACGATTGTACGTCAGTTTCCTTGACAACTATCGGACGGAAAAGGATAATCCGCGCCTTTCCGTGGCGAATTAGCTCAGCTGGTTAGAGCGACGGAATCATAATCCGCAGGTCCGGGGTTCGAGTCCCTGATTCGCCACCACTCTTTCACCGGTAAGGCGATGACTCCACGCAGCGTCCGGTCCCTCGTCCTCTTGATGGCCTTCGGGACCGCCTTTTCCTACGCTCAGTCGAGAGCCATACCCGCCGAGGCCAAGCGCGCTTTCATTCGGCACGTCCAGGAGGCACGCGTCACGGTCGATGGCAAGCCGATGCAGCTCGCTCCCGGCGCAACCATCCGCAATGCGCAAAATTTGCTCACCGTGCCGGTGAGCATTCCTCGCGATGGGGCCTGGGCCGAATACACGATCGACGGCAATGGACAGATCTCCCGAGTCTGGCTCCTGACGCCCGAGGAGTTGAAACAGCCGAGCCGTGGCGGCGGTTAAGGATGACGAAGAAACTGTTCATACGCACCTTCGGCTGCCAGATGAACGAGTACGACTCGGACAGGATGGCGGACCTGCTGCACTCTGCAAGAGGTTTCGAGTTCACGGACCGGCCCGAGCATGCCGACCTGATCCTCTTCAACACCTGCTCGGTGCGCGAAAAGGCCCAAGAGAAGGTGTTTCACGACTTGGGCAGAGTGAAGCAGCTCAAACAGCTAAATCCGGAATTACTCATCGGCGTGGGCGGCTGCGTGGCGAGCCAGGAGGGCGCCGCGATCCTGACGCGCGCGCCCTACGTGGATCTGGTCTTCGGTCCGCAGACGCTGCACAGGCTGCCCGCCCTGATCGACGCGCGGCGCGGCTCCGGCCGGCCGCAGGTGGACATTTCCTTTCCCGAGATCGAGAAGTTCGACGCTCTTCCGCCCGCGGCTACCGCAGGGCCCAGGGCTTTCGTCTCGATCATGGAAGGCTGCAGCAAGTACTGCAGCTTCTGCGTCGTTCCCTACACTCGCGGCGAGGAGATTTCCCGCTCCCTCGAGGATGTGCTCACCGAAATTGCCGGCCTCGCGGATCAGGGCACGAGGGAAGTCACCCTGCTTGGCCAGAACGTCAACGCCTATCGGGGCAGAATGGCCGACGGTGAGGTCGCCGATTTCGCGTTGCTGCTCGAGTACGTCGCAGAAATCCCGGGAGTCGAGAGAATCCGCTACACGACCTCGCACCCGAAGGAATTCACCCAGCGGCTCATAGACGCTCACGCGAGAATCGATGCGCTCGTCCCGCACGTGCACTTGCCCGTGCAGTCCGGATCGGACCCGGTGCTTGCGGCGATGAAGCGCGGCTACACGGTGCTCGAGTACAAATCGATCGTGCGCAGGCTGCGCGCGACCCGGCCCGGAATCAGCATTTCCTCGGATTTCATCGTCGGCTTCCCGGGAGAGACCGAGCGCGACTTCGAAGCTACTCTAAGACTCGTCGACGAAATCGGATTCGACAACTCGTTCTCCTTCCTCTACAGCCGGCGACCCGGCACCCCGGCGGCAGAGCTTCCGGATGAAACGCCGCAGGCGGCAAAGATGCCACGGCTTGCCCGGCTGCAGGAGAAACTCGACGCCCAGGCAAGGCAGATCGCGGAAAGGATGGTCGGCACGCGCCAGCGCATCCTCGTCGAGGGCGTGTCCCACAGGGACCCGGGGGAACTCGCGGGCCGCACCGCAGACAACCACGTCGTCAACTTTCCCGGAAACGATGCGCTGGTGGGGCAGCTCGTCGACGTGACGGTGACCGCGGCGCTTTCGCATTCGCTGCGCGGCGAAATCCGCGCCGCGGCATAGACACTTGAAGACCCGGCCTCTGGAGCTGGTGCTCTCCCCGGTCGACAATCAGCGCCTCGCCAACCTGTGCGGCGCGCTGGACGAGAACCTGAGGCAGATTGAGACCGCGTTGGACGTTTCGATCGCGCGCCGCGGAGAGCGTTTTGTCCTGCGCGGCGCGCGCGCCGCCCAGGCAGCGGAGGCCCTGCAGAAATTCTACGGGGAAGCCAAGCGCAGCTTCACTGTCGACGACATACAGCTGGGTCTCATCGAGTTTCGCGCTCAAGGCCGCCCGGAACCGAAGCAGGAAGAATCGCCCCTCCTCACGCGCCGCGCCGATCTGCACGGCCGCACACCCAGGCAGCGCCAGTACATCCAGAACATCCTCGAGCACGACATCACCTTCGCTATCGGACCGGCGGGAACGGGCAAGACCTATCTCGCGGTAGCCTGCGCGGTGGATGCGTTGGAGCGCGACGCCGTGAAGCGCATCGTGCTGGTGCGACCTGCCGTGGAAGCGGGCGAGCGACTCGGATTCCTGCCCGGAGACCTCGCGCAGAAAGTGGATCCATACTTGCGGCCCCTCTATGACGCGCTCTACGATCTGCTCGGCTTCGACAAGACCGGCAAGCTCTTCGAGCGCGGCGCGATCGAGCTCGCTCCGCTCGCCTACATGCGCGGCCGCACGCTCAATCACTCTTTCGTGATTCTCGACGAGGCCCAGAACACCACCCCCGAGCAGATGAAGATGTTTCTCACCCGCATTGGATTCGGCTCGAAAGCCGTGGTCACGGGCGACATCACCCAGATCGATCTGGCGCGCGGACAGAAGAGCGGTCTGATCGTCGCTCAAAAGATTCTCGCCGATGTGCGGGGAATCGCCTTCAGCACATTCAAGAGCGACGACGTTGTCCGCCATCCCCTGGTGCAGCGAATCGTGGACGCGTACGAGCGTCACACGGAGGAGTAGTGCAGTGCCTGCCCGCAGTCGGGTCCGTAAAGCGCGCTCACCGCGCAGCCGCCGCACGCGGCTCGTGCTGAATATCCAGATTGCTTCGCAGCAAGCGAGGGTTCCGGCCCCGGCGCGCTTTCGCCTCTGGGCGCGGGTGGCGCTCAGAAAGAGCGGAGAAATCACGGTGAGGATTGTCGGGGCGGCCGAGGCACGGCGGCTCAACCGCCGCTATCGCGGCCGCGACTACGCGACCAATGTGCTTGCGTTTTCCTACGGAGAGCCCCGTGGCTCCCTTCAGGGCGACCTCGTGCTGTGCGCGCCCGTGGTCGCGCGAGAGGCCCGAGAGCAGGGCAAGAGCCTCCAGGCGCATTTCGCTCATTTGACGGTGCACGCTTTACTGCATCTGCAGGGCTATGACCACGCCCGGAAACGCGATGCAGAGCGCATGGAGGCCCAGGAAAAGAAGCTTCTTGCCAAACTCGGTTATCCTGATCCTTATGCCGGTTGAGACTTCGACATCCCGGGCACCTACCCTCCTACGCTGCTCGCTCCCCTCGACAGCCGACCTTCAGCCCCGATGAAGGACGATCAGAAGCCCTCCTTGCTCGAGCGCCTATCCGCGCTGCTCATGCGCGAGCCCGAGGACCGCGAGCAGCTCGTCACGCTGCTGCACTCGGCCTACGAGAGAAATCTTCTCGACGGCGAAGCTTTGTCGATGATCGAAGGGGCGCTGCAGGTCTCGGAGATGCAGGTGCGCGAGATCATGGTGCCGCGTGCGCAGATGGACGTGATCGATGTGAACGAGACTCCGGACAAGTTCATCCCGCATGTCATCGCCACGGCGCACTCGCGCTTCCCGGTCATCGACAAGAACCGCGACGACGTGATCGGCATCCTGCTCGCCAAGGACCTGCTGCGCTACTACGCGGGCGAGGAGGAGTTCAACGTGCGCGACATGCTGCGGCCGGCGGTATTTGTCCCCGAATCCAAGCGCCTAAACGTGTTGCTGCGCGAGTTCCGCGCCAACCGCAACCATATGGCGGTGGTCGTCGACGAGTACGGCGGCGTGGCGGGACTGGTCACCATCGAGGACGTGCTCGAGCAGATCGTCGGCGAAATCGAGGACGAGTATGACTTCGACGAGTCCGAGGACAACATCGTGCGCGAGCAGAGCGGACACTACCGCGTGAAGGCCCAGACCGAGATCGCCGATTTCAACAGGGTCTTCGGCACCGATCTGCCCGACACCGATTTCGATACCGTGGGGGGCCTGATCCTTCACCGCTTCGGGCGGCTGCCCAAGCGCGGCGAGGCGACCACCCTGGGGGGCCTGCGCTTCCAGGTGCTCCGCGCCGACACCCGTCGGTTGTACCTCCTGCAGGTCCAGCGGCTTCCCCCCAAGGCTTGAAGGCTCTCATGCAAAGGCGCGGCGCGGCGATCGCGGCCGCGGTCGGCGGCGGCGCGCTGACCGTCGCCGGGTTTGCGCCTCTCGGCGTGGCTCCGATTCCCTTCGTGACTCTCGCCTTCTTGCTGGCGCTGTGGCGGCACTCGGACTCGGCGCGCGTTGGCTTCTGGATCGGCTTCGCGTTCGGCGCCGGGCTCTTCGGCACGGGCGTCTCCTGGGTCTATGTCAGCCTCCACGACTTCGGCATGATGCCCGCACCGCTGGCCGGAGTCGGAACGGTACTGTTCTGCGCGATTCTTGCCGTGTACCCGGCCGCCGCAGGCTGGTGTCTTGGCCGCCTGGGAACCGACCGTCCGGCCGGCAGCGTGCTTGCGTTTGCCGCGCTGTGGACTCTGTTCGAATGGATACGGGGCTGGCTTTTCAGCGGCGTTCCCTGGCTCGCAATCGGCTACAGCCAGGCAGGCTGGCCGCTCGCCGGATTCGCTCCCATCGCCGGCGTGTACGGCGTGTCCTTCGCCACGGCTCTCTGCTCGGGGCTTCTCTATCTCCTCCTCTCCGGTGGGCGGCGGGCGCGCGTCGTCTGCGCAGTCGCCCTAATGCTCGTGTTCAGCGCGGGCCATCTATTTCGGCAGATTGCATGGACCACGCCGCAAGGCGCACCCCTTCAGGTTGCGCTGCTGCAGGGGAACATCCCCCAGGACCTCAAGTTCCAAGCGGAACGCTACGCGGCGACGCTGGCGACCTACCGTCGGCTCATCGAAGCGAGCCGTGCCCGACTGATCGTGCTGCCGGAAACCGCGATCCCCAGATTCCTCGATGACGTCGATCCGAGGTACCTGAAGGACATCGCGCGGATTGCGGTCGAGCGCAATGGCGACGTTCTGATCGGCGTCCCGATTCGGGATCCCGAAGGCCGCTATTTCAACAGCGTGATCAGCGTCGGAACCTCGCCGATGCAGCGGTACGACAAATCGCATCTGGTGCCGTTCGGCGAGTTCGTTCCTCCTGGGCTGCACTGGATGGTTACCACCCTTTCGATTCCGCTCTCCGACTTTTCTTCGGGGCCGGCGCACCCTCATTCGCTCTCGCTCGCGGGTCAGCTCGTCGCGCCCAACATCTGCTGGGAGGACGCCTTCGGCGAGGAGATCATCCGCCCGCTGCCGCAGGCGACCTTGCTGGTGAATGTGTCGAACGTCGCTTGGTTCGGCGATTCGCTCGCCCCGGGCCAGCACCTGCAAATCGCGCGCATGCGCGCGATGGAAACCGGGCGCTTCATGTTGCGCGCCACCAATACCGGCGTCACCGCGATCATCGACCCACGAGGCAATGTCTCCGCGCGCCTGCCGCAGTTCACCGAGGGCGTGCTCGCCGGCGAGGTACAGGGCTACGCCGGCGCCACGCCCTACGTCACGTCCGGCAACATTCCGGTCGTCCTCCTCTGCCTTGCGGGAATCGCGTGGCTCGCGCTGCGGCGATTCCGCGTCGTTGGTCGGGCGGGGGAAAGCCGGTAGAATCGAGTGCCTTCGGCACGCGGCCATGCTCACCTTCCAGGAACTCATTCTCAGGCTGCAGGGCTACTGGGGCAAGCAAGGCTGCGCGCTGCTGCAGCCCTACGACATGGAGGTGGGCGCGGGCACCTTCCATACGGCGACTTTCCTGCGCGCGATCGGGCCCGAGCCCTGGAACGCCGCCTACGTGCAACCTTCGCGCCGGCCCAAGGACGGGCGCTACGGCGAGAATCCCAACCGCCTGCAGCACTACTACCAGTTCCAAGTCGCGATGAAGCCCTCGCCCGCGGATCTGCAGGATCTCTATCTCGGTTCCCTCCGGCAGGCGCTTGGCATCGATCCGAGGAAGAACGACATTCGTTTCGTCGAGGACGACTGGGAATCGCCCACGCTCGGCGCCTGGGGTCTCGGCTGGGAAGTGTGGCTGAACGGGATGGAAGTCACCCAGTTCACCTACTTCCAGCAGGTCGGCGGGCTGGACTGCCGGCCCGTGCTGGGCGAGCTCACTTACGGCCTGGAGCGCCTGGCGATGTACCTGCAGGGAAAGGAAAACGTGTTCGATCTCGTCTGGGTCGACGGCGTCACTTACGGCGACGTCTACCGCCAGAACGAGGTCGAGCAGTCGCGCTACAACTTCGAGCTCGCCGACACGGCAATGCTCGTCCGGCACTTCGGTGACTTTGAAGGTCAGGCAAAGCGTCTTATCAGTGAGCAGTGTGTCCTGCCGGCCTACGAGATGGTGATCCGCTGCTCGCACGCGTTCAACCTGCTTGACGCGCGCGGCGCGATCTCGGTGACCGAGCGGCAGGCGTACATCGCCCGCGTGCGCGCGCTGGCAAGGCTCGTGGCGCAGGCCTACTACGAATCGCGGGAGAAGCTCGGGTTTCCCATGCTGAAGCAGGAAGCGGTGAAGAAGAAAAGACGGGCCTGAGCGATGGCGAAAGAGAAGGCTGCGAAGCCTGCAACCGAAACGCTGCTCGTCGAACTGCTCACCGAAGAGCTCCCGCCAAAGTCGCTTCGTAAGCTTGGACAAGCCTTCGCCGATGAAGTGTTCAACGGCCTGATCCGAAATCAGCTCAAGCTTCGGGATCCTTCCGGGGAGCGTGTCTTTGCGACACCGCGACGCCTCGCCGTGCTCGTTCCGGACGTGCTCGCAGTAGCGCAAGACCGGTCGAGCGAAATCACCGGACCCTCAGTAACGGCACCACCCGAGGCAGTAGCCGGTTTCGCGAAAAGGCATGGCCTTGCCGTCAGTGCACTCGAGCAACGCGATACGCCGAAGGGACGCGTATTCGCCGCCCGAGTCACAATCAAAGGCGCGTCGCTGGACGAGGTCCTGGCGGAAATCGTCAGGGAGGCGGTAAAGAAGCTTCCGATTCCCAAGCTGATGCGCTGGGGGTCGGGCGAGGCCCAGTTCGTGCGCCCCGTGCATGGGCTCGTGATGCTGCACGGAAAGCGCGTCGTACCCGGCGATGTCTTGAGCGTAACAAGCGCAAGAATCACCTTCGGGCACCGCTTCCTGAGCGGCGGGCCCATCGCCATCGAAACTGCCGATCGCTATGAAACGGCGCTCCGTTCAAGAGGGCGTGTCATGGCCGATTTTTCGGAGCGGAAGAAGCGCCTTCATTCCAGCCTGGAGGCAGCCGCCGGCAGCGCGACGACCGTGTGCGACGACGCGCTGCTAGAGGAGATTGCGGCGCTCGTCGAATGGCCAGCTGTTTATGGAGCCACCTTCGGCCATGAATTCCTCGAAGTGCCGCCCGAGTGCCTGATAGTCTCAATGCAGCAGCACCAGAAATACGTGCCTCTGCGCGATCCTAAAGCCGGCAAGCTGCTGCCGCGCTTTCTGTTTGCCTCAAATCTGGAGACGAAGTACCCGCAGGAGATCATCCGCGGCAACGAGCGCGTGCTCCGCGCTCGACTCGCCGATGCGAGGTTCTTCTACGATCAGGATCGCAAGGAGCGATTGGAGGCTCGTGTCCCGCGCCTCGAGCATGTCGTCTATCACAACAAGCTCGGTAACCAGCTCAGGCGCGTCGAGAACATCCAAGCGCTAGCGGGAAAGATCGCGGACGCTCTCGGGGCCGATTCCAGGATCGCCAAGCGCGCAGCCTGGCTGGCCAAGGCCGACCTTCTCACCGGCATGGTCGGGGAATTCCCCGAGCTCCAAGGCGTCATGGGACGCTACTACGCGATACACGACGGCGAGCCGGGCGAAGTGGCCGATGCGATCGAACAGCACTACCGCCCGCGATTCGCGGGCGACAAGCTTCCGGAGGGGGCGATCGCCTGCACGGTAGCGCTCGCCGACAAGCTCGACTCACTTGCGGGCTTGTTCAGCATCCGCGAGCTGCCTACCGGCGAGAGGGACCCGTTCGGTCTTCGCCGCGCGGCCCTCGGCGTCATCAGAATCATCGCCGAGCAGCGGCTTGCGCTGTCACTCTGGGACCTCGTGGATGCGGCTTTCGCACCTTTCGGGAACCAGGCGCAAACGGACCTGCGAATGTTTTTCGCGGAGCGCATGCGCGGTTACTTCCAGGAGCGCGGCTATAGCGCGAACGAGGTCGAAGCCGTCCTCAGCGTGAACCAGGCCGCCCTGCACCTCGTTCCCCAGCAGCTCGAGGCGGTTCGTGCGTTCTCCGCGCTTCCGGAAGCGGCGAGCCTTGCCGCCGCGAACAAGCGCGTGGCGAACATCCTGAAGCAGGCGGAAGCGAGGCGCGAGCCGTACGGGAAGGTCGAGCGCGAGGAATTGAGGGACACCGCCGAGCTTTCGCTCCTGGGTGCCCTGGAAGCGACTTCGGAAAATGCAAACCGGCTGTTCGAAAAGGGGGACTATGCCGGTTATCTGAGGAGCTTTGCCGTGCTGAAGGCGCCCATCGACGCCTTCTTCGACAAAGTCATGGTCATGGCCGAGCAGGATTCGCTTCGCAGGAACCGCCTCGCGCTGCTGAACGAGCTGCGCAAGGCGATGAATCGAATCGCCGACATCTCCAAACTCGCCGTCGAAAAATGAAGCTCGTCATCCTCGACCGCGACGGCGTCGTCAACTATGACAGCGAGGAGTTCATCAAGCACCCCGACGAGTGGCGGCCGATTCCCGGAAGCCTCGAGGCGATCGCCCAACTCACCCAGTCGGGCTGGCGGGTCGTCGTCGCCTCCAACCAGTCTGGAATCGGCCGCGGCCTCCTGGACATGGCGACCTTGAACGCCATCCATTCCAAGATGCACAAGGCGGTAGGCCAGGCGGGCGGGCGCATCGAGGCCGTGTTCTACTGCCCTGACACGGATGCATCGCACTCGCCTTGCCGCAAGCCCAATCCGGGCATGTTTCTCGCCATTGCCGAGCGCTTCAACGCTGCGCTCGAACGGGTACCCGCGGTCGGTGACAGCCTGCGCGACCTGCAGGCTGCGGCTGCGGTGGGAGCGCGGCCGATCCTGGTGCTCACGGGCAAGGGGGAGAAAACGCACGCGGCGGGAAACCTGCCCAAGGGCACCGAGATCTATCCCGATCTCGCCGCGGTGGCGCGGGTGTTGTGCCAATGACGTTCCTGCGCTCGCTCGCGTTCCTTGCCGCCCAGATCTTCCTCACTCCACCCTACGCGATCTTCGTGCTCGCCACGGCACCGCTTCCGCCGCTCATCCGTTTCCGGCTCATCTCTGGCTGGTCGCGCACGGTGATCTGGCTGGCGAAGATCGTGCTGGGCATCAACTACCGGGTGGTCGGCGCAGAAAACCTGCCGAGCACGCCGGCGATCATCCTTTCAAAGCACCAGTCGGCCTGGGAAACCCTCGCTTTCCAGGCCATCTTTCCGCCGCAGGTACTGGTGGTCAAGCGCGAGCTCCTCTGGATACCCTTTTTCGGCTGGGGACTGGCCTTGGCCAGTCCCATTGCCATCGACCGCAGCCGCGGCGTCAGGGCGCTTCGGCGAATGGAAGAGCTCGGCCGCAAGCGCTTGGCGCAGGGTTTCTGGATCGCGATTTTCCCCGAGGGCACGCGGGTAAAGGCCGGGCTGCGCGGTCAATATCACCTGGGTGGCGCATGGCTCGCAGTGAAATGCGGTGCCCCGGTCGTGCCGGTCGCGCACAACGCCGGCCTGTTCTGGGGAAGGAAGGCATTCTTCAAGAAACCGGGAACCGTAACGGTCGAGATCGGCGCGCCGATAGATCCGCGCAAGCACACGCCGCAGTCGTTGAACTCGACCGTCGAAAAATGGATCGAGGAACGCATGCTCGTGCTATGCCCCAAGCCCTGACACAGCTGCAGCTGCCCTTCGACATCCCTCCCGCAGGGGTCAAGCCCGGTCGGCTACGCCAGACGCAACTCGCGGGCGGCATTCTCAGCTATCGGCTGGTGCGTGCAAAGCGTCGCACCATCGCGCTATTCGTCGATGCAGGGGGCGTCGAAGTCCGCGCGCCGCACTGTGTGACGATCGCGGATGTTGAGGAATTTGTCCGAAGCAAGGAGCGCTGGATCGGCAGACGCCTCGCCGAGCCGCGCTCCTCGCCCTTCATCTGGCAGAACGGAGCGCAATTGCCGTGGCTCGGACAGCCGGTCACCCTGAGCCTGCGCGAAGAGAACCATGGGTGCCGGCTGCGCGAAGGCAGGCTCGAAATCGGGCTCGCGGGCAGCGGGGGCTGGCGTGAGCGCGCGCTCGATTGGATACGCGCACAAGCGCTCGCCTTCTTTCACGGGCGCATCCAGGTGCTGTCGCAGCGGCAGGGTCTGCGCGTCTCCAGCGTCGGGCTTTCCGAGGCGCAGACACGCTGGGGGAGCTGCGGCGCCGCAGGCCGCATCCTGCTTAGTTGGCGGCTGATGCTGTTGCCCCCCCATATCGTCGACTATGTCGTCGCCCACGAACTGGCCCACTTGCGCGAGCTGAATCATTCGCCGCACTTCTGGGACGTCGTCGGGCGCCTGTATCCGGGCTACCATTCAGCTCGGCGCGAGCTGAGTTCCCTCGCACGATCGCTGCCCAACCTCTAGGAGCTTGCCGACCGGGAGCACCCTCATGAGAATTCTTCACACCATGCTGCGCGTGGACGACCTGGAGAGGTCGCTGCGCTTCTACACCGAGGTGCTCGGAATGCGGCTCCTGCGCCGCAACGACTACCCGGAGGGCAAATTCACGCTGGCTTTCGTGGGCTATGGTGAGGAGTCCGACTCCGCGGTGCTCGAGCTGACCCATAACTGGGGCGTGGGCAAGTATGAGCTCGGCAATGCCTACGGTCACGTCGCCATTGCCGTCGATGACGCTTTCAAGGCCTGCGAGGAGGTGAAACGCCGCGGCGGCAAGGTCACGCGCGAAGCAGGGCCGATGAAGCATGGCACCACGGTGATTGCGTTTGTCGAGGACCCCGACGGCTACAAGATAGAGCTGATCGAGCGGATGTAGCCCGAAAGATACTCCAAAGGAACCCGCCGGACCCCGCTGCGTGCCGCACCCCCGGCCTGCTTCACCGCGGCGCGCCGGGGCCCTTCATGACCTTGAACTTCCCGATAATCGCGGCCTTTTGTCCGATGATGGCTTTGGCAAAGTCTTCGAGCAGTTCCTCGCTGACTTCGGGCGCGGGGATGTTGAGTTGCTCGATGCCGACGCCGAACAGGTTCTTGGCCAAGACTACCAGCATGCCCTGTTCGTGGTCGGCGGTGACGGTGATGTCCGAAACGACTGCCGCCGGGAATGTGTACTTCGCCCCGATGAGTATCCCCCGCGTGTTCTTCTTCTCCTCCTCCATGAACTTTATCTTGCTCGCCCAGAGCGCGTCCCGGGTCTTTTGTGCCGTGGTCGAATCGTCGCAATTGATCGTTATGGTGTTTCCCGAGGCCCACTTGATGAAGAAGTGAACGGTGTCGTAGTACTCCTTGTCGCCGATGCGCTTGCGCCGGTAGTCGATGAAGGAGTCCGCCAGCGAAAGGCCGACCAGGTTGGTAACTCCGGGAATCGTGAACATGAGCGGGTTTGCGGGCTTGACCACCGCAAGCTGCTTGAGCAGTTCATTCACATACTGGAACATCTGCTTCATTTTGTCTTCGACCAGCTTCGTCTTGTCCGCCTGCAGGCTCTGCTGCAGGATCTGCTGGGTCCTTACCAACTCCGCCTGTTTCTTCAGATCGTCCAGTAACCCCATCGCAATCTCCCTCTCTGCCCCCTCATGCTAGTCGCATATTTTGCCAGCAGCAGCGGCGGTGGTCTAGTTGGCTCTCCGTGCGAGCCAATTGACGATCGTGACAAATGTCGCAACCGGGAAAGTCTCGGCACGCCGGCCCGGGTCGATTCCCAGGCCGGAAATTTCAGCAGCGGAGATGAATTCCGAAAGGGAGTTTCGGACGGTCTTTCTGCGCATTGAAAATCCTTTCGCGACCACCTTGGAAAGCAGGGCCTCGTCCAGGCAATCGAGGTCGCTCTCCGGGCGCGGCACAAGGCGCACCACTGCGGAATGGATCTTGGGCTGGGGTCGAAACGCAGCCGGCGGCACCTCGAACAGTCGCTCGGCTCGAAAGCGGTACTGAAGCATCACGGAGAGCCTTCCGTACTCCGGCTCCGACGGATTCGCGACCATGCGTTCCACGACTTCCTGTTGCAGCATGAAGTGCAGGTCCGTGCAACGGTCCGCAGTCGCGGCGATGTGAAACAGGACGGGCGTTGAAATGTTGTAGGGAAGATTGCCCACGATCCTGAGCGGCGCGGGCAATGCGGCGAAATCGAAGTGCAGGACATCGGCCTGGTGTACGGTCAGACGCTCTTCGGGATACCGCTCTCGCAGTCGCCTGCATAGATCCCGGTCGAGTTCCACCGCGTGCAGGTGCTGGACTCGCTCGAGCAAAGGATCGGTCAGGGCCCCGAGTCCCGGGCCGATTTCTACGATGTGGTCGCTGCTTCGGGGGCCGATCGCCGCGATCAAGCGCGCGATGATGTCTCGATCGACGAGGAAGTGTTGGCCAAACCGTTTCCGTGGAACGTGCCGGCTCGCCACCACGGCCATCTAGGGAAGCTCTGAATGAGTTAAACCGCTCACGACGTTCCAAGACGCAAGCACCAGAGGTCCTTGATTACGCTTTCCCTCGCTCATTCGAACTGCGCTGCCTCGTGACAGAACTCACGCCCGTTTGGTGCTTCCCTGGCGGGACTCTCGCGCCTCCGTCTCGGCCATCGCCATCGCCATCTCGAAGGCCGCCACCAGGCTCCCGGAGTCCGCCCGGCCGGTGCCGGCCAGATCGAGAGCGGTGCCGTGGTCGACCGAGGTTCGGATGATTGGCAGGCCCAACGTGACGTTGACCCCTCCGCCAAAACTCGCGTACTTGAGCACAGGCAGTCCTTGATCGTGATACATCGCCAGCGCGCAGTCGGCTTGTGCAAGCAGCGCGGGGGTGAACAGCGTGTCTGCCGGCAGCGGACCTCTGAGCTGCAAGCCCTCGGCCCGCAATTTTTCCAGGACCGGACCAATTACGTCTATTTCTTCCCGCCCGAAGTAACCGCCTTCCCCACTGTGCGGATTGAGCCCCGCAACGAGCACCCGCGGCGCGGCGATTCCGAACCGGCTGGCAAGCTCCCCGCAAAGGATACGAAGGACTCGTTCCAGACCTTCGCGGTTTATGGCTCCGGGGACGTCCTTCAGCGCCAGGTGCGTGGTCGCCAGAGCCACGCGCAGCCCGCCGCCGACGAGCATCATGACCACCTGCTGGGTCCCGGTGCGCTCAGCGAGATATTCCGTGTGCCCGATGAAATGAATCCCGCCGTCATTGATCGCTCCCTTGTGAACCGGCGCAGTCACCATGGCGCCAAACTGGCCCGCCCTGCACCCCGCGATGGACCGATCGAGCAATTCGATCACGTACCTGCTGTTTCTCGGCTCGAGCGTGCCGGCCCGGCAAGGAGCGGCGAGAGGGACATGCAGGCAGGCAATTGTGCCCGGCGTCGGCTCCGCTTCGGAATCGCGCAACATCAGGTCAAGCCCGAGCTGCCGGATTCGGCGTTCGAGCATTTCCCGGTCCCCCAGGACAACCGCCCGGCCGGAGGCGGGATGTCCCGCAAGAGCCAGGCAGACATCCGGACCGACGCCTGCGGGCTCGCCTGATGTGACGGCAATGAGGGAGGGACTCGCCCCGGTCCGCACCTGGCCGAGCCGCTTCACCGGTCTTCGAGGCGCAACTCGACGTACGCCCGATCGCGCAGCTGGCGCAGCCATTCCTGGTAGGCCTCATCGCCCTTGCGATCGAGGATCGCCCTGCGCGCCTCGATGCGCTTGCGGTCCGCAGACATGTCCGCCGTGCGCCGCTCCAGCACTTGGATAAGGTGCCAGCCGAAGGGGGTCTTGACGGGCTGGCTCACTTCCATGGGCTTGAGCTCCATGAAGGCGCGCTCGAATTCCGGCACCGTGTCTCCCGGATAGACCCAGCCGAGGTCTCCGCCGCGGGAGGCCGAACCGTCGTCCGAATTCAGACGCGCGAGCTCGGCGAAATCCACGCCGTTCATGATCCGATCGCGCAGGTTGAGAAGTTTTCGCCTTGCATCGCTCTCGGAAACGAGCTCGTTGGTGCGCACCAGTATATGCCGCACATGCGCCTGCTCCACGAGGAGCGGCGCGCCGGCGCCGCGCTGCCCGATCAGCTTGAGCACGTGAAATCCCGCCGGCGAGCGCAAGACGCCGCTCACTTCGCCCGGCTTCAACTTTGTCAGCGCCTCGACGAACAGTTCGGGGAGCCGCTCCTGGCTGCGCCAGCCCATTGCGCCGCCCTGGAGCGCGTCGGGCGCATCAGAATAGGTGGCCGCGACCTGCGCGAAATCTGCGTTCTCCTTCAGCCGCCTCACGACCTCCTCGGCGCGAGCCCGGCGGGCTTCCACCTGTTCGGGACTGGCTTGCTCGGGGACGCGCACCAGAATGTGCGCGATATCGAATTCAGTCATCGCATCCTTCCGGGCACCCTGCTCGAGCAGGAAATTCTCTATTTCGCCATCGCTGACGGAGAGTCTGCTCGTGACCTCGCGCTCCCTCAGCCGGCTCATCAGCATCTCGTCGCGCACTTCCTCGCGAAACTTGTCGAAGGAGATGCCGTCCCGCTCCAGCGCCTGGCGGAACTCCGTAAGAGATAGCTTGTTCCCGTCTGCGACCCGATTGATGGTACGGTCAAGCTCCAGATCGTCCACGCGCAACCCGGTCTCCTTGGCGAACTGCAGCTGCACCTTCTCCATGATGATGCGCTCGAGAATCTGCCGCTCGATCTCGTCCCGGGCCGGGGGAGTCGTGCCTCGACGCTGCAGCTGCTTCATGACCCGGTTGATCCGCTCCGAGAGCTCGAACTGGGTGACAACCTCCTTGTTGACCACGGCAACGATGCGGTCGACCAGAGCGACTCGCGTTGAAGCGCCGCGCTCGGTGCGAGCGCCTTGCGCAAGCGCGACGCTGCAGACGGCCGCGAGCACGAAGGTGGCGTACGCCGTCGTCGACTTCATGGCCAATTCCAGGGATAGGTCAATCCGGTATCGCCCTTGGTATACTGCATCAACGTCGCCCGGGTCGTGCGCCGCACCGCGGCGACCGGCAGGTCCAGAGACAGTCAATCGTAGAAGTTGAAAGGCGCATCGGGTTTCTGTGCGTCAGGAGCACCGGCGTTGATTCGCTGATAGCCGGGGACATTGCGCTTCAAGGCCTCGAGAGGATTCGACCCGAGCCGAGAAAAACCGTTCAGCTCGAGCTGAATGAATAAGGTCGTCGTCGTTGCGCCC
>Ga0187773_10000250_pt1 | contig 22349 bp, 21 predicted proteins | sample 0216_BV02_MP05_1_FD_133133 | JGI IMG/M metagenome (GOLD analysis project Ga0187773, IMG submission 133133) | Tropical peat soil microbial communities from peatlands in Department of Meta, Colombia - 0216_BV02_MP05_10_MG | ecosystem: Environmental > Terrestrial > Soil > Wetlands > Peat | place...
CTCCACGAGCACCTGCTGGCCGAAGTCTTCGGTCATTTTCTGCGCGAGCACCCGCGCGGTGATGTCGGCGACCCCGCCCGCCGCGAAGGGGACGACGATCTTCACCGGCCGCGACGGATACCCTTGCGCGGACGCAGCGGTCACGGCAACCGCGGCCGCAGCCGCGAGCCCCATTTTCAACAGCCCTCTTGCTTGCATCGGATTTCCTCCTGGTTGAACGGGTTCTTCTTGTGCCTCGAGTCCGCCGACGGGCACGCGCTCAGCGCGTCACCTCCCCCGCACGAAACTCGCGTAGCGCTCTGCGGCCTGCGGTTGCGACCCGAACCGGTCGAGCCGCGCACCCATCGCGTGCTCGAGTGTGTCAAGGCGGCTGTTCGGGTCGGGATGGGTCGCGAACATCAGCGCGAGCGCCGAGTCCTTCGGATTGAGGCTCTGCAGCATCTGCAGCACGGCGGGCAGGCCGAACGGGTCGTAGCCCGCGCGCGCGGCGATGACGACGCCCATGCGATCCGCCTCGAATTCGTCGTCCTTGTCCAGGCCGCGCAGCATGACCTCCTTCATGCCGCCGACCAGCCGCTCCTTCGCGACTGCGCTCCCGCCGCGCTGCGCGAGATATTCGGACAGGATGTTCGCGCCGGCCTCGAGTCCTTTCCCTTTGCGCATGGCCGTGAGGTGGTGCTTCCTGACGACGTGGGCGATTTCGTGGGCGAGCACCCCGGCGAGTTCTGCCTCGTTCTTCAACCTCGCGAGCAGTCCCTTGGTCATCAGCACGTAGCCCCCCGGCGTGGCAAACGCGTTGACGTTGTCCGAGTCGATCACTCCGAACTGCCAGTTGAGGTCGGGCCGCTCCGAGTGCAGCGACAGCCATCGCCCGACCCGGTTGACATAGCGCTGCAGCTCGTCGTCGGCGACCAGCGGCGCCGCGCCGACGAGCACCGCGGCGTACTCCCGCCCGATCTCGGCTTCCTGCTGTTCGTCTATCTCTTTGGTCGCCTCGCGGAGGTTTTTCGCCGTGTCGATCAAACGGTTGAAGTCAAGCTTGATTTGCGCGAGCGCGCCGGCAGAGAAGACGCTCAGCGCGAGGCCGGCGATCAATCCGGCAAAGCGCATGGTCGGCTCTCTCATCGCTGCGCCCCGGACGGGGCCGGGAGATATTCGACGGCTTGGTTCTTGAGTGGCGGGCTTCCCGCCGCCCAGCGCTCGGCGTCCGGCTTTGTGACCGCTAGGGCGGCGAGTTTCCTCAGCTCCTCGGGATTGGGCTTCGCGTTCTGGATCTGCTCCTTGTCCAGGCCGCGCACGCCCGTGGTAACGGTTGTGCCGGATGAGCCGCTGCGGGCAACGTTGAACAGGGACTTCAGCCCCGAAACGACACTCGCTTGCCCCGAGTTCGTCCGGATCGAGAGCATGCGCACCCATCCCGAGAGCGCGCCCGACTCGACCTGCACCCATCCGCCCTGGCGGCTCAAGACCTTGAGCTGCGCCCTCTCCTCCAGTGTCCCGACAGTCCGCGCGTCCGTGAACGGCTCCTTCTTCACCTCGGTCTGGCGGACGGCGTAGCCGGTTTCCTGGGCGAACGCACTGGCCGCCGCCAGCGCGAGCGCGAAAGCCGCGGCGAGCATCTTCATGCGGGCGAGTTCCTCGGTTCGAACAATTCGACTTCCTGGATCCGCCCCTTCACGTGGTACGAGCCACGGGAGACGAACGCAAACGCATTATGGCACGCGTCCACGGTATCCCGGGAAATCAGGATCCGCGATTTCGCCTCCTTGGTCAGGCCTTCGATCCGGCTCGCGAGATTCACTGAATCGCCGATCGCGGTGTAGTCGAGCTTCTGCTCGGCGCCGATGAAGCCGACCACCGCGGTCCCCGTGTGGATGCCGATCCCCACGTCGAAGTCCCCGCCGGCCTCGCCCAGCTCCTGCTTGAACGCTTTCAGAACCTGCTCCATCTCCAGCGCGGCGGCGACCGCGTGCTCGGCGTGGCGCGGGTCCTCGAGGGGCGCGCCCCAGAAAGCCATAATGCAGTCGCCGATGAACTTGTCGAGCGTCCCGCCGTGGCGGAACACGACCGCCACCTGGCGCGAGAAATAGCGGTTCAGCAGGTCGACGATCTCCTTCGGCGGTCGCGTCTCCGAAAGCGTGGTGAAGCCGCGGATATCGGAGAAGAGGATCGAGATCTCCCGGGTCTTTCCCGAAAGGGACTCGATGGTCTCGCCCTGATCGACGATCTGGCGAACGACGCCGGGGTTGAGGAAGCGCGAGAACAGGCGCACCGCCTGCTCGCGCGTGCGCTTTTCCTTCAGGTACGCGAGCATCGCGCCGAAGAGATACAGGGCCCAGGCGAAGAGCAGCGGTACGGCGACCGGAAGAAGGAGATTCGCGGCGAGGGCGAGGTACTGGGCCCCGAGCAGGAGAGCCGACGCCGCAGCCAGCGCCGCGCCGGTCTCCACCGCGTTGCGGCGCAGCCGGAATGCTGCGAAGACCGCCGCCAGCAGCGCCGCCGCGAGCAGCATCCGGACGAAGTCCGGCGCGCGCTTCATCCACCGCCCGTTCTTCAGGTTGTCGATCGCGGTGGCCAGAATCTCGACGCCTTGATAGACGCTGGAGACCGGCGTGACGCGGAAATCCCCGAGCGCGGCAGCCGTGGCGCCAACGACGACGATCTTGTCCTTGAGCTCGTCGGGCGGCCGCGTCCGATTCTTGCGGCCGAAATCCTCGTACAGTTCGGCGAACGGGATGCGCCGGAACGACCCGGCCGATCCGCGCCAGTGCAGGATCATCGCCTCTTCGTCGGGAACCGGAAACCCGAGCCCGCGGGCGACGCGCGCGGGGAGCGACGGAAGCCGCCAGCCGTAGGCTGGCATGTCGATCCAGTAGCGCCTCCCCACGCCGTCGTGATCCTCAAGGAAGTTGATGAGGCCCGAGCGCCGCCAGTGCTCTTCATCCAGAACCTGAGGCGCCAGGAGCTGGATGCGTGCCTCGGGCTGCGCCGATTCGCTGCGCTCAAGGCCCAGCGCATCGGCGACCTGCTCGACGAGAACGCCCTGCGGGTCCCCGCTGGCGTTGAGACGCAGCATCCCAAAGTAGACGTTGGTCAAACCTTTGAGGGTTCTGTTGAACGCCCGATCGAAATCAGGATCCCGCGTGTCCTCCTCGGCGAAGAGCATGTCGAAGACGATCGCTCGCGGCTCTTGCGGTTCGACTCCCTGGATGAGGTCTGCGTAGACCGACCGCGGCCAGGGGAACTTCCCAGCCTCCCGCATGCGGACGAGGCTCGATTCATCGATGTCGACGATGACGATATCGGGGTCAGGCGCGAGGCCCACGGCGTAGGAGCGCACGAGAAGATCCGACACCCGGCCCTCGAGGCCTTCCAGGAGGTGCAGCCGCCCGAGCTCAGGGAGCGCGACGATCAGCAGCAGCGCCGCCGCCGCGTATATGGGTTCGCTCAGTAACTTTCGCATGCGATTCGTTCCGGCAGACTGCTCAAGCGCAGAGTCCTCGAATTATGCCGAGCAAGTGTCGTGCTTTGGCGACAGTTCCGATCGGACTTACTCACAATTTCTGTGGGTAAGTCTGTGAGTCGCTGCGTAAGTTGTTGTGGTGTCTCTGCTTTATGACGCGGCAATAATTTACGCTGCAAGTCTCTCCACGGCATCAAGGACTTGCGGAGTCCTGCCTCGGGAGGCCTGTCAGCATCATCGCTCCGGATCATCAAGCGGTACAACGTCTTTATCATGCAGGTGCTCAAGGCCTGGATCGACCCTTCAAAGAGAAATCCACGGACGATCCATCATCGCGGGAGAGACGTCTTCATGGTCGCCGGCAGGACGATTACGCTTCCCTCCAGAATGAAGTAGGCCTTCTGCCCACCAAAAGGAGAGCCCCAAATGAAAGGCCTCGCCATACTGGCAGGACTCAGCCTCGCGATCGCAACCGTTCCCGCCCTTGCCGATGCAAATTCGCCGGCATCGAACGAACATTCTGCGCCCAGGGCGGAAGCCTATATCCCCGGGTTCGGTGAGATCATGTCCTTGCAGCAAATGCGGCACGCGAAGCTCTGGCTTGCCGGAAGCCGCGGCAATTGGGCTCTTGCCGACTATGAGATAGACGAGCTCCGCGAGGGTTTCGAGGATGCGCGCAGGCTGCATCCGACGCTCGAGGACGTGCCAGTCGGGGCCATGATCGCCAAGCTGACGCCCGCCCCGCTTGAAGCGATCCGCAACGCGATCGAAAAAAAGAGCGCGGCGGATTTCACGAAGTCCTTCGACAGCCTGACTGCGGCATGTAACACCTGCCACCAAGCGGCAAACCACGGATTCATCCAAATCAGACGCCCGAGAGGCTCGGCGTTCAGTAACCAGAAGTTCGAGCGCAGGCTGAAATAGGGTGTGGGAAGCCGAGAGGCGATCGCCGCGTCCGCGCTCTCGGCCGGCTTCGGACACTGTGCGTGCCGCAACCTAGAGCGTCTAAGTCATGCAGGCACGCTTCGCGGAGCAACTGCTTGAATTGATGGTCGGGGCGGCGAGATTCGAACTCGCGACCACCTGCACCCCATGCACAGATGGTTTCCCCAATAAACAGTAGCTTACGCGATTTCTTCTAAGCGAAGTACCCTGAAACACCCCTACAACCGGCGCGGTTTCCCAAGGATTGCTTAGAAGGACTTGCCTGCTCACCACGAATCCTTGATCTGGTTGGCCGAGCGAGCTCGTTCGTACGACCGCAATCGACTCAAAGCGGATATTTCAACGCCTGAGCTAACCTAGGTGGCGCCGGGAACCTGGCAACACAGTCCGCTTCGCGCTCCGCTCGAATGGGGATTACGAAGCCTTCATTGCGGACCACAGGGTTTGCGTCTTGAGGTTCGAGGACATCCACCAGCCCCAGGCGCCCGAAGCCAGCGTGGCGATAAAGGGAGCCGGGAGCCAATCCCACATGGTTACGGAAATCGGAAGTGCCACAGCGCTGGCGGGTGCCCGAAAGCCGCCGGCCGCGAAGTTCGCCGGATTTTCGCCGGGCAGGTTCATTGGCAAAACGATGTTCATATGCGCGAGAAGAACCGTGCCGCCGGCGACGAGCGCGAGAGCGAGAAGCGCGCCCAGTAATCCTTCGAGTGCTATTTCCGCGGCGATCTGCCGCCGCACGTTGCGACGCTCCCAACCAATGACGCGCAAGACGGCGAGATCGCGGCGACGCTCGACCAGGTTGCCGAAGACGAGCGTCGCGCTCAGCGCGAGAGCGGCAATGGCGCCGGCGGCGACTGCAACCGAGCGAAATCGGCCGATCGTCTGCGAAACGCCGCCGAAGAGCTGCAGCATCGTTCCCGGCGACGTGACCGAGGCATGTGGCATCCAGCCGGCGATCCTGGTCTTGACGGTCTCAGTTTGCGCCATGTCCGCCAGTTTCAGGAACACCTGGTTCACCAGATTCGGCGGCAGGCCCGCGAGTTTTCGCGCCTGGTCGATGTCCATGTAGTAATTGCTGGCGACGATCTGGCTCCCCTCCTTTATGTCGACTACGCCGACGATCGTGAAGGTTTCCCCGCCGAGCTCGACAGAGGCCCCGGGATTAAGCCGATAGAAGGCGCCGTAGTGCCGCTCCACGAGCGCTTCGCGCGCGTCCGGCGCAGGCAGCTTTCCCTTGAACAGCCAGTCACGCACCTTGCCAGGGCCGAGCGCGTGGGCATCCGGACCCAAGGGGATGCCGCTGATGGAGAGGAAACTACCCTTGCCGAGATTCCACAGGAGCACGAATCCTGCCGCCTGCGTCACGCCGGGCTCCGCCGAGAGCCGGCGCAGCTCGTCGCCCGTGATCGGTTCGGCCGAATACGGCAGCACGATTCCCATTTCCTTGGGAACCGCCGCCTGCATCGCGCTTCTCTGCACGATCAGATCGGCGCCCAGATTGCGAAACGGCACGGTCGCAAGATCCGCGAAGGCACGGCCCAGAATGTCGAGAGCGATCACCAAAGTGACGGCGAGCGCGACGCCAACGACGAACAGGGCGCTGCGCTTCCAGCGGTACGCCACCTCGCTCAGAATGTAGCGCCAATGGACGAAGGGTTGGCTCACCGCTGCTTTCCGCCCGCGCCGAGTGCTGCATCGACTGCCGCCTGGAAATCGGCCACGGTCCACGTCCCGTTGAGGCCCAGGGGATTGTTGGCCTTGGCTGGAAAGTCCTTGAATTCCACTGCAGTGCCGTCCGCGCGCTTGAAGCGGGCGCTGCCGTTGATGAGAAGCAGGATCGGAATGTGCCCTTTCAAGCCCACCGCGCCGACGCGCTTCGCGCCCTCCGGGCTGTCTGCATTCAGTTCAACCACGCGAACGCGGCCGCCCAGTCCGCCGAGGTAATCGCGCACAGGCTTCAATGTGTCCTGCACCGGCGAATGGCTAAGCGCGATGATCTCGACCGTCGGTGGTGCCGCCATGGCCGGCGCGGGCATCCCGATCACCACGGCTGTGGCGATTGCGGCAAGAAATCTTCTACGTGCGTCCATCGCTGATCCTTCCGTCTTTCATTTCGATGATGCGGTCGGCTCGTGCCGCCACGTCGCGGTCGTGGGTCACGATCACGAGGGTCGTGCCGTGGGTGCGCCCGAGATTGATCAGCAACTCGAGCACCGCCGCTCCGGTTTCCTGGTCGAGATTTCCCGTCGGCTCGTCGGCGAACAGGACCGATGGGCCGTTCACGAGCGCTCTGGCGATGGCGACCCGCTGCTGCTCGCCGCCGCTCAGCGCGGCCGGCCGATGTGTCACGCGATCACCGAGCCCGACTTGCCCGAGAAGATCGGCTGCACGCCGATGATGCTCAGCGACCGAGGTGCGCTCGTCGAAGAAGGTCGGCAGGAGGACGTTGTCCAAGGCCGTCAGCGACGGAATCAGGTTGAAGCCCTGAAACACGATGCCTATCGCGTGTCGGCGTAGGTCGGCCATTTCCCTGTCCGTCATGCCCGCGAGCTTCTGCCCCATGACGCGCACTTCTCCCTCGTCGGGTTGCTCGAGGCCCGCAACGACGCCGAGCAGTGTGCTCTTTCCCGAACCCGACTTGCCGATGATCGCGGAGAACTGCCCGGCAGGCACCGTCAAGCTCACGCCCCGCAGCACTTCGAGCGCTCCGTAGCGCTTTCTTACGCCTTCGACTTGAATGGCCGATTCCATCAGGGAGGTTCCTCTCATTCGCTTCGAAGCGAGGTCCAGGGCCGCGGACGTGGCAGAGCCAGGACCGCGAGAGCCGCGAGCGCGCCAATCAGGATGCTTCCACCGGCGGCCAGCGCGGCCATCGGCCACGCGACAGCGACGGGCGCTGTGATGATCTGGCTGCGATTGATCGCCGCCTCCGGAATGAAGTGCGGGGTCGAACTCAAGTCCCAGGGTAAGTCGACGGTGACCGAGACGTGGCCCATACCGCGCACGACCGCAAGCGCGAGGAGCAATCCCACCGCTGCGCCGCCAGCCGCGAGCGCCAGATTCTCGATCAGCACCTGTTCGCGAATATGCCGCCACGGCCAACCGACCGCCTGGAGCACCGCCATTTCCTTGCGCCTCTCGGCCACTGCCGACGCGGTCGCGCGCAGGACGAAGGCGGCAGCGAAGACGCTGATAATCGAGGCGATGATCAGCCCCATGCTCTCGGAGAGAAACAACACGCCGCTGAGCGCCTGCCGCATCGAGAGCTCGCTCGACACGATGCCCTGTTTGCCGAGCAGCTTGGTGATTCCGCCAACGACGCTTTCGAGCCGTTGCCGATCAACCTTGACCAATACGAGGTTCGCATCATGGGCGCTAAATGGATACAACGCGATCACCTGCGGAGCCGCAGCCGCCAAGCCTTGCGCTACGGCGAGCGACGTGTACACGTCGGCGCGCACCACTCTGCCGCTGCGGGCAGCATCGACGATGCCCACTACCGGAAACGCATCGACTCCGATCTTTACGGTGTCACCGGTTTTGATGCGGTTCTTTGCCGCGAAATCGCTGTCGACCAGGACACCCTTGCTGTCCGCCTTGATCGCCTTGCCGTCGACGAGCCGTTCGCCGAGCGCGGCTAGGCCCACCGCGTCGTCGTCGATTCCCAAGATCGATTGGTAGCGGTTCGGTTCGAGATCCCACATGTAGACTGCGCGCGTCAGCGACATAACGCCCGGCGTCGCGCGGATCTGTTCGACGATGTTCGCAGGTACCAATGCATTGGGATGCGGGAAAACGAGCCCCTCCAGCTTTGGCGGGACATCGCCTTGCCTCTGAACAATCACATCCGCCCCGACCGTCTCGATGGGCACGCGGATCGCCCGGGCGTATGAGCTCGCAAGAGCGGTCAAGAGCACCATCGCCGAAACGGCCAGCGCGATGCTGACAGCGGTGACCAGCGACCGGCCCCGGCGAAAAACAAGTTCGCTCACTGCGTAGCGGAGTACGTCCATCATCACCGGCGCGAGTGTCGGCGGAGTAGGAAAGACGCTACTCTTAGCCGATATGTAAGTTAGCTCTTTGATCTGAATCAAATAAGCGAGTAGTTGTCCCGCAAGCTCGTGGCCCGCTACGTTCGCCAGTTCCGCAAGACGCTAGATTCAATCGGGTCGCCGTATCCAGGACGAAATAAAGTGGCGCAACCAACCGGCGTCAACGAGCCGGTATCGTGATCAGGGGAATCTGTGGCGCGGTGCCTGTCTCGGCGAGAGACGAAAATACTACGAGGAACATCATCAAGCGCTTGGAAGCGAGATCGCGGTCGTCGATCCAGAACCAGCGATCGCGGTAGCGCACCGCAGCATACGCGTCCGCGGGCAGCTCGCCGCTCGAGCGAATGCGTATTAGCGAAGAGTTGCGCGGGCCTGCCGCTGCGGCATCCGCAGCCGACATCGGGGCAGCACGGCCGTCGGTAACGTCACTCTCGGGGACTTCGACGCCAGCGGAAAGCTCGGTCAGGATCTCCTGCAGGGAACGCGTGAGCAGCGCGATCTGGTCGGGATTGTGGTGGAGCGATCCGAACACGAGCAGCAGCTCGTCTTTGTCCGGATTCAGCCCCAGTGCGTCCTTCAGCAAGCGAACGTCCTTGTCCGCGCCTTCGCCCGCGGTGCGGTTGAAGCTCACGTAGGTCATCTCCTGGTGATCATGCTTCTCGACGCGCACGCTCAGCGCGCCCGCCTGCTGAATGCGGCGAATCGCGTCGACCACCTTGTAGAACCGGGGGTCCGCGGCGCGCGCCCGCGGCTGGGCAGCGGAATAGTTGTAGATGCCGTTGATGGCACGGACCGTCAGCCGCATGACGTAGTCGGCCGGATGGCCGGCTTCGATCATGGCGAAGATCGCCTGCGGCGGGATCGGTCGTAGCAAGCTGTTTAGGTATTTCTCGCCGGTGATCGGCGTGTAGGAGATCGTCGGCTTGTCGGTGTAGGTGCCCGTTACTCCGAGGGCGTGATTGGTGCCGGCCGATGCGTTGGGAAAAATATTCGCCTTAAGATTGACCTCGCTCGCGAGCTCATACGAGCTGATCACCGAAGACACGTCGAGGAACACCGGCGTATCCAGATAACGCAGCTTGACGATGTTGAGCAGCGTCTGCTCTTTCCAGGAAGTGCCGATGGCATCGGCATAGCCTAAGCGGTCGCGCTGGACGCTTCCCGCGCCGATGGTTTGACAGCCGGCCGTCAGCACTACCGTCAGCGCGAGTATTAGACGCAGATGATCGCTCATGTGAGACCTCCGATCGCCTACTTGCTGTCCTGACCGCTGGTGGATGTGCCACCTGATCTTCGGGCGCAGCGCGGCGGACCTGCGCACCGGAACGTCAGAAATGATATCGGACATAGAGCTCGAATTTTCGTGAATTCGCCTTTTCGCCGAAGTCGGTGGGAGCGTCACCGAAGCATAAAGATCAGGGCAACCGCCCGGTGTTGACCCAAGTCAAGGTTGTGGGTGGCGTAACAGCGCAGATTTCATGATCACAGATCATGGAAACTGTTCTTCCCAACTCGGGTGCGGCCGCGCAAGGCACGGCACACGGACCGGCGATCGGTAGCGGGGGACTCCTGGCCGCAGAGCCAGTCGGCCTAAGCGCCGCGGAAGCGCGCCGCCGCCTTGCCGAGTTCGGTCCCAATACCATCGCCGAGGAAGCGCCGCCTGCGTGGCGCACCTATCTCGCAAAGTTCTGGTCGCCCATCGCGTGGCTGCTCGAGGCCGCGATGGTCGTCGAGATCGGGCTGGGAAAGTACGTCGAAGCGGCGGTGATCGCCGGACTGCTCCTCTTCAACGCGACGCTGAGCATCATCCAGGAAGGCCGGGCCGGTGCAGCGCTGGCAGCCCTCAAGAAGCGTCTTGCCCCGAGTGCCCTGGCTCGGCGTGACGGCGCGTGGGTCAGAGTTCCGGCATCCGAAGTCGTGTCCGGCGACGCGATCAGGCTGCCCCTCGGAGCTTTGGTGCCGGCCGATGCGCGCATCGTGTCTGGGTCGCTGATGGTGGATCAGTCTATGCTCACCGGCGAATCCATTCCGGTAGATGGAAATCCCGGCAGCCGGGTCTATGCGGGCTCGCTGGTACGCCGCGGTCAGGCAATTGCCGAAGTCGCCGCAACGGGGTCGAAGACCTATTTCGGTCGCACTGCGGAACTCGTGCGCACGGCCCGATCGGCGAGCACTGAGCAGGCCGCCATTTTCGCAGCGACGCGCAACCTCGCTGTCGTGAACGGCAGTGTCGCGGTCGCCATCGTCGTTTACGCATACGCCGCCGCGTTGCCGGCAGGCGATCTGATCCGCCTCGGTCTCACAGCGCTCCTGGCGACGATACCGGCGGCGTTGCCGGCGACGTTCACGCTTTCGGCTGCGTTCGGCGCCCAGATCCTGGCGAAGCGCGGAGTGCTGCTGACCCGGCTTTCCGCCGCGCACGAAGCCGCTGCCATGGACGTCCTCTGCGCCGACAAGACTGGGACGCTGACCCGCAACATGCTCGAGGTGAGCGAAGTGGTTCCCATGCCGGGTTTCGACCGCAAGCGCGTGCTCACGCTCGCGGTTCTGGCGAGTTCAGATGCAGACCAGGACCCCATCGACACCGCCATTCGAGCGGCGAGCAAAGCAACCGGTAGCGACATGAACGAACGGGTGCTCCGTTTCGTTCCGTTCGATCCTGCCACCAAGATGTCGGAAGCCTTCGCCGTCGATCGGGATGGAAAGGATTTGCGAATCGCCAAGGGCGCATTCGAGGCGCTCGTCGCTACGACTCGAGTGCCCGCGGATGCATCTCGTCTGGTGAACGAGCTCGCGGCGCGTGGACACCGCGTCATCGCCGTCGCGGCGGGACCGTCGCAGTCACTGCAGCTCGCCGGCCTCATCGCCATCAGCGATCCGCCGCGTGAGGATTCCGCGAAATTCGTTGGGGCGCTTCGGGAGATGGGCGTGCGCACCGTCATGGTGACTGGGGATTCCCCCATGACCGCGGCTGCGATCGCGAGCAAGGTCGGCATCGACGGAGAGGTTTGTCCACCCGAGCGGCTTTCCGACGAGCTGCATGCGGAGGAATTCGGCGTCTTCGCCCGGGTCGTCCCCGAGGAGAAATTCCGGCTGGTGCAGGCCCTGCAGCGCGCCCGGCACGTCGTCGGTGTGTGCGGCGACGGCACCAACGACGCACCCGCGCTGCGGCAGGCGCAGATTGGGATCGCCGTGTCCACAGCGACCGACGTCGCCAAGGCCGCGGCTGGCATGGTTCTCACGGAGCCGGGGCTCGCTGGCATCGTGTTCGCCGTTCGCGAGGGCCGCGTCGCGTTTCAGCGGCTGCTGACCTACACGTTCAACATGTTGACCAAGAAAATCGAGATCGTCCTGTTTCTTGCGATCGGGCTGGCGCTCACCGGGCATGCAGTGATGACGCCCGTGTTGATGGTCCTGATGCTGGTGACAAACGACTTCCTCGCCATGTCGCTTACCACGGATCGCGCGAGCCCTTCGGCATCACCGAGCGCATGGCACATGCGCGACATTACCGCCGCGGCCACCACTCTCGGTGTCTGCAAACTCAGTTTCTCGACTGCCGTGCTGCTAGTCGCGAAATACCGTCTTGGATTGAGCCTGGGGGAGCTGCAGACGCTCGCATTCGTCACCCTCGTTTTCGGCGCCCAAGCCCTCTTGTTCGTTGTGCGCGAACGGCGCCATATTTGGTCCTCCAGGCCGAGCAGCTGGGTGCTGGCGGCGTCCATGGCCGACGTCGTTGTGGTCTCTACGCTTGCAGGGACCGGCACATTGATGGAACCGCTGTCGTGGCGCGTTCTTGCGGCCGTGCTCGTCGCGGCCGCTGCGTTCGCTTTGACTCTCGATCAGATCAAGCTGCCGGTTCGTTCCGCATTCAAGCTTTGAATCTGAGCGCAATGGCGAGTCGGAACCCGGATGAGCCTTGCAGGCCCTATCGCAGGCGATAAGCCGCGTGGCAGGCGATGCAGGCCTCGTAACTACGTTCAGCGCGCCCAGCGCTTGGCCCAGATCGCGACCCACGGCGGGCGTCCTGCGCCGCGTGCCGATTCGCCGTCGCGAACGTCCGCTTTTGGCCGGCTACGGACATTCTGGTTGCACATGAGTTCGTCGCGCGAGTCCAGACAGGGCCGAGCCGAGGGTCGAATGTGCAGGTATGCAAACCCGACAGATCAGGAACTCATAACCGGAGAACTTAGAGGATCTTCTAAGTTATGCAGGCACGCTTCGCGGAGCAACTACTTGATTCGATGGTCGGGGCGGCGAGATTCGAACTCGCGACCACCTGCACCCCATGCAGGTACGCTACCAGGCTGCGCTACGCCCCGAACGAGGGGAAGTTTATATCAAAGGGAGCGGCTGCGGCGGGAATGCTCTCAGCGCAGCAGCTCGATCAGATTCTTCAATTCCTGCTTCAGCGAAGAGATGTTGACCCCGCGCGCTTCCTGTGCGCGCCCTGCGGAGGGCGCGGCCGCGCCACGCACCGGAGCCGCGCTCAGGCTTTCGTCCAGGCGGTTGCGCGCCCCGCTGATGGTGAAACCCTGCTCATAAAGAAGTTCTCGAATGCGCCGAATGAGCAGGACTTCATGATGCTGGTAGTAGCGGCGGTTGCCACGACGCTTCACCGGCCGAAGCTGAGTGAACTCCTGTTCCCAGTAGCGCAGCACGTGCGGCTTGACGCCGCACAGTTCGCTGACCTCGCCAATGGTGAAGTAGCGTTTCGCCGGGATCGGCGGCAAGCTATCCTTGGTCGCCTTGCTTTCCATGAGCCTGCTCGACCAGTGCCTTCAGCTTCTGGCTCGCGTGGAAGGTAACCACGCGCCGCGCGGTGATGGGGATCTCTTCCCCGGTCTTGGGATTGCGGCCCGGCCGCTGCGGTTTGTTGCGCAATTGGAAGTTGCCGAAGCCGGAGAGTTTCACGCTCTCCCCGTTTTCGAGCGCGAGGCGGATCTCTTCGAAGAAGGTCTCCACCATGTCCTTCGCCTCGCGCTTGTTCAGACCCACTTTCTCAAAAAGCATGTCTGCCAGCTCGGCTTTTGTGAGGGTCATGCTCTGCTCCCTGGAAGAGGCAAAAACCGTCTCCTCCAATTTACTTAAGTTCTTAATTTCGCACCGAATTTTGCGGAGAGGCGTTCTGTCAGCTCAGCCATTGCGGCGTCCGCGTCCGCGTCGGTCAGCGTCCTTGCAGTATCTTGCATAACTACCCGAAATGCAAGGCTTTTCTTACCTCTCTCTACACCCTTTCCATGGTAAACGTCAAACAGGCGGACTTCCTGCACCACCGAGGGGCGATTTCGCTCCATTTCCTCCAGGATTTCGGCCGCCGGAAGCCTTTCGTCGAATTCCATGGCCCGATCGCGGATGACCGGCGGGAATTTTGAGACCTCGCGGTAGCGCGGCAGCTCGGTACGGCTCAGAGCGTCCAGATCCAGCTCGAAGAGCACCGGTGCGAGGGGCAACTCATATTTCTGCTGCCAATGCGGGTGCAGCTCGCCCGCCCAGCCGATCGCCGCGCCATCGAGCAGGACACGCGCCGAGCGCCCGGGGTGCAGGGCGGGATGCGGCGCGGATTCAAAGCGAGCCTCGCGCGGGGCAAGCAGCGCCTCGAGGTCCGCCTTCACATCGTAAAAGTCCACGCTTCGGACGGGAGCGCCCCATTGCTCTTCCAGAGCCTGGCCATAGGCGGCGGCGCCGACGCGAATCGGCTGGTGTATGCCCGCTACGTCCCGATCGCCTTCTCTTGCTGCCGGATCGCGCAGAAATACGCGCCCGATCTCGAACACGCGGATCCGTTCGAGCTTCCTGCCGAGGTTGTAGCGCACGTTGGAGACCAGGCCGCCGATCAGCGTACTGCGCATGACCGCCAGCTGGCTCGCGATCGGGTTCAGGAGGCGAATCGGGTTGGCCACGCCGGCAAAATCGGCCTCCCACTGGGCGTCGACAAAGCTGAAATTGATTACTTCGTGATAGTCGGCGTCAGCGAGCTGCTGACGCAGCTCATGTGGCGAGCGTTGCGCTTCACGCTGCGCCCGCGTGATTGCGGGGGCACGAGGCGGATGGGCGGGGATCCGCTCGAAGCCGTGAACCCGCGCCACCTCCTCGATCAGGTCCTCCTCGATGGCGATGTCAAAGCGAAAAGAAGGCGGCGTGACGACGAAGGCCTCGTTACCGCCCGCCCCTTCGCGGCCATGCGCGAGGCCGAGACGGCCGAAAATATCCGCCATCTCGCTCGCGGGCACCGGCACCCCGATTACCTTGTGTGCGCGCGCGACGCGCATGCGTACCGGCCGGCGCTCAGGCAGCCTCGCCACGAGGTCCACGGTGGGCCCCGGCTCGCCGCCGCAGATCTCCATGACGAGCCGCGTGCCTCGCTCGATGCCGGCGACGTTGTTGTCAAAGTCCACCCCGCGCTCGAAGCGGTGCGAGGCGTCGCTGGTGAAATTGTAGCGGCGCGCGCGCCCCGCCACCGCCTCGGGATAGAAGAACGCAGATTCGAGAAAAATGTTGCGTGTAGTCGGCTCCGCCTTGGTCGAGTCTCCGCCCATCACGCCGCCGAGCCCGATGGGCCCCGAGGCGTCTGCGATGCAAAGCACGGATTCGTCCACTTCGACCGTCATATCGTTGAGCAGCTTCAGCCGCTCGCCCTTGCGGCCGAAGCGCACTTCGATACCGCCCGAGAGCTTGTCGAGGTCGTAGACGTGCAGCGGCCGCCCGAGCTCAAGCATCACGTAGTTGGTCACGTCGACGAGCGCCGAGATCGAGCGCTGGCCTGAACGTTCGAGGCGCTCCTTCATCCACACCGGGGTCGGTGCGGCTGCATTCACATTGCGGATAACCCGGCCGGTGAATCGCCCGCAGCCGTGCGCATCGATGATCCTTACCGGAAATGCCGCGTCGTTTTCCGCGTGGACCGGCGGGATCTCGATCGTCTTGAGCCTCGCCCGGGTCAGCGCCGCGACTTCGCGCGCAACGCCCAGCACTGACAGACAGTCGGCGCGATTCGGCGTGAGCTTCAGCGTGAACACGTGGTCGTCGAGACCGAGGACTTCTCGCACGTCTTTCCCTACGGGGGCGTCGGCAGGAAGCACGAGCAAGCCGCTGTGGTCCTCCGACAAGCCCAGCTCGCGCGCCGAGCACAGCATCCCGCGGCTTTCCACGCCGCGCATGGATACGGACTTGATCAGACGCGGTTCACCCGGCGAAGTGCCGGGAAGCTTCGCGCCGAGCAGGGCGCAAGCTGCCTTCATTCCGGCGGCCACGTTCGGCGCTCCGCATACGATTGCGAGCGTCTCGCCGGTGCCGGCGTCGACCCTGCACACGCTCAGGCGGTCTGCGTTCGGATGTCTTTCCACCGAAACCACCTTCCCGATCACCACGCCCGAAAACGGCGGGGCAACGGGCCGGCAAGACTCGACTTCGACGCCGGACATCGTGAGCAGGTGAGCGAGATCCTCGGCCCCGATCGGCGGATCGACAAAGCTACGCAGCCAGCGCTCGGAGAACTGCATCCTCGTCTAGCTCATCGCATGTCCTGCGCACCGCGCTCAGGCAAACTGCCTGAGGAAGCGCAGATCGCCGTCGAAGAACAGGCGCAGGTCATCGATCCCGTAGCGCAGCATGGTCAGGCGCTCCAGCCCGGAGCCGAAGGCAAAACCCATGTAGCGTTCCGGGTCGAGCCCGAAGTTGCGCACGACATTCGGGTGTACCTGGCCTGAGCCCGAAATCTCCAGCCATCTCCCTTCGTTGGGGCCCGAGGTGAACATCATGTCGATCTCGGCGGAGGGTTCGGTGAATGGGAAGAACGACGGACGGAACCGCACCTTCAACTCGTCGGTCTCGAAGAAGCGGCGAAGGAAATCGATGTAGACCCCCTTCAAGTCGGCAAAGCTGATGTCTTCGTCGATCCACAGGCCCTCGACCTGGTGGAACATGGGCGAATGAGTAGCATCCGAGTCGACGCGGTAGGAACGCCCCGGGGCAATGACCTTGATGGGCGGCTTGTGCGTGCGTGCGTAGCGCACCTGGATCGGGCTGGTATGCGTGCGCAGAAGCAGCCCGCCTTCCACGTAGAACGTATCGTGCATCGACCGTGCCGGATGGTTCTCCGGCTGATTGAGCGCGGTGAAGTTGTACCAGTCCGTTTCGATCTCGGGGCCGTCGGCGACGTCAAAAGCGATGGACCCGAATATCGCTTCGATCCGCTGCCAAGTGCGAACGACGGGATGGATGCTGCCCTTGCCTCTGCCGCGGCCCGGAAGCGTTACATCCAGAGCACCTTCCGCCAAGCGCGCATCGAGCTCGGCGGCCGCGAGTGCGTTGCGGCGCGCGGTGAGCGCTGCCTCGATCCGGTCCTTGGCGGAGTTGACTCGGGCACCGGCTTCGCGCCGAGCCTCCGGCGCAAGTTTCGCAAGCCCCTGCATGGCCTCGGAGAGCGCTCCGGACTTTCCGAGGTAGCGAGCCTTGATCTTTTCCAGCTCGGCGGCGGAGTGGGTGCCGCCGAATTCGGCGATAGCTTTCGATACGACTTTCTCGAGATCGATCATTGGCTTCCTCCCCGTTTAGTGGGAGGAGCACCCACGCAGGGGGCGGGCTGAAGGGATTGTTCCTCTTGACCGCCCCATGGCCTTCGTGCCGTTTCTCGCTGGAAACGAGAGAACTTCCAGGTCTTATGCGCCGGCCTTTGCCTTCGCCTGATTGGCGATCTGCGCAAAGGCGGCCTTGTCGGCCACGGCGAGATCAGCAAGAACCTTGCGATCGACCTCGATTGCGGCCTTCTTCAACGCATTCATAAACGCCGAATAGGTCATCCCGTGCTCGCGCACCGCTGCGTTGATGCGCGCGATCCACAGCGCGCGGAACTGGCGTTTGCGCTGACGGCGGTCGCGGTAGGCATACTGCTCCGCCTTCATCACCGCTTCTTTGGCTATGCGAAAAACGTTTCCGCGGCGACCGCGAAATCCCTTGGCCTTTGCGATTGTCTTCTTGTGCTTGGCGCGCGCCGTAACGCCGCGCTTGACTCTTGGCATTGCTAATCTCCTTCAGGAAACTGTCACTGCGGGCAGTTCCGCTGGATACATAGATAGTCACATGAGGGCGAGAGGTGAAACGCTCGCGTGGCCCCCAAAGCTCTAGGCGTAAGGCAACATGGCGCGCACATGCTGCTTGTCGGTGAAATGCACTTCCGCCGTGCCGCGCAGGTGGCGCTTGTTCTTCGTGGTCTTCTTGGTGAGGATGTGGCGCTTGTACGCCTGTGAGCGCTTGATGGTGCCGCCGGAGCGCACCTTGAAGCGCTTGGCGGCGCTTCGCTTTGTCTTCAGCTTGGGCATTGCTATGACTCCTGTTATCGCATGGCGACGGGCGGCTCCAACGGAGCGCTTCAAGACCGCGGCACCACTTCTTTTTCGCAGGTCGCACTAAGACGAGGCGACCGGCTTGGGTTCCTTCTTGGGTTCTTTCTTGCCTTCCTTCTTGGACTCCTTCTTCACTTCCTTCTTGCCCTTCTTGGGGGCCAACACCATGATGAGCTGGCGTCCTTCCATCTTCGGGTATTGCTCCACCACGGCAAAAGGATCGAGATCCTGCTTCACCCGCTCGATCAAGCGAACACCGAATTCCTGGTGGGCCATTTCACGGCCGCGGTAGCGCAACGTGACTTTGGTCTTGTCTCCTTCCTCGAGGAACTTGATCAGATTGCGCAGCTTGATCTGGTAGTCCCCCTCGTCGGTGCCCGGACGGAACTTCACCTCCTTGACATGGATCTGTTTTTGCTTGAGCTTGGCCTCGTGTGCCTTCTTCGCCTCCCGATACTTGAACTTGCCGTAATCCATCAGCTTGCAGACAGGCGGCTTGGCGAGGGGGGCAATCTCGACCAAGTCCACCTCGGCTTCTTCAGCCATCTTCAAAGCCTGCGCGATTGGAACAATGCCGACTTGTTCTCCGTTGGCTCCGACCAGGCGCACCTCCGGCGCGTTGATCTCGACGTTTATGCGTTGCGATCTATCTGTTGCGATGTGCAAGTCTCCGATAATTAATCACCGGCCGGGACGCCCACTCGAGCCTCGTTGCGGAGGCGAGCGGTGAATTCGGGCAGACTCATCTGCCCTAAGTCTTCACCGCTCCGGGTGCGCACGGCCACCTTTTCAGCCGCCTTCTCCTTGTCGCCTACAATCAACTGATAAGGCAGCTTCTGCAAGCTATGTTCGCGAATTTTATAGGTAATTTTCTCGTTCCTCAAGTCCGCCTCGCAACGCCAGCCTTCGCCGGTGAGCGCGGCGCAAACACGCTGTGCGTACTCCGATTGTCCCTCGGAGATGTTGAGAACCGCCACCTGCACGGGCGCGAGCCAAAGCGGCATCGCGCCGGCGTAATGCTCGATGAGAATGCCGATGAATCGCTCCATCGAGCCCACGATCGCCCTGTGCAACATGACCGGCACCCTGCGCGTGTTGTCTTCGGCCACGTACTCTGCGCCGAGCCGGCCGGGCATCGAGAAGTCGACTTGCATCGTGCCACACTGCCAGGAACGTCCGATGCTGTCCTTCAAGTGGTACTCGATCTTCGGGCCGTAGAACGCGCCTTCTCCGGGCAACATTTCGTAAGCCAGGCCCGCCGCTTCCAGCGATGCCTGCAAGGCGCGCTCGGCCTTGTCCCAAAGAGCGTCTGCACCGACCCGCTTCGTCGGGCGCGTGGCAAGCTTGTAAACGACTTCGCCAAACCCGAAATCAGCGTAGACCTTTTGCAGAAGGACGGTAAATGCAGTGACCTCGGGTTGGATTTGTTCTTCGGTGCAGAAGATGTGCCCGTCGTCCTGGGTGAAGGCTCGCACTCGCATGATCCCGTGCAGGGCACCCGATGGCTCGTTGCGATGGCAGGCGCCGAATTCGCCGTAACGCAGGGGCAACTCCCGATAGCTGTGCAGCCCCTTGTTATAGATCAGCACGTGCCCGGGACAATTCATGGGCTTCACCGAATAGTCACGCTTCTCCGATTCGGTGGTGAACATCAGCTCCTTGTAGTTGTCCCAATGTCCAGAGCGTTCCCATAGACTGCGATCGAGGATGAGCGGGCCGCGTACCTCGTGGTAACCGTTCTGGCGATAGACGCGCCGTAGGTACTGCTCCACCTGCTGCCAGATCGTCCATCCTTTCGAGTGCCAAAAAACCATTCCAGGCGCCTCTTCCTGCAAATGGAAGAGATCGAGCTGAGTGCCGAGACGCCGATGGTCGCGCTTCTCCGCTTCCTCCAGCATCCGCAAATAGACGTCCTGGTCCTCCTTCTTGGCCCAGGCGGTGCCGTAAATTCGCTGCAGCATCTCGTTCTTTGCATCACCGCGCCAGTATGCTCCGGCGACCCTCATGAGCTTGAATACTTTGAGCCTGCCCGTCGAAGGCACGTGCGGGCCACGACACAGATCGACAAAATCTCCTTCCCTGTAGAGAGACACTTCCTCCCCGGCTGGGATTGAAGCGATGATCTCGGCCTTGTAGTGTTCGCCGATCGATTTGAAATACTCGACGGCCTTGTCGCGAGGCCAGACTTCACGAATGACCGGATGGTCCCTTCTGGCGAGTTCGGCCATGCGCTTCTCGATTGCCGCAAGGTCTTCGGGTGTGAACGGCCGCCTAAAGGAGAAATCGTAGTAGAAGCCGTTCTCGATGACCGGCCCGATCGTCACCTGGGCTTCCGGAAAGAGCTCTTTCACCGCATAGGCAAGGAGGTGCGCGGTCGAGTGTCGCAGGATCTCCACACCTTCCCGGTCGCGATCGGTAATGATTGCAAGCTCGGCATCTCGCTCTATGCGAAACGAAGTATCGACAAGCCGGCCGTCGACTTTCCCGGCAAGCGCAGCGCGCGCCAGCCCAGGCCCGATTGCCTGCGCCACATCGGCGACGGACACGGGCCCGGGGAAGCTCTTTACCGAGCCATCCGGGAGTCGGATATCGGGCATGCGCACGCTCTAAAACGAAAACGCGCGTTGAACGGCGCCTTGCGTCCGTTCCAACGCGCGCAGTCGAGCCGGCGCTTGGCGTCCGGCCTGACAACAATTGGTAGGCGCGATTGGACTCGAACCAACGACCCCCACCATGTCAAGGTGATGCTCTAGCCAGCTGAGCTACGCGCCTGGAGAGCCGTGAATATAGCGGAAAGGGACGCGCCGCACAAACCGGGGCATTGTGTGCGCCGCAAAGCCGATCTGCTATTCGCCCCAGGCCTTGGTGCGCGAGTCGTAGCTATACGGCTTGTACTTGAAGACGATGTTCTGGCAGGAAAGGACGTACTCGTTTGCAGCCAGCCGGTAGCCTATCGGCTCCCCATTTGGGCATTTGCTCACCGCCCAGGCGAACTTTGGCACGAGCTTGTCGAGCGCGTCCGGGTAGCCGCCCGTTTCCCGCTTGTACGAACCCAGCGCGGTAATCATGTGCAGCCCACGCGATTCCACGGTCAGCATATCCTTCTGGCCGCCGCTATACAGCTCGAGAGCGACGTATGCCAGTACCAGCACGACTGCCATGATGGCGAGTGGGATGACCTGGCTCGCACCTCGTTGATGGTTTCGGCGATTCATTGAGCGCCCTTCAGACCGATTGACCTGAATATGACAGCCAGATATTACCGCAAGCCAAGCATCTCCGCCGCATGCCTGCGGGTGGTTTCCGTGATCGCGACGCCCCCCAGCATACGGGCAATCTCCTCTATGCGCGATCTCTGGTCCAGAACCGAGACGCGGCTCCTCGCGCTCCCCTTCTCGGTGACTTTCGTCACGGACCACTGTTCCCTCGCCTGGGCCGCTACCTGAGGCAAATGGGTCACGCACAAGACCTGCCGGTCCTCGCCCAAGCTCCGCAATTTCCTTCCGACGACTTCGGCGACGGCGCCTCCGATGCCGGCGTCGACCTCGTCGAAGATCAGGGTCGGCACCGCAGCCGCCTTGCTGGTGACGACCTGAATCGCCAAGCTGATTCGCGACAGCTCCCCCCCGGACGCGACTTTTGCGAGTGAACGCGGCTCGATGCCCGGATTGGTCGTCACCAGGAACTCGACCTGCTCGTTGCCCGATGCGCTGCCCTCGGGAAGAATCGATCGGAGCTCGACCTCGAACCGCCCTCCCACCATCGCCAGCTCCTTCATTCCGGCGTTGACCTCGCGGGCAAGCCTTGCGGCCCCTTTCCGGCGCTCCGCAGAAAGCTGTGTGGCGATCCGGTCGTAGCGGGAGCAAGCCGCCTTCTCCTCCTGGACCAACGCCTCCAGGTTCGACGCAGTCTCAAGCTCTTTCAGGCGCTTCTGCGCCTCGACGAACCGCTCGGGGAGGTCTTCCGGCCGCACGCGGAACTTGCGCGCGGCGTCGTGCAGCGATTCGAGCCGCTGCTCGACCTCACGCAACCGCCCAGGGTCGAGCTCAACGCGATCAACATAATGGCGCAGGCTGTAGACGGCTTCGCGCATCTGCGCTTCCCCGGATTCGAGCAGCGCAATCGTCTCGCGCAGGGACACATCGTGTTCCAGCAACGGCCGCAGCCGCGAGAGGACGCCGGACACCACAGCCAAGGCGGCGCTTTCGGATTCCGAGAGGGCGTCGAGCGCGCTGCGCCCGCCTTCGATCAGGCTCGCGGCGTGAGCGAGCCGGCCGTGTTCGCTCTGGATTCTTTCCCATTCGCCGGGCGCTGGAGCCAGGTGCTCCAGCTCTTGGACCTGCCACGCAAGCTGTTCTCGCTCGGCGCCGATCGCCGTGGCGCTTCTTTCATGATCCACCCTCGCCCTGCAAAGCCTCTGCCACTCTCGATACGCGCTGCCCACCTCCGAGACAAGTGTGCTGAGTCCGGCGTACGCGTCCAGAACCCGCCGCTGCGCCTCAGGTCGAAGCAGCGATTGGTGGGCATTTTGGCCGTGAATATCGA
>Ga0187773_10000251_pt1 | contig 22257 bp, 16 predicted proteins | sample 0216_BV02_MP05_1_FD_133133 | JGI IMG/M metagenome (GOLD analysis project Ga0187773, IMG submission 133133) | Tropical peat soil microbial communities from peatlands in Department of Meta, Colombia - 0216_BV02_MP05_10_MG | ecosystem: Environmental > Terrestrial > Soil > Wetlands > Peat | place...
CACGCGGCATGGCTGGATCAGGCTTGCGCCCATTGTCCAAAATTCCCCACTGCTGCCTCCCGTAGGAGTCTGGGCCGTGTCTCAGTCCCAGTGTGGCTGGTCGTTCTCTCAAACCAGCTACGGATCATAGCCTTGGTGGGCTCTTACCCCGCCAACTAGCTAATCCGGCATCGGCCACTCCTATAGTGTGAGGCCTTGCGGTCCCCCACTTTCATCCGAAGATCGTATGCGGTATTAGCCTCGATTTCTCGAGGTTGTCCCCCGCTACAGGACGTGTTCCGATGTATTGCTCACCCGTTCGCCACTCTACTCAGGGTTGCCCCCTTTCGCGTTCGACTTGCATGTGTAAGGCATGCCGCCAGCGTTCAATCTGAGCCAGGATCAAACTCTTCAATTCAATCCTGTTCAATCGCGATTGCGATTGCGCGAACCCTGCCTTTTACGGCAAGGCCCACTGCTCACTCAAAGTCATTGCAAAGGTCTGAAAAAAACCTTGCTAGACCTGGTGTGAGCTTGGTTAAAGCTTTGTGTGACGCCAACGCGCTTGCGCGCGCCCAAAACTGCCGGCGTCACTGGCTTCACCCAGCGCCCACACCTATCGGCTGTTCAATTGTTAAAGAGCGTTCCCCGGGCGGGGATCCTGCACACCCCAGAAGGGTTGGTTGCGGGGATAGGATTTGAACCTATGACCTTCGGGTTATGAGCCCGACGAGCTGCCAGACTGCTCCACCCCGCGCCCGGTACAGAAGCGGAATTATAGTGGCCGAAGCGCTAGAGTGTCAAACCGTTTTGCGTTGCGGCAATACCTTCACCATGCGCGTTCGGTTTCGCCGGACCACGGCTGCCAGACCAGCCGCCGTATTTCGGCGAGGCCCACCGTCCAATACAAACAAGCACTAGGGCCCGTATCGCAAGCTGCGGCGACTCCGGCGAACATCGGTATTGATTGTCAAGTACCGCTTCGGCTGATGGGTCTAATGGACCGACGCGACGTCCTGTCAATGGCTTCAGAAGAGGGATCTCTGCAGAGCCGGCGGCTTGCTGAATTTGCTCCCATCCGGCCGCTCGGGCCTGCTGGCGTTCAGGCCCAGCCGACTGCAGGCGACCTTGAAACGATTGCGAAGCAATTGCGCGAATTGTCCCTCCCCTTTCATGCGGCTGCCGAAGGCGGGATCGTTGTCGCGGCCGCCTCGCATGTCACGGACGCGTGCCATGATGTGGGAGGCTCTGAGTGGGTAATGCTGCTCGAGCCAGGTCCTGAAGAGATCTTTCACCTCCCAGGGAAGCCGCAGCAGCGTATAGCCCGCCATGCGCGCTCCAGCCCCTGCCGCCGCTTCCAGGACTGCTTCCATATCCTTGTCGTTCAGGAACGGAATGACTGGCGCGACCAGGACACCGCACGGCACGCCGTGGGCGCTCAGGCGGCGTAGGGTCTCGACGCGCCGGAACGGCGCCGCCGCGCGAGGCTCGAGCGTACGCGCGATCTCGCCGTCAAGCGAGCCGACCGAGATGAACACTTGCACGAGCCCGTCCCGAGCCATGGGCTCAAGCAGATCGAGATCGCGCTCGATCAGCGAACCCTTGGTCACGATGCCGACCGGGTGGCGGAACTCCCACAACACTTCGAGTATCCCGCGGGTGATCCGGTGTTCGCGTTCTGCCGGCTGATACGGATCGGTGTTCGCACCGAGCGAGACGAGTTCGCAGCGATAACCTGGGCGGGACAGTTCCTTGCGCAGCAGCGAGGCGGCATTTTCCTTTCCGAAGATCCGCGATTCGAAATCCAGCCCGGGAGACAGTCCAAGGTAGGAATGGCTCGGTCGTGCGTAGCAGTAGATGCAGCCGTGCTCGCAGCCTTGGTAGGGATTGATCGACTGGCTGAAAGGAAGGTCAGGAGAGTCGTTGCGCGCGATGATGGACCGGGCCTGCTGAAGGGTAATCACGGTCTGCGGCCGTGACGGAGCGTCCCCATTTTCGTCGCGGTCCCGCGCGAGCTTCTCGAAGCGCCCCTGCGGATTGTCCGCGGCGCCGCGTCCCTTGATCGCTGTCACATTCGGCTTGTCCATCGTTTGAGCGATCTTGACACCGTCCCCGGTTACACCTGCTTAAGCGGCTGCGCTGCCCTATCAAGGGCGTCTATATAGCCTTGCAGTCTTTGAGGCTCGCAATCTCGTTCTTGCTGTAGCCATGGGCGGCAAGCACTTCGGCCGTGTGCTCGCCGAGGGCGGGGCCGACCCATTCGATGTCCCCAGGCGTCTCGGAAAGTTTTGGGACGATCCCGGGTACCTTGAGGGGAGTGCCGTCGCGGAGCCTCACCTGCCGAATCATATCGCGCGCGTGATACTGGGCGTCGTTTGCGATATCCGCCATGCTGTAGATCTTGCCATTCGGGACCCGAGCTTCATTCAGGGCTTTCAGGACCTCCTCAGCGCTGTGCGCGGCGGTCCATGCGCCGATCGCGGCGTCGAGTTCATCGCCGCGCTCTGCGCGGCCCGCGTTGTCCGCAAGCGCCGGATCGTCGGCGAGATCGCCGCGCCCGATCATGTTCATCAATCGCTTGAAAATGCTGTTTGCGTTTGCGCCGATCACGACGTGCTGCCCATCACGGGTCAGATAGGTATTTGAGGGGACGATGCCCGTGAGATTGCTGCCAGTGCGCCCGCGAGGCTCCTTGAACATGTCGTATTCGGGGAGCGCGCCCTCCATCATGTTGAATACGGCCTCGTAGAGTGCGACGTCGACGACCTGCCCCTTGCCGCCGTTTGCCTCGCGGTGATGGAGCGCCATGAGCACGCCGATCACCCCGTGCAGCGAGGCGAGCGCATCCCCGATCGAAAGGTTGGGTCGCACCGGCGGTCTGTCCGGAAACCCGGTCACATAGCGCAATCCGCCCATCGACTCGCCGATCGCCCCGAATCCGGCCTGGTCGCGGTACGGGCCGGACTGGCCGAAACCGGAAAGCCTCAGCATCACCAGCCCGGGATTCCCCGCCGCGAGTTCCTCGTACCCGAGGCCCCATTTCTCCAGCGTTCCGGGACGGAAGTTTTCGATCACCACGTCCGCATCCGCGGCGATCCGGCGCACAACCTCCTGCCCTTCCGGAACTCGCAGATTTGCGGTCACGGATTTCTTGTTGCGATTCTGCACGTACCACCACAGCGAGGTCCCCTGGTGGAGATTCCGCCATTTGCGTAGCGGGTCGCCTTCCGGAGGCTCGATCTTTATCACTTCGGCGCCAAACTCCGCGAAGAACTTGCCGGCGAACGGGCCCGCAATGAGCTGGCCGAGTTCCACGACCTTAATGTCGTCGAGTGGTTTTCGCTTCACGGTGTCGCAGGGGGCCAACAAGGGCGAGGGGTTCCTCCCCTCCTCGCGCTAACTCTGCGGAATCCTCGCTCATGCCGGCCTGCGTTCGGCGAATGCCTGCGCGAGGGTGCCCGTGTCGACGTATTCGAGCTCGCCACCGACCGGAACGCCGCGCGCGATGCGCGTGACCCGCAGCCCGCGCGGCTTAAGCATTTCACTGATGTAGTGCGCCGTCGCCTCGCCTTCGTTGGTGAAATTGGTCGCCACGATGACTTCATTGACTTCGCCGCCGGCCAAACGCCGCTGCATGACGTCGAGCCCGATCTCCTTCGGTCCGATGCCATCGAGCGGCGACAGGCGCCCCATCAGCACAAAATACAGTCCCTTGTATGCCAGAGTCTGTTCGACCATGAGCAGATCTCCAGGTGTCTCAACGACGCAGAGCTGAGATGCATCTCGCTTGGGGGAGCTGCACAGAGGACACAGCTCCTGCTCGGTAAAGCTGTTGCATTTCGCGCAGCGGCGGATGCGCTGCAGGGCGGCGTCCAATGCCCGCGCCAACCTTTCCGCACCGGGTTTGTCGTGCTGCATCATGTGGTAGGCAATGCGCTGCGCCGATTTCGGGCCTACGCCCGGAACGCAGCGCAGCGCCTCGATCAATTCTTCGAGGGCGGTCGATAATTTCATCCAGGAACCGTCAGAACGGCAATTTAAGCCCTGGAGGGAGGCCCATCCCCCCGGTCAGGCCGGCCATCTTCTCCTGCAGCGATGTTTCGACCTTGCGCGTCGCGTCGTTGAACGCCGCCGCGACGAGATCCTCGAGCATTTCCTTGTCGTCCTTCAGCAAGGATGGATCGATGCTTATCCGCTTGACGTCATGGCGGCCGGTCATCGTCACCTTGACCAGTCCGGCGCCTGATTGGCCTTCCACTTCCATTGCCGCAAGCTGCTCCTGCACCTTGCGCATGTTTTCCTGCATTTGCTGGGCCTGCTTCATCAGTTCGGCAATCTGTGCCTTCATCGTATGACCTCCGCTACCGGGTCGGCTTGATCGACGAGTCCATGATGGTGGCGTCAAAGTTCTCGACCAAGTCGCGCACAAACGCATCCCCGCTGATGGCGGCCACGGCTCGATCGCGCGCCGTGTTGCCGCCGGTTTCGCCCACCCTGACAGTGAGACGCACGGGCCGACCGAAGTGCTCCTGCAGCGCTGCGCGAAGCTTCTCCTGGAAATTTCGTTCTGCCAGCTGCTTGGCCGCCGGCGGCACGCATAGTTCGAACCCTTCTCCGTCGAAGCTTTGCAGTTCGCTTGCTTGGGCCAATTGCTTGGCAATTCCGCCCAGATTGAGCGCGTTCGCGAGCTTCGGCCAATCTCCATCGAAGCGGGACCCCTTCTGCATGGGCTTCAAAGGCGGCGCCGCGGTCGGCCGCCGGTCACCCGGAACGCGAGCTTCATGATCGGTTCCATCATGCTCCTTGGGGGCGAAAGCGAGCAGGCGCAGCAGGGTCATCGTAAAGCCGGAGAATTCGTCCGGTGCAAAGGGCAGATCCTGGCGGCCGTGCACGACAATCTGGTAGTAGAGCTGCACTTCCTCCGGGTCGAGCCCTTTCGCAAGAGCCGCGAGGCGCTGCTGGGTTTTCCCGCTCGCCTCGACCACCTCGGGCGCGACATGAGCCAGTGCGATGCGGTGCAGGAGCGCACCGAGGTCCTGTAGCGCGCTATCGAAAGCGATGCTGCGGGACCGCATGTCACCGGCAACTTCGAGCACCTTCCGCGAATCGCCGCTCGCGACGCCTTCCAGAATCGCATACAGGTAGGTGTCGTCGATTACCCCAAGCATTGCACGTACCGCCTGCTCGGTCACTTCGCCGCCGCCGTGGGCGATCGCTTGATCGAGCAGGGAGAGGGCGTCACGCATGCTTCCCCGCGCGCAGTCTGCGATGAGCTCGAGCGCAGGCCTTTCGGCGGCGCACTTCTCCTCGCTCAGAATCTTCTCCAGATGGGCTGCGATTGCCGCTGACGGCATCTGCTTGAGATTGAACTGAAGGCAGCGGGACAGCACGGTGACGGGGATCTTTTGGGGATCCGTGGTCGCAAGAATGAATTTGACGTGCTCGGGCGGCTCCTCCAGCGTCTTCAACATCGCGTTGAACGCGGAGGCCGAGAGCATGTGAACTTCGTCGATCACATACACTTTGAATCGTCCCCGTGTCGGAGCGTACACCGAGTTTTCGAGCAGCTGCCGCATTTCGTCGACCTTCGTGTTGGTTGCGGCATCGACTTCAATCAGATCGACGAACCGTCCCGCGTCGATCTCGATGCAGGCAGAACACTTTCCGCAAGGGCGGGAGCTGATCCCGGTCTCGCAGTTGAGGGATTTCGCGAGGATGCGAGCGAGCGTGGTCTTGCCGACTCCACGTGTTCCCGAAAAGAGATACGCATGGTGCAGGCGCTTCTCATCCAGAGCGTGGCGTAGAGCCTTGACGACGTGTTCCTGCCCGATCAGCGAGTCGAACGTGCGCGGGCGCCACTTCCGGGCGAGAACCTGGTACGACATACAGGAATTCTAGCAGCGGAAACCGGCCGCCGGAAAAAGAGTCAGCGAACTGGTCCCGGTGCTGGCAGGCCGAGTCGCGTGCCAGCTCGCTCGGGGGGTTCTTGGAAATGGGATAATGCAGCGGCAGGCTCGACTGCGCACCAGGGGGATGAGAACGCCCGATGAAGTGGATCGCAATGTCAGGGGCCATCGTCGTGGCGTGCTTCCTCGCGCCGGTCTACGCGGTCAACGAGACTTTTCTCAAGGACGCGCCGGTATCGCGGCTGAGCGAAGGGGAACTCAAGGCCTTCTTAGAGTTCCTGGGGAAGACCCTGGACAGCGCCCCGGAGGGAACGATTGTCGAATGGAAAGCTCCGAAAACGACCTTCAGCAGCAAGATAACCGTGCAGAAATCGTTCAGCGAAGCTGGGCTGCAGTGCCGCGAAGCGACGATCGAGTCGGACAGTCGCGATCGTCAGATGCGCGGCCTCTACCGTTTCTGCAAGACAAGCAAGGGCTGGCAGTTCAAGGCCTCCCCGGCGGCCGCGAAAGCCCGTTGACCAATCGGCCCAGGCGGCCGCTCAATTCTTTCCGCTTCCCCTCGACGCCATGGGGTCGGCCGCGTCCACCCAGCCTCCCCCGATCGACTGATAGACGGCGATGAGCTGCGCATAGCGATCGGCCAGTGTAGCTACCGCGGTAAGCTCCGCGCTGAACAGCTCGTTCTCGGCGTAGAGCACCTCGATGTAGCCAGTGACGCCGTTGTCGAACCGCAGCCGCGACAGCCGTGCGTACTCGCGCAGCGCGATCACCCGCTTAGCCTGCGCTTCGGCCTCCTCCCGCTTCTTCAGCGATCCGATGAGCGCGTCGTTGGCCTCGCGAAACGCCGTGAGGATCGCCCGCCGGTAGAAGAGCTCCGCCTCGAGTTTCGCGGCCTCCGCCGACTGCACCTGCCCGCTGATTGCGCCGAAAGTGAAGATCGGACCGGCTAGATCAGCCGCAGCAGTCCAGGTCCTCGCCGGCCCGGTGAGGAAGTCTCCCGCCGCGGTGCTGAGCGAGCCGAACAGGCCCGTGAGCGAGATGGTCGGAAAGTAGAGCGATTTCGCCACCCCGATGCTCGCGTTCGCCGAGACGAGGTTCTGTTCGGCCTGGAGGATATCCGGGCGGCGCTCGAGCAGCCCGGAGGGCAGGTCCGCGGGGACGACGGGCGGGGTGAGCTGGTCGATGCTCTTGCCGCGCAAAATCGCGCCGGGGTTCCGGCCGAGCAGCACGGAGAGCAGATTTTCCTGAGAGGCGATCTGCAGCTCGAGCGAAGGGATCGCGGCCCGCGCCTGCTGATACTGGGACTCGATCTGCGAGAGCTCGACCTCGGACACGACCCCGCCCTTGAACCGCAACTGGAACAGCTGCAGGGTATCGCCGTAGTTGCGGGCCGTCGCGCGTGCGATCTCGAGCTCGCGATCGAGGGCCCGCAGGCCAATGTAGGTCGTCGCGACGCTCGCGACCAGCGACAGGATCACGCCGCGCCGCCCCTGCTCGCTCGCATACACCTGCGCCTGCACGGCTTCGCTCTGCCGCCGCACACGGCCGAAGAGGTCGATCTGCCACGCGGCGGTCAGCGCGCCCTGGTAGAGCGAGTAGTTCGGGTCGGTGCCTGCCGGGAGCGGAGTCGGCCCCACCTGGCTCGCGCGGTTGCGGCTCGCACCGCCGCTGTAGCCGAACTGCGGGAAGAACTGCGATCGCGTGGTGCTGAGGGCGCCGAGGAACTGATCGACGCGGGCCGCGGCGGAGAGAACATCCAAGTTCTCCTGGAGCGCCGACTCGATCAACTGGTCGAGGACCGGATCGCCGAATTGCTCCCACCATTTGGTATTTGCGACTTCGGCAGCCTTCGGGTAATCGATGCGCCATTGCTGCGGCACGTCGATTTCGGGGCGTCGATAGTCGGGACCGACGGCGCAGGCGGAAAGCAGCGCGCCGGCCGCGACACACAGGGCCGCGGTTCTCACCTCAATCGCCCTTCCGTTTCGCATGCGCAGAGGTTTTGGCGGCACCGCCGCCGGCGAGCTTCTTGCCCCCGAACCGGGCGCTCGCCGATTCCAGGAACCAGAAGAACAGTGGCACGAAGAAGATCGCGATCAGAGTCGAGAAGAGCATGCCGCCGATCACCCCGGTGCCGATCGCCCGCAGGCTGTTCGCGCCCGGGCCGCTCGCAATCGCGAGCGGCACGCAACCGAGAATGAAGGCGAAGGAGGTCATGACGATGGCGCGAAGGCGCAAGCCCGCCGCCTCGATTGCCGCCTCGCGCGGCGCCATGCCCTGGTGCACCCGCTCGATCGCGAACTCGCAGATGAGAATCGCGTTCTTCGCGGCCAGCCCGACCAGCGTCACCAGCCCCACCTGGAAGTAGACGTCGTTCTCGAGGCGCAGCGCCCAAGTGAGGAGCAGCGCGCCGAGCACGGCGAAGGGCACGGTCAGCACTACCGCCACGGGGAGGGTCCATTTCTCGAACTGGGCGGCGAGCAGCAGGAAAACGACGATGAGGCCGAAGATGAAGGCCGAGGACGAGGTGCTTCCCGACTCCTTTTCCTGCAGCGCCTGTCCGGCCCAGGCATAGGCGAAGTCGCCCGGCAGGGTTTCGGCGGCCACCTCCTCCATTGCGTTGATCGCCTGGCCGGAGCTGAATCCGGGCGCCGGGTTCCCGGTGATCTTGACTGCGGGGAATCCGTTGAAGCGCGTCACCAGTTTGGGAGAGGCGACGTAGCGGGTCGTGATCAGTGCCGAGAGCGGGATGTTCGCTCCGCTTGAGGAGCGCACATAGACCTTTCGGAAGTCCTCGGGATTCGCGCGGTATGCGGCGTCGGCCTGGACGATCACGAACCATACCCTGCTGAACTGGGAGAACTGGCCGGCGACCTGCGAGCCGAAGAAGGCCTGCATCGCCTGGAACACATCGCCGACGCGTACACCCAGGACCTCGGCCTTGTTGCGGTCGAGGTCCACGAACAGCTGCTGGCTGTTGGCTCTAAAGGTGGTGCTGACCCCCTGAAGCTCCGGCCGCTGCCGTGCCTTGGCGAGGAAGGACTTGACCGCATCGTCGGTCTGGCGCGGGTCGCCGGTGCCGCGGTTCTGAACGTAGAACTCGAATCCACCGGTGGTACCCAGGCCGGGGATCGAAGGCGGATTCACCGCGAAAGCGACACCATCTCGCCGGCTGAAGAACTGGGCGTTCAGGCGCTTGAGCGTCTCGAAGGACAAGAGCTTCGGATCCTTACGCTCCTCGAACGGCTTCATGAGACCAAACATGACCGCCGCGCTGTTGTTCTGCTGCCCATCGATGAAGCTGTAGCCGTTGACCGTGCCCACGTCCTGCACGGCGGGATCGGCGAGCAAGATCTTCTCGAGCTCGCTGCTGAATCGCGAGGTGACCTCCAGATTCGCCGCGTCGTGGACCTGCGTCACGACGAAGAAGTAGCCCTGATCCTCGTCCGGCACGAAGCTCGAGGGCAGGACGCGGAACATGACGAGGATCCCGGCGATCACCGCAACGAAGGCGCCGAGCGCGATCGGCCAGGCGCGCAGGACCGCATCGACGCCCTTGAGGAAGCCCCGGCGCAGGCGCTCGAAACCGTCCTCGAAGGCCTGGAAGACGCGGTTCTTCTTTCCATGGTGCGCGCGGATGATGATGGCGGCGAGCGCGGGCGAGAGCGTGAGCGCCATGATTCCGGAGATCACCATCGAGATCGCAATGGTGATGGCGAACTGCTTGTAGAGCGTCCCGGTGACGCCACCGAGGAACGCCACCGGCAGGAATACGGCCAGGAGCACCAGCACGATCGAAATCAGCGCGCCGGCGATCTCGGTCATGGCCTGCTTCGCCGCTTCGAGCGGCGCGAGTCCCTTCTGCGTGATGTTCACTTCCACGTTCTCCACCACCACAATGGCATCGTCGACCACCAGGCCGATTGCGAGAATCATGCCGAACATCGTCAGCATGTTGATCGAGAATCCGAGCAGGTGCATTCCGACAAAGGTGCCGACGATGGACACGGGTACCGCGAGGATCGGAATCACCGTTGCCCGCAGCGACTGCAGGAAGACGAAGACGACGAGCACGACGAGCACCACCGCCTCGAAGAAGGTGTGCAGCACCTTCTCTATCGAGAACAGCGTGAACTGGCTGGTGTCGAGGACGATCTTGTAGTCGAGACCCGTGGGGAACTTGGCCTTAAGCTCCTCCATTTTCTTGCGCACCGCCCGCGCGGTATCCACCGCGTTGGCCCCGGGCTGCTGGTAGATGCCGATGGTGGTGGCCGTCTTGCCGTTCATGCGGCTCGCGAGCGAGTAGTCGCGCTTGGCCAGCTCGACCCGGCCGATGTCGCGGATGCGCACGGCGGCCACTCCTTCCTTCTCCGCGCGTACGATGATGTTCTCGAATTCTTCCGGCTTGCTGAGCAGGCCCTGTGCGGTCACCACGAACTGCTGGTCCGTTCCGGGAGGCGCGGGCGGCGCGCCGATCTGGCCGATGCCGAAGGTCTGGTTCTGGCTCTGGATCGCCGCGGCGACCTCCTGCACGTTGATCCCCAGCTGAGCCATGCGGTCCGGCCTCAGCCACACCCGCATTGCGATGTCGGGCGAGCCGAATACCTGCGAGCGGTTCGCGCCCGGGATGCGCTTCAGCTCCTCGAGCACGTACAGGTTGGAGTAGTTGTCGATGTACGCGGCGTTGTAGCGCTCGTCGGGCGAGTACACCGAAACGACCATCATGATGCTCGGCGACTTCTTGTCGACGATCAGCCCCTGCTGGACCACAGCCTGGGGTATGAACGGCGTCGCCTGGGAGAGCTTGTTCTGCACGTTGACCTGGTTAATGTCGGGGTTGCTGCCCGGCCTGAACACCACCACGATCTCCGAGTTACCGCTGGAGGAGCTGGTCGAGTAGTAGTAGAGGAGATTGTCGATGCCGTTCAGCTGCACCTCGATGGGCGCGGCGACGTTGTTGGCGATGACTTCCGCCGTCGCGCCAGGATAGATCGCGCTGATCGTGACCTGCGGCGGCGACATGTCCGGGTACTGCTCGATCGGCGATACCGACATCGACACCGCGCCCGCGAGCACGATGAGGAGCGAGATAACCGAGGAAAGGATCGGGCGGTCGATGAAGAAATGGGTGAACACGTGACCGCCGTCTACTTCTTCGCCGCTTCTGCGCCCTTCGCCGATTTGCCGGCTTCGTCCGCCTTTGCCGCGCTGGCCGCTCCCGCCTCGGCGATCTTCACCGGCTGGCCGGGAACGACTTTGAGCGCGCCCTCGACTATGACGCGGTCGCCCACCTGAAGTCCGCTCGCGATGAGGAGGCCCTTCTCGCCCGAATAGTCGCCGACGACCACGGGCCGCAGCTCCGCGGTGCCATCGTCCTTGACCACGTAGACGACGTGGCCCTTCGCGCCCTGCTGCACGGCGAGCTGGGGCACGATGATCGCGCTCGGCCGCGTGCCGCCCTTGACGTTCGCCGTGACGAACATCCCGGGCCGTAGCTCTCGCTTGGGATTCGGCAGGACCGCGCGCACCAGGAAGGACCCGGTGTCCTGGCTGAAGGTCGGGTCCGCGAAATTGATCTTGCCGGTGTAGGGATAGGGCTTGCCGTCGGACAGTATCAGCTCGACCTGGAAGTCGTGGTTCTTCGGCGGGACGAGCTGCCCTTTCTGCACCAGATCCCGGATCTGCGCCAGCTGGTTCTGCGACATGCTGAAGTTCACCCACATCGGCTCGACCGCAGCGACGTAGGAGAGCTTGGCCGAATCGCCGACCGCGTTGATGTAGGCGCCCTGGCGCTGTAGTGCGCGACCGGAATAGCCGGTCACCGGCGAGCGTATCGTGGTGTAGCCGAGGTTCAGCTCGGCCTGCTTGAGCTTCGCCTGCGCCGAATACACCGCCGCGTCGGACGCGTCGAACTCGCCCTGCGCCTTGTCAAGGTCGGCCTGCGACATGGCGTTCTGAGCGGCTAGCGGCTTGATGCGCGTGAGGTTCGCCGCGGCGGTGGCGTGGCGCGCCTGCTGAGCGAGTACCTCGCCCTTCGCCGCCTCGAGCTGGGCTTCGAAGGGCTTGGGGTCGAGCTGGAAAAGGAGCTGCCCTTCCTTCACTAGCTCGCCTTCCGGATAGGCGATGCGGTCGAGGAAGCCCGAGACGCGCGCGACGATGTCGACCTGGCGCGAGCTCTCGGTCTGCGCGACGAACGCTGCGCTGTACGGAATAGCCTGCGGCGTCACGGTCATTACCGTGACCACGGGCGGCGGGCGCTGTGCCTCGGGCGCTTCCTTGGAGCAGCCGCCGGCCAGAAGCCCCGCGAGGCCAGAGACGAGAGCCGCGATCATGCGGACCCGGGATATCACGATCTCTCCCGCGCGGCGCCGATTGCGTACGGCGGCAACACGGAGAGGGCGATGCGGAGCATAGACCTCATTTCTGCCCTCCTGTCACAGAATCCCTGCGCCCAGGTTCCTCGGGGCGCACATCCCAAAGAGCATGAGGCCGACCGTCCGCTTTTAGTTTGACATAGATCAACGTTTGCCCCCTGTCCGATGCTGCATCCCGGCCGGCTCTAGGCGCCGCGATGCCATGAGGCGGCACGCGGTTTGCATCGATCTTCCGGTATGACGCGATAGCGCTGCCCTTCGCGGTTCAATGACATTCCCGTGTTCCTAACAGGGGATCTTTAACGCTCGCTGGGAATCATTGCGAAATTGGGAAGGGAACCGCCTTGAGGTAGATCAAGCGCTCTGGCGAGGGGATCGCTAGACTCCTCATTCCGCCCCATTGGAGGACAACATGACAGCCAAGCGCGAGCTCACCATCCACTACATGGATGGTTCAAAGATGAAGCTCGAATTTCCCCAGCAGGCCCCGACCGAAGGAGCGGCCGTGATCAGACTGAAAGAGGCGCTCGCCGCCCGCCACGTGGTCGTCGAGGCGGATGGAGCATTGCTGATCATCCCCTTCGAGAACATCAAGTACATTCAGGCCTACCCCGCACCGGCAAAGCTGCCGGAAAATGCGATCCGGGCGGCGAGCTTCACCGCGTGAGTGACGGCATTCGCCCGGATGAACGGCCGGTGGCAGAGAACGAATGGTGACTGAAACCTCCGCCATGACGGGCGCGGCCCGGAAGCCGGACCGCTCGGTTCATCACCTGCTGGCGATGCGGATGCTGATTGCCGCCCTGACCACCTCCGTTCTGGTGGGCGTGCTGGCCGTCTTGGCCGAGCGCCGGAGCATTGGCGAGGTTGCGGTTGATCGCGCCAACGCCGGAATCACGGCCTTGATGGCCATGGTCGAGGATGCGCAGGACGTGTCGGGCCGGATGGATGGCGCGCGAGTCCAAGCCGCGCTGGAACGTCTAAGAGCAAGCGCGACCTTGCAGAAGAGCGGCCGCTTCATCGCGGTGCACGTGTACGACATGGAGCGCCGCAGGATCGCGCAGCTCGAGGACCGAAGCCATCCGGCCTTCGCCGCCATGGCGGGCACTCCGGGCGGCGAAGCGCCCGCCGGTGCATCCTATGTCTATTCGAGACCGAACGGCGTCCCTGCGGTCGCGGTAACCGCGCCCATCATTCCGCGCGCCGGGTCTCAGCTTGGCTTTGTCAATGCGGTGTTCGTCGTGTCCGAGGAGGAGTTCGCCGAGGCCAAGGCCCGCATCCTGCGCCGGGTGCTCATCGCGGTCGGAATCGTGCTTGTCACCGTGACCATCCTCTATCCGATCATCGCGCGCCTGGTGGAAAGGCTGCGGCGCGCGTCGCACAAGCTGCTCGACTCGAATCTGGATTCGATCGCCGCCCTGGGAAGCGCAATCGCCAAGAAGGACAGCGACACGGACATTCACAACTACCGGGTCACGATCTATTCGGTGCGTCTGGGCGAAGCGGCGGGACTGAATCGCCATGCGATGTGCGCTCTCATCAAGGGTGCCTTCCTCCACGACGTCGGAAAGATCGGAATACCCGACAAGGTCCTGCTCAAGCCGGGGCGTCTCGATGAACAAGAGTTTGCCGAGATGAAAAAGCACGTCCAGTACGGGATCGATATCGCGCAGCAATCAGCCTGGCTGAAGGATGCGATCGACGTCGTCGGCAGCCACCACGAAAAATTCGATGGAAGCGGGTATTTCGGCGGCTTGCGCGGCGAAGACATTCCGATCAACGCGCGCATTTTTGCGGTCGCCGACGTGTTCGATGCGTTGACCTCTCGGCGGCCCTACAAGGAACCGATGTCCTACGAGGAGGCCATGGTCACTATCGAGAAGGGGCGCGGGGCGCACTTCGACCCGCGGCTGCTCGACTTGTTCGCGGCGATCGCAAGGCGGCTCTACGACGAGTTCGCGAACCGGGACGACGAAGGACCGCGCATGGTGCTCCGCTCCCTGATGGCCGGGTATTTCAAGGCCGACGCCGAAATTCTTGTTGCCTGAGAGGCGCCATCCACGGTTCAGGCGACCGGAGCCAGAAGATCACTCAAACGGGAGCGCATATGAACCGGGTACTCGGCATTTCGCTTCTCCTCCTGCTCCTTTTCGAGCCTCTCGCGCGCGCCGCCGATTCGGACCAGCCGCGGGCCGCCGGGGTGGCGCTGGAGTTCGAAAACCGGCACATCGCTACCCTGCGGGCGACCATAGGCGGGGTCGGCCCGGCGGAACGGGTTGCGGCGATCGGGCGCAGGCTCGACGCGCTCGAGGAGGGCGAGCTCGACGGCAAGATCCGCACGCAGCAGCTCCAGGTCGGTAGCCAGCAGGGAGCGGCGTTCTATCTCGATCGCAAACTGCTCTTTGCGCTCTTCGCGACCGATCTCGATCCGCTCTCCGATGAAACCCTGGACTCGGTCGTCGCCGAGGCGACGGACCACTTCTCGACTGCCCTGAAAGCGAGGAAGGAGAGGCTCAGTCCGAGGGCCATCGCGTATGGAGCGGGATATTCCCTTGCGGCGACCGTCGCATTCGTTCTGGTCGCGTGGATTCTGCTCGCGGGGCGAAGGTGGCTCCAGGCCCGGTTGATTGCCCGCGCGGAGACCTCGCTGCACTGGCTGGTGGTGCACGGCGTTGACATCCGCGCACAAGCTATCCGGCATCTGAGCCGCATTCTCAGCTTCGCGTCCTGGCTTCTGCTGCTCATTCTTGCGTACTTGTGGACGGCGTTCGTTCTCGGGCAGTTTCCCTACACCCAGCCCTGGGGCGCGGCGCTCGCAGGCCGCATGTGGTCAGTGGTGAAAAATTTGGGCCTCAGCGCAGTCGAATCCATTCCTGGGTTGTTCACGGTCGTTGTCATCATCGCGATCACCATGCTGGTGGACAGGCTCGTTCGCGCGTTCTTCTTCGCCGTCGAGCGGGGCAGGATCGAGTTCGCGGTCCTGAATTCTGCCACGGCGAGTGCAACCCGACGCATCGCCATTACGCTCCTGTGGCTGTTCGCGATCGCCTTCGCCTATCCCTTCCTTCCCGGAGCCGGAAGCCAGGCGTTTCAGGGGATCAGCATTCTCGCCGGCGTCATGCTCACCTTGGGTTCGGCTGGGCTGGTGGCTCAGGTGATGAACGGTCTGGTGCTGGTGTACTCGCGCGCCCTGTCGAAGGATGAGTTCGTCCGGATCGGGGAAGTCGAGGGCACCGTCACCGAAGTCGGCTCGCTCGTGACCAAGGTCCTCACGCCGGAAAACGAGGAGGTCACCATTCCGAATTCCGTCGTGGTATCGAGCCAGATCAAAAACTACTCGCGGTTCAAGACACAAGGGCCGACCCTCTCCGCTTCCGTGACGATCGGCTACGACGCGCCCTGGCGCCAGGTCGTGGCGATGCTGATCGAGGCCGCCCGCCGCACCCAGGGAGTCAAGCCCGCGCCCGCCCCGCGCGTGCTGCAAAGGTCGTTGTCAGATTTCTACGTTGCCTACGAGCTCATTGCGGTGATCGAAGACCCCCGCTTGCGGCCGACGGTCATGTCCGAGCTGCTCGCCAACATCCAGGATCAGTTCAACGAGCACGGCGTGCAGATCCTCTCGCCGCACTTCATGCAGCAGCCGGACAAGCCGGTGGTGGTACCGAAGGAGAAATGGTTCGCGACCCCGGCCGTCCCGAAACAGGACGCGGGGCGGTAAACCTTAGAGGACCCCGTCCGCGCGCATCTTCGCGATCAGCAGCTTAGCGAGCTCCTCGGTCACTTTGGGCACGTCCCGGGGCTCGATCAATTTGCTTGTGCCGCCCCACACGACTTTCTCGCCCTGCACCTGCCATAGCGTGGTCTCGAGCGTCAGCACGTCGTATTGAGTGACCATCGGCGGGGCGGCGCTGGCACCGTACCAGCCATAGAATCCCGCCCGGTATGGCCCTGTCTGGTAATAGGTGGGTGTGACTTCGACACGTTTTTCCGCGCGCTGCACCCGGGTGACGATGACCGCATCGGTTCCGGCCTTAGCCACCGCGTCCCGGACTTGATCGGAACCAGGGGCCGCGCCCGCGGGGGCCAGCGTGTAACCCGGTACCGCGGCCACGCCGGCAGCCTTCAGGGCCTGCGAAAAGCTGTCCTCGAAAAGTCTTCGGTTCGTTTCGCTCTGCGCCACGCCGACCACCAGTACCTTGCGCAGCGGCGGCCCGGCGAAGCCCGGATCCTTCCAGGAACCGGCCAGCTCGACCGTCGCGCAGCCGGCAAGGAAGGTCAAACCCGCGATCATCTGCCACGGTACAAGGGTGGGGAAGGGAATGCCGGCTTTGGAGCGAAGGACAGAACGGAAAAGATCTATCATAGGTTCATTCCTTCCGGTTCGTTGACTCAAAGAGCGGGTGGCGAGCCTTACCCCGGCACTTGCAAGAATAGCTGTGGCTGCTTCCTTCCGGACCTGACCAGGTTCACTACGATGCAATGCGGGGAGGCCCGCCGCGTTCGATGTAATGAATTGCCCCCAATTATACGGGTCTTCAATCTCCCCGACCCCGAGCGCAGGGGACGTAGACCCGACGGGCTGTTCTGGGCCCGGAAGAGCGGATCGGGTTATGATGCCGGCGAGGGCGGACCAAGGAAGGAAGCGTGCACACCGCCCTCCATCACCGGATCGGAGGAGAGAATATGATCGGATTCAAGAAGAAGGTCGCCACCCTGCCCCGTTCAGCCATCCGCTTGCTCTGGGCGGCCTTGGCAGCGTGCGCGGCCATTTCCCCAACAGCCAACGCGCAGTCGAGTGATTCCTATCCGACCCGGCCAGTGAAGATCCTCGTACCTTATGCGCCCGGCGGAGCGACCGACATCATCGCCCGCATCGTTTCGGCCAAGCTGACCGAGTCGATGGGGCAGAGCTTCGTGGTCGAGAACCGGCCCGGAGCTTCCGGCAACCTTGCGATGGAGGCGGTCGCCAAGGCGCCCGCCGATGGTTACACCCTCTTCGTGGGCAACGTTTCGACCAACACAATCAACGAGAACACCTTCGCCAAGACAATGTCCATCAAGCCTTCGCGTGACCTCGTCGGAATCGCCAAGCTGGTCGAGATCCCTCATATCATCGCCGTCGGCGCGAACTTCCCGGCCAACTCGCTCGCCGACCTGATCGCCGAGGCGAAGAAGAACCCCGGCAAGATCAACTACGCTTCGGCCGGGATCGGCAGCTATCCGCACCTCGACATGGAGAAGTTCAAGAGGGCGGCAGGAATCGAGCTTACGCACGTGCCCTACAAGGACGGCGCCGGGAAGATGATTCCGTCGCTGCTCGCCAACGAGACCCAGGTCGCGTTCATCAACCTTTCCTCGACGCTGCCGCACGTGCGCGCCGGGAAAATGAAGCCGCTCGCAACGACGGCTCCGCAGAGGCTCGCGGAGTTGCCGAACGTGCCGACTATGGCGGAGCTCGGCTACGCCGGCATAGGCACGAACGCCTGGCAGGGGATGTTCGCACCGGCCGCGACGCCGAAGCCCATCATCGACAAGATCTACAAGGGCGTCGCGGCAATCCTGTCGAACCCCACGATGAAGGAGGATCTCGCCAAGAAGATGCTCGACGTCACCCTTTCACCCTCGCCGGTACAGTTCCAGGAACTGGTGGAGAAGGAAACCCGCGCGTGGGGAGACTTCCTGCGCACGGCCAACATCAAGATCGAATAGTCTTTGACGCGGGCCCAGGCAACGCGCCGCGGCGGCTCGCGGCCGCGGCACGATCTCGTTATCGAGAAAGACCTCGAAATCCCGATGCGCGACGGGGCGCGGCTTAAAGCCGACGTCTTCCGGCCCAAATCGGGTGGCCGATTCCCGGTCATCATCAATCTCGGCTCGTACCAGAAGGACAAGCTCTGGGTTCCACCCTCCGACCTCGAAGAGGCGGCGAACCCCTACATGAACTGGGAGACGGTGAATCCGCTGTGGTGGGTGCCACGCGGTTACGTCGCACTCCGAGTGGATGGCCGCGGTTCTGGAAAGTCTCCCGGGCGAACCGATCCGTGGTCTCCTTCCGAAGCGCGCGATTTCTACGACGCCATCGAATGGGCGGCGATCCAGCCCTGGAGCAACGGGCGCGTCGGCACCAATGGAATCTCCTACTACGCGATGACGCAATGGCTGGTCGCCAGTCTCAAGCCACCGTCGTTGAAGGCGATGATTCCCTGGGAAGGCGCGGCGGACATGTACCGCGACTTCGGCTATCACGGGGGCATCTTCTCGTTCGGCTTCGCCACCGGCTGGTGGAACAACCACATGGCGCACCACCTGCTCGGCAAGCCTCAAGCTGCAGCCACCGATGCGTTTTCCACCCCCTGGCTGTGGGAATACATGCGCCACAATCTCGACGGTGCCTGGTGGCACGGCCGGCGCGCGATATGGGAAAACATCGACATCCCGCTCTACAGCGCGGGCAACTGGAGCGGGATGGGTCTGCATCTGCGCGGCAATACTGAAGGGTACTCACGCGCTGTCTCAAAGCGCAAGAAACTGCGCATCCACGCCGGTACCCACTATCATCCGTTCTATTCCGAGGAAGGCCGCAGCGATCAGCTGCGGTTCCTGGACCATTGGCTGAAAGGGGTGGACACCGGCATCATGCGGGAGCCGCCGGTGAAGCTCCTCATCCGTAAAGGCGGCCAGGGAAATGCGCACTGGCGTTTCGAGAACGAATGGCCGATTCACCGCACGCGGTGGACCAAGCTTTACCTCGACGCGGGAGGAGCCGGCGCAAGCAACCCGGGGACGCTCGCTGCGGGCGCGCCGAAACGGGCGGGGTCGTTCTCCTATTCCGCGAGCGGAATGACCAAGGCAGGCGTGGCCTCGGCCTCTTGGACCTCGACCGCCCTTGCCGGGAGCCTGCCCGAGACGGGCGTGTCGTTCCAGACCGAGCCGCTGCGCGCGGACACCGAAGTCACCGGCCCGCTCGTGCTCGTACTCTGGGTGTCAAGCACGACCGAGGACATGGATGTCTTCGCCACGATTCGCAACATCGCGCCGGACGGCAGGGATGTCTTCGAGGTGGGGCAGCAGAGCCAGCCGGTGCCGGTCGCGAAGGGATGGCTCCGCGCATCGCATCGCGTACAGGACGAGAAACTCTCGAAGTCCTACCGTCCGTATCACGCGCACTTGAAACGCGAATGGCTGAAGCCCCGCGAGGTCGCCCGCATCGAGGTCGAGATATGGCCGACGTCCATGGTGTTCGGGAAAGCCCACCGTGTCCGGCTAGACGTTCAGCCTCGCGACGGGGTGGGGAGCTTCCCGTACACGCATTACAGCGCTGATTACAACACCGGTGAAAACGTCATCCATACGGGCGGAAGCCGGGCGTCGTATCTCCTGCTCCCGATCATCCCGTCAAAATGACATGATTCCTGCAAATCCAGGAGCAGTCGATGCTTGCTGGATCCCCGCTTGCGCGGGAATGAGGAAGCGGGCGACCCCGCGCACCCTCGGCGGGCCCGCGACGAGCATGGAACGGTTCGGCTCTAGAAGGCGAGGCTCAGCCCCGCAAGAATGCCGTTGCCGCCGACCTTGACTTCCTGACCGGCACCATCGTCGGTCGTCGAGGCGAGATGCCTGTAATTCAGGGAGACGCCCAGATTCTGGAACCGGTATTCAATTCCCGCCAAGGCTTGGTAGGCGGTTCCGCTTGCCTTCCCGCCCAGGCTGCCGCCGTAGCTGGCTGAGGCAACGCCGACACCCGCGCCGACGAAAGGGTACCACCGGTCGCTCGCGCGGAAGTAGTACTTCCCGTTCAACAGGTAGGCGATGACCGTCTGCTGACCGGTGAGGCCGTTCGCGGACACATCGTTCCTGTAATGGAACACCTCGACGCCCGCGGCGGGGCCGCTCCGGCTACGCCACTCGAACTCAAGGGCGGCCACGGACTTGGAATTTGTGCTGTAAGTAAACGGAACCCCGCCGACCACTTGATTAGCGGTGTCCATCTTGAAGAGGCCGGCCTTCCCGATGAGGGCGAGCCCCCAACTCCGCTCCGAGGAAGGTTCCGGTTTCGCGGAGGCCGGAGGGGCAGCCTGGCTCGTTTCCTGAGCGGCCGGCGCCGGCGGCGCTTCTCTCGGAGCCTCAGCCGGTTGCGGCGCTGGCGGCGCTTCTCTGGGAGCCTTGGCCGGTTGCGGCGCCGGCGGCGCGGCGAGAATCGGCACGGCCCCGGCTCCGACGAAGCGACCTTGTCCGATCGCGCTCCGTCCAGCGGCCTCGCTCACGATGCGGGCTTCTCCTCGCAGGGGCTTTGTGCCCGGCACGGCCTCGACCGCGATGTAGTACCTCTGATTGGCGGCAGCGATGAACGAGTACGTTTTTGCAGCGCGATCGCCGATGCGAACCAGGGTCTTCCCGGGATCGACGGTAGCGGCGACGTAGGTTCCGTTGGTGAGGTTGCCGGCCTTCGCCGCATTGACCGCTACAGGCAGTGCCCCCGGCTGGGGTTCGCGGTCGCTGCGAAAAACGAGCACGAGCGCCCTGCCCGCCGGCTGAGCGTATGCAGGAAGAGCCCAGAGCGAAGCGCACAACGCGGCGGTCGACACGACGACGCTCGCCAAAAGAATCCCTTTCTGCCGGTTCACGTGGGGATCTCCGTCCGGATTTTCCGTTGTCTCTTCCGCTTTGCGAGGGAGCGCGTCAGCCTGCCTGATCATCGCTTGAACACCCGGTACGCCGCTCGGGTCTGGCAAGCGGGCTAATCATGGAGCCGCGGAACAAGCCCTGTCAAGCCAGGGACCTACAGAGGACAATCACGCGAGACGAGCGGCTTCAGGCTTTCATCCATCGCACGATCCCCGCGACCCCATCCACCGCGACCTGGGCTCCGTCCGGAATGCGACGCGTCGCATCGGTCACGCCGAGCACCATGGGCACGCCCCGCTCCCGCGCAAGCGAAGCGAGATGCGAAGTGCTCCCGCCAAGCTCGGTGACGACGCCGGCAACATTCAGCAGCGCCTCGGAGAGCGCCGGGCCGGCGACCGCGGTCACCAGGACATCGCCGGGTGCCACGCGCTCCAGCTCGCATTCGCAGTTCACGATTCGCGCGCGGCCGGTTCTCCAGCCGGCGCCGGACGGATGCCCGTTGATCCGGGGGTGTTGCAGCCAGATCTCGTCGGGGACGGGGGCTTCGGCCAGGTGCAAGGGCCGCGCCTGCAACAGCTTGATTCCCACATCGTCCAGTGCCCACTCGATTTCGACGGGCCCGCCGGTCACCTCTTCGGCCTTGCTCATGAGCAGCCCCAGCTCGGCCGCCTCTTCCTCGTCGAGGCACGGCGTATTGAAGAGCGAGCGGGAGAAGGTCTTCCGTCCGTGCGCGCAGCCCACCGCGTGATACTTCCGGCCGAGCGCCGTTTCCTTCAGCTTTCCCGCGCGATCGAGGACATAACGGTCGGGCACGACTTCTCCCTGCGCGACGGAAGAGCCGAGTCCCGGTGCAGCGTTGATCACCATTTCGTTTTCGGTCGTGCGCGAGAGGCCGCCTCCTGCGGCCCGCGCCGCGACGAGCGGCTGAATGAGGAGCGCCATCGCTGTATCCGCCGGATCTATTCCATGCGTTGCCATGTAGCGAAGGGCACGCGTGGACCAGAGCGCCGCCCAGCAGGCACGCACCGCAGTGAGAAAATCCTCTTCGGTTTCCAGGCCGAGGTAGCTCTGAAACTGTCCGGCGAAGCTAGATTCGAAGCGGTCTTCGACGAGCGCGGAAGAACGCACTACGCCGCGTTCTCCCGAAGCGATCACCGCGCGCCACGCGGAGAGCAGCGGCCCGACAAGCTGGGGCACGATCGGGCGCTCCATGAGACGCAGCTTCAGCTCCAGGGCGCAACGCCGGGCTCGCGGGCGGTCATCCGCGGCGAACACCTCGCGCGCCGTTGCCTCGAGCCCGAGGGCCACAAGCTGCGTGCGGTATGCCAAGGCGTCGACCACATAGCCACCGGGAACCGGCAGCCCGGCCCGGC
>Ga0187773_10000254_pt1 | contig 22115 bp, 22 predicted proteins | sample 0216_BV02_MP05_1_FD_133133 | JGI IMG/M metagenome (GOLD analysis project Ga0187773, IMG submission 133133) | Tropical peat soil microbial communities from peatlands in Department of Meta, Colombia - 0216_BV02_MP05_10_MG | ecosystem: Environmental > Terrestrial > Soil > Wetlands > Peat | place...
CCGGCCCTACAAACATCACGCCGCACCGTTCGGCCTGGCGCTCGAACGGTTCCTGAACCCGCCCCATCACATTACCGTGCTCGGGCGGCGGACCGATCCGAAATGGAACGCGATGATTTCGTCTGCGCACCGGATCAATGCGCCTTGGAAAGTCGTTCTCCCTCTGGATTTGGATGAGAGCAAAGACCGCATCACTTCACTCGGCTATCCGATTGCTTCCCAGGCCGCGGCCTACGTCTGCATAGGGACAACATGTCTGCCAGCGGTCACCAAGCCGGATGACTTGGAGAACGTTACGATCGAGAGGGTTTTACGCAGCGGAATCCCACATCATTGACGAGCCCGGTCGGGGCCATGAACAGACGGTAGCCGGCCCGTGAGTAGTGGGCTTTGACCTCGTGATAAATGTTCGGCGGAAAATGCCCCAGTCCTGCCCAGGAGTTTCCGCGAAGGACTTTGACGCTTTCGCCGAATTTATCTGAGGTATAGGTATTTCCCGGGTAAGGCTTGTACCAATCGGCCGTCCATTCCCAAACGTTTCCGATCATATCATACGCGCCGTAAGGACTTCGGCCGTTCTCGTAATGCCCGACCTCCGTCGTGCCGCCGACCTGTCCGTTGACGTTGGCCCGTCCTTCATCAAACTCATTCCCCCAGGGATATAATAGACCGTCCGGCCCGCGCGCGGCCTTTTCCCATTCCGCCTCGGTTGGAAGCCGTTTCCCGGCCCAAAGACAGTAGGCGTTGGCGTCCTCCCAGGTGACGTAGGCGACCGGGTGTCGGGCTTTGGCCGGAGGGTATTGGCCGCCGTTCCAATCCGGCGGAGGCTTGTGGCCGGTTTTCTGGACGAAGTCGAGATAGTCGGCATTCGTCACTTCGTATTTGTCGATGAAATAAAACGGCAGATTGACCCGGTGAGCGGGTTGTTCGTCCTTAAAAAAAGGTTTCATGATCCCGTAGTCGGCCGCTTTGCCCTGCGGGTCCTGTTCATCCGTCCCCATCGTGAATTCGCCGGCCGGGACCGCGACCATTCCCTCCGGCATACGGCTGCAGGCCGATGCTAGGAACAGCAGAGATACGACCAACAGAGACAGATGGATGATTCCGTAATCGACCGTAGGGGCAACGCGTGCGTCGCCCCTACGAAGAATCGATGTCCTATCGCTCATGGATTTTTTGCGCATCGGAATCCAAATCCTTTGTTCCGGATTTCGGGAGCGAAGCGGGACCGGTTATAACTGGGCGAGCTGAGTCCGCATCCGTAGGAAAGACAGTCGTACCAGGACCCGCCACGGACGATCTTGTTCTTTTCCCCGTAGTGAGGATTCGGTTCCGGGTTGTGAGGGTAGGCCTTGTACCAGTTGGCCGTCCATTCATAGACATTGCCGGCCATGTCGTATAATCCATAGGGGCTCTTTCCATTCTCAAATTGGCCGACGGGCATCGTGTCGCCGTCTTTATTCTTGGACAACCAGTACTGGGGCGTGTTGGCCTTTTGGGGATCGAAGGCGCTTCCCCATGGGAAATTGCGTCCGTCCGTCCCCCGCGCTGCCTTCTCCCACTCTTCTTCCGTCGGCAGACGCTTCCCGGCCCAGTGACAGTATTCATTGGCATCAAACCAATCGACGTACACAACGGGATGATTGGCCTTCTCGGGAGGATAGGTCACCCCCGAACCCGAGGTGCCGGCAGGGGACGGCTGCCAATGTTTCGGCGGCCGGTGGCTGGTCGCATCCACAAAGGCTTTGTACTGCGCGTTGGTCACTTCATACTTGTCGATGAGAAACGTGTCGAGATAGGCCTTGTGTTCTGGCATCTCATCCGGATCACCGGCGCCTTCCGCCGTCGGTCGTCCGTTGTTTCCGATAATAAACTCCCCGGCCGGGATGGTGATCATGGTGTTCAAAATCGCATGAACGGAGGCGAGGGGCTTGCCGTGTCTGCCGGCAGGCGGGTCGGCCACGGACACAAGGGGCCCTTCATCCGGCGCGGAATGGCATTCGGCGCATTCGGGTTTGGAGGTGTCGGCCTTGGGAGGGCCTGCCGAGGTGTGGCAATTCTTACAGGTATCATTCGGAAAGAGGGAAGGATCCATCGGCCTTGCAACCGCCGGTCCCTGCCCGTCCGGCAGGCGGGCGGCAGGCAGGGTCTGGCCGTATACCATCAGTTGGACCGCGACCACGCCGGCAGCGACGATCATTGTTCCGATCGTCCATCTTATCCAACGGAGGTCCATGGGTTTTATCCGAGATTCATTTTATAAATGGTAATCCAGCACAAGGCCGAGAAGGACGAGAAGACCGATGCCGACATTGGACTTGAACAGCGAGAAGGCCATCTGCCGCTCCAACGGGTGTCGGATCGTCCAGACCTGGACGAAATACCATCCCGTGACCACGGCGATCGACGCATAGTAGACGGCACCAAGATGGGCGGTCAATCCCAAGAGGATAAAGAAGAAGGAGGAGAGAACGAACAACAGCCCCACGGCAACCCAGGTGTATCGATCAAACAGAATGGCGGAAGACTTCACGCCGATTCGGATGTCGTCGTCCCGGTCCATGAGAGCATAAATCGTATCATACGCGGTGGCCCAGCAGAGGTTGGCCAGGAAGATCATGATGAGCGGGGATTCAAAGGAATCGCGGACGGCGACCCAGGCCATGATCGAACCCCAGCCGAATGCCACGCCCATGACCAGTTGTGGAACCGAAGTGAAGCGTTTTGAAAATGGATAAAAAACCGCCAACCCGGCCCCGAGCAGACCTAAGAGTTGCGTCGACCGATTGAGTTGGAGAACCAGGATCAGCGAGCCTGCCAGCAGCAGGCCAAAGATGAGGGCCGCTTCGGAGACCGTCAAACGCCCGGAAGGAAGAGGACGGTTACGGGTTCGTTCCACATGGCCGTCGAATTCTCGGTCGGCAATGTCGTTGATGACGCATCCGGCGCTTCGCATCAGAAAGGTGCCGACGATAAAAATCATAAGGAGCTTCAACGGGGGCGTCCCACCGGCCGCGACCACGAGAGACCAGAGAGTCGGCATTAACAGGAGAAGAGTTCCGTACGGATTCATGAAACGAATCAGGTCGAGCGCGGCGCCAATTTTATTTTGGGTGACGGGGGACATCGTCTTCAGGGGTAAAGAGGATCACCGATGAACTGCTCTTGAACTGAGGCGACGGGTTTCAGGCACGGTTGGGTCCCCAGACTCAATCGGTATCGCCGCAACCAAAACGGCCCACCCGCGGTTTGACCCGGACCTTTTGGGATGGAAGCACCGGAAACGGATGCGATTTGCAGCCGATCACGAACCACGGGTTGTCCCGTTTCATGGAATAGAAGGCCGAGCGGTTTTTGACGACCGGAAACCGCTTGGAGCAGGGGACGGGATAGACCTTCAAGCAGGATCATCGAGGACGCATAAACCAGCCGTCGACCGTTTGTCGTCAGCCATGCCTCACGGGCCAGGGCCGTCGCTCCCGGTTCGACCTTCAGAAACTCGGCCGTAAGCGGATCCAAAGGGAGTTCCTTCTGGCGAATGACATCGACCCGGATCGGACTCAACCACAGGGCCTGAAGCATGGCCGTCGTGCTTCCGTCGGACATCAGAAGGATCCGTAGGACGGGGTTCATCCGAACCGAAGCAGCGTCTTTGTAAAAATCCTCGGCCGTGATCCAGGAGATCGGCGCGGGCGGGGAGTCGGGCATCAAATGCCCGGGACGGAGGAATCCGGTTGAAATATTGGCAGACACGGAGAGTCATTTTACTGAAAACGGCACCGTCTGTCAAGAAATCCGCCTGTCGGATGGGCAGCGCCTCATCGATAAAAAATTTCTTGACAAACTTCGTCTCAAATTATATAGTACGTGCCGTTTCCGTAGAGGTCCCATTCGGTCACGGTGGTGACATATCCCCCTAAACATTTAGGTGTCGGATCGTACGCACCATATAATCACGCAAGGAGGAGATATGAGGTACGGGTTGGCAAGTTTAGTGTTGTTGGGTCTATTGATTACGGGTTCTTACATTGCTTATGCGGGAACCGAAAAGGATCCCTGCGCGACTCGCGTGCCAGCGGATCAGTTGGCCGCGGCCAAGGGCGAGAAGAACCCTTACATCGGCAAGGCGGATTCCATTGCGGAAGGGAAAGCAATCTTCGAAGGCAAGGGCACCTGCTTTACCTGTCACGGATTGGGCGGTAAGGGCGACGGCGATGCCGGAAAGGCCCTCGATCCCTCTCCACGGAATTTTACGAATGCCAAGTTCCATGACTGTAAAACGGATGGAGAAATGCTTTATATCATCCGAAACGGCAGCCCGGGGACAGCCATGATTCCGGCGGTCCAGACCGGTATCCTGACCGACGACGAGGCCAAAAAAGTACAGGCCTACGAGAGGACCTTTAAAGGGAAATAACCGACGTCAGTCGGATTGCCTTTTTAAAAAAGGCCCCGCATTGCGGGGCCTTTTTATTTCTGTTGACTTGATCGTCCGGCTTCGTGCATCATGCACCGCATGTCGTTTCGTTTCGTCGGCTTCTTCGGCCTGCTGCTCTTGATGCTCCCCACCGGCTGCGGTTCCAAACTTCCCCAGGAAATGGTTTCGGTTCCAAGCGGGTCCTACCTGATCGGGACCGACGAAGTTCAGTTGGAAACCGAAGCCGAGGAGTCCGGTATTACAAAGCCCTGGGTCTTGGATGCAACGCCGGCCCACCGCGTCCGCCTTTCGTCCTTTCTGATCGATCGGTATGAGGTCACAAACGGCGATTATGTCCGCTTTGTGACCGCCAAAGGTTTTCCCGTTCTCCCGCACTGGCCGAACGGCCGACCCCGTCCGGATCAGGAACGTCTGCCTGTGGTCTATGTGGATTGGGAGGAAGCCGATGCATATTGCCAGTGGCTCGGCAAACGGTTGCCGACGGAGGCCGAATGGGAGGCGACCGCGCGAGGACCGGCGGGCTGGATCTATCCTTGGGGTTATTTTTTTGACCCCCGACGGGCGAATGTCGGCGGTCTTCAACCGGGGCCGACAGTCGTCGGAAGCTATCCGCGGGGCCAAAGTCCGTTCGGGGCATACGACATGATCGGCAATGTCTGGGAATGGACGGCGGATTGGTACCAACCTTATCCGGGCAACTCTTATGTCTCCGGTGATTTCGGCGAGAAATACCGTGTAGCCCGCGGAAATTCCTGGGCGGGCCTCGGACATTTTTCTGCAAAGGTCTTGGAAGAGGTTAAAGCCGTCGAAGCCCGCGCGACCTACCGGTTGTATTTTCCCCCGAAGATCGCTCTGGAAGATGTCGGTTTCCGATGCGCAAAAGACGCCGCAAAGGCAAACTGAATCCCACCCGTAAAAAAACCGTTGCGCGACCTTCTCTGGCCGCGACTCTTGAAGCATTGAAGGACGATTACCGATGGAAGCAAGGGGCCGTTCAATCTCGTTTAAAGGAATTTAGACAGGTCTTTGAAAAAGGGGATGAGACGATCTTCAAGGAGCTTTGTTTCTGTATCCTGGCGGCCAACTCCAGTGCCGAAATGGGAATGAAAACCCTGGCGGCAATCGAAGATATCGTGCTGGAGTCCGACCTTCCCACGCTTCAGCAGCGGCTTTCTCGGGGGTTTCGATATTGGCGGGTCCGCCCCTCCTATATTGTCCATACCCGTGACTATTTAAAAAGGGAATACGGCTTTAAACTGTGTGAACTCCTCCGATCGTTTTCGGACCATGATGCCCGTCGCAATTTTCTCGTTTTCAACCGGGACATCAAAGGAATCGGGTTCAAGGAGGCCAGCCATTTTCTACGAAACATCGGATTCCAAGGCTATGCCATCCTGGACAAGCATATCCTCAACTGCCTGGCGGAGCTCGGCGTGATCCGGAGAAACCGGAAGCCACTCTCCCCCGATCGGTACCGCCGGATCGAACGGAAGATGCAGGCCTTTGCCGACCGAATCGGCATCGACATGGACGAACTGGATCTCCTCCTCTGGAGCCGGAAAACGGGGAAGATTCTAAAATGATCTGTTTCCATACTGCTTAAGGCATAGATCGTAAAACCGTCTGGTTTCCTTGACAAATCGTTCGCTCTGGTATAAAGTTTTATAACAACCCAGTCGAACCCGTGCGCCGCAGGAATCGTTCATTCCAGGAGGAAGCGGATGGAGAAGCTCTGGCTCAAGTCGTATGAGCAAGGTGTTCCGGCGAGCATCAACTATCCGAATATTCCGCTTCAGCAGCTTCTCTTCGAAACCGTCCGGCGTTTTCCAGAACGCCCCGCTCTGGCCTATTACGGCAAGACCATCACCTACGAACACCTCGATTTATTGAGCAACCAGCTGGCGAACGCCCTGATTGAACTGGGGGTCCAGAAGGGGGATCGCGTGGCGATCATGCTCCCGAATGTCCCCCAGTGCGTCATCGGCTTTTTTGGCGCCTTGAAGGCCGGCGCGATCGTGGTTCAGACGAATCCGCTTTATGTGGAACGGGAGCTGGAACATCAGCTCAATGATTCCGGGGCGGAGACGATCATCGCGCTGGATTTATTTTACGAAAAGATATCCCGAATCCAGCATCGGGTCTCTCTCAAACGGATCATCCTCACCGGGGCGGGAGATTTTCTGCCAAGTCTGCTCCGGTTTTTCTATCCCATAAAAGCAATGAAGGAGGGGCAATGGGCACGGGTTCCCCACAAACCGCCGATTTACGACTTCCGGAAAATTCTGAAACGATCGGAGGCGGTGCAACCGATCGTTCCGGTCAAACCGGATGATACCGCTATCCTTCAATATACCGGAGGGACCACGGGAGTCCCGAAGGGAGTCATGCTCAGCCACAATAATCTGGTGGCCAACACCGTGCAATGCCGGCACTGGATGCCCACACTCCGGGAGGGGGAGGAAGTTTTTCTCGGCGTGGTTCCGTTTTTCCATGTCTACGGTCTGAGCACCTGTATGAATCTCGGCATTTTGACCGGGTCTTGCATCGTCCTTCTGCCCCGTTTCAAGACGGACGATGTTCTCCACACGATCGTCCGGCACCGGGTGACCATCTTTATGGGCGTCCAGGCGATGTATGTGGCGATCAACAATTATTCCCGTATCAACCAGTTTGACCTTTCATCGATCCGGATCTGCATCAGCGGCGCGGGACCCCTTCATGCAGAAGTTCAGGACCGTTTCGAGGAATTGACCGGCGGTAAACTGGTCGAGGGATACGGTTTAAGCGAGGCCTCGCCCGTGACCCACTGCACGCCGATCAACGGCCGCCGGAAGAAAGGCTCCATCGGCCTGCCTTTTCCGGATACCGATGCCAAAATCATGGATCAGGAAACCGGTCAACGGGAGCTGTCGGTGGGGGAGAGAGGCGAACTGGTGATCCGAGGTCCGCAGGTGATGCAGGGATACTGGAATAAGGAAGAAGAGACGAAGGGGGTTTTGCGGGATGGATGGCTTTATACCGGCGACATGGCCCAAATCGACGATGACGGCTACTTCTACATCGTGGACCGAAAAAAAGACATGATCAAGACCCGAGGCGAAAATGTCTATCCCCGGGAGGTGGAAGAGGTCCTGTTCCGCCATCCGAAGATCAAAGACGCCGTGGTCGTCGGAATCCCCGACACGTTCAGCGTCGAGGCGATCAAGGCCTATATCGTGCTGAAGGAACACGAACATGCGACGGAGGCCGAGATCCTGGACTACTGCCGGAAGGAACTGGCCCGGTTTAAGGTTCCGAGCCGGATTGAATTCCGCAAAGAACTGCCCAAGACCATGGTGGGAAAAGTATTAAGACGCGTTCTTCTTGATGAAGAGCTCCGAAAGAAGGAATCCGAGGTCCCCCGGTGAAAGAAGTCGTTATCGTGGATGGCGTCCGAACCCCCATCGGAAACTTCGGCGGAAAGATTAAGGATGTGACAAACCAGGAACTTGGACGCCAAGTCGTCCAGGGACTCCTGCACCGCACCCATCTGGATCCCAATTTGATTGACGAGGTGATCTTCGGTTGCGTCCTTCAAAGCAGCGACGCAACCAATCTGGCGCGTGTCGTGAGCCTGATGGCGGGACTTCCCATTCCCGTTCCGGCCTACACCATCCAGCGAAACTGTTCCTCCGGTCTTCAATCCGTTGTCAATGCCTTCCAGAATATTCAATGCGGGGATGCCGACGTCCAGATTGCGGGAGGCATCGAGAACATGAGCCTGGCGCCGTACATCAGCCGGAACATGCGCTGGGGAAAGCGGCTTCGAAACAGCGAGTTTATCGACAGCGTCTGGGAGGGCCTGACCGACGGTTTTTGCGGTCTGGTCATGGGTCAGACGGCCGAAAATCTGGCCGAAGAATTTAAAATCACGCGGGAGGAGCAGGACGACTATGCACTTGGAAGCCACCGCCGGGCGGTCCAGGCGGTTCAAGAAGATAGGTTCAAGGATGAGATCGTTCCCGTGACCGTGAGCCGGACCGGTTCCAGGAACCGTACAGCGGCTCCGGTTTTTGCGCACGATGAGGCTCCGGATCCGGATCTGGACAAAACACAGTTGGCGCAGTATCCTCCGATTTTCAAAGAAAAGGGGACGGTCACGGCCGGAAACGCCTGTCCACTGAACGATGGGGCGGCGGCGCTGCTCGTCATGTCGGCCGAAAAGGGCCGTGAATTGAACTATGAACCGTTGGGATATGTACGGGGTTATGCGTTCGTCGGAGTGGAGCCTCAGCGAATGGGAATAGGACCGGCCATGGCGATTCCAAAGGCCGTTGAAAAGGCCGGTGTAAAAAAATCCAAATTGCATGTTCGGGATATCCAGCTCTTCGAGATCAACGAAGCTTTTGCGGCGCAGTATCTGGCGGTGGAACGGGTCTTAAAGCTGAACCGCGAGATCGTCAACGTCAACGGGGGGGCGATCGCCCTGGGCCATCCGGTGGGTATGACGGGAGCTCGTCTGATCCTGACCTTGCTTCGCGAAATGAAACGGCGGGACCTTTCGCTCGGCGTCGCCAGTATGTGCGTAGGCGGAGGGATGGGAGCCGCAATCGTGTTAGAGCGTAAGTGAGAAGCGCTGCATGAACGCTCGCCAGCGAGCCGGGCAAGCCACTAAAAAAAGTCATTGGAGAATTCCATGAACGTGAAAAAAGCGGCCGTGATCGGTGCGGGGACCATGGGGGCGCAGATCGCCCAGGTGATCAGTCATGCCGGGATTCCGGTAACCCTGGTGGACCTTCAGGAGGAGAATGTCGAGCGCGGTCTGGATACGATCCGGAAGATTTATAAAGCCCGGGTGGATAAAGGGAAGATGAAGGCGTCCGAGGCCGAGCAAAAAATATCTTTGGTGGTCGGGGCCTCGAATTACGACGGGCTCGGCGAGGTGGACATTGTCATCGAAGCGGTTTTTGAAGAGATGGATGTGAAGCGAAAAGTCCTCACCGCGCTGGACGCCACCTGTCCTCCACGGACGGTGCTGGCCTCCAATACATCCTCTCTGTCGATTTCCGCGATCGGATCGGTCACCCGCCGACCCAAACAGGTCATCGGCATGCATTTTTTTAATCCGGTCTACGCCATGAAACTGGTCGAGGTCATTCCGGGTTTGGATACCTCTCCGGAGACCCTCCACCACGTTGTCGCGTTGTCCGAAAGGCTGGGAAAGACCCCGATCCGGGTCCAGGAATGCCCGGGATTTGTCGTGAACCGGTTGCTGATGCCGTACCTGAACGAGGCCGCGCTCGCCCTGCAGGAGGGGGCGGCCCTGCCGAATGCGATTGACGAGGCGATGAAGGCCTTCGGCATGCCGATGGGTCCCTTCACTCTATTAGATATGATCGGAATCGACATCGCCGAAAAAGTATCGAACATCCTCTATGATGCCTACGGTCCCCGCATGGCTGTGGCCGGGATTTTTCCCGAGATGGTCCTGGCGAAGCGCTTCGGCAAAAAGAGCGGTGCGGGAATATATCGTTATGACGGCGAGAAGGATGAGCAGATGACCAAAATCCTTCAAAAGGTCCGTAAAGATACCGGCATCATCGGAACGGGGTTTGCCCCCGAACGGTTGCTTCTCTTGATGATCAACGAAGCGGCAATCTGTCTTCAGGAGGGAACAGCGACGGCGGGTGACCTGGACCTGGCCATGGTTTTGGGTACGGGTTTTCCGCAGGAGAAGGGCGGCCCGCTTCATTATGCCGATCAGGTGGGACTGGATGTGCTCTTGAAGGAGCTTCAACGCTATGCCTCGGAACTCGGCCCACGATTTTGGCCGGCGCCGATCATCAAACGGATGGTGGGGGCGGGGTATGTCGGCTTAAAGTCCCGACGGGGATTTTTCACTTATTAGAGGACGCCGGTGCCACGACAATTCATCCGATATGAAATTGAAGACGGGGTGGCGACCGTGACGCTGGACAACCCCCCGGCCAACGCACTCAGCACCGCCCTGCTGGAAGAGTTGGACCAGGTCATCGAGGAATTGGGCCAAAAGGCGGAGGCGAAAGCGGTCGTGATCACCGGGGCGGGGAAAATGTTTGCGGCGGGCGCCGATATCAAAGAAATCGCCGATATCGATTCGGGAAAGCGGGGGCGGCAGGTGACGGCTCGCGGCCAAGCGATTATGAATCGGATTGAGGGGATGCACAAGCCGGTCGTTGCGGCCCTGAACGGCCTATTTTGCCTCGGCGGCGGACTTGAACTGGCGCTGGCCTGTCACCTCCGGATTGCGGGCGACCGAGTCCGGTTGGGACTTCCCGAAATCACCCTCGGAATTATGCCCGGCTTCGGCGGAACTCAGCGGTTGCCCCGGCTGGTCGGGACGGCAAGGGCACTGGAATTGATCCTGACGGGGGATCGAATCAAGGCCGAAGTGGGCCGTGGGGTCGGACTCGTCAATGAGGTGGTTCCGGATAGCGAGGTTCTGAGTCGGGCCCGCGCGGTGGCCAAAAAAATCGCCGGAATGGGGCAAGTGGCCGTGCGGGCGGCGTTGACGGCGGTCATCGAAGGACAGACGCAACCCATGGCCTCAGGGTTGGAATTGGAATCCAAATTGTTCGGGTCGCTTTGCGAGACCGCCGACATGAAGGAAGGCCTCAAGGCGTTTCTGGAGAAACGTCCGGCCCGATTTATTGACGCGTGACGGATGGTGTCGATTTGAGTGACCATTTAAATCTCAATCCATCGGGGGAGGCCACTCGGCAGGGGAAGATCGCCCTTTTGCTGGCCGGGGGAGGATTCCCCGGCTGGATGTATGAAATCGGATGTCTCTCGGCCCTGGATGAGTTTTTTGATGATGGGTTTACCGTCAACGACTTTGATATTTACGTCGGGACCAGTGCCGGGGCGGGTGTGGCCGCGCTGATCGCCAATCAAATCAAACCCATCGAGATCTTTGAGGCGATTCGGGAAAACAAAGACAGCCCGTTTAATTTCAAGAGCAATAACATTTACAGTTTCGGCTACCAAGAAACGTGGCAGCTGTTTAAGAAGCTGGTCCGGTCGATGCTGCCGATGATGGGTTATCTGTGGCGAAACCGGAAGTGGTTTTCGATCATTGACCTGGCCCACATGTTTGAGGAATATCTTCCCTCCGGGATCTTTACCCTTCGGAATTTTGACGATTACCTGGGAGGATTTTTATCCCAGCCCGGCTATACGAACGATTTCCGGAAATTAAAACGGGAGCTGTACGTTCCGGCGATCGACGTCGATCTGGGCCGGTACGACGTTTTTGGAGAAGGCGAGTTCGCAGATGTGCCCATCTCCAAAGCCGTCACGGCCTCGTCGGCCGTCCCCATCGTCTTCCAACCGGTCCATATCAAGGGACGGGACTATATCGATGGGGGCGTCGGCCGCGTCGCCTATATGGATATCGCCATCAATCACGGAGCCTCCCTGGTGTTCGTCATCAACCCCATCGTGCACATTGTCAACGACCGAACGAAAGTCTGCCTCCCCACCTTATACGGGTATTGCGGCGGACTGAAAGAAAAAGGGATGTCGTACATCTTTGACCAGGGCAATCGAATCAGCACGGGCACCCGGGTTTATCTTAGCCTGAAACGGTATCAGGCGGAGCATCCCGATAAAGACTTCCTTCTGATTCAACCCGATCCCTCCGACGCCTTGATGTTTTTGTACAACGTCATCAACCTGGCGGCCCGCCTGGAGATTCTCAATTACGGTTATGTCTCGACCGTGAATGTCCTGAGATCACAGTTTGCATCCTACGAAAAAAGCTTCGCCAAACACGGGGTCAAGGTCACGTTGAAGCGTTTCCGGTGAGATCGGGGCAGTCGGATCAGCCGATCACTTTTGGCGGCCAGATCACGTAGAGCATCACGTAGGTGATGGAACTCGTGCAGAGGGCAATGAGGAACAGCACCATCGTAAAGGTTCCGATCGCTCGATGGCGCCGCTCGCCGTCAGGAATCAGGCGTTCGATCCCTTTTTCAATCAAAAGCACAACGGCCACCAGTAAAAAGCCCGAGATGTAGACGATGAGACGGGCGATGCTGTGCCACCGGATCAAGCCTACGACGGCGAAAAGGACAAATGCTCCGGCGAGTGTTTTATAAAAGGCACTGCGGCTTATCGACAACGGTCCGGCCCGCAGCACGCGACGTCCGTTCTTTCGCACGGCGACGCGGAAGCCCAGGACGATCATATAGACCGCGAGAACCAGACCGGTGCTTACCACGAGGATGTGGAGGGTGAGAAGGGGCGTAAAGACATAATGATAAATCCAGTCCGACCCGCCGAATCCTTCCTTTCCTTCGGTGGCAAGGGCACCCAGACTGCGCGCCAAATAGTAAAGCGTGAAGTAGGCCAGCATGCTGACCATGGCCCAGAGGGTCAAGGAATGGTGCCGGTTTCCCTGCTTTTTCTTTCCCATTCTCCAGCCGATCATGAACAGGATCGTAAAGGCCATGGCCATGAGAAAACTTAGGTCAGCGCCCAGCGTGCCGTGGGCCGGAAGAAATCCGGGCCTGCCCAGCCATTCTTTCATATTGGGACCTCGATGAGGAGTCGGTGTTGATCCAGCGCCTAAGATTCTTATAACATTCCCTCAAAACCCCGTCAAGGTTTTATTGACAGTCGGGATGCGGTGTGATAAGGTCGTTTCATGGCGGACGAGACCAAATATTGCCTCTGCTGCGGCGAGCAGGTGCCCGTCAACATCGTTCAAAGGGAAGGAAAGGTGGAGACGACTTGCGTCTATTGCGGCTTTGTCCTGGACGTGGCCATGGCGGAAGAAAAAGGAATGGTCGAATGTATTTTTACCGTGGACGATTCGGAACTGACCCGGCAGCTCCTCAAAGAATCGATGGTCAAGAATAAACTGGCACGGTCGGTCATCTCGGCCAAGAACGGCCAGGAATTCATCACGGTCTTCACCAAAAGACTGACCGAAAAAAAGCACGTGGATCTGGTCATACTGGATCTGGAGATGCCGGTGATGGATGGGGTCACGGCGGCCCGTCTGATGCGTGCCATCGAAGGCAAATACGGAAAGTCCAAAATTCCGATTCTTTTTTTCTCTGCGCATAAATGCGATGAGAATTTAAAGCGACAGATCACCGTTTTTAGCCCGGCGAGCTACGTCAATAAAGGCAGTGATTCGAATCCGACCAAACTCATGGAAAGGATCGATCTGCTGATCGGCCACCTCCTGATAAATCGCGAATCGGCAGCCTCCTAACCCGCTGATAATCCAAATCTCTCCCGTAACCTGAATTGACTTTTCCGATCCCGCATGATATTTTCAAAGGCTTAATGAATCAATAGAATGAGACAAAAATCGATGAAAACATTTCCCCGCGAGCCGGTGTACCATCCCCCGTTGGAAGAATTTATCCGTAAGTCCAGGCAAGGGAATTTGATCCCGGTCTACCGCGAAATTCTGGCCGATCTGGAAACGCCCGTGTCCGCCTTTCTCAAGATCCGGGATGAGCATTACGGCTATCTTTTGGAGAGCGTGGAAGGCGGAGAAAAATGGGCGCGGTACTCCTTTCTGGGGAGCCGTCCGGCCTTGGTCGTCAAAGGATCACTCGAGGAATTAACGTTGATCCGGCCCAAACGGGTGGACCGCGTTCCGGTGAAGAAAGATCCGCTGGAAACGCTCAAAGAGATCATGGCCGATTATCAACCCGTGGAAGTGGAAGGAGTGCCCCGGTTCTTCGGAGGGGCCGTCGGTTATCTCGGTTACGACATGATCCGGAGCATCGAACGACTTCCCGATTTTCATCACGATCGTCTCGACCTGCCGGTGATGTACTTGATGGTGACCGACACGCTTTTGATCTTCGATAATATGGCGCAGACGATCAAGGTGGTTTCGAACGTTCATCTGACCGAACGCGGGGGGCGAGGATCCGATGCGCCGCGGCGGGCCTATCGCGAGGCGGTCGACAAAATCGAGGCCATCATCGCTCGTTTGAGAAAAACGAATCGGCTACCTAAAGAACGACGACGTCACTCCGGGAAGCGTTCGGAATTGAAGATCACCTCAAACATGAGCCCCTCGGCCTTTCAGAAAATGGTCCGGCAGGCCAAGGAATACATCCGATCGGGAGATATTTTTCAGGTCGTCCTCTCCCAGCGGTTCGAAACCGATGCGCGGTCTGAATCCTTTGATATTTATCGGGCCCTTCGGGTTATCAATCCGTCGCCTTACATGTATTATCTCCAACTGGACGGCCTTGAACTGGTCGGCTCCTCCCCGGAAGTGCTGGTCCGATGCGAGGATCGCAAAATCGAGCTGAGACCGATCGCCGGGACCCGGCCGCGCGGTCGCAACGAAGAGGAAGATCAAAGGCTGGAGCGGGAACTCCTGTCGGATCAGAAGGAGCGCGCGGAACATATCATGCTGGTGGATCTGGGACGCAACGATGTGGGACGTGTCTCCGAGGTGGGAAAGGTGCAGGTGGAAAAATTGATGGCGGTCGAACGGTATTCCCACGTGATGCATCTCGTCTCGCAAATCGAAGGACGGCTCCGCAAAGACAAAGACATTTACGACGTGATGCGTGCCAGTTTTCCGGCCGGCACCGTTTCGGGAGCGCCGAAGATCCGGGCCATGGAAATTATCGAGGAAGCCGAGCCGACCGGCCGGGGACCCTACGCCGGCGCCGTGGGGTATTTCAGTTTTTCGGGAAATATGGATACTTGCATCAACATACGAACGATCGTGATCAAGGACGGGCGGGCTTATATTCAGGCCGGGGCCGGAATCGTGGCCGATTCCGATCCGGACCGCGAATATCAGGAGACGGTGAATAAAGCCAAGGCGATGTTGGCCGCGATCGAAATGGCCCAACAAGGTTTAGAGTGAAGAGTTATAATCCATGCTTTTGATGATCGACAACTATGACTCGTTTACGTACAATCTGGTTCAGTATTTCGGAGAACTGGATCAGGACGTGCGCGTCTACCGCAACGATCAGATAACGCTGGATGAGATCGCCGAACTCCGGCCCGAACGAGTCGTGATCTCGCCCGGCCCCTGCACCCCAAAGGAGGCTGGAATCTCGATTGAGCTCATCAAACAGTTCGCCGGTCGGTTTCCGATTCTGGGGGTCTGTCTCGGTCATCAGGCGATCGGGGAGGCCTTCGGCGGCGAAGTGGTGCGGGCGCCACGGTTGATGCATGGAAAGACCTCGATGATCCACCACGATGGAAAAACGATTTTCAAGTCGCTTCCGAACCCCTTCGAGGCGACACGGTATCATTCCCTGATCGTGAACCGCGAGACGCTCCCTCCCGTATTGCAGGTTTCGGCCCAAACCCGGGAAGGCGAGATCATGGGACTGCGGCATTTAAATTATCCGGTTGAAGGGGTGCAGTTTCATCCGGAGTCCATCCTGACCAAGGCCGGAATGGATTTACTGCGGAATTTTTTGAAGATGGCGGGGTAAAGCCGATGCGTCCGACGGAAGAAGAATTGAGACAGCTCCATTTGATGGAACAACTCGAAAAATACGGTTATATCTCGGCCGGGATCAGCTTCCTGATTCTGGGCATGGTGGTTTTTGTGTATGGCTGGGTCGAATTCGCCCTGAAGATGACGGCCGGCCCTTCGCTGGCCGTCCTGGTTCTGATGAACGATCTTCTGTTGGTGGTCATCCTTCTTGAGCTTTTTCGGACCGTCATTAACTTTCTCAAGAGCCGGACCATCAGTCTGGAGCCTTTCCTGCACGTCGGTATTATTGCGGCCGTGCGACGACTCCTGACGATCGGCGCCGAGATGACGCTCCAGGGCGAAATATCAAAGTCCCGATTCGATCAATATCTGCTTGATGCGCTCGTGAGTATCGGGATCATCCTGGCCTTGGTCATCGCGCTCTATATTTACGGCTTACGATCGAATTCGGTTGAACCCACCGGTTCAAAATAATCGAGGCGTGCGGTACCATTTAGGTCTGAAGTATGATAAAGTTTGTTTCCAGGTGATGGGATAATATGATCAGGGAAGCGATTGCAAAAGTAGTGGACGAGGTCAATCTGACCGAGGCCGAGGCCGAGGCCGTGATGCAAGAAATTATGGAAGGGCAGGCCACCGCATCCCAGATTGCGGCCTATATTACCGCCCTGCGGATGAAGGGCGAGACGGTCGAGGAGATCACCGGTTCGGCCCGCGTCATGCGCGAGAAGGCGGTCCGGATCCATGTGAACGACCCCTTTGTCGTGGATACCTGCGGCACCGGCGGGGATCGGATGAGCACGTTTAATATCTCGACCACCACGGCCTTTGTGGTCGCCGGGGCCGGGATCACGGTCGCCAAGCATGGTAATCGTTCCGTCTCGAGCAGTTGCGGCAGCGCCGATGTGCTTAAGGCGTTGGAGGTAAAAATCGATTATCCGCCCGAGAAAGTCGAGGAATGCCTCAATTCGATCGGCATCGGATTTCTGTTCGCCCCGCTCTACCACGGCGCGATGAAGCATGCCGTCGGGCCGCGCCAGGAGGTCGGCATACGGACCCTTTTTAACATCCTGGGTCCGCTGACCAATCCGGCCCGGGCCTCCATCCAGGTCTTGGGGGTGTATGACCAGACCCTGAGCGATTTGATGGCTCAGGTCTTGATGAACCTCGGATCGCTTCACTGCTTTTGTGTGAACGGGCTGGACGGGTTGGATGAAATTACGATCACGACGAAATCGAAGATCTGCGAAGGGAAAGAGGGGAAAGTCAAATGCTATCACATCGAACCCGGCGATTTTAATCTCCCGACGGCCCGCGTGAAGGATCTCATCGGGGGAACGCCGGATCAAAACGCGCGGATCCTCCTGGATATTCTCGGCGGCCAGAAGGGACCGAAGCGGGATGTGGTTCTCCTCAACGCCGCGCCGGCCATCGTGGCCGCCGGAAAGGCGCGCACCCTCCAGGACGGAATCCAGGTAGCGGCGGAGGCGATCGACCGCGGAGCGGCCATGGAGAAATTGAACCGCCTCCGCGTGATGACCAACCGGCCGTGAAAGGAGATCCGTGGGTCTTGACCCATTCGGGCATCATGACATTTTTGGACGAGATATTGACCTCGACACGGGAGGCGGTTCGAACCGCAAAACTCCACCGACCCCTGGCCGATCTAAAGCGCCGCACCAAGGATCGGGAAGCCCCGCGGCCTTTTGCGGAATCCCTTTTGAAGGATTCGGGTCTGCCGCTGATCGCTGAGTTGAAACAGGCATCTCCCTCCAAGGGCCTCCTCCGGAAGGCCTTCAATCCGGTCGACATCGCAAAGATATACGAAGAGGAGGGGGCGGCGACCCTTTCGGTGCTGACGGAGGAAAACTTCTTCAAGGGTTCATTGAATTACATTGGCCAAGTCCGTGCTGTTGTGAAATGTCCCCTATTACGAAAGGATTTTCTCGTCGATGAGTATCAGGTCTACGAAGCGAGGGCGTTCGATGCCGATGCCGTCTTGCTCATCGCCGCGATCCTGGACGACGGTCGGTTAAAAGATTTCCTGGCCCTTGCGCGGGACCTCGGCATGGACAGTCTGGTGGAGGTCCATACCGAGGCCGAGGTCGAACGCGCCTTGCAGGCGGACGCAAGAATGATCGGGATCAACAACCGTGATCTGGCCACGTTTAAAACCGACCTGGAGACCACGATCCGTTTGATTCGCAAAATTCCGGAGGACCGGATCGTGGTGAGCGAAAGCGGGATCGTTCAACGAAAAGACGTCGAGCGTTTATTCGAGGCGGGGGCGGATGCCGTCCTGATCGGAGAAACCTTTATGAAGAGTCCCGACATTCGGGCCAAGATCCGGGAACTTTTCGGAAAGATATGAGGTCGGACGGGGATGCGGGTCAAAATTTGTGGGATCATGAACGTCCACGACGCGCTGGCCGCCGCGGAGTACGGGGCGGATGCCCTGGGCTTCGTCCTGTATCGGAGCAGCCCTCGTTATACAGATCTCAAGACGGTGAAGAATATCATCTCGCAGCTGCCGCCGTTCGTCACCACGGTCGGCGTCTTTGCGAATTCGGAGGAGAGGGAAATTCTATCGACGGTGAACGATTGCGGACTCGATGTGATCCAGCTTCAAGGAGATGAGCCCGCGGATCTTTGCCGGCGTTTGGGCAACCGGGTCATTAAGGCGATCCGGGTTCGCGACAAGTTCAGTCTCAATCGGATGATTCCGTACAAGGTGAGGGCTTTTGTCCTGGATACCTTTCGCGAGGGACAGCTCGGCGGCACGGGCGAAACCTTCGATTGGGGCTTGGCGGTTGAGGCGAAAAAATTCGGGAAGATTATTCTGGCCGGGGGACTGACGCCCGAGAACATCCAGCAAGCGATTGAGCAGGTCCGGCCTTATGGTGTGGATGTCAGCACCGGTGTGGAAGAACGTCTGGGTAAAAAAGACATGACGAAACTGAAACGGTTCATTGAAATCGCCAAACAGACATGACGACACCCCCCGATCAAAACGGCCACTTTGGTATCTATGGCGGAAGGTTTGCCCCGGAAACGTTGATACCGGCGCTTACCGAGCTCGAAAAGCATTATATTTTCTCTAAAGATGATCGGAAGTTCCAATTATCTCTTAAAAAATATCTTCAAGAATTTGCCGGGCGGCCTACCCCGCTTTATTATGCCGAGCGTTTAACAAAAAAGTTGGGCGGAGCCAAGATCTATTTAAAACGCGAGGATCTGTGTCATACGGGCGCGCACAAGATCAACAATACGATCGGGCAGGCCTTGCTGGCCAAACGCATGGGGAAGCGCCGGGTCATCGCCGAGACGGGCGCGGGACAGCATGGTGTGGCCGTGGCGACGGTCGCGGCCGTCTTTGGGTTGGAGTGCGAGGTTTACATGGGTACCGAGGATATGGAGCGTCAATCGCTGAATGTCTACCGGATGCGGTTGATGGGGGCGAAAGTGTCGCCGGTGGATTCCGGAAGTCGCACGCTCAAGGACGCGATCAACGAGGCGATGCGGGACTGGACCACGAACGTGCGCACCACCCATTATATTCTCGGCTCGGTGCTCGGTCCCCATCCTTTTCCGGTCATGATCCGTGATTTTCAAAAAGTGATCGGGTTGGAAGTCCGCCAACAGATCCGAAAAGCGGGAGGTCGTCTTCCCGACTATCTTGTGGCCTGTGTGGGCGGAGGCAGCAACGCGATGGGGCTGTTTTATCCCTTCCTGAACGATCGGACGGTGCGGATGATCGGGGTGGAGGCCGGCGGTCACGGGATCGAGAGCGGAAAGCACGCCGCACGTTTTGCGGACGGTTCCGTTGGCGTGCTCCACGGGACGATGACTTATCTCCTTCAGGACGACGACGGTCAGATTCGTCTGACCCATTCTGTTTCGGCCGGACTGGACTACGCCGCCGTCGGGCCGGAGCATAGTTACTATTATGATCGGGGCCGGATCCGTTTCACGAACGCCACGGACCAAGAGGCCCTGGCCGCGTTCGACCTCCTGAGTCAGATCGAAGGGCTCATGCCGGCGCTCGAATCGGCCCATGCCGTGGCCCATGTCGTGAAGCTGGCCCCCCGACTCAAGCGAAACCAGATTATCGTGGTCAACCTCTCCGGCCGCGGCGACAAGGACGTCATGCAGGTGGCCAAGATCCGAGGGGTGAAAATATAACGATGGCCATTGAACAGCGAACGGAAGCGAGCGAGAGGGGAAGGTTCCATCCGGCTTCGCCGGTGGAGGGGGCGATGCTAGCCCCTTCGATAGACGTCATGCAGGTGGCCAAGATCCGAGGGGTGAAATTGTAGGGGCGCCGCTTGCTGCCCCCCGATCAGTCAGGGCAAGTCCTGCCCCCACGAGCGATTAGGGTATGAACCGCATCGATCATACATTTGAAACGTTACGGGCCAAGAAGGAAAAGGCGCTCATCCCATACATTATGGCCGGTGATCCCTATCTTGAACGGACGGAAGAATTGGTGCTGGCGATGGAACAGGCCGGCGCGGACATCATCGAGCTGGGGGTTCCGTTCTCCGACCCGATCGCGGACGGCCCCGTGATTCAACAGGCCGGCCAACGGGCCTTAAAATGGAGAACGTCCCTAAAGGATGTCTTGAAATTAGTAGCAGATATTCGTAAGAAAAGTGATATTCCTCTCGTCCTAATGACCTACTACAATCCAATCCTAAAGTTCGGAATCGAGACATTTTTCAAGGAGGCCGAGACATCCGGCGTGGACGGTTTGATCATCCCGGATCTTCCTCCCGAGGAAGGCCGTGCCGTATTGGAGCAGGGCCGCCGGAGCGGGGTTTGCTGGATTATGTTATCCGCGCCCACCACGCCGACGAAACGGCTCAAGCTCTTATCTCAACAGACCCGAGGTTTTCTCTATTATGTTTCGTTGACCGGGATAACCGGGGCTTCATTAAAAGACCTTTCGGAAGTCAGGGCCCGGCTGAAGACGATACGCCAAATGACGGATAAACCGGTCGCGGTGGGTTTCGGCGTTTCAACACCGGAGCAGGCCAGGGCGCTCGGGAAAATGGCGGATGGCGTGATCGTGGGGAGCGCGATCGTTCGGCTGATCGAACAGCATTTAGAAAACCCCGAACTTCCGTCCGTCGTCGCGGCATTGGTCAAGGAGTTAAAAAAGGCCCTGGCCGGTGGCTCGCCCCGCCGGACCGTCGGACGCCTCCGAAGGACGGGACGTGCCCGTTTGATACGACAAGGCCATTAGGATGATGATCACGAAACGATCCTCCAAAGGAAGACGGAGCACGGATCAAACCGCAGCCGTGCTGAGGCTAAAAAGAGAGTTGACGCTTGAGCGGGCCAAGCGGGAAGTGCTTCAGGGTGTCAGCCGAATACCGCTGGAGGCTCAATCGCTCGATCGACTTTACGATCACTACCTGGGCGTCATCCTTAAACTCAGCCGGACGAAATCCGGCTCGATTCTCCTTCTGGACGAGGTGACAAAAAACCTGATCATTGTGGCCTCCAAAGGGAAAGGATCGGAAGGTCAGGTCGGAAAGCACATCCCGTTGGAAGGAGGCATTGCGGGTTGGGTCATTCGAACCGGTCATAGTTATTTTACGGTTGATGGGGAGCATGACCGGCTTCTTAAGAAAGAGTTCGGGCGGGAAAGCGGGGTGGCGCCGCAGAACAGGCTATGCGTGCCGCTGAAGATTGCCCGGCGGGTATTGGGTGTCGTTGAAGTTTTGAACCGGAAAGACCGGCGGCCGTTTCGAAGGGAGGATCTCTATCTTCTGGATGCGCTCGCGGCTCAGGTCGCCGCCGTCGTCGAAAACGCGCGCCTATTTGAAAAATATGACAGCAAGGTCCGGAAACTCAGGACGTTGAAAGAGATCAGCCAACTCCTCAATTCGACGCTGGACGAGAAGGAGGTCAAAAGGCGGGCGATGGAGGCGGCGACCCGGTTGATGGAGGCCGAAGTGGGGTCCCTTCTCCTCATTGATGATGCGACGCATGAGTTGTATTTCGAAGTCGAACTGGGGAAGCGGGGAGACCGGGTTAAGGAGATCCGTCTGAAAATCGGGGAAGGGATTGCCGGCTGGGTGGCCAAAACGGGTGAGCCGGTGATCGTGGCGGACGCGCAGAAGGATCCGCGCTTCAGCCGAAAGGTCGATGAAAAAAGTTCGTTCCTGACGCGCAATATGATCTGCGTTCCGATCAAGATCAAGGGCAAGA
>Ga0187773_10000256_pt1 | contig 22022 bp, 19 predicted proteins | sample 0216_BV02_MP05_1_FD_133133 | JGI IMG/M metagenome (GOLD analysis project Ga0187773, IMG submission 133133) | Tropical peat soil microbial communities from peatlands in Department of Meta, Colombia - 0216_BV02_MP05_10_MG | ecosystem: Environmental > Terrestrial > Soil > Wetlands > Peat | place...
GCAGTTCGGACGGGCCCGAGCCGGACAGAGATCCGGGAATTCCCGATGCCGGACATCCCGGAGGACGGCGCGCTCCTGAAGATGGAAGTCGCCGGGATCTGCGGCACCGACGTGAAGCTCTACAAGACGCCGCCCTCGACTGCGCCGGTGATCATGGGCCACGAGAACATCGGCGTTATCGCGCGCTCGGGCCGCGAGTTCACCCGCCGCAAGGGCTTCAGGGAGGGCGACCTCGTTTTCGTCGAGCACTACCTCATGTGCGGCAGGTGCGAATGGTGCCACCTGGGGCAGTACCGCCACTGCGAGAACACCGACTGGCGCAAGAACCCCGACGCGATCCGCTACGGCTACACCTCGGCCGAGCGTGCCCCGCACCTCTGGGGCGGGTTCGCGCAATACGTCTATCTGCCCTGGAACGCCGTCGTCCACAAAGTGCCCGCAGGGGTCACGCCGGAGCTCGCGGGCCTGGTGACACCGATGGCGAACGGCGTCGAGTGGTCGCTCTTCGACGGCGGCGTGCGCTACGACTCGAGCGTCCTCATTCAGGGGCCGGGTCAGCAGGGACTATCGCAGACGGTGATCTGCAAGCAGGCGGGCGCCTCGCTCGTCATCGTCACCGGTACCTCCAGGGATGCCGCGAGGCTGAAGGTCGCGAAGGAGCTCGGCGCCGATTACGTGATCGACGTGGAGACGGAAGACCCGGCTGCCCGCATCCGGGAGATCACGGGCGGCCACGGCGTCGATGTGGCCCTCGATTGCACCGCGGGCGCTGGAACTGCCCCGATTCTCCTGGGGATCGATGCCCTGAAGCGCAAGTGCGGGACGATCGTCGTCCAGGGCGAGATGAGGGAATTTCCCAACTTCCCGCTTGAGCGGGTCACCGTCAAGGCGATCACGATCAAGAGCGCGCGCGGCCACAGCTACAGGGCCTGCGAGCTGGCCCTCGCCCAGCTCGCGTCGAAGCGCTTCCCGCTCGAGAAGATGACGACGCACCGCTTCGCGCTCAAGGACGCGGATCTCGCGATCCGGTCGGTGGGCGGCCAGGGCGTGCCCGACGTGATCCACGCCTCGCTGATGCCCTGGATGTAGCTCCCCAGGGAGGAAGGGGCTTCGCTCAATCGATCACTGCAATGAAGTCGCCATGACGCCGGCGCTCAAGGTCTGCGTCGCGTCCGTGTAGGTGCCACCGAAGGCGACAAAGCCGCGCGCCTTGAGGCCGGCTCCGAGTTTCGACTGCAGCGCCGCCTGGTAGTCACTCATCTTCGTATACACCTGGACCGTGCAGTTCGCCCCGAGCACGAAGAGGCCGTTTGCGGGGTTGGGAGCCTGCACGGTCGGCGCGTCGGTGGTCAGCAATTGCGTGTCGACTCCCCCGCGAAAGATATCGTGGAAGAAGCCGGCACTGGTCAGATTCACGACCATGCCGCTGGCCGAATAGCTGTTGAACGGCGCCGCCTGGAGCAGCGGCCAGCCGACCACGAGCGTGGCCGGCGCGTTCGTCACGTCGATCAGCGTCGTCGCAGTGAAGTCGTTGGTCCCGGTTGCAGCCCCGAAAGGCTGGACGAAACCGCGCACTTTCAAGGGCGTGGTGTTGCCGATATTGGCCACGGACAGTCCGTTCGGATCGACCTGGTACTTGGTCGGATCGGCGTCGGTTCCCCCTGGCTGAGGACCGCCGGTGCCTGTGCCGGCGAAATCGAACAGGGAGATCGGCCTCCCGTCGATCCTGGCGAGGTTCATTGCGACGACGCTGCCCGACGCACTGCTCGCGATGCCGTTGAGCTGGGTGACCAACAGGCGCACCAGGCCATTTGTCGCATCGAGGGTCGTGCCCGCCGGGTTCAGCGTGCCGAAGATGGCGACGCGCTGACCAACCGAGATGTCGTCGGTCATGCAGGCGGTCGAAGGCGAGGTGCAAATCGCGCCGCGGCCTTCCTTCAACACTTTGGTGCTGCTCCCTACGGTCACGCTGACCGTATCTCTGAAGATCAGGGTGCCTGGGTTGCGCACGAGCTCCGCGCCTTTCACGACCAAGGTGTTGCCGGTGCGTGATAGAACGTTGCCCGTGAGTACGTCATCCGTGCCGAAAGCGACGCTCGATCCCGCGAGGACCTCGGTTGCCAGAAAGCGCCGGGTCGGCAGGTCGAAGGTGCCGATGGCCACGGTAGCGGTGAAGCGCGGTTCTGCGGCGAGCCGCATCAAGCCCGCGTTGCCCGTGTAGCTCGACTGGTCGATCTCAAATGTCGTATTCGAGTCCGTGTAGAAGGTCAGACACCCGTGGTCCCCCTGGAGAAGGTTTAGCGGGCGAAGAATCAGTGTAAAGCTGCTGTTTTGGGTACTGACGCTGTCAAGCGGGCCGCGGATGCGGTGCGGCTTGGGCGCGTCCGGGTTTACGTCGGCGACGAGCAAGGGGCTGACGGTTACGACGGGCGTGGCCGGCACGCTCATGTCCACCGAATTCGAAGCGGCGAGATTGAAGTCAAGATCCAGCAGCGCCGGAATGCCGGGAGCGATCGGCAGGAGACGCGCGTTGTCGAGCTGCACGGTCATCGACATCGTGGTCACCGGCTTGTTTCCGCTGTCCCGGATGTCAGCAGCGGCGACCTTGATCGGGTTGCCATTACCGCCGTCGACCTCGATGTCAGCATTGGAGTAATCCAGGTTCAGGGTCGCAGCGGTGTAAGTCCCGGCGGGAATCGTGGCCCCGGTCACAAACTCGGTGAGATCGACGAACTGCGCGAAGTCGATGCGCGTCTTCTGCGGCAGCGTCTGAACGACGGCTCCCCCCGCCTTCGTCAGCGTGATCGAGGTGACGTCCACTGCGTAGCTGAGAAAATCGCCGGCGGTGTCGGTCAGGCCGATGTTGACGGTGCCCGTTTCCGCGCTCGAGGACGACTTTCCGCAGGAAGCGAGCGCTGCGGCGAGCGCGAACGCAAGAATGCAGGCGCTCGATATGCGAAGAAAGCTGCGAGTTCCGAGACCGATTTGCCGATTCATCGTCATTTCCCGTTTCATGGGAGCGGTTCCGCAGGATTGCGCGTCGCCGAAACAATTCGAAACACATGTCGTCTGCGGCGACGCCGAGTAACAACGCGTGGAACAACGCAGCGTTGACCTGCCTGGGGACTCGTAGTCTCGCGCAGTCCCGTATGTAAGCCCCTCGTCAGGCCGGGGGGCCTTTCGAAACCGCTCGAGTTCAGCTCGCTAGGTTCGCCGTGATTGACGAGCTCCGGCGTTCCAGTACACGCGCGCCACCGCCTACCTCGACCCGCGCTGACCGACCTGGGGTCTAGGTTTCACTTCTCCGTCGATGTGGTCGAGGGAAACTTCCAAGACCCGTAGCGGACGACAAGCGTCGCGAGCGCAAGCAACAGGATCGCGCCCGCCACCAGCACGATGCCCATGTCCGGAGCGTGATGCGACTGCACGTCCGAGATGAGTAAACGTGTGAGCGCGGTCATCGCCACGTAGATGAGGAAGCGAACCGGCATGTGGTTGGTCTTGAAGTAGATCCCCACCATCGCGCCGAGCTCCAGGTAGATGAAGAGCAGCAGGATGTCGTCGATCGCCGCGTGACCCTTCGCGGCCATCCCGAGAAATGCCACGACCGCGGACCACACGGTGGCCGCGCCGATGGCGAACAGCGCCAGATAGTGGAATGCGTCCACCAGCACGTTGCCCAGCGCGTGGGCAAGCGTATTGATGCCTTCACGGAATTCTTCGGCCCATTCCAGTTTCATGTTCTTCCCTCCTCAGAGCTGGCGCGGCCCGCTAGGCGCTCCGCAATGCGGCTCGCGAGCGCGGCCGTAACGAGCGAAAAAGCAAGGCTCCCCATCCCGACAAAAAGCCACACACCGTACTGACCTCCCGCCTCCGCCAGCGCGAAGTACATGGCCAGACCCAAGAGCGCGGCCGGGCCGGACGCGACCAGCGCGATGTAAACCGAGTGTCTGGAAGCCATTGCCGCGAGCAAACCGGAGACGAGGCCGAGCGCACAGACTATCGCAGTTGCGACGACCATGGGGTCGGACCCGGCCGGCGCGGCGCGCGCGAGATGAAGGAGAAAGAGCGGCGACCCAATGCCGGCAATCGCTGCAGCCAGATAGGCGACGTAGAGTCTGAGCACGGGGATCCGGTCCGCCGAGGAAGGATTACACGCGAAAAGACTCGAGCGTTTCGGGCGCGAACAGCTCTTCCACCTTCAGCCTGCTCTTGGACAGACCCTGTTCGTGGTGATAGCGCAGGAAGGTATCGAGCACATGCCGGTTCGGCTCCACGCCGTAGGGCCACCAGTCCTCGCCGAGCAGCGCACGCGCCTCCTCGACATGCGCAACCTGCCAGGGCAGCATGCTCGTGTTCGCCATCGTGGTGAGCAGATTCCTGTAAGTCCGGCGTTGCGCCTGCACGAAGGCCTTGTACAGCGATTGTGCGATCCACCGGTTCGACTGGTAGAGCTCGCGTCGGATAACGATCGTGTGCATGATCGGGAAGATCTTCGTCTTGCGATAGTAGGCCTTTTCCACCTCGACGTAGTCGTCGAAGAGGCGCCTCACCGATCCTGGATGTGAGTGGAAGGTGGAGGGCGTGCGCGCGGTGTGCATGGCGTCGATCTCGCCCTCGGCGATCATCAGCGCCAGAGTCTGCGCGGGCCCGATCGGCTTTACCTTGAATTTCTCGGGAAGATCAAGCTTCAGCTTCTCGTAGCGGCCGGGTTGCTCTTCACCTCCCGTCCGGTACTCGGGGCTCGCCGGATCGACGCCGTACTCGTCCTGGAGGATACCGCGGATCCACACGGGCGCGGTCATCTGGTATTCGGGGACGCCGATTCTCTTTCCGGCTAGCTCCTTCGGCTCGCGAATCCCGCTCTTCGTCGAGACAAAGATACAGGAGTGCCTGAAGAATCTCGAGGGAAATACGGGGATCGCGACGAAGGCCGGATCATCCCGCATGAGCGAGACGCAGTACGAGGAGAGCGACATCTCCGCCGCGTCGAACTCGCGGAAGCGCGCCATGCGGAAGAAGGTCTCTTCGACGAACGGGTTCAGGTAGTTGAGCTCGATGCCCTCGGGTCGAACGCTGCCGTCGGCGAGCGCGTGTGTGCGGTCGTAATCCCAGCAGGCCAAGGAAAGATGTAGTTTCGCCATGTGATGCAATCAGCGGGCGCCCGCGGCAATAGCGCCCGCGAGCTTGCGAAGCAGCGGGCGCAGTCGACCAGCCCAGCAGGCCAAGGAAAGATTTGGTTTTGCCATACGCTCCGGTCAGCAGGCGCCTGCGGCCACAGCGCTCGCGAGCTTGCGAACCCGATTCAGACCGTCACCGGCTCGGAATCGAGCGCTGGAAAGAGCCCATGCTTCGCTCCTTCCCTGAAATTCTCAGCGACCGGCAGCTCGATGGCGCAAGAGCGCACGCGCTGCGCGGCGGGATCGAGAGCGGGAACGGGCTTCCCTTCGCGATTCGCCTTGGCGGCTCGCAGCAAACGGCTGCGCGTGCCGACGATGCCCTTGTCGGTGAGGCAGAGATGTTCTCTCGTGCGATCCTGGATCGGGCCCATCGATTCCTGCAGCGAGGCGTCCTGCATGGCGATGCCTTCCACCCCGCTGTAGGAGCGTCCGAGCTTCTGCGAGGTGCGATCGATGAGGTAGTCGTTCGCCTTGTTCGCAAGCGGTATGAAGGTGCCCGGGATGTACTTCACATGGATCCCGGCGCCGTCTTTCATCGCGCTCACCTCGGAGGCCGAGAGCGCGCGGCTCGGGTGATAGTTGATGCTCCAGGCCCAGCAGCGCTCGTCGTCTATGGGCACCCAGGCGTGCGCGCCGAGAGGATGCCCCGCACGCGGCGGGATGATCGTGTGCCAGGGCATGATCCAGGGTGTGATGCGCCAGTAATACTTGCCTTCCCCGGCCTTGCGCCGCGCGCCGATGAGGAGGCCGCCTTCGAAATCCACCACCTCGAAAAACGGCATGCGGTCTTCCAGATTGTACTGGTTGGCGCGGCTGCCCCTGAACAGAGGGTCGGTGTTCAGCTCGCCCGAGTGCAGGAAGGACACGTGGCTGGAGTCGATCCCGCCCTCCATCGCCTGGAGATAGTTGCATTCCTGGAGACGCTTGGAAATGAAGCGCTGTTCCGGTGACACCATCACCCACTCGAGCTCGGGCGGGGCGGGCCTCAGTTCCGGGGGGCCCATGTAGACCCACACTAGGTCGCCGCGCTCAATCGCCGGATAGGAATTCAGCCTGATGCCCCGGCGCACGCCCGATTCCTCGGGCTCGGAAGGCAGGTCCGTGCACTGTCCGGAGACGTCGTACTTCCAGCCGTGGTAGGGACAGCGCAGCCCGCAATCTTCGTTCCGCCCGAACCACAGCGACACGCCGCGGTGGGCGCAAAACTCGTCGATGACTCCGACGCGGCCCTGGGTGTCGCGGAAGGCGATGAGCTTTTCGCCCAGAAGCTGCACGCGCACCGGCGGCCCGTCGGGCTCGGCCACCTCCCGGGCGTGCAGAGCCGGAATCCAGTAGCGGCGGAAGAGCTCGCCCATCAGCGTCCCGCGATCGGTGCGGGTCAACTGTTCGTTCTGTTCCCGGGTCAGCACGATTCGTCCTCAGTCGACCTTCGCCCCCGAAGCACGCACCACCGGCTCCCAGCGCTTCAGCTCGGAAGCGAGGAAGGCCGTGAACTGCTGCGGGTCGAGATCGCCCGGCTCGATGCCTTCGGGCCGGAGCCGATCGCGAACGTCCTGGAGCTGAAGGATGCGTCGCACTTCGGCGTTCAGCCGGTTCACGATGTCGGCGGGCATTCCCGCCGGACCGGAGAGCGAGAACCAGATCGCGGCCGTCAGCTCCGGATAGCCCAGTTCGGCGAAAGTCGGGAGATCGGGGAATTCGGGCACGCGCTTCGCCGAGCTCACCGCCAGGGCGCGCGCCTTCCCCGCCTTGATCTGGGTCGCCGCCGTAGTCAGCGTGGTGGAGGTGACCGGCAGGTGGCCGGCAATCAGGTCGGCGACGGCCAAGCTCGCGCCCTTGTAGGGCACGTGGGTCATCCGGATTCCGGTGACGTGCTTGAGCTGCTCGGCGATCAGGTGCCCCTGCGTGCCGTTGCCGGGGGAGCCGTAGGAGAGCTTGCCAGCCTCTTGCTTCGCGTAGGTGATGAACTCTTTCAGGTTCTGCACTGGTAGCGACGGATTGACGACCAAAACGCCGGGCGGGCCGCCGAAGAGCGCGATGTGCGTAAAGTCGCGCAGCGGATCGAAGGCAACCTTCCGCAATGCAGGAGCGATGCAGTGCGAGGCGACCCCCGAGACGACCAGCGTGTAGCCGTCGGGCTCCGCTTTCGCGACGAGCTCCGAGCCGATCACTCCACCCGCTCCTCCGCGGTTCTCGATGACGAAATTCTCCTTGAGACTCTCGGTGAGTTTCTGTGCCACCAACCGTCCCAAGGTGTCCGCAGTGCCACCCGGCGGGAACGGTACGACGATGCGCACCGGCTTGGCTGGCCAGGTTTGCGCCGTACTGGTTCCCGGCAGGAAGCTGCACAGCACCGCAATCGCCGCAAACCCCACTGCTTTCGCGTTCAGTCGCATCATGTCCACCCGAGACTCCTTGAAGCGAGACGGCATTGTATACCGGAGAGACCACTCGGAGCCCAGCGCCGTCGTCTTACCGCCGCAGGGAACGCGCCCGTGACCGCCGGGTCGAACCGCTTTGCACCCGCATCCGGAGGCCCTATGAAAGTCGTTCTCGCCGCTCTGGCGCTTGCCGCCTCGGCAACCACCGCTGCCCAAGTACCCCAGAGCTTCCTCGATCGAGTCGAACAAGACTACCGCAGCGCGATGAAGGCGCAGGACGACAATCGCGACGGCGCCGTCACGCGCGACGAGGCGCACGGCAACCTGCTCCTATTGGGACTCTTCGACGATATTGACACCGACCGCGATGGCCGTATCACGCAGGAAGAACTCGAGCGCTTCCTCCGCGCACTGCCCGACAGCCCGCAGTTTCGCTAAGCAATGCCCGGCGTATGCCGGCTCGCCTGCGCGCGCATCGTTTTCGCCAGATAATGGGCGCCTTGTCGCGAGGAGCTGACGATGGAAATGACCGGCGAGCAACTGATCCCCCTCCCCCAGGCGGAAGTCTGGCGCGGGCTGAACGATCCCGAAGTGCTCAAGGCGTGCATCGCGGGCTGCGAGTCGATCGAAAGAGTCTCCGACACGGAGTACCGTGTCGCCATGACCGCGTCAGTGGGCCCGGTCAGGGCGAAGTTCAACGGCAAGCTCCTGCTCTCCGACTTGAACCCGCCCAATTCGTATTCGCTCTCCTTCGAAGGCTCGGGCGGTGCCGCGGGTTTCGGCAAGGGCGGCGCCAAGGTTTCGCTCCAGACCGAGGGCAGCGCAACCCGGTTGCGCTACACCGCCAACGCAAGCGTAGGCGGGAAGCTCGCGCAGGTCGGGTCGCGGCTGATCGATGGGGTCGCAAGGAAGATGGCGGATGATTTCTTCACCGCCTTCAACGAGAAGCTCGCGGGGCCTTCGGCGAAGCCCGCGGAAGGCCCTCGGGCCGGCGCGCGCAGGCGCATTCATCCGGCCTGGTGGGTGGCGGGCGCGGTGCTCGCCGCGCTGCTTATCTACCTCGCCCTGCAGCCCGCGCACTAGGTCTCGAGGGCGGCCTCCCTGATCGGGGCGGCTTATCCCGCCGCCGCGGGCACGGCAGCCGGGGCAAAGAACCGCCGCTCGGCGCTCGAGCGGTTCATTCTCAGACGCTCGTCCACCAGCGCGACGATCTCGCGCAGCGGATCGGACTTGAGTCCCTGCTGGCGGGCGATCCGCCGTACCAAGCTGTCGACCCGCTCGATGTGCTCTGCGCCGCCGAAGAGCGCGCGTGCCGCCGAGGAAGGCTTGCCCAGGCTCTCGGCGGCCTTGGCGTATTTCTCGAAGGGCACCAGGTCCTCGGAGCTAGCGCCGAGCCCGGTGCAGAGTTTCGCGACCCAGTCGTAGATCCTGCGGGACTCCTCTACGTTTCCGTGCACCGCCTCCCTAATTGGGATCATGTCGTCCGCGCGGATGCAGCGGTAGTTGCCCGTCATCAGCATCGGCCATTTGGCCAGTGGCACAAAGACCGAGTCGTGAACCTTCAGCTTCACCGGGACGGCGATTTCGTCGTGGCCCGAGGAGAAGCGGGCCTGCTCGATGTCGGCCTCAAGCTTGCGAAGGAGGGCGGTCGGTTCCTCGGATTCGAAGCGCGCCGCCTTGAAATTGGTCGCCAGGCCCACCTGCAGGACGTTCTTCGGCTCGCCGGCTGGGCGAGACGCCTGCGGATCGGGACTCGCAAGCGTCATCAGCATGGGATCGAAGCCCTCCCAAACCGTGGCATCGGCGTAGCAAGACTCCAGAGGCTTCATCGCAAGCCCTGGGATACGCTTGAGGTAGGGCAGGGGCGGCATGTTCATGATTGCGAGGCAGGGTTTGCGCGCCCGGGCGATGCGGCTCATCAGCTCACGTACGCCTGGCGCGCCGTACTGCGCCTCCTGCATGCCGAGCACCACGAGGTCGAACGCGCCGGGATCCACTTTGTCCGGCGCGTGCGCCGAAAGGACGCCGGGGAGCGCCTGCGAAGCGATCTCAAGGTGCGGCTCCCGGCCGCTGACCGGAAAGCGCACCCGGGTTCCTGCCCGGTTGATGAGGTCCGCCGTCGAGGGGGTACAGACGAGCGAAACCCGGTGCCCCGCCATCAACAGCTTGGTGCCGAACAAGGAGCCGTAAGACGCCCCGAGAATGAGTACCTGCTTCACGATGAGCACCCTCCCATCTGGTCGTTCGCGTTCATGCTGGACATCATAAGCACCCGAGCCCGCAAATTTGACGGCGGAAATTTGACAATGTGGGTTTCACAGTTCCCCTGAGCCGGCACACCCCAAGAGCCACGTTCTCAGGTTGCCGGTTCTCCCTACCCACGCCTCAGGCCGCGTGCAGGCGCACCTCCGGCTTGTCGAAGAATTGTGCGTCCTCGGTCGAGCCTCGCAGCGCGGTGATCGAAGAGCTTTTGCCTGAGATCACTTGGGTGAGGTCATCGAAGTACCCAGTGCCCACCTCGCGCTGGTGCTTCACCGCAGTAAAGCCCTGATCAGCGGCGGCGAACTCCTTCTCCTGCAGCTCGACGAACGCGCTCATGCCGCGGCGCGCGTAGCCGTGCGCGAGCTCGAACATGCCGTAATTGAGCGAGTGGAACCCGGCCAGCGTGATGAACTGAAACTTGTACCCCATCGCTGCGAGCTCGCGCTGGAACTTCGCGATGGTGGCATCGTCGAGGTTGCGCTTCCAGTTGAACGAGGGAGAGCAGTTGTAGGCGAACAGTTTGTCCGGGTGGATCTTGCGCACGCCCTCGGCGAATTTCCTCGCGAACTCGAGGTCGGGCTTGCCGGTCTCGCACCACACCATATCAGCGTACTCGGCGTACGCGATGCCCCGCGAGATCGCCTGCTCCAGTCCGTTCTTCACGCAGTAGAAGCCTTCGCTGGTGCGCTCCCCGGTGAGAAACGGCTTGTCGTTCTCGTCGATGTCGGAGGTGATGAGATTCGCCGCCTCGGCGTCGGTGCGCGCCAGCAGCACCGTCGGCACGCCCAGGATGTCGGCCGCGAGGCGCGCGGCGACGAGCTTCTGCACCGCTTCCTGCGTCGGCACTAGCACCTTGCCGCCCATGTGGCCGCATTTCTTGACCGAGGCGAGCTGGTCCTCGAAATGCACTCCGGCCGCGCCCGCCTCGATCATCGCCTTCATCAGTTCGTGCGCGTTGAGTACGCCGCCGAACCCTGCCTCGGCGTCGGCGACGATGGGAGCGAACCAGTCTATGTGGTTCACCCCTTCCGCGTGGTGCAGCTGATCGGCGCGTTGCAGGGCGGCGTTGATGCGCTTCACCACGGTGGGCACGCTGGTGACAGCGTAGAGCGACTGATCCGGGTACATCGCGAGGCTGTCGTTGGCGTCGGCTGCCACCTGCCAGCCGGAGAGGTAGATGGCCGGCACGCCGGCCTTCACCTGCTGCATCGCCTGGTTGCCGGTCAGCGCGCCAAGCGAGCTGACGAAAGGCCGCTCGTTGCACATCTTCCACAGCTTTTCGGCGCCCAGCCGGGCAAGCGTGTGCTCGACCTGGACGCTGCCGCGCAGCCGGTACACGTCTTCAGCCGAGTAGCCGCGCCTGACACCCTTCCAGCGCGGGTTTTCGGCCCAGTCGTTCTTCAATTTTGCCATTTCCAATTCACGAGTCGTCATGTATCGCTCCTTAGTCAGTGATCGTTGCGCGCTCGCAATGCGGTTCCCGGGGAAAGCCCAGGCTCCGACGCATGCAAGGGATGTACGGTCGTGTTCATGCGAGCCAGTATAGCTGGGACTATTGACAAATTTGACTTATGAAACTTCACAGAGTAAAGTTTACTTCATGAGCCAACACACCCGCATGAGCCACTTCCTCGGCACCAAGCTGCGCGCCCTGCGCAAGCGCAACGGCCTGACCCTGGAAGAACTGTCGGCGCGCTGCATTCACCTGGACGCGGAGAGTGCCCCCTCAGTCTCCTACCTCTCCATGATTGAGAGCGGCAAGCGGGTTCCGTCGGAAGAGGTGCTCGGCTTGCTGTCCTCCTTGTTCCAACGCGAACCGCGCTGGTTTCTCGACGGCAATCCGGAAATCGAAACCCCTGCGGCCAAACAGCGCGCCGGCGGCGCAGTGGGCGTGCCCCTCGAGCCCGCGTTTCTGTTCTCGAAGGACCTGCTGCAGGCAGCGATCCCCGAGCTGCTCGCGCAAACCGGCACCACAGGACGGCAGTTCGCGCATCTGCTGATCCGCTCGCATCAGGAGATGTCGCGCAATGACTTTCCCGATCTCGAGCGAGCGGCGGAAGGCGTCGGCGAGCGAAAATTCCCGCTCAGCGCCGACGACCTGATGCATCTTTGCCGGCACCACGGCCTGACCCTGCACTGGTTCGACCGAAAGCCCGTGCTCGCGCGCGACAAGGATCGCGAGCTGCGAAGCATGGTGCGCTCATTCTTCGAGTCGCCGCGCACCGTCTATCTGAATCGCGAGCTGCAGGCCGATCCGGCGCGTCTCAAGTTCGACCTCGCTTCGCACCTGGGCCACAAGGTCCTGCACGACGGCGATGGGCTCAAATCCGCGCACGCCACCGGCGGGGAAATGGGCGGCAGTCCCGAAGGCGGCGCGGGAATCAACGCCGGAATGAACGCACAGGACGTGCTGCACGCCTGGCGTGATTTCGAATGCAGTTTCTTCGCCGGCGCGCTGCTCGCCCCCAAGGTCCCGTTCCGGAGATTCCTCGCGCGCGAGTCCTATCGGGTCGAGGCCGGGGAAAAAATCCAACTCACGCCGGCGGTGGTGATGCGACGCATGACCAAGGTGTCGCCGTATCCCTACTGGCACTTCTTCGACGCCTATCCGCCCGGATATCTGCGCGCGGTGTATCGCGGCAACGGGATCCCGCTGCCCTGGGGCAACATGGCGCAAGTCACCGACCCTTGCCCGAACTGGGCGGTCTTTCGCATGCTCAACGAGAATCGCGGCAGCGATCGCGGCTCGCAGATCTCAGTGTTGCGCGACGGTGACCAGTCTCTGCTGTATTGCTGCCACTCACGACGCACGAACGACATGGCGGGCAATCCCCATGTGCTGTCGGTGGGGATCGACTTGCTGCCTGCACTGCGTTCGCACGGCGTCGACGCGGAAAAGGTCGTCGCGACCATCACCGAGGAATGCCTGCATCACCACGGTGAAGCGCGAATTCCCAAGGCCGCCGCCGAGGCCATCAAGGGAGCGGCCAAGGTGCTGAACATCGCCTGGGTGGAGGACGCCGTGTCGGGACCCGCGCGCATCATCTGCCCGCGCAGCACGCATTGTCCGCGAACCGGCCATTGCGACGCCGCCGGCGCCTCGCGCGCCCGCGACATCACCGACATACGCGAAGAGATCATCAGCAAAGCGAAGCGGGGACATTAGCGCGCGGCCGTCCGCTGCACGACCTGTTGCGCCCCGCACAAGTCCTCGAGCGCCGCGCCGACCGACTTGAACAGGGTGATCGCCTCCGGGGCAGTCCGCCCCGGGTGCCTGCCGGCCGCGAGGTCGGCGAGCTCAGCGCGCAACGCGCCGCGGTCGATGATCCCGCGCCCCATGGGCTGCACGAGATCGCCCGCTTCCTTCAGGGCACCGGCAAACGTGTCGACGAAGATCTCCGCGCGCGCGACGAGCGCATCGTCGGATTCGCGCATATCCGCCGCGTAGGCGCCGACGAGATCGACGTGCGTGCCCGGCCTGATCCAGCGCCCGAGCAGCACCGGCTCCCTCGCCGTGGTCGCGCAGGTCACGACATCGGCCTCCGCGGCAGCGTCGGCCAGTTCGTCCGCACCTCGGGCTGGTAGCCCCTCCTCTTTCAGGCGCTCGGCGAGCAGGCGGGCTCTTTCACGCGAGCGCCCCCATACCAGCACGCGTTCGAACTCGCGCACCGCGCAGTGGGCGCTCGCCATCCGGGGCGCAAGCCGGCCCGTGCCGACCACGAGGAGCGTCTTCGCGTCTCTGCGCGACAGATAGGTTGAGGCAAGCGCCGAGGCGGCGCCGGTGCGGCGCAAGGTAAGCGCGTCGGCGTCGAGGATCGCGAGCGGATGGCCGGTCGCACCGTCCATGAGAACGTAAAGGCCGGAAACGGTGGCAAGGCCCCGGCGCGGATTCTCCGGGAACACGGTCACGAGCTTGACACCCAGCTCGCGCCCTTGTCGCCAGGCGGGCATCAGCAGCAGGCGCGCGCGCGCGGCCTCGTCGACCACGTGCGCGTGGCGCACCGGAGCGCTCGCGCCTTCCCTGAACGCCTCGCGCAGGGCTTCGACGAGGGGGCCCCACTCGAGCGCGCCGTGGACTTCCTCCGCAGAAAAGAAACGTAGCGCCGTTTTCATGGAGTCTCACCGGCGAAAAAGCCCGGGGAGCCTTGCGCCCCCGGCATGCGCCTTAGCCGCTTGCGGATCCGCGCGTGGTGGCGTCCGCCGATTTATTCGGGCGCTAGGGGAGCCGTCATCCGGTCACCGTCACCCGGGCGCTGACGGACCCCGACACGTTTTCCTGGTCTATCCAGCGGCACTCGATGTCGCCCGAGTCCTCGGCACGCACGAAGAACCGCAGGTAAGGGTTGGCGGCTATGCCCGTTCCCATCGCGGCGCGGAAGACCTCGACCCCGCTGTAGCGGCATTCGAATCGGTGGATAACGTTGCGCGGCGTTTGACGGCCCAGCGAATCGTAGCGGAATCCGGTTTCCATCGGGTGCTGAATGAGCACACGCACCTCGATGAGCCCCCCGCGCCGGGCTTCCCGCTGTACCTGGATTCGCGCAGTCATCGGGCTTCAGCTTCCATCGAGGCAGGCGGATTCGTTGACCACGACGTCTGCCGCATCGAACCAGAAGCTGCCGTCCGAGAGTTGCGCGATCGCCGTCACCCGCTGGCTGCCGTTCAGGCGCACGCGCGATTCGACCTCTGCGCGGCCGGTCTGGGGGCGGAGAAAGAAGGTCGCCATGAGCGGAACCGGGTTCTTCTCCGAGACGAGATCGATCCGCTGAACGTGGTCCCCGTCGTTCATCGGGCTGTCGACGCGCACCACCAGCGGAACCGAATGCCCGTCGTCGGCGATCGCCGGAAGCTCGAGCCGCACGCGTCCCCTGCGCATCGCGGCCCCCTGGAGGATCGATTGCATCGTACCCTGGGGGGTGTTGAGCATCCGTGCATCGATCCCCGGCGCGGGATTCACGCTCGGCTGCGCGAGGACGCGCCGGGGCAATGCAAGCAGGACCATCAGGGAGGCGAGTGCGCGCCGGCGCGCGCCCCCCTTGGGGGATGTGCTCAACCCAGCAGCGGCAGCTTGCGGATGCGCCTGCCCGTCGCCGCGAAGATCGCGTTCGCCACGGCAGGCGCGATCGGCGGGGTGCCGGGTTCGCCCATTCCCCCAGGAGCCTCACGGCTCGGCACGATATGCACCTCGACTTTGGGCATTTCGTTCATGCGCAGCATCCGGTAGTCGTGGAAATTCGACTGCTCCACGCGGCCGTCCTTGAACGTGATCTTCCCGTACAGGGCTGCGGTGAGCCCGTACACGATCGCGCTCTCGACCTGGCGCCTGACGATGTCGGGGTTCACTGTCATGCCGCAGTCGACCGCGGCGACGACGCGGTGAACTTTCGGTGCTCCGTCCGGGCCAACCGAGACCTCCGCGACTTCGGCGCACCAGCTACCGAAGGAAAACACCACCGCGATGCCGCGGTGTACGCCCGCTGGCAGCGGCTTGCCCCAGTCGGCCTTTTCAGCGGCGAGCTCGAGTACTCCCCTATAGCGTGGCTGCTTGCCAAGGAGAGCGCGCCGGAACTCGAACGGATCCTTGCCCGCTGCGTGCGCGAGCTCGTCGATGAAGCTCTCGAGGAAGAAGCTGTTCTGCGAATGCCCGACCGAGCGCCAGAACCAGACCTGGAGATTTCCGGGTTCCTGGCGTGAGTACTCGATGTGCAGGTTCGGGATGTCGTACGGGCAGTCGCGGATGCCTTCGACGCCGAACTCGTCCACTCCGTCGGGGGGCAGCTTCATGAAGTGCGAAGCCTCCATGATCGACGGCGAAGCTACGTTGGCGGCGAAGAGCATCGCGCTTCCGTTCGCGTCCAAGCCGCCCGTCATCCGGGTTACCGAGGCCGGGCGGTAGAAGTAGCCGCGCGTGTCGTCCTCGCGGCTGTAGACGAGCTTCACCGGCTTGCCAGTTATCTTGGAGAGTACCGTTGCGCCGATCACCGGATCGGGGGCGAACCGGCGTCCGAAGCCGCCGCCGAGGTACATCGTGTTGACTTTCACTTGGCCCGGCTGGACTCCGGCGACTTGGGAGAGGATGCCCTGCGCCGGCCCCTGGGATTGTGTGCCCGCCCAGATCTCGACCCCGTCCTTCTTCACCCAGGCGGTGCAGTTGAGCGGCTCCATGCACGAGTGCGAGAGATACGGCGCCTCGTACTCGGCCTCGATTTTCTTGGCGGGCTTCGCGGCCTTGAAGTCGCCTTCGTTGCGGCCGACCGCGCCTCCCGCCGCGGCCCCGGCGGAAAGCATCTTCGATATGCCCTCCGATGAGAGCGACGCGTTCGCGCCGTGGTCCCACTGGATCTCGAGTACGTCGCGGCCGAGCTTCGCCGCCCAGTAGCCGTCGGCGAGCACGGCGACGCCGGCCGGAATCTGAACGACCTGGCGCACGCCGGGAACCGCCTTCGCCTTGGCATCATTGACGGAAACAGCCTTTCCGCCGGGCACCGGTGGATATGCGATCACCGCGGTGAGCATTCCAGGGAGATAGACGTCAAGCCCATATTTCGCCTTGCCGGTCGATTTGGCGGCCGTATCCAGGCGCTTGGTCCCGCTCTTGCCGAGTAGACTGAATTGCGCCGGATCTTTCACCTTCACGTCCTTGGGCGGTGCGAGCTTGGCCGCTTTTTCCGCAAGCGCGCCGTAGGAAAGCCTCTTGCCGCTCTTGTGGATCACCATGCCTTTCTCGGTCCGGCAGTCGGCCGCGTCGCCCTTCCAGGTGTCCGCCGCCGCCGCGATCAGCATGGCGCGCGCCGTCGCACCCGCCTTGCGCATCGGCTCCCAGTGCCCGCGCACGGCAGTAGATCCGCCGGTCGCCTGAATGCCGAAGATCGGGTTGACGAACGCCTTGTCGACACCCGCCTGCTCGACCCGCACCCGCGACCAATCAGCGTCCAGCTCTTCTGCGATCAGCATGGGGATCGCGGTGTGCACGCCTTGCCCCATTTCGGAAAGGCCGCACACGACCGTGATGGCGTTGTTCGGTGCGATGCGCAAATAGGCGTTCATTTGCGCCTCCTTGCCGGCTGCTTGCGCGAGCCGGCTCGTGCCCGGGAGTGTGAAGCCGATGATTAGGCCCCCACTGGCCGCCGCGGAGGTCTTGAGAAATTCGCGGCGCGAAGTATCCACTGGTTTGACGCCCATGGTCATGCCCCCTTCACGTTCGCGGCGGCATCCTTGATGGCCTCGCGAATCTGGTTATAGGTCCCGCAGCGGCACACATTGCCGCTCATCGCTGCGTCGATGTCGGCGTCGCTCGGCGCGCGGTTCTTCGCGAGTAGGGCGCTCGCGCTCATGATCTGGCCCGACTGGCAGTAGCCGCACTGCGGCACATCGTGCTGGATCCAGGCCGCCTGCACCGCCTTGCCGACGCGCGTGGCGCCGATCCCCTCAATGGTGGTTACTTTCTTGCCCGCGGCCGCCGATACCGGCGTCGCGCAGGAGCGCACGGGCTGCCCGTCGAGATGCACCGTGCAGGCGCCGCACTGGGCGATGCCGCAACCGAACTTGGTGCCAGTAAGGTGCAGCGAGTCGCGCAGTACCCACAACAGGGGCGTGTCGGGGGCGACGTCAACCTTGCGGGTCTTGCCGTTGAGAAGAAAAGAAACCATGGAACATCCTCCTTGTTGAATTCCGAGGCGTAATTCTTATCGGGGCATCTTAGTGCGGCGGAACGCGAAAGTCCATCCGTTCGGCAGACTGTGAAGCGGCCTCGCTTTGCCAAGCTTCACCTTATGAGGGAGAATGCGGCAGCCGGCTTGGGAGGGTCTGCGCTGCTCTGCCGCTCAGATCGAACTGAAAAGAACCCGGCTCGACGACGACCGGAAATGAGCGGAGGCACCACGTGAGAATCCTGCTGTCGCTGTCGCACTTGATCGATGCGCTGAACGAACGCATCGGACGGGTCGTTTATTGGGCGATCCTTGCCGCCGTGCTCGTGAGCGCCGGCAACGCGACAGTGCGCTACTCGCTCAACATGAGCTCGAACGCCTGGCTGGAACTACAGTGGTACCTGTTCGCCGCCGTCTTCCTGCTGTGCTCCGGCTACACTTTGCTGCACAACGAGCACATCCGCATCGACGTTATCTCCGGGCATCTGTCGCGCCGTACCCAGATCTACATCGACATCTTCGGGCTCATCTTCTTTCTGCTACCGATGTCGACCTTCATCATGTGGCTGTCCTGGCCGGTGTTCATGAACGCCTGGACCAGCGGCGAATACTCCGGCAGTGCGGGCGGACTGATCCGCTGGCCGGCGCGCTTCCTTGTCCCGGCGGGATTCTTCCTGCTCACGGCCCAGGGGATCTCGGAACTCATCAAGCGCATCGCCTACCTCCGGGGGCTGATTCCGGACCCGGCGGAAAAGCACCTCGACGCGGCGATCGAGCAGATGCAGGTGGACAAGGAACCGGCGACATGACCGGATTCCTCACCGCATACATGGCGCCGCTGATGTTCGCGGCCCTGGTCGTCTTCCTGCTGCTCGGTTTTCCCGTCGCCTTCGCGCTCGCCGCGCTTGGGCTCTCGGCGGGAATCATAGGGGTCGAACTCGGGCTGCTGCATCCGGCACTCTTCCAGGCGCTTCCCGAGCGCATCTTCGGGATCATGGCCAACGACACGCTGCTCGCGGTTCCCTTCTTCACCTTCATGGGGCTCATCCTCGAGAGAAGCGGCATGGCCGAGGATCTCCTCGACACCATCGGCCAGCTGTTCGGCCCGGTGCGTGGCGGGCTCGCCTACGCGGTGATCTTCGTCGGAGCGCTGCTCGCCGCGACCACCGGCGTCGTCGCGGCCTCGGTCATCTCGATGGGACTCATCTCGCTGCCGATCATGCTCCGCTACGGCTATGACCGCCGGCTTGCGAGCGGCGTAATCGCGGCTTCAGGGACACTTGCCCAGATCATCCCGCCCTCGCTCGTCCTCATCGTACTCGCCGACCAGCTCGGCAAATCGGTCGGCGACATGTACGCGGGCGCCATCTTCCCGGGTCTGGTGCTGACTACACTCTACGCCGCTTATGTGTTCGGCATGACCATGATGTTCCCCAAGGCCGCCCCGGCCCTGCCCCTGGAGGCGCGCAAGCTGCGCGAGCCTGACGGCAGCAGCGGCGTCACATCGCTCGTCGTGCTCGTGATCGTCGCGGGTGCGGCCGCAGCCGCATACGCGAAGTACTACTACCGCCCGGATGCACCGGCCGACGAGCGCGTGGTAGTGTCGGCATCGCTTGCCGTAGCAATAGCATTCGTCGCGGCCGTGCTCAACCGGCTGCTCAAGGTCGGGCTGCTCTCGCGCGTTGCGGAGCGCGTGACCTTCGTCCTGATTCCGCCGCTCGCCCTGATCTTTCTGGTCCTTGGAACGATCTTCATCGGCGTCGCGACTCCCACGGAGGGGGGCGCGATGGGCGCCTCGGGCGCGCTCGTGCTCGCGTTGATCAACCGGCGGCTAAGCTGGTCGCTGCTCAAGCAGGCGATGAACTCCACGGCAAAGCTCACATCGTTCGTTGTCTTCATCCTCGTAGGATCGACTGTCTTCAGCCTGACCTTTCGCGGCGTGAACGGCGACCTCTGGGTCGAGCACCTGCTCACCAGCCTCCCCGGCGGGCAGATCGGGTTTCTCATCGTGGTCAACGTGCTCACGTTCGTTCTGGCGTTCTTCCTCGACTTCTTCGAACTGGCGTTCATCATCGTGCCGCTGCTCGGGCCGGTCGCCGACAAGCTCGGCATCGACCTTATCTGGTTTGGCGTACTGCTCGGGGTCAACATGCAGACCTCGTTCATGCACCCGCCGTTCGGGTTTGCGCTCTTCTACCTGCGCAGCGTCGCGCCCGCGAAGAACTTTGTCGACAAGATCAGCGGCAAGACGCTCGCCCCTGTGACAACTGGCCAGATCTACTGGGGTGCTGTGCCCTTCGTGGTGATCCAGGTCATCATGGTGGGCATCGTGATCGCATTCCCAAGCCTAGTGACGGGCAATCTGGAGAAGGCGACCTTCGATCCCTCCAAAGTCCAGATCATCGTGCCGACCCCGGATTACGAGCAGAAAGAGCTCGAGAACGCGCCTCCCCCGGATTTCGGGACCGAAGCTCCTTCGCCTGACGGCAAGTCGGAAGGAGCGGCCGGGAACGCCCCGGAGAGCGACCAGGGTAAGGATCTCGAGAAACTGTTCAAGCAGCCCAAGTAGCTGCCGCCAAAAAAGCAAACCCCGCCGCAGCGGGGTTTGCTTTGAACCCGGCTGGTGCTCAGCCCTTGCCCGCGCCCAGCTTGGAGAAGAAGGCGTAGTTGTCCATCGTCGCCTCCGCAACGCGGAACCACAGGAATTGCTCGTCGCGGTATTTCTTCCATTGCGGGTAGACGCGCGCCCAGTGCTTGCTCTTCACCTTCAGCTCATCGTAGAGCTGGTAGGCGGCCTTCTCCGACGCCTCCATCACCGACTTGGGGAACGGACGCAGCTGGGTGCCGCCGCCGACCAGCCGGCGCAGCGCCTGCGGGTTCAGCTCGTCGTACTTCGCCGGCATCCAGACGTTGGCCTCGGCGCACGCCGCTTCGAGCGCGGCCTGGTACGGTTTCGGCAGATCGTGCCACTTCTTTTCGTTCACCAGCGTGTGCAGGATCGGCCCACCCTCCCAAAAGCCGGGGTAGTAGTAGAACCGCGCCACTTTGTTGAAGCCGAGGCGTTCGTCGTCGTACGGGCCCACCCACTCGGCGGCGTCGATCGTGCCTTTCTCCAGCGCCGGGTAGATGTCCGGACCGCCGATCAGCTGCGGCACGACGCCGAGCTTGGCGATCACCAAGCCCGCCATTCCGCCGATGCGGAACTTGAGGCCCTTGAGGTCGGCGACCGACTTGATCTCTTTCCGGAACCAGCCGCCCATCTGGCAGCCGGTGTTCCCCGCGGGAATAGCGACGCACCCGTATTCGCTGAACAGCGGCGCAGTCGCCTCCTTGCCGCCGCCGAAGTACCACCAGGCGTTGTTCTGGCGCGAGTTCATGCCGAACGGGATCGAGGTGCACATCGCGAACACTGGATCCTTGCCGAAATAGTAGTAGGTAGCGGTGTGCCCGAGCTCGACGGTTCCCGCCTGCACGGCGTCGAGCACTTGCAGGGCAGGTACGATCTCGCCTGCCGCGAAGGCCCGGATCTGGAATTTGCCGTCGGTGATCTCGGCAACCCGGCGCGCGACGAGATCGGCGCCGCCGAACAGCGTCTCAAGGCTCTTGGGCCAGCTCGCAGCCAAGCGCCACTGAATGCTCGGCAGGCCGGAAGTCTGCTGTGCCCTGGCTTCCGCGGCGAGCATCGCCGCGCCGGCGGCAGTACCAAGCCCTGCCGTTTTCAGGAAATCGCGTCGTTTCATCGGTACCCCCTCGAGGTTGAAAACGCGATGGATTATACGCCCTCAGTTCCCGGCAATGGTCATCCCCTCGAGAAGGACCGAGCCGCAGGTGCGCGAGCCCCGAGTGAGCGCGTCGGCGCCGATCGCGACGATCGAACGGAACATGTCTCGCAGATTTCCGGCGATCGTGATTTCCTCGACGGGATGGCGGATCTCACCGCCTTCCACCCAATAGCCCGCAGCGCCCCGCGAATAGTCACCGGTGACGAGGTTCACCCCGTGGCCGAGGAGCTCGGTGACGAGCAGCCCGCGGCCCATCTTCCTGATGAGGCCGGGAAAATCCAGCTCGCCGCCTTCCAGGACCAGGTTGTGATTGCCGCCCGCGCTCCCCGTGGTCTTCATGCCGAGCTTCCGCGCCGAGTAGCTGCCGAGAAAGTAGCCCTGCAGCACGCCGTTCCTCACCACGTCCCGGTCGCGCGTAGCGACGCCTTCGTCGTCGAACCAGGAACTCGCCTGCCCGCGGGGGAGATGCGGCCGCTCGAGGACGGTGACGATCGGCGAGAAAACCTGCTTGCCCAGGCTGTCGAGGAGGAATGAAGCCTTGCGGTAGAGGCTTCCGCCGCTTACCGCCGAGACGAACTGCCCGAGCAGCCCGTTCGCCACCGGCGCTTCGAACAGCACCGGTGCCTGCACCGTTCCGATCTTGCGGCTCCTCAGGCGCGCAAGCGCGCGCCTGCCTGCGTAGTCGCCCACCGCTTCCGGCCTGGGGAGATCCCCGGGGGCGCGCTGCGAAACGTACCAGTCGTCGCGCTGCATCTGGCCGTTCTCCGC
>Ga0187773_10000258_pt1 | contig 21884 bp, 23 predicted proteins | sample 0216_BV02_MP05_1_FD_133133 | JGI IMG/M metagenome (GOLD analysis project Ga0187773, IMG submission 133133) | Tropical peat soil microbial communities from peatlands in Department of Meta, Colombia - 0216_BV02_MP05_10_MG | ecosystem: Environmental > Terrestrial > Soil > Wetlands > Peat | place...
CGGCGGCCGTGCTGGTGCCGATCGTCGACCATCCCGAGCCGAGCGTGCTGCTCACCCAGCGCGCGCAGCATCTGCCGGATCATGCCGGGCAGGTGTCATTTCCCGGCGGCAAGATCGACAAAACAGATGCGGATCCGTGCGCTTCTGCCTTGCGCGAGGCAGAAGAGGAAATCGGCCTGACGCGCGCCCATGTCGAGCCGCTCGGCTATCTCGATCTCTATATGACCACGCTCGGTTATCGCATCGTGCCGGTGATTTCGCGCGTGAAGCTGGGATTTCGCCTCAAGCTCAATACCAGCGAGGTGGATGCAACCTTCGAGGTGCCGCTCGCCTTCCTCATGGACCAATCCAATGTACAGCGCCATTCGCGCGACTGGCAGGGGATGACCCGGCACTACTACGCCATCACCTTCGGCGAGCGCTACATTTGGGGCGTGACGGCTGGTATTCTGCGCAATCTTCACGATCGGATTTATCGATGATCCGCCCGGTCTTTACCGAGATCGTCCTGTTCCTGACGCCGTTCGTTCTTTATGCGGTGTTCTTGTGGGCGACCGAGGCCGGCGTTCTGGATTTCAAGTCATGGCCGGTCACGCGCGTCGCGACGTTGGCCATTGCGGCGCTCGCGCTGGTGCTTGGCAGCTTCATCTATTTCGCGCACTTTTCGGGCGCGCCGCCGGGCTCGACCTACGTGCCGGCGCATATGGAAGACGGCAAGTTCGTACCGGGGACCACGAAATAATGTCATCGCAGGCAGGCCGCACCGATCGCAAGCTGGGCGATGTTGCGTGGCTAGCTTCGGGCGCGCTGCCGCGTCTGCTTGACGTGCTCGACCGCGATGGTGAGGAAGCGCGTGTCGTCGGCGGCGCGGTGCGCAACGCGCTGCTCGGCATGCCGATCGCGGAAATCGATGTTGCCACCACCGCGCTGCCGGAAGAAGTTGTAAAACGTGTCACTGCGGCCGGGTTCAAACCGGTTCCAACCGGAATCGAGCATGGCACCGTCACCGTCGTAATCGACAAGCATCCCATCGAAGTGACCACGCTGCGCAAGGACGTGGAGACCTATGGCCGCCACGCCAAGGTCGAGTTCGGGCGCGACTGGAAAGCCGATGCCGAGCGGCGCGACTTCACGATCAATGCGTTGTCGGCGACGCGAGACGGCACCGTATTCGACTATGCGGGTGGGTTCGATGATCTGAAAGAACGCCGCGTGCGTTTCATCGGCGACCCGGCAAGGAGGATCGCTGAAGACTATCTGCGTATTCTGCGATTTTTCCGTTTCCATGCTGCATACGGCACCAGCGATCATCCGGATCGCGCCGGTCTCGCCGCCTGCATTGCGGCGCGTGACGGGCTTGACCAGCTCTCGCGCGAGCGTGTGCGCATGGAGATGATGAAACTTGTCGTCGCCCCGCACGCCGTGCCGACACTGATTTCGATGACTGACGCCGGATTACTGCTGCGGGTGCTGGGCGGGGTCACTTATTTGGGCAGCTTCGAAAATATGGCCAAGGTGGAAGCGGCAATCGGATTGGAGCCGAATGCCGTGCGACGGCTTGGCGCGCTTGCTGTTGCAATTCCGGAGGATGCCGACCGGCTTTGGCAAAGGTTACGGCTTGCCAACAGTGAGCGCGAGCGGCTCGCATCCATGGGAGAGGGATGGAGCCGCATTTCCCCGCTGTATGGAGAGAAGGCGGCGAAGGCGCTGCTGTATCGTATGCGGCCCCAACTATTTACCGATCGGGTGCTGCTGGGTTGGGCGCGCTCGCAGGCCACCGCCCACGATCGGGAGTGGCACGCGCTGGCAACGTTGCCGCAGCGCTGGACCGCGCCCGTGTTTCCGCTCAAGGCCGCCGACTTCATGCAACGCGGCGTGCCGCAAGGACCGGCTTTGGGGGCGACGATTGCTGCGGCGGAGCAAGCCTGGATCGCGGCCGGTTTTCCTGGCGACCAGGCGGCGCTCGAAACAATCGTGGCTGATGCAGTGCGCGCGCAGGCGTCGCAGAAATAAGAAGCACGATAATTTTGCGAGCTTGCGCTTAGGCACCAGTGGATGTGGGCCGCCCCTGCGGGTATGACCTTGCTGGTCATGAACGTCCTCGCCGGCTTCACCGACATTTCACTCTGGCAGCTCGTCCCGGTGGCGGCGGTAGCGCTGTTTGCCTCAATTGTCGGCGGTGTGTCGGGCTATGGCACTGGCGCGCTGATGCCGCTTGTACTGGTGCCGCTGGTGGGCGCCGAGCCGGTGGTGCCGATCATCGCCGTTTCCGCGATGTTCACAAATTCAAGCCGGGTCTTTGCATTTGTGAGATATGTCGATTGGCGACGCACGGCGATCGTGCTTGCCGCTGCCGTGCCGACCTGCGTGCTCGGCGCCTGGGGCTATACCCGGCTCTCGAGCGCGGGTGCCGCGCTGGTGATAGGTGGCATGTTGATCCTGAGCGTGCCGCTGCGGCGGCTGCTCCGCTACCACGGCGTTACGGTTGGCGACGGCGGACTGGCGCTCGGCGCGTTCGGTTATGGTGTCGTGGTCGGCGGTACGGCGGGCTCGGGCGTGATCCTGCTGTCGCTGCTGATGGCCGCCGGCGTCGAAGGCGCCGGGGTGATTGCTACCGATGCCGCCATTTCGATTGTCATCGGTATAGTGAAAATTTCCGTGTTCGGATTCGTTGGCGTGATCACGGCGCAGGTCATCGCCTTTGCCTTATTGATCGGCCTGGTGGCGCTGCCCGGTGCATTCCTCGCCAGGACCTTCGTTGAGCGCATGCCGGTTCATGTGCATACGGCGGTCCTTGATGTCGTTGTGCTGCTCGGCGGGACATTTCTGGTGTGGGGAGCCTTACGCTGAGCGGGCTCGCAATCAGCTGGATCGCAACGGCACGTTGAGTTCGCCAAATTTTCGGATTAGTGCCGACAGGCTTGAGCAGCCGGTCTTCTCGCGTATGTGCTTGAGATGCGAATAGACCGTGTTGAGAGTCAAGTGACGCTCTGCCGCATAAGCGGTGGTCGTCGTGCCGCTGCTAGCGCCTGTGCCAGATGCGCTTCGGCATTCGTGAGTCCGAATAGCCCCTTAAGAATTTGAGTCGTCGCGACGCTCTGGTGCAGCGGGTCACGTATAAATAGCATCACGCTGGCGTTTGCATCGCCGACAGTTCGTCTTTCTGCGCGTACCAGCGGCCGCACCGATACAAGGTAAGCAGGCATTCCGTCAGCACGGGTGACCGGAAAATCCGCGGGACGTGCATCGCAAGAAGGGTCACCTGGGTGCTCGAGGCCCGCAAGCGCCGCTTGAAAGGACCGGCGTGCCTCCGGCGCGGCAAACTCGAGATCGCGGTCAACAATGCGCAATCCGTCGCCGCGTTTTGCAAGCGTGCGCAGGCTGCCGTTGGCATAAACGATGCTGCCGTCGGCCCGGAGCAGCGCGACGGCGTCCGCTAGCCAGTCGAGAGCATTTTCCAGCAGCACCCGGTCATCACTGAGAAACTTGAGTCGCGACGCCATGCCATCCGCTCGCTGGAAATGCGGAACAAGACAGCGCATCAGCGTGACCTCGCGCTTGTCGACATGGCCTTGCTTGCGCGAGCGCTGGATGCTGATAACAGTTATTTCGTCCGATGTTTGTTTCAGGACGGCGCCCGCGAAATACCGTAGTCCGAGATTCGCCAGGAATTCGGCGTAGAATGCGTCGCGCCCCATGTGGGCCTCATCGAGGACTTGGTAGTCACATATCACGTGGCCGGTGTTTTGCCGGGTTATGTACCGCGCTCGCGGATTGAGCGCCGCATAGTGTTCGAGATAGGGGGTGCGGGCGACGGTCGGTATGCCGACTGAACAGAACTCGCGGTGCTGCCATAGCCGCTTGTTGAAGATCTCAAAGGTCGCGCCGGTGGCGCCGAGAAGCTGACCGGTTAATTCAAGCGCGTTAGGCAAACAGCCACTATCGAGGCCGCTCGCATAAACGGCTTCGATCGTTCGCAGCAACAGATCGTTGTCTGCCATCACCCCTCCGCCAGAATTCATCCGCGGACCGGTCGCTCAATTCCAAATGGGGAAGTGCGCTCGTGTCTTGCCAGCCGATCACGTCGTGCGCAAGAAATTTTGATATCCGTGATCAAAATTCTTGATGTATTAGGACGCTTACGACGTTGATGCGGCAAAAAACGACAGAAAGCTAACGCGATACGGATGGCCGCCATTTGAAGGCCAACGGCAGGCAGCCTCGGTTGGAACCTATCGGACTGACCATCGCGTTCAGGCAGGCCGCAGCGGTACGTTCAATTCACCGAATTTGCGGATCAATTCCGGCAGACTCTTGCAGCCTGTCTTCTCTCTTATGCGTTTGAGATGCGAATAGACCGTGTTGAGACTGAGATGACGTGCGTTTGCGTACGCGGCGGTTGTTGTGCCGGTGCACAATGCTTCCGCCAGTTGAGCCTCGGCGTTGGTGAGACCGAACAAATCCCGCAATATTTGGCTGGTCGCGACGTTGCGGTAGAGCGGATCGCGTACGAGCAGTATCACCGCCGCATCGGCATCCCAGGTCGTTCGTATTTCCCCGTACGCGAGCGGGCGCATCGAGACGATGTAGGCCGGCACGCCATAATTCCGCGGCACAGGAAAATCAGCCGGCCGTGCGTCGGGTGAGGACTCCCTGGGCCGCGTGACAGCGGCAAGCGTCGTGTCAAAACGCCGCCGGGCTTCTGGCGCCAGAAATTCAATGTTGCGGTCGGTGATGCGGAATCCGTCGCCGCGCTTCGCAAATGCTTGCAAAGTGTCGTTGGCATAAACGATGCTGCCATCGGCGCGTAGGAGTGCCGCGCCGTCAGCTAACCAGCGGAGCGCATTTTCCAACAGCCCGCGGCCATCGCTGGCAATTTTCACGCGTGTTGTTTGAGTCCGCTGAAAATTTGATAAGAGGCGCCGCATTAGCGCTGGCTCGCGGTTGTCGACATGGCCCTGCTTGCAGATTTATTAGACGCTGACGGCAGCTAACTCTTCCGGCACATGTTCGAGTACCGCACCCAGGAAATTTCGCGACCCAAGATGCGAAAGTAGTTTGAGTAGAACGGATCGCGTTTTACGTTTCAATATTTATTGTGGAATTTATTCCGGACGCTGCTGACACATGCATGGTTCAGCGCGACAAATGTTTCGTCTAGAAAAAGTCTCTGTCGCTTTAGACCAGCGATCGAAAATAATTTACGGCCATTTCACCACGGGCGGCAAAGAAGAGAGAATCGACTCCACATTGCCTCCGGTGCGCAGGCCAAAAATTGTACCGCGATCGTACAACAAGTTGAACTCGACGTAGCGGCCGCGCCGGATGAGTTGTTCTTCCCGCTCGGCATCGCTCCAATGCGACGTGAAATTTTTTCTGACCAGATTTGGGTAGGCGCGCAGGAATGCGCGGCCGACGTCCTGCGTAAAAGCAAAGGCTTCATCCCAGTCGGCCTCAAGGTAGTCATAAAAGATACCGCCTATGCCGCGTGGCTCATTGCGGTGCTTGAGAAAGAAATATTCGTCACACCATTTCCGGTACTTATCGTATGGCGCGATCTCGGCATGCGAGTCGCAGGCCGTTTTCATGGCGGCATGAAAAGCGATGCTGTCGAGATCGTTTTGCGCCCGGCGATGTTCGAGCAGGGGAGTTAGATCGGCGCCGCCACCGAACCACGCTTTACTGGTGACGACAAAACGCGTGTTCATATGGACGGTTGGAACGTGCGGATTCTGCGGATGCGCGATCAGCGAAATGCCCGACGCCCAAAATCGCGGGTCCTGGTCGGCGCCCGGTATTTCCTTACGGAATTCCGGCGCAAATTCTCCGAATACAGTGGAGCAGTGCACGCCGGCTTTCTCGAACACGCGGCCACGCAGTATAGCCATCATCCCGCCTCCGCCGGGTGATCCCGTGTGGTCGGTGCGCTGCCAAGGCGTACGCACGAAGCGGCCGGCCGCGCGGTCGGCAAGCGGCGCGTTTTGCGGCAGCGCATTTTCCAGTGCTTCGAAGGCGGCGCAAATTTCATCGCGCAGCGCCTCGAACCATGTTTGCGCGCGGCTCTTGCGAGCTTCCAGTTGTCCAGAGTCCATGACGGCTCGACTATATCGCGCGGCAAGCCATAGCACACCGGCCCAAACGCTACGCCAGACTTGTCAGGCGGCGGCACTATTTTAAGTCGAGCTTGCTCTTGATGGCCTCGAGATCGCTACGGTGGAAGCGGCCGGCGCAGTCCTGCTCAAATTCGGTGACGGCCGCCTCATACGCTCTCTGTTTTTTCTGGTAGAGCGGAAATTCCGTCCTGAATTTTTTTGCCAGCTCGTCATGGCGGACGACCCGGCGCTGGAAATCCTCGAGCGCTTTTTCGTCGTAGTCACCGAGCGCCGGCAATTCCGCGTTCAGCTGGTTTTGCAAAAATATGCCTTCCGCGACTTCGCGGTCGATTGCCGCGATTTCGTAGTCGATGGCGATGCCGGTGCTGTCGAGTTCTCGGGCGCGGCGCAGACAGGCTTCCAGGCGAAGTGCGGACATTGCCTGGGCGCCTGTGTCCGCGGGCGCACGCGCCATCAAGTCGGCAAGCAAGGTACGCGCCGCATTCGCGTTTGTCCCGGGCGCGAGCACGAGCAGAGCCATCATGAACACCCATCGGCTCATTTACCCATCCTGTTACCGTGGCGCGCTGGATGTCTGGCGCAGTGCCTCGCCGACGACCATGGCCGCCGCCACGGCGACATTGAGCGAGCGCATGCCCTGGCGCATCGGAATGCGCAGGCGAAATGTCGCAGCACTGTGCACCCGATCAGGTACGCCGGCGCTCTCGCGGCCAAACAACAGTACCTGATCCGAGGCATAGATGTGGTCGAGGTAGGACCGATCGGCGCGGGTGGTCAGCAACACCAGCGACAGGCGTTGGCGTGTCAGCCACTCCTCGAAGGCGGCAAACGAGGCATGACGGGTCAGAGCGACCTGGTCGAGATAGTCCATGCCGGCGCGCCGGAAGGCCCGATCGGTAACTGCGAATCCCGCCGGCTCGATGATATGCGCCTCGACGCCCAAACAGGCGCAAAGGCGGAGAATCGTGCCCGTATTCTGGGGAATGTCCGGTTCGTAAAGGGCAATCCGCATGGCAGGTCGAGAATTTCGCACTGTGGCAGTAGACGAATGATTTATGCGGCTAATAGGCGTCCGCGGCTATGCCGGGCTTGCGCTCCCATCGCAAGGGTGCCAATAGAACGCCACCGACGCGCTGTCCTGAATTTTCGGGGTTGCCGCAACCGGTCCGTCCCGCCGCCCAAAGGACTTCGGTCCCGGGCTCCAGCCGTGGACGGATGAATAAGCCAGCCGGAGGAGAGGGCCTAAGACGTGACGACCGTGTCTTCGGCGGAGCACACCCGCCGCGACTTTCTCTACATTGCCACGGGCGCCGTCGGCGCGGTGGGAGCCGCGGCGACCCTGGTGCCGCTCATCGCACAGATGAACCCGGACGCCTCGACCATCGCGGCCGGCGCGCCGGTTGAGGTTGATCTCGCGCCTATCGCCGACGGACAGATCATCAAGGTCTTCTGGCGATCGAAACCGATCTACATCTTCCATCGCACCAAGAAAGAGATCGAGGAAGCCCGGAAGGTCAACTTGAACGACCTCCCGGATCCCGAACCGGATTCAGCGCGCGTCAAGCAAGGCCATGACCAATGGCTGGTCGTAATTGGTATTTGCACGCATCTCGGCTGCATCCCGCTCGCCCATCAGGGCGAATATGACGGCTGGTTCTGCCCTTGCCACGGTTCGCAATACGATACTGCCGGCCGCATTCGCCAAGGTCCGGCGCCGAAGAACCTGCCGCTTCCGCCTTACAAGTTCGTTTCCGACAGTAAAATTGTCATCGGCTGAGCAAAACGTCGCATTCAAGGTTCAATCATGAGCGGAAACTCGACCTACGAACCGCAGAACAAATTTCTGCAATGGCTCGAGAAACGACTGCCGGTTGGCGGTCTCATTCATTCTTCTTTCGTCGCCTATCCGACGCCGCGCAACCTGAATTATCTGTGGACCTTCGGCGGCATTCTTTCGTTCATGCTTGGCGTGCAAATCGTCACCGGCATCGTTCTGGCGATGCACTACACCCCGCACGTCAACATGGCGTTCCAATCGGTTGAGACCATCATGCGCGACGTCAACTTTGGTTGGCTGTTGCGCTACCTGCACGCCAATGGCGCGTCCATGTTCTTCCTCGCGGTCTACATCCACATGTTCCGTGGAATCTACTACGGGTCATACAAGGAGCCGCGAGAGGTGCTCTGGATTCTCGGCGTCATCATCTATTTGTTGATGATGGCGACCGGCTTCATGGGCTACGTGCTGGTCTGGGGCCAGATGAGCTTCTGGGCGGCGACGGTGATCACTAACTTGTTCTCGGCCATCCCCGGCGTCGGCGATGCAATCGTTACCTGGCTGTGGGGCGGCTATGCGGTTGGAAATCCGACGCTCAACCGCTTCTATTCGTTGCATTACCTGTTGCCGTTCGTCATTGCCGGCGTGGTCGTGCTCCACATATGGGCGCTGCATGTTGCCGGGCAAAACAATCCCACCGGTATTGAGCCAAAGTCCGGCAAGGACACCGTAGCGTTCACGCCCTATGCAACGGTCAAAGACGGCTTCTTCCTGTTGGTGTTCTGCATCCTCTATGCGTGGTTCGTCTTCTATATCCCGAATTTCCTCGGCCACGCCGATAACTACATCCCGGCCAACCCGGCGGTGACCCCGGCCGAAATCGTGCCGGAATGGTATTACCTGCCGTTCTACGCGATCCTTCGGTCAATCCCGAACAAGCTGATCGGTGTTATCGCGCTGTTTTCCTCCATCGTCATTCTGGCGTTCCTGCCCTGGCTCGACACCTCGCGCGTGCGGTCGGCGCGCTATCGCCCGCTATTCAAGCAGTTTTTCTGGCTGTGGGTGATTTCCTGCATCGGGCTCGGCTGGCTCGGCTCGAAGCAGCCGGAAGGCATCTACGTGATCATGTCGCGCATCTTCACCGTCTACTATTTCGCCTTCTTCCTGATTGTGATGCCGTTGCTCGGAATTTTCGAGAAAACCAGGCCGTTGCCGAACTCGATTTCGGAATCGGTGTTGGGCGCAAAGGCGTGAGCGGGGGCATTGGATGTCGATGAAGCGCACGATTTTCGCTCTCACGCTTGCCGGCGCGGTCGCCAGCCTCGCGCTGCCGGCATTCGCCGTGGAGCAGGAGACGCCGCCCAGACTGAAATGGTCGTTTGCCGGGCCTTTCGGAAAATACGATGAGGCGCAGCTTCAACGCGGCTTCAAAATCTACAAGGAAGTCTGCTCGGCCTGCCATTCGATTCAAATGCTGGCATTCCGTAACCTTGCCGACAGGGGCGGACCGGGTTTCTCGGAAGCGCAGGCCGCTGCGGTGGCGAGCGAGTACAAGATCAAGGATATCGACGACAAGGGCGAGCCGACCGAACGGTCCGGACGGCCCGCCGATACCTTCCCGCCGCCGTTTGCGAACGAGCTCGCGGCCAAGGCGGCCAACGGCGGCACCGCGCCGCCCGACATGTCCACGCTCGCCAAGGCGCGCACCTATCAGCGCGGTTTCCCCTGGTTCGTGTTCGACATGTTCACGCAATATCAGGAGCAGGGGCCGGATTACATCGCGGCGCTGTTGAAGGGCTACGAGGAGCCGCCGAAGGATTTCAAACTGCCGGAGGGCGGCCACTACAACAAATATTTCCCGGGTCACAACATCGCGATGCCGCCGCCGCTGCAGGCAGGGCAGGTCACCTATGACGACGGCGCGCCGCAGACCATGGAGCAATATTCCCAGGACATCGCCGCTTTCCTGATGTGGGTCGCCGAGCCGCACCTGGTGCAGCGCAAGCGCATCGGCTTTCAGGTCATGATCTTCCTGATCGTGCTTGCCGGCCTCATGTATTTCACCAAGAAAAAGGTATGGTTGGCAGTTCATTGAAAGCCGTGTCGGCAAAACTCTTGACGCGAAGGCCCCATTCGGGGCCTTTCGTTTCTGTATAGAGGGCGGGTGATGGCTAAAGCGGTGCTCGGCATTGTCGGCGGGTCCGGTATTTACGATCTGCCCGGCCTTACGAATGTACGCGAGCAGCGCATCGCCAGCCCATGGGGCGAGCCTTCCGGGCCATTGCGCATCGGTGAAATCGCAGGCCTGCCCGTCGTGTTCCTGTCGCGCCACGACCAGGGCCATCGCCTGTCGCCGTCAGACATAAACTATCGGGCCAACATCGATGTGCTCAAACGCGCCGGCGTGACCGACCTGGTTTCGTTGTCGGCCTGCGGCTCTTTCAAGGAAGAATTGCCGCCCGGCACGTTTGTGTTGATCGATCAATTCGTCGACCGCACGCATCTGCGGCAGACTTCGTTCTTCGGCAAGGGCTGCGTGGCGCACGTGTCGATGGCACATCCGGTGTCGCCGCGTCTGCGCGCTCACCTTGCCAATGCCGCGCTCGCCGAAGGACTCAAGCTCGCGCGCGACGGGATCTATGTCTGCATCGAGGGTCCACAGTTTTCCACGCTGGCCGAAAGCCTCACCTACAAGCATCTCGGTTATTCGGTTATTGGCATGACGAACATGCCTGAAGCGAAACTCGCGCGCGAAGCCGAGATCTGTTACGCCACCGTCGCCATGGTGACGGATTTCGATTGCTGGCATCCTGGTCACGACGCTGTCACGGTGCAGGACATCATCAAGGTTCTGTTGGCGAACGCAGAAAGAGCCAAGCGGCTGGTGGCGCGGCTGGCGCAGGATTTTCCGCGCGAGCACGAGCCTTGCCCGGTCGGCTCGGACCGCGCGCTCGACACCGCGATGATTACCGCGCCTGAGGCGCGCGATCCGGCGCTGCTCAGGAAGCTCGATGCGGTCGCAGGCAGGGTGTTGGGCAAGGGCTAGATTATTTGTCATGCCCGGCTCTTGTGCCGGGCATCCACGTCTTTAATGCTTGAAACCACCAAGACGTGGATGGCCGGACGGACCGGCCATGACAGGCGAAGGCTGGTTTGGACATCCAAATCCTGAGGGGAATAATGCGTATTGTCGATCTGGAGCAACAGCCGCGCGAGGAATGGCGCACGGGCGTCAGGACGCGAATGAAGGCGTCGGCGGCGAACAGCGCAACGCAACTGTGCATGTTCGAGCAATGGTGCGACCCGGGTCACGGCGCGCCGAACCATCTGCATGCCGTCGAGGAGGTGCTCTGCGTTCGTGAAGGAGAGGCTGATGTGTGGATCGGTGACGACCATGTCACGCTGACGAGCGGTCAGCTGGTCATCGTTCCGCCCGGCCGCAAGCACGGGTTTTCGAACAGCGGCAAGACTGTCCTGCACATCGAGTCGACGCTTGCGGCGCCCGTTTTTGAGGCAGCCTATGACGATAAGCGCGAGTCGCCACGGCGCTGGCTGCCGGGTGACAAGGCTTAGGGCGCTGCCTAGGCAGGCAAACTCTTGTGTCATCATCCGCGAAAGCGGATGATCCAGTAATCCCAGCCGTTGTGATCTCACTGCGAGACTGCGGAGTACTGGATGCCCCGCTTGCGCGGGGCAAGACGACGGTTGGACATCGACGGAAGCAACTCATGACCTCTCCCAGCCTCGAACAGGATTTGCGCGCCGCGATCCGGAGCATTCCGGATTATCCCAAGCCGGGCATCATGTTTCGCGACATCACTACGCTGCTCGGCGATGCGCGCGCCTTCCGCCGCGCCGTGGATGAGCTGGTGCAGCCCTGGGCCGGCATGAAAATCGACAAGGTCGCCGGGATAGAGGCCCGCGGTTTCATTCTCGGCGGCGCGGTCGCGCACCAGGTCTCGGCAGGTTTCGTCCCGATCCGCAAGAAGGGCAAGTTGCCTTACAAGCGCGTCACTATCGGTTACTCGCTCGAGTACGGCATCGACGAGATGGAGATGCACGAAGATGCGCTGGAGAAGGGCGAACGCGTAATCCTTGTCGACGATCTGATCGCTACCGGCGGCACCGCGGAGGCCGCGGTCAAGCTCATTCGCAAGCTGGGCGCCAACGTGCTCGCTGCCTGCTTTGTCATCGACCTGCCGGAACTTGGCGGCGCCAGCAAGCTACGCAAGCTGGACGTACCCGTGCGAACGTTGATTTCGTTCGAGGGACACTAGCGACGCGGCCCCCACGGGCCGCCGGCTGGCGGTTGGTCGGGCAAAAATGGCTTGCCATCGCCGTCGTTCTGCTGGCCGCCCCACGGACCTCCTGCGGGCGGCTGGTTGATCACCTCTTCGCTTTGCTCGGGCGCGGCGATTGCCAGCGGTCCCGGATCATGTCCGCCGGCGAATTTCACCAGCGCCGCCACGCGGGCGTCGACCGATGGATGCGTATCGAAAATGTTGGAAAAACCTTCCCGCGGGTTGTCGATGCACATCTCCATCACGGCCGAATTGGCGCCGGGAATCTCACCGCGTCCTTCGATCTTGCGCAGTGCAGAGATCATGCCATCGGGATTTTTTGTAAGCTCCACCGATCCTGCGTCGGCAAGGTATTCGCGCTGGCGCGAGAGCGCGAAGCGGATCACGATTGAAAGAATCCAGACCACCGCAATGATGGCGAGCGCAATGATGATGGCGAGGCCCGCGCCTCCCTTGCGGTCTCCATCGCCCGACCGCCGTCCGCCGCCCCAATAGACGTTTTGAAAAAAGATGCGGAATATCAGCTCGCCGAAAAACGAGATCACGCCGGCAATCACCACCGCGATCACCAGCATGCGAACGTCGCCATTGCGGATGTGTGTGAGCTCGTGGCCGAGCACGGATTCGATTTCCTGATCGTTGAGCGCATCGATCAGCCCGCGCGTCACGGTGATTGAATATTGCTTCTCGTTGAGACCGGTGGCGAACGCATTGAGTGCCTCGTCGTCGGCGACGCGTAGCGTCGGCATGGTGATGCCGCGCGAGATGCAGAGATTTTCAAGAAGATTGTACAGGCGCGGTTCGTCGCTCCGGCTGACCGGCTGCGCCCCGGTAACCGCGTCGATCATCTGCTGGTGGAACTTGTACGCGATGGCAATCCAGACGATGGTGCCAATAGTGGCGAAGGGAAATGCCTTGATGAAATCGAATTCCGCCGCCTGAATCAGGTAGTCGATCGGCGGCGGGTTATATGAGTAAGGTGAACCGAGCGCTTCTGCGAGCAGTGCGCCGGCAAACACCATCACATAAACCAGAAAAAACAGCCCGATCAGAAGCGCAATTGATCGGCGCTTGTTCGACTGGATGTGCGTATAGAGTCCGTAAGCGGCCATTGCTCATTCACTTGTGTTCCGGACGCGGCGCAGCGCGGTAGCAATGCGCCGCAGATCCGGGACCGTTATGAAACGTGACTTGGCGATCCCGGGTCTGCAGCGCATCACTTCGTGCTGCGCTGCGCCCGGGAAACCAACGGGGCAAGCTCAGAACTTCACGCTCGGTGCCTGCTCCAGCTGGGCGCGGCCTTCGCCGAGATCGAAGAACTCGCGTTGAGAGAAGCCGAACATGCCGGCAAACAGCGAAGCCGGGAACTGCTGGATGCCCGTGTTGTATTCCTGCACGGCGTTGTTGAAGAAGCGACGCGAGGCGGCGAGCTTGTTCTCGATGTCTGACAGGTCGCTCTGCAGCTGCTGGAAATTCGCGTTTGCCTTCAGGTTTGGATAGTTCTCCGACAGCGCGAACAACTGTCGCAGCGCGCCGGTGAGCACATTTTCCGCTGCCACTTTCTGTTCCACCCCGGGAGCCGCCATGGCTGCGTTACGCGCCTGGATGACCGCTTCGAGGGTTCCACGCTCATGGGCGGCGTAGCCTTTGACGGTCTCCACGAGATTCGGAACGAGATCATGGCGCTGCTTGAGCTGCACGTCGATGTCGGCGAAGGCCTGATTGGTCCGCTGCCGCATGGCGACGAGGCCGTTGTAGATGCTGATGGCCCAAATCACGATTACGACAACGACGCCGAGAACAACCCAGGCGGTGGTGGACATGGAGCGGCTCCGGATCAGGGGAAGGCAAAGCGCTGAGTGAACACTTTACCCCACTTGAGACAAGTGGTCGCCAACGGCAGCGGGGTAGTGACTTTGGCAGGCAATGCGGTAGCGAGGCGGAAGGTCTTGAACGCACAGGCGATTGGAACCGCTGCGCAAAAAAAAAGACCCCGAGCCTGAACCCGGGGCCTCTTCGCCAGACGGCTATTCGGGGGGTAAGGGGGGAGCCGCCCAGCTAAAATACACGGCATTAACTCCGCCGGCCGGCATCGGTTCCCGTCCATTCGGGCTGTAATTCGATCAGCTAATGTTGATCAAACGGGGTGTCCTGCGGTCTTGCGGGCGTCATGGTCTCGGAGTTCCATCGTCGGCGTGGGACAGGGGGCGCGAACTCCAAGGGGGTTCCGATGAGTTCCGTAATGATCAGGTGCCCCGTCACTGGGCGCGCGGTCTCGACCGCCATTGAGACCGAGCCCAGTGTGTTCCGTAAATTGCCCAATGTCGTCGCTCGCATGTGGTGCCCCATGTGCGGGCAGAACCACGTATGGACCGTAAGTTCGGCCTGGCTGGCGGGCGAACCGCGGCTCGTGGACCTGCCGGACCCGAAAATTGAGGCGGCTTAGCTTGCCTCGCGGAACCGCACTGCGGCTTCCAGATCGACTGACACGAGCTGCGAGACTCCGCGTTCAGCCATGGTGACGCCATACAGGCGGTTCATGCGCGCCATGGTGATCGGGTTGTGGGTGATGATCACAAAACGCGTGTCGGTTGACTTGATCATTTCATCGAGCAGATCGCAGAAACGTTCGACGTTGTGATCATCAAGCGGTGCGTCCACTTCGTCCAGCACGCAGATCGGCGCCGGGTTGGTGAGGAACACGGCGAAAATCAACGCCAGCGCGGTCAATGCCTGCTCGCCGCCGGAAAGCAGCGACAACGTCGAAGGCTTTTTGCCCGGTGGTTTGGCCATGATCTCAAGGCCGGCTTCCAGCGGATCCTCGCTTTCAATCAGTTGCAATTCCGCGGTTCCGCCGCCGAAGAGCTGCGTAAACAAATGCTGGAAGTGCTTGTTCACCAGTTCAAATGACGCGAGCAGTCTTTCGCGCGCTTCGCGATTGAGACTCTGGATGCCGAGGCGAAGCTTCTTGATGGCCTCGACCAGATCGTCGCGTTCGGCGGTAAGTGACGAGTGCTGAGATTCAACCCCGCGCAACTCTTCCTCAGCGCGCAGGTTGACCGCGCCCAGACGTTCGCGTTCGCGCCGCAGGCGCTCAAGTCTCTCTTCGATGTCCGAAAGATCCGGCAACGGATCAGTCGGACCGATTTCAGCCAATTCCGCCACCGCCGCCGGCTCGACTTCCAGCATGTCGCGAATTTCTCGGCCGACATCGGTAAGCCGGCGCTTGGCACCTTCAAAACGCTCCTCGGCGCGGGCCAGCTCTTCGCGCGCGGCGCTCGCAGCTTCCAAGGCGGTGCGCGCATCGCGATCGGCCTGAGCGAGCGCGTTTTCAGCCTCCTGCAAGCGATCGGCACAGGCGCGCCGTGCGGCTTCCGCGTTTTGCACTTCGGTGAGAAGCGCGCTGCGTTTCTGGGCGAAGAGCTGAGGAGCATTTTCCAATTCGGTGCGGTCGCGCCTGGCCTCCGCGATGCGTTGCTCAAGCGTTGCAATCTGGTTGCGCGCGCCTTGCTGGCGTTCGAGCCAACCAGTCTTGTCGGCGGCGAGTGTTGTCAACCGGCGATCGGCAAGTTCGGCCTCCCGCACGATGGCCTGCTGTTCGGCCTGCACTTCGGCGAGCTTGGCGCGCTTGGCCGCGATTTCATCGCGGACTTGCGCAAGCTTGCTCTCAAGATCGGCTGCCGGAGCCATGGCACCGAGGGCGCGTTCGGCCTCTCCCTTGGCGGTGTTTGCCTCGTCACGGCTCATGGTCAAGCGCGCTCGCGCTTCGGCAAGGGCCGAAAGCCGCGCCGACTGACGGTTGAGGTCGCGCTCGCGCGCGCGGGTTTCGGTTTCGGCGACATTGGCAGCCTCGAAAGCCGCTTGCGCCGTCTCAAGCACGCGACGCTTGGCCTCAACGTCGCTGCGAGCCTCGGCCAATTCGCTGTCAATTTCGGCAAAGCGGCTGCGTTGCGCCAGCCGGCGCGCGGCGCCCGTTGGTGCATGGGCAGCGACGACAAAACCGTCCCAACGCCAAAGATCGCCCTCGCGTGACACCAGCCGCTGACCTGTTTTCAGCGTCGCGGCGAGCCGAACAGCGGCGTCACGGTCGACCACGCCGATCTGTGCAAGGCGGCGGGCCAGTTGCCCGGGCGCTTTGACGAAGCGGGCGAGCGGCTCAACGCCCTCCGGCAAGGCCGGATCGTCGCTTCCGCGCGGCACCTCGCTCCAATGCATGGGGGAGGATCGATCCACCGGGGCATCGAGATCATCGCCGAGAGCGGCGCCCAACGCTTTTTCGTAGCCCTTCTCCACGGAGATGTGGTCGATCACCGGCGGCCAAAGGCTGCGCGTCTCAAGCGACAACATCTTGGAAAGGGTTTTGGCCTCGGTCTCCAGCCGTTGAACGCGTTTTTCCGATTCCGCCGATGCCTCGCGCGCCGTTTCCAACTCCATACGCGCGACATTGTGGGCGGCCTCTGCGGCAACCGCGGCCGCTTCCGCTTCCGTAAGCGCTGCTTGTGCGCCTTCGACCGCGGCAGAGAGCGGGATATTATCAGCGCTGGGCAACGTTGCGAGCTCGCGTTCGATCGCTTCGATCTCGGAAGAAATCTTTGCAATGCGTTCGCTTTGCTCGCGTGCCGTGTTTTCGAAACTGTTGCGCTGCGCCGCGAGGTCGGCGAGCGCGGTCGTCAGATCGGTGAAAATCTTTTCGGCGGCAGAGAGTTCGCCATCCGCTGCCGCGACTTTGGCGTCCACACCGCTGCGGCGGCCGGCGCTCTCGCGTGCCTCGGCCCGGATGGTCTCTTCCTCTGTGGCGAGCCGCGCGATGGCTTGTTCAGCGTCGGCCGCGAGCCGCTGCTCTCGCTCGGTATCGGCGGCGAACTGAACCAGCCTCAGGTCGAGTTCCGCAATACGGTCCTTTGCGCGCGCTTCCTCGCGATCCAGATCCTGAAGGGCGACATTGAGACGATGCAGCGCGGCGCCCGCGCGTGCCTCGGCTTCACGCAGTTCCGGCATGGATGCCGCGGCCAGCGCCTGACGTTTTGATGCTTCCGCTTCGGCGCCGACACGGTCGGCAACGGTACGGACGCAGAGATCCTTGGCATGCTCGGCTTCGCTGACCTCGGTATTCGCCGCAGTCCACCGTAAATGGTAGAGCGTCGCCTCGGCCTTGCGCACCTGTGAGGACACCGTGCGATAGCGGATCGCCTGGCGCGCCTGTTTTTTCAAGCCGTCGATCTGCGCGGTGAGCTGCCCAATGACATCCTCGACGCGCACGAGGTTGGTTTCCGCCGCCTTCAGCCGCAGTTCGGCCTCGTGCCGGCGCGCATGCAGGCCTGCGACACCAGCCGCTTCTTCGAGGACCCGCCGGCGCTGCTCGGGCTTGGCCTGGATGATTTCGCCGATGCGGCCCTGATGCACGAGGGCCGGGGATCGGGCGCCGGTGGAGGCGTCGGCAAACAGGATTTGCACGTCGCGTGCGCGCACTTCGCGCCCATTGATGCGGTAGCTGGAACCCGCATCCCGTTCGATCCGGCGGGCAATTTCCAGGCTATCCTGATCGTTGAAGGCGGCCGGCGCCGAGCGCGTCGAATTGTCGATCGCGATAGCCACTTCGGCGTTATTCCGCGCCGGGCGGGTATTGGAGCCGGAAAAGATGACCTCATCCATGGATGCGGCGCGCATGGACTTGTGCGAGGACTCGCCCATCACCCAGCGCAGCGCCTCGACCAGGTTCGACTTGCCGCAGCCGTTCGGACCGACGACACCGGTCAATCCCGGTTCGATCTGAAAATCAGTCGGTTCGACGAACGACTTAAAGCCGAGCAGGCGCAGCCGTGTAAGCTTCATGCGTCAGGGTCTCGCAGATTCTTCTTGTTGGCGCACGGTTTTTTGCGAAAAGCCGGTTTCCACGTCTCGGATCATGCGCAAAGCGGGATGAGAGCCCGTCATTCCGTCAGTCTGCATTGGACAATTCGGCAAACCCTTCCGGGGCTTGGCCTGGCCGGTCACCGTTTACCGCGTCGGCCCGGAGAATGAATCGCCGCGCCCGCAAGGGCAACTGTCGCGCGGATCACGGCGGCGGTTTTCCAGACCTTTCCGGCCGGGCGCGCCCGGATTTCCGGTTCCGGCAGCCCCGCCGTCGCGCCGGCGCAGGCGAAAAACCCTTATCAGCCCTTGAGATAGGGGTCGATCACCTTGGCCATGTCCTCGATCGACAGGGCACCTGGATAGGACGTTCCGTTGATGAAAAAAGTCGGCGTCGACTGCACTTTGAATTGTTTCACCGCACGCTGGCGAACACTTTCGATGCCGTCGAGCACCTGCTGATTCGCCAGGCAGGCGTTGAAGGTCTGCTCGGTGAAGCCGGCCTGTTTCGCGATGGCAAGCAATGGCGGTATTGGCTTCTCGACCGCCCACTGCCGCTGCTGCCGGAACAGAGTGTCGATCAGAGCAAAATATTTGTCCTTGTCATCCTTGCCCGCGCAGCGCGCCAGCATTGAGGCGGCAGCCGCGAGATTGTCGAGCGGAAACTCGCGGAAGATGTAGTGCACCTTGCCGGTATCGATGTAGCGCTTCTTGAGTTCGGGGAACGTGGTTTCCTGGAAATGTGCGCAATGTGGGCAGGTCATCGATGCGTATTCAATGACCGTGACGGGCGCCTTGTCGTTTCCCATCATCATCTCAGGCAGCGCATCGGCTTTCATTAATTCGCTCGCCGGCACTGTCTCCGCCGCCGCGGCCTCACGCGGGAAAAGCGACAACGATGAAATGCCAAACACGGTCGTGGCGAGCACGGCAGCGGCCGTGCTCTGGCAAAATTCGCGGCGGGTGCTCTGCAACTCGGGCTCCTGGGCTAAAATGCCGGTCCAATAAGACCATCGCTAGCTGGACAGGATAATTGTGGCAATGCCGGGTCCCCCTGCCAAGGTGCCGAGGACGTTCATTTTTGTTTGATCGCTGCGCCGAGACGCCCCAAAGCCTGCCGCAAGTCTTCATTTTCGACATCCGGCAAGGACTCGGCAATGCGGACCGCCAGGGCCGGGTCGGCCGGCAATGCCGCCGGCTGCCGCTCGCGGCGGCGCAGCGGGGCCTGACGCAACGCGATTTGCCCGATCGCCTGCCAGCCAAAAAACCGGTTGACCCGTTCGAGGATGACGGCGGACAGATGCTGGATTTCGAGCGCGGCAGGGCCCTCGACGCGCAGGACGAGGGTGGCCGGTTCCGGCCGCTCGTCCCCGACGGCGCGCGGCCAGCTGATCTTCAGGGGTTCGCTATGGGCGGCGATCTCGGCGCCGACAATGTCGGGCCAGCGTGAAATAATCTCAGTCGAGGCAAATCCTTGCGCCTTGAGCACGTCGGTCAATGTGGCGCTGAGCAGCTCCGAAAGCGGGCGGGGAAAACTGCGCGAAGGGCTGCTCACGGGATCAAGCCTTGTGCCAAGGTCCGCCCCATGAGCGTAGCAGTCCGATCGCCGCGGCGGAAGAAAGCGGCCAAACCTGACCCCGATGTTTTGCTGGCCTGGTACGACCGGCATGCCCGCTTGCTGCCGTGGCGGGCGCAGCGCGGCCAGCGCCCCGATCCCTATCGGGTCTGGCTGTCCGAGATCATGCTGCAGCAGACCACGGTCAAGGCAGTTGCGCCTTATTACGCACGATTTATCTCGCGCTGGCCGACAGTTGAGACGCTGGCCGCAGCCAATCTTGATGATGTCCTGCGGGCTTGGGCGGGGCTTGGCTACTACGCCCGCGCCCGCAATTTGCACGCGTGCGCGAAGGCAGTCGTCGACCGCCACGGCGGGCAATTTCCCAACGGTCTGGACGCGCTGGGCGCGCTCCCCGGTATCGGCGATTACACCGCCCCGGCGATTGCAGCGATTGCGTTCGACGGTCCGGCAGTGCCGGTGGATGGCAATGTCGAACGCGTGCTGTCGCGGCTATTTGCCGTCGAGCAGGAGCTGCCGGCGGCGAAGCCGGCGATCAAGCAGCTCGCGATGTCTTTTCTGCCGGCACGGCGCAGCGGCGACTTTGCACAGGCCATAATGGATCTCGGAGCGACATTGTGTTCACCAAAGCGTCCGGCCTGTGCGCTGTGCCCATGGAATGCGGATTGCGTTGCTTATGGGCGCGGTGACCAGGAGACTTTTCCCCGCAAGGCGCCAAAGCGCGAGGGCGAATTGCGCCGTGGCGCCGCGTTCGTCGTTCTGCGCGCCGATGGCAGAGTGTTGCTTCGCCAACGGCCGAACAAGGGTTTGCTTGGCCGCATGACAGAAGTGCCGGGCAGTGAATGGACGGTTGATTTCAACGAAAGCCGGGCCACTCATTCAGCGCCACGGCTGCGCAGCAAAGTGCGATGGCAGCGCCGGCCCGGTGTTGTACGGCACGTGTTCACGCATTTCCCGCTCGAGCTTGCTGTCTTCGTCGGCCAGGTGGCGCGAGACACGGCGGCGTCCAAAGACGGACGCTGGGTCCAGCTCGCCGACTTGCCCGGCGAAGCCTTACCCAGCGTCATGCGCAAAGTGCTCGCGCACGCCCTTGAATGCTAGACCGCCGCCGGAATTCCCAAGGCCGCCAAAGACCGCTAGGAAGGCGCAACGGATTTTAGTTCTTTAAGGGGGAGGCATGAGCGTCCAACGTCACGACATCGGCCCGCGCATGAGCAAGGTCGTGGTGCACGGCAATACTGTTTATCTTGCCGGCATCGTGGCAGACAATCCAGGGGACAAAAGCGTCGGCGAGCAGACCAAAGACATCCTGAAACAGATCGACGGCTTCCTGGGCAAAGCCGGCACCGACAAATCGAAATTGCTGTCAGCCAACATCTGGATCACCGACATGGCCAATTTTGCTGAAATGAATGCGGTATGGGATGCCTGGGTTTCGCCGGGAAACACGCCGGCCCGCGCGACCGTCGAAGCCAAACTCGCCTCGCCTGACTACAAAGTCGAGATCATGGTGGTGGCGGCAAAGTAAAGATGGCTGAGCGGCAATTCGGAATCCTCGCGATCTTCAACGACTGCCGTGCCGGCCGTGAGGCCGAGTTCGATGCATGGTTTCAGGGCGAGCATCTCGTCGAACGGCTCGCGGGGCCCGGCTTCCTGTACGGACGGCGGCATCAGGCGATTTCAGGGAGCTCCGGCTATTTCAATTTCTATCTGGTCGAGTCGCCGGACGTGTTGACCTCGAAGCCTTATCTCGAGCGGCTGGACAATCCGACGCCGATGACGCGCAAGATCATGTCGGAAGTGTTCCTCAATATGAATCGTACGGTGTGCCGGCGCACCCTCCGGCGCGGCGACTTCCGTGGCGCCTATACGGTGACGGCGCGTTTTAGCGATGCACCGGATCCCCGTGCGCTCACCGCGACTCTGGACGCTCTTGTGCAGGATCCGGATATCGCCGGGGGTGAAATATGGATCGCTCTCGATCCGGCTGGCATGCCGGTGTCGATGGAAGAAAAGCTGCGTGGCGGCGACAAGAAAATGAAAGCCTGCCTGGTGATCGACACGCTCCGCCAGTCAGATGCTGAAGCGCTCGGCGCGCGCCTGTTGAAGCAGTTTGCTGCAGCCGAGGTCGGCGTTTTCCGCGTGCTGTGCGAGCTCGGGCGCGGCGATCTATGAAAGCATTGTTGCCACTCGCAGAGAAAATCGCCGCGCGCCTGGTCGAGCGCAAGCAAACGATTGCGATTGCGGAATCCTCGACCGGCGGCCTC
>Ga0187773_10000259_pt1 | contig 21825 bp, 24 predicted proteins | sample 0216_BV02_MP05_1_FD_133133 | JGI IMG/M metagenome (GOLD analysis project Ga0187773, IMG submission 133133) | Tropical peat soil microbial communities from peatlands in Department of Meta, Colombia - 0216_BV02_MP05_10_MG | ecosystem: Environmental > Terrestrial > Soil > Wetlands > Peat | place...
GCTGCATGACCACTCTGCCACCCCGCCGTATCTGTGTTTTATTAAAAATTGAAAAGGGAAAACGAAGCAGTAAAGCTTCCTATCGTTTTCCCTTGAATTGGAGAGGGAAACGAGGCTCGAACTCGCGACCCCAACCTTGGCAAGGTTGTGCTCTACCACTGAGCTATTCCCGCGAAAAAAACAGATTTTGCATTATATGAAGCTGGTCATTAATGTCAAGGTTGATCACTCGCGTTTCAACGCGCTCGGCATTGCCTTTTTTAAATAGTAGGCCATCGACCATAAAGTCAACACTGCGGCAAGGTAAATCAACCACGTGCCCAGCAACTGGGTATCGATTAGCGAAAATAATCTATCGTGATAAAGCAGCAGAAGGATCGCCGCCATTTGTGAAACAGTCTTGAGTTTTCCTAGGAAGGATACTGCCACGCTTTTACTTGCGCCGATCTTGGCCATCCATTCGCGCAAGGCGGAGACGGTGATTTCGCGCCCAATGATGATAAATGCGATCAGTATTCCCACTCGGCTGCTACCGTCCTCATTATCTTTGAGCGAAACCAAGATGATCAGTGCCGCCGCCACCATCAGCTTGTCCGCGACCGGATCCAGAAATGCTCCAAAGGCCGAGGTTTGGTTGAGCGTGCGCGCGAGATAACCGTCGAGCCAGTCGCTGATTGCAGCCACCGCAAAAATCGCGGTCGCCAACAGATTCTTGTGATGCATGCTCAGGGCGGTATCGGAGACGTAGAAGATTCCGACAAAAAGCGGAATCAGAAGAATCCGCAGCCAGGTAATTAAGTTGGGTATATTGAAATGCATATGAAAGATGTGGTATTCGCGCCTAATGCAATTCCCGATATATTTTTTCCGCAAGCCTGCGGCTGATTCCATCGACCAGCGTCAAATCATCCACGCTTGCCGCCAGTACGCCGCGCAGTCCGCCAAAGCGCGCCAACAACTTTTGCCGACGCTTGTTTCCCACTTCACTGATTTGCTCAAGCGAAGAAGTGAAACGTGTTCTAGTGCGCTTGGCGCGATGTCCCTGGATTGCGAATCGGTGCGCTTCGTCACGAATCTGCTGAATGAGATGCAACGCGGAACTGTCGCTCGCCAAACGCAGCGCTTTTTCCTTTCCGGGAAAGACCAGTTGCTCCATGCCTGGCTTTCGTTCCTCGCCCTTGGCGACGCCTATCAGATAAATATCATTCAATCCGAGTTCGGCAAGAATATCCTCGGCAGCGTTTACCTGCCCCTTGCCGCCATCAATCAAGATCAGGTCCGGGATCTTCCCCTCTCCTGCCGCAATTTTTCGATAGCGCCGCGTCAATACATCCCGAAGCGCCGCTATATCATCGCCCGGCGTGATTCCCTCGACATTATAGCGACGGTATTCGCTGCTTTGCATGGACAATCTGTCAAACACGACGCACGAGCCAATGGTAGCTTCGCCCATGGTATGGCTGATGTCAAAACACTCAATACGCTGTAGCCCCGCTGGCAAACCTAGCGCCTGCAGAAGGTTGTGCAGACGTGCGTCTTGGTTGGCTTGGCTGGTGCTTTTCTGTTCGATGGCGAGCGAGGCATTTTGTATCGCCATGTTGAGCCAGACCCGCCTTTCTCCAATGGTTCTGGAGAGGATTTCAACTTTACGGCCTCCATGCTCGCTCAATGCGGCTTCCAGTGCTTTCGCGTTTACCGGCTGGTTGACGATAACGGTTTGCGGTGCCTTGCGATCCAGATAATGCTGCATGAGGAATGCTTCGAGCGCCGCAGCAGGTTCATATCCCTCGGCGTTTTGCGGGAAAAAACTCTTGTCGCCCAAATGCACGCCGCCCCTGATCATGACCACATTGACGCACACTAGGCCAAACCGTGCAACGCAAGCCACGACATCCGCATCCACCTCCCTATGGCTGCTCACAAACTGTTTTTCCTGGATTTTGCGGAGCGACTGCACCTGGTCACGGTATTGGGCTGCAAGTTCGTATTGCCGCTCGTCCGCGGCGCTTTGCATCTTCTGCGTGAGGATTTGCAAAACTTGGTTCTGCTTGCCCTCCAGAAACAACATCGCGTTTTCCACGTCTGCATGGTAAGTCGTCTGGTCAATCAGCTTCACGCAAGGCGCGGTACATCGTCTGATCTGGTAAAGCAGGCAGGGGCGAGAGCGATGCTCAAATACGTGGTCTTCGCAGGTTCGCAGCCGAAATACTCTTTGCAGAAGCTGAATGCTCTCCCGTACCGCACCGGCATTGGGGTAAGGGCCAAAGTAGCGGTTTTTCTTGTCTAGCGCTCCGCGGTGAAATCCGAGACGCGGAAAGCGGTGGTCGGTGAGCTCGATATAGGGATATGACTTGTCATCCCTGAACAAAATGTTGAAAGGCGGCGTCAGGCTTTTGATCAGATTATTTTCGAGCAGCAGCGCCTCGGCTTCAGAGCGGGTGACAGTGGTCTCGACCTGCGCAACTTGATTGATCATTAACTGGGTTCGAGGAGCTACTTGCGCTTTCTGAAAATACGAAGAAACACGCTTTTTGAGATTCAGCGCCTTGCCCACATAGATTACTTTTCCGGCCGCATTGAGCATGCGGTATACGCCGGGCAATTGGGGCAAACCGGAGAGCGTTGCGTTGACGTTGATCATCTTCTCACGTATTCAGATTCGGCTTGCTCTTTGCCTCGCTGCCCGGATCCAGGCAACACAAATGCTCACGCTAGGCATAATGTCTCGTTCTGCATTGCAAATTGCCTGCAAATACGGGTAAAAATTTTCTCGAACATGCGAAAATTCAGGCGCTTGGTCTGGATATTATAACGGCTGCAGTGGTAGCTATCGTACAAGGTAATGCCGACGGGCAAAGCATGAGCCGCGCCGTGAGTGAATGTAAAATCCTTGTTCCTGAGCTTAAGCGCCATGAGCACTGCCTGATGCGCAATCCTTCCCAGGGCAAGCACTGCAGAGCCTTCACTCATAGCTTTAAGTTCAAACGCTAAGTATTTGTTACAACGTGATAGTTCATCGTGTCTCGGCCTGTTTTTTGGCGGCAGGCATTTCACTGCGTTGGTGATCCGACAGCCTATCAGCCTTAAACCATCGTCTGCGTCGGTAGCAACCGGCTTGCTGGCGAAACCGAAACGGTACAGCGTTTGGAAAAGCAGGATTCCGGAATGATCACCGGTAAATGGTCGGCCCGTGCGATTTGCGCCGTTCATTCCGGGCGCCAGTCCGACGATCAGCAATTTTGCGTTGGCATCACCAAACGGCGGGACCGGCCTCGCAAAATAATCTGGCCGATCCCGCTTAATTTGATCAAGGAAACGCGCAAGCCGTGGACAATCTCGGCAGTTCGCGCGGAATGCGCCGCCCTCCGGTTTTCTAATTTTGCTCACGCTATAGTAAAATTAAGCAATTTTGAATAAGGAAATTTTGCTGTTATGGCCAAAGTTCTCGCCACTGAAATCAGGTCCGGTAATCTAATCGAGTTCGAAAAACGCGTATGGCGCGTGCTTAAATGCTACCACGTCCATGTGGGCGGCCGCGGCGGCGCGTTCATGCAGGTGGAGATGAAAGACGTGGAAAGCGGCACCAAGCTCAACCAGCGTTTTCGGACCGAGGAAAAAGTGGAACGCGCATTCGTTGACAGCCGTGAAATGGAGTATTTGTATAACGACGGCGGCGATCTCGTGTTCATGGACAAGGAAAATTACGAACAACTCAGCTTATCTGCGGATTTTCTCGAGGGACAGGTAGAGTATTTGTTGCCCAATACCAACGTCCAGATGAATTTTTACAACGGGCGGGTAATTGGCTTGCAACTGCCGCCCAGCGTGGTGCTGACCGTTACTCAAACCGAACCCATCCTCAAAGGCGCGACGGCGACTGGTTCTTATAAACCTGCAAAAACGGAAACCGGACTGACGGTGATGGTGCCGCCGTTTGTTCTTGAAGGCGAAAAAATCAAGATCAACACCGATTCAGGCGAATACATAGAAAGAGTTTGATTCGCCGATTCCCCAAGCTTGGATTATTTCGGATAAATGCGGATCGAGCCAGCGTAATGCTGCGCTTGCTGCACTTCTGGCTGCAGCGTGATATGGTCGACATCGAATTGCCGGCGCAGCATGGTTTGCGTCGCTTCGAGTATCTTGGGCCAAACGTCCAGATCGTGTATTTCCAAATGGGCCGACAGAGCGATCTTGCCGGAGGCCAAGGTCCAGATATGCAGGTCATGCACCGAGCGTACTCCTTTGATACGCGCCATTTGCTGCCCCACCGCTTCAATGTGCAAATTGTGCGGCACTCCTTCCATCAAAACATGGAGCGCCTCGCGCAGCAAATTGAAAGTGGAAAACAAGATGAGCGCCGCCACGGCCAAAGACAGTATCGGATCTGCCGGCAACCAGCCGGTAAAATAAATTACCGCCCCGGCGATCAATGCCGCTACCGAGCCGAGCAAATCGCCGATTACGTGCAGCAGCGCGGCGCGCATATTGAGTGTCTGCTTCCCGCCACTCAATAGCCGCGCAATAAACATATTAACGACCAGCCCAGCTGCAGCGATTGCCATCACCACCGCGCCAGCGACCGGGCGCGGCTCGCGCAATCTGGAAACCGCTTCCACCACTATGGACAAGATCACCAGCAGCATGATCAAGCCGTTCGCCAGCGCGCCGATGATTTCTGCGCGCAATAAGCCATAGGAGTGGCGACGGGTCGGCGGACGATTCGCTATCCAGCTGGCCAACGCAGTGAGGCCCAACGCGATGCTATCGGAAAACATATGGCCGGCATCGCTTAATAATGCAAGAGAACCTGACCACCAACCGCCCGCCGCCTCTAAAAAGGCGAAGGCGAAGGTGATCAGCAACGCCCAACGCATGCGGCGAACTATGTCCAGCGAATGAAAATCATGAGATTTCATCATTGTCCAATCCCGTATTCCCGCTTAACGCGAGATCGCCGCTGCGCAAGCCAATGCTTGCGACCTGATGAACGGCTTTCGCATAATAAGCATCCTCGCGCAGGCGCAGCAGCGAAGCGGGCTGCGGCCTGCCATGGAGCTGCGCCACCCTGGCGAGATTCGTCGGCGACATTTGCCAATGCAAATTATCAAGCAACTCATCCGCCGCCGCCGGATTATTGCTGCATACCAGCACCATATCGCATCCGGCATTGAGGGCCGTTTCGGCACGCTGCACTATCCGTCCAGCGGTGCTTGCGCCCTCCATGCTCAAATCGTCGCTGAAAACCACACCTTGAAACCCAAGCCGCCGGCGAAGAATATCCTTGAGCCAGATGCTAGAGAATCCGGCGGGAACCTTGTCTACCTGGGAATAAATCACATGGGCCGGCATGATGGCGTTCAAACCATAGCCTATCATCTGAATAAATGGGAGCAAATCGTTCGTCTCCAACTCTTGGAAATTGCGCTCGTCCACTGGGATTTCGAGATGCGAGTCGGCGCGTACGAAGCCATGCCCCGGAAAATGCTTTCCTACTGCCGCCATTCCGCCTTGCTTGAGTCCCTGCATGAGGCTGTGCCCCAATTCAACGATCGCCCTGGGATTGTTGTGGAACGCGCGGTCACCGATGACACTGCTTGTTCCGTGGTCGACATCCAGAACCGGGGTAAAACTCAAATCGATGCTACAAGCGCGCAATTCCGCGGCCAACACAAATCCAGTCATGTGGGCCAAATTTCTGGCATGTTGTGCGTTGGTATCCCATATTCTGCCCAGCTCGCGCATCGCTGGGATCCGGGTGAAACCGTCGCGGAAACGCTGTACCCTGCCGCCTTCATGATCGACCGCGATCAGCAAATGCGGGTTGCGTAAGGCGCGGATTCCTGCGGTAAGCTCGGCCAGTTGTTGCAGTGACTGGTAATTGCGACTAAACAGGATTACTCCGCCGACCGCCGGCCTCGATAGGCGCTCTTTTTCAATGGGAGCAAGTTGCGGACCGGCGATATCTAGCATCACCGGACCGAGCGGCATCAAAATAGGAGATGTCACTGTCGTTCCAGGATCACCATCGCGCATGCCAGGTCGTTCTCGTCGCTCAAGCTGAGGTAGTGGCGCGCGATGTTGAGCTCAGTTAGGTGACGCTCGAGTACCGGATGGAAACGCAGTTCCGGCTTACCCAGACGGTCATGGGTAATGGTGATGTAACTCAGGATAACCGGGTAGCGAAATCCGCTCCCGACGGCTTTGGCAAAAGCTTCCTTGGCCGCAAAATTAATGGCAAGAAATGCAGCGCGTTGCTTGCTGTGAATGAATTCTTGCCGCTCAGTTTGGGTCAGGACACGTTCAGCAAACCGCTCCCCGTATTTTTCCAGTAGCCGTGCGACGCGCCCTATTTCCACCAAGTCCACGCCAATTCCGTAAATCACCGCGCCGCCTTGAGCATGATGTTCTTCATTTCCCTGATTGCAGCTCGCCACCCAACAAAAAGAGCGTACGCGACTATTGCGTGACCGATATTGAGTTCAGCGACCTGCGGTATCGCCGCTATTTTTTGCACATTCCGATAATGCAGCCCGTGGCCGGCATTGACCTTTAAACCCAGTTTATCGCCGTACGCTACCGCGGCGCGTATGCGTTCGAGTTCTTTCTTTTGCCTACCCCGAGTCGGGGCATCGGCATAGTGCCCGGTATGGATTTCAACGTCCGGCGCTCCGGCCGCTTTCGCAGCGTCCAGCTGCCTGATATCGGGGAGGACGAACAGCGAGACCCGCACCCCGGCATCGGCCAAAACCCCGCAGGCACGCTTGATGCGGTTAAAATGCTTCACCACATCAAGACCCCCTTCGGTGGTGAGCTCTTGCCGCCGCTCAGGAACCAGGCAGGCACTCTGGGGGCGGATGCGTTGCGCGATTCTCAGCATCTGCGGCGTCGCGGCCATTTCCAGGTTCATCGGCACATGCAATTTCCTACGCAAGGTTTCCACATCCCGATCCTGAATATGCCTGCGGTCTTCGCGCAAATGCAGGGTAATGGTGTCGGCTCCGGCTTTTTCAGCGAGCAAAGCTGCCTCGATTGGATCGGGATAAACAGTCCCGCGCAGTTGGCGCAGCGTGGCGACGTGATCAATGTTAACACCCAGCCGGATCATTTATGATGTGCAAATCCGAATTATATTGCATCGGCCGCGGCTAAGCGGTCTAGAAATGCTGCATGTCCATAAGCAGCTGCCGGGTATGCAGGGTTTGGTTGCCCAAATAATGAGTAATGATTAACCGCATTAAATTCCTGCTCTGCTGCAGGGTCAGCGGGTCGCGGTAATCCTCGAGAGCCATGTCCAGAAATGTTTTTCCAAGGAAGTGCAACTCATCCTGAGCGCCATCCGCCGCAACCGGTCCTCGCTCGACGACATAGCGGTAATAACGATTCGGTTGAACGGCTGTACCGGTTTCCGCGTCGTGTTGCAAACTCAAAGCATAGCCCAGTTCTCTAAGCAAGCGCATCTCGAAGCGACGCAAGATCGGGGACGGATTTTTTTGCGTAGCGAGGGCCTGCAGCGCTTCCTGGTAGTAGGCAAACAAGCGCTCATGTGGATCATCCCGCGGCAGCAGTCTGAGCAGCAGCTCGTTCAGATAAAACGCGCAAATCAGCGACACACCTGACGGGCGGATTGACCTTCCCTCCCACTCCGCACGGCGCAATGTGCGCAATTCCGATTTGCCGGACCAGGACAGCAAAAGCGGCTGGAACGCCAGCAGCACGCCCCTCAATGCAGACCTTGGCCGCCGGGCGCCGCGCGCCACCAACGCGATGCGGCCGAAATTTTTGGTAAACGCGTCCAACAGGAGGCTACTCTCCCGGTACTGATAACTGTGCAGGACAAAACCGGGCTGCGAATCCTGCATTCCCTTTTCATGGGTTCTCATAGACATGATCAATCGTTCATCATTCATAGCCCAATTTTTTCAACGTCAGCCTGTCGTTTGCCCAGCCCCTTTTTACCTTCACCCAGACCGTCAGAAATACTTTGCTCCCGAATAGCTTTTCCATTTCCTGGCGTGCCTGGCTTGCGATGGTCTTCAGTTTTTGCCCTTTGGTGCCAATGATAATGGCTTTCTGACCGGGCTTGTCCACGATGATCGAGGCGCGAATGCGGCGCAGGTCGTGTTCCAACACAAAGTCATCAATCATGACGCTGACCGCATAGGGAACTTCCTCGCCCAGCAGCCGGAAAACTTTCTCTCTGACTAATTCCGCAGCAAGAAAGCGCTCATTGCAGTCGGTGATTTCATCGGCCGGGAAGATGGGCGAATTTTCCGGCAGCAACTCACGCAGCGCTTGCAGCAACAGGTCGAGCTGCAGGTTTTTCTTGGCGCTTATCGGCACGATGGCTTCGAAGTCGTGTTCGCTGAAAATATTTTTGATGAACGGCAACAGTTGTCTCTTGTCGCTCAGCTTGTCGATTTTATTGATCACCAGCAATTTTGGACAATCAGTCATCAACTTCAAAACACGGCGCTCTGCTTCGCTAAACTGCATGCCATCGATGACGAGCAAGGCGGCATCGACACCCTGAAGGCTTTGCACCACGCAGCGGTTCAGCGCTTGATTGAGCGCGCTATTGTGTTGCTCCTGAAAGCCGGGGGTGTCCGCAAATATGAACTGGGTATCGTCTTGCGTCAGGATGCCGGTGATCCGGTAACGCGTTGTCTGCGGCTTGCGCGATGTGATGCTGATTTTTCCGCCAACTATCCGGTTAAGCAAGGTCGATTTGCCGACATTGGGGCGGCCGACAATGGCGATCAGGCCGGACCGAAAGGAAGCGCTATGCATGCTAGGCCGCAGCGGCGAGTCGATATGCCTGTTTTGCCGCATCCTGCTCTGCGCTTCGGCGGCTCGACCCCGAGCCCAGAACGCGGATCTTGAGTTCGGGTATCAGACATTCCACGCGGAAATACTGCTGATGCGCCTCGCCTTCGGTGGAAATCACGCTATATTGCGGGAGCGCAAGCTTTCTGCTCTGCAGCAGTTCCTGCAGCATGGTTTTGGCATCTTTGCTCGGGTTAGCCGGATCGATTTCGTCCAACAGCGGGCCATATAACGCGTTTATCACCTCCTGTGCGCGTTCAAAGCCCCCGTCCAGAAATACTGCCCCCATCAATGCTTCCAAGGCGTCAGCCAGGATCGATGGCCGGCGGAAACCGTTGCTTCTAAGCTCGCCCTCTCCGAGCAACATTTGTTGTCCGAGGTTCAGCCCCTGCGCCAGTTCAAACAAGGTTTGCTGGTTAACTAAATTGGCGCGCAGCCGGGAGAGCTCGCCTTCACTTAAACTGGGGAACCGCTGATAAAGGGCATAGGCGATGACGCAATTGAGAATGCTATCGCCCAGATATTCGAGGCGCTCGTTATGAGGAACACCGTAGCTGCGGTGAGTTAAGGCCTGGCGCAGAAGCTCTGGCTCAGCAAATGCATAGCCGAGAAGACGGGAGACACCTTGGCTATCCATTTACCTTCAGCCGATTATCTCCGTTTCCCGCTCGACGCCTGGAAATCAATACAGGCGGCCACATTGCCAAAAATTGGCACTTTTACCGAGTAGTTTGCGTTAAGCACCACATCGTTTCCTTGTCTGACGATTTCCAGGTCTTCGCCAGTGATCGTCGTAATGTTATCGATAAGGGCACGCTTGTCGAATTCACCACGCACCTCTCTGGGTGTCGCCGTCTGCAAGTCCAGATCGCTGGCGACCGCATCAACAGCTTTCTGCACATAGAAATACTCGAGAAAGGGGGGCATCAGCCTAAACACGAGAAAAGCCGCGAAGACGAGCACAACCGCCAATGTCAGAAACCCTGTCATCGTTAAGCCCCGCTCCCGCCACATATAACCCCCTATTCGACAGATTTGCCAATGCGCTTCAGGTTATCAAAATTCCACCAGATCATGAATGCCTTTCCAACAATGTTTTGCTGTGGAACAAATCCCCAGTATCGACTGTCGCTGCTGCTATCCCGGTTGTCACCCAGCATTAAATAATGCCCGGGGGGAACGGTGCAGCTGAAACCTTCTTCATTGTAGACGCAATTTTCCCGAAACGGGAATTGCCTCACCCCGGCAGTTTGCAACGGGGGAACCCCGGATTGAACCAGGATGGGATGCACGTGATTGCCGAGGGTTTCGGAAAAACGCTTGGCTTCGACAAAATTCAAACCGGATTCAACGTAATCATATTCTCCGTCGGGCACTGTTTTTACCGCTTTGCCATTAATCCACAGCCTCTTGTTCCGGTAAACTACTTTGTCTCCGGGCAGGCCTACCACGCGCTTGATATAATCCAAGGATGGGTTTTCCGGATAGCGGAATACCATGACTTCTCCGCGTTTGGGCTGATTGATGTCCAGGATCTTGACGTTGATGATTGGCAAACGCAGGCCATAAGTGTATTTGTTGACCAGGATAAAATCTCCAACCAGCAATGTGGGAATCATCGAACCGGAAGGAATCTTGAATGGTTCCACGAGGAAAGAGCGCAGCAGGAATACCACCAGGATTACCGGAAAAAAACTTTTCGGATACTCCACCCACCATGGTTCGGCGGATTTGGGCGCGCGCCTCTTCTTGAGCCAAAAATAGTCGATCAATCCGATTCCGCCGGTGACCACCAGGAGAATGAACATTATCAGCGCGAAATTCATTACTTCTCCACTCCGAGGATCGCCAAAAAAGCTTCCTGGGGTATTTCAACATTGCCAACCCGTTTCATCCTTTTTTTGCCGGCCTTTTGCTTTTCCAGCAGTTTTTTCTTGCGGGTAACATCTCCGCCATAGCATTTCGCGAGCACGTTTTTGCGCAAGGCTTTGACAGTTTCGCGGGCAATAATATGCGAGCCGATGGCTGCCTGCACGGCAACATCGAACATTTGTCGCGGGATCAGTTCACGCATTTTTATGGCAAGCTCGCGTCCCCGGAATTGACTGTTGGAGCGGTGCACGATCAACGACAATGCGTCGACTCGGTCGCCGTTAATCAAAATATCGAGCTTGACTAGATCCGCACTGCGGAATTCCTTGAACTCGTAATCGAGTGAAGCATAGCCGCGGCTCACCGATTTGAGCTTGTCAAAGAAATCCATGACCACTTCATTGAGCGGCAGCTCATAAGTCAACATCACCTGACGTCCCAAGTACTGCAGGTTTTTTTGTATCCCGCGTTTTTCGATGCATAGCGTGATAACCGGGCCCACGTAATCCTGCGGCACCAGAATTGTGGCATTGATAATGGGTTCGCGTATTTCCCCGATTTTCGAGGGATCGGGTATTTTCGATGGATTTTCGATTTCCATTACTTTGCCGCTGCGTAACAGGACCTGGTAGACCACGGTGGGCGCAGTGGTTATCAATTGCACCCCGTATTCGCGTTCCAACCTTTCCTGCACGATGTCAAGGTGCAACAATCCCAGAAATCCGCACCGGAATCCGAACCCCAGCGCCTGGGAGGTTTCTGGTTCATAATGCAGCGAGGCGTCGTTAAGCTGGAGCTTTTCCAAGGCATCGCGCAGCGCATCATACTCGTTTGCATCCACCGGGAAAAGGCCTGCAAACACCTGCGGCTTGATTTCCTTGAAGCCGGGCAGAGCCTGCTTGGCCGGATTGCCGGCAAGAGTAATCGTATCGCCGACCTTCGCGACCTTGAGGTCCCTAATGCCCGCGACGACAAATCCCACTTCGCCCGCTAATAATGAATCTTTCAGCTTGGACTTTGGCGTAAATACGCCCACCTGCTCGCACAGGTGACTTGCTCCCGTGGACATCAACAGGATCTTGTCCTTGGGTTCGAGCGCCCCGTCCACTACACGCACCAATATCACCACGCCGACATAGTTATCGAACCAGGAATCGATGATCAGGGCTTTGAGTGGGGCGTCGGCATTGCCTTTGGGAGGCGGAATGCGGCGTATGACCGCTTCCAGGACATCCTCCACGCCTTGGCCGGTTTTGGCGCTTACCTGCACCGCGTCCTTGGCAGAAATACCGATGATGTCTTCAATCTCTTTTTTGACGCGCTCCGGCTCTGCGGACGGGAGATCGATTTTGTTCAACACCGGCACGACTTCCACACCTTGCTCGATCGCGGTATAGCAATTGGCTACCGTCTGGGCTTCCACGCCTTGCGACGCATCCACAACCAGCAGCGCGCCTTCGCAGGCGGCAAGGGAACGCGACACTTCGTATGAGAAATCCACATGACCGGGCGTATCAATCAGGTTAAGAAGATAAAGACGGCCGTCGCGCGCCTGGTAATTCAGCGCCGCGGTCTGCGCCTTGATGGTAATTCCTCGCTCCCGCTCCAGTTCCATCGAGTCCAGCACCTGTGGGCCCATTTCGCGCTCGCTCAAACCTCCACAGATGTGGATGAAACGGTCCGCAAGAGTGGATTTTCCATGGTCGATGTGGGCAATAATCGAAAAATTGCGAATGTGGTTCATAAATCAAAAAAGGGCACTATGGTGCCCTTTGACCTTTGCGAACTGAATTCTAGCTGAATTCGGGATTGCCGTGTGGGCATCGACCCTGAAGTTCAAGCGGCGCGGCAATCATATTCTTGCAGCGGCAATGGTCATTGCTTGCTGCTTTCTGATAACCGGCCGCAGTTTTCAACCACTTTCGGTGCGGAGCGGTATGTATAAGGCGCTGTCGCCGCGTCGGACCAGCAATGCTATGGCGCGCCCTTTGCCCAGTTTATTTAGCAGCTGGGTGAACTGCTCGACCGACTTAACATCTTGGTTGTTTACTGCGAGAATTACATCCCCGCGGCGTATCCCGGCACGTGCCGCAGCACCTTGCACGTCCTCAACCAGGATTCCGCCTCGGATTCCCAACTCGCTGCGCTGGTCTGGCGTCAAATCAGTCAATGCCATTCCCAAGCGGCTCTCCAGCGTTTTGCCGCGCTTGCTGGGCCGCTGCGCTATTTTCTCATCGGCCGGAAGTTCTCCGACGGTCAATGTAAGGTCCTTGGTCGCCCCTTTGCGCCATATTTCCACCGTTACTTTTGATCCCGGCTTGGTGGCGCCAACGATCCGTGGGAGATCCGCCGAGCTCTCGATCGGCTTGTCGTCAAATTTGAGTATCACATCGCTGGGTTCGAGACCCGCTTTGTCGGCCGGACTTCCTTTTTCCACTGAATTGATCAGTGCCCCAACCGGCTTGCTTAGACCAAACGACTCGGCAAGCTCCTTGGTGACCTCCTGAATTACTACGCCGATGCGCCCTCTGCTGACCCTGCCGGAAGTACGAAGTTGCTCGGTGACGTCCATCGCGACATCGATGGGGATGGCAAAGGACAAGCCCATGAAACCGCCTGTGCGGCTGTAAATCTGCGAGTTCATCCCGACCACTTCGCCTTTCAAGTTAAACAACGGGCCGCCCGAGTTGCCGGGGTTGATGGCGACGTCGGTCTGGATAAATGGAACGAAACTTTCCTGTGGCAGCGAACGACCCTTTGCGCTGACAATTCCCGCAGTCACGCTGTTTTCGAAACCGAAAGGCGAGCCAATGGCGACTACCCACTCCCCAACCTTGAGCTTGGCCGGGTTGCCCATGGTCACTTTTGGTAAGCCGGTCGCATCGATTTTGAGCAAAGCGACATCGGTGCGGCGGTCGCTGCCAATCACTTTGGCCTTGAATTCACGTTTGTCGGTCAACTTGACGGTTACTTCATCTGCCTCGGCCACCACGTGCGCATTGGTCAGGATATAGCCGTCCGAACTGATGATAAAACCGGAGCCGAGGGATTTCGATTCAAATTCGCGCGGAACAGGTGGCGCGAAGCGTTTGAAGAATTCGTAGAAGGGATCATCTTCGGAAAAAGGCAGCTGAGGCATACCCTGCTCGGTTTGCACAGTCTGGGTGGTGCTGACATTGACCACGGACGGTCCCTGTTTCTCCACCAAATCGGTGAAGTCCGGCAGTTCCTTGGCCAAGACAGGCGCAACAAAGCAGAATAAAAAGCTAGACGCTACCAACAGCTTTTTCATTGATTGGGACCCTTAGTCCAGTACGAAAACTTCAACACCGCAATGGGAGAATTATAGAGTAATTCTAGAACAGAAAAACGACTGTTTTTATGTAGACTTTTATTTACCCGTGGGGTACACGGAATTCCCTAACTCCATCACCGTCATCATCGGTACTTCACCGAGTACCGTTACCTGGTAATCATCCAAAGGTCTCGCATAAATATTAAGAGCGCCCCGTTTCGACACGCCTTTTCGCGGCTTGTCCCCGGCAGCGAGCGGTTCAATGAATATCGATACCGCTGCCAGTCCATCAGAATAAACGATATGTGAGATCGGGACCGATTTACCGCTTATCGTGCGCTTTGCATCCAGAATCTTCCTGAATCCCGCGAGCGGGCTTCTGATATCCCACCCGCTTTCCGTGGAAATCGGTTCAGCCTGCGGCGAAAGGTCATAATGCCACCCCGCGGTTTTGACCGGATATTTGGGTTTCAGCATTTCCTCATCTATCGGTCCGCCAATATTAAGTTGGGTGAATTCCATTTGCTCCACAACATCATTATGTTCGTCCAGCATGCTGGCCTTGAGCAGCAATCCGGAATTACTTTCGGCCCAAAGGCGGTGTCCGTAGCGCAAGCCATCCTTAGGTTCAAGCAGCAATGTTTGGCAATCGAAACCCGCGATCCGCTCCCGGTCACCCAGTTTGATTAGATAACTTTTATTAAGATCATTCAGCTCTTCCGGAAGCAGCGCAGGAAACGGTTTCCTCTGAAGTCGTTTTTCTACCCTTACGGTCTTGCTACTCGGCAGAAAACATTGCACTTCGTCGTTATTGCGAACGATCTCGCGCGGCAAACCGTTCAGGATTTCAAGCTTCTCGTGTTCCCCCGAGCTGTCCACCGCATGGACAATTCGCGAGGTTTCGACGTGGCTTCCGTACTGGTATATGAAAGTGCCGCTGTAATTGAGCTCGTGTGCCGCGGTTGCGATTTTCTGCAACCAGGCAATCCCCTCATTAGAGGTCGCCGGCGTGTCCGCCAGCAAGCTTGCGGGCGACACAAGGAACAGGCCAAACAGCAGAATCCTCATCGGTTGGCTTCCTCGCCCCCGTCTGAGACTGTGCGTATATAAGGGGCGACGCCTTGCATCGTAGTGCTGGGTGAAAATTCTTGGTGGGCTAAGAGGTACTCATGGAATGTGCTGCTGAAGGGATATCGAGGAAGGCTGGCGAGCATGGCTGCGGAATTGGGTTGCGGAGTGGCTGCCATCTTATCGTTCGTCTTGTCGGCGTTGCCTTGCAGCACGACCCAGACCACCAAAGCTACTGCAGCAAGCGACGCGGCGGCCGATAATGCAGCGATCTTGTTGTTTATCAATATTCGCTTTCGCGGACTAAACACGACCGGTTCCCCGGCCAATCTTTCTTTGAATCGTTCGCTGATATCGTGCGACGCCATGCCGGTCTGGCCCAGCAAATCGCGAATCAGATGGTAATCCATCCAGGCACCGCGCAGCTCGCTGTTCCGTCTGAGCTCGGCGAGCACCGCTTTTGCCGCATCGGGGTCCAGTTCGCCGTCCATGAAGGCCGATAAGTCTTGTTTCATAAGTCACCACCTCTTGTCTTTGCCAGTGCCGAGCATAGGGCGTAGCTTCCCGGCTATTGCCTCGCGCGCCCGGAAGATCCTCGAGCGCACAGTGCCAATCGGACACCCCATTATCGTAGCAATCTCCTCATAACTCAAACCTTCAATTTCACGCAGCGTAATTGCCGTTCGCAGCTCGTTAGGCAGGTCCTCCAGCGTTTGATTCACCGTTCCGGCGATCTGCTTGCTCATCAATTCATTTTCGGGCGTGTTCACGTCCTTCAGTTGCGCTCCTTCGTCAAATGTTTCAGCATCGGCTACGTCAAACTCTGTCGTGGTCGGCGCTCGCCGCCCCATTGCCACCAGGTAGTTCTTGGCGGTATTGATTCCGATCCGGTACAGCCAGGTATAAAACGCGCTATCGCCCCGGAACGATGGCAGAGCGCGGTACGCCTTTATAAATGCTTCCTGCGTGACATCTTCTATTTCCGCGGCATCACGGATGAAGCGCGATAACAATCGCCCAAGTTTGCGCTGGTATTTGATTACCAGCAACTCAAAGGCATGTTTATCTCCGTGTTGTGCGCGTTCAACCAGCTGCTGGTCGATTTCACGATCACCCATGTGCAGCGATTCAGTCCCTGAAATCTGTTCGCCATACTTGCAGACACCTTCGCCTACCAGCAATTCTCGAACAGCGGGCTAGTATACCCTAGTTCAGCGTGCTCTCAAGAATGCGCGCACCAACACATAGCACTCAAGACAGCATCAGTGCTCAATAGTTCATTCAACATCAGGGCTATTTCAGTCGCCTGGTCCGAGCCGCTGACGCCACGTCTGCTATATTATTAAGTGTCGGAAAACCGGGAGCCAGGATGCAGCGCTTTGACGTGGTGATTATCGGCAGCGGGCTGGCCGGCCTCACGGCTGCGCTAAATCTCGCGGACCAGAAAAAAATTGGGCTCGTTACCAAGAAAGACCTGATTGCCGGCGCGAGCGATTGGGCGCAAGGCGGAATTGCCGCAGTGCTGGGCAATGACGACTCGTTCGAGGAGCATATACAGGATACTTTAAGGGCCGGCGCAGGGCTGTGCGATGAGGCGATGACCCGCTATGTCGTTGAGCGCGGCCGAGACAGCGTGCAATGGCTGATAGACCAGGGAGTGCGGTTCACCCCAGACGCGGAGAGCAACAGCGGCTACCACCTCACGCGTGAAGGCGGTCACAGTCACCGCCGGGTCATTCATGCGGCAGACGCCACGGGGCATGCAGTACAAACCACCCTGGAAGCCAAAATCAAGGCCCATCCCAATATCAGGGTACTCGAGCACCATATGGCAGTAGACCTCATCGGTGGCAGAAAAATCGGCCTTCCCGACCACCGCTGTTACGGAATGTACGTTCTGGACAGCCGCGCCGATAAGGTTAAAACGGTCGCCGCGGATCATATTGTTTTGGCGACCGGCGGAGCGGGCAAAGTTTATCTCTACACTACCAACCCGGATACGGCGACCGGGGACGGAATCGCCATGGCCTGGCGCGTGGGTTGCCGCATTGCCAACATGGAGTTCATCCAGTTTCACCCCACTTGCCTTTACCATCCGCACGCTAAATCCTTCCTCATTTCCGAGTCGGTGCGGGGTGAAGGCGGCGTATTACGGCTGCCTGACGGCACCCGCTTTATGCCGGCACATGATGAGCGCGCCGAGCTTGCGCCGCGCGATGTCGTGGCGCGCGCCATTGACTTCGAGATGAAAAAACGCGGTTTGGACTGCGTCTACCTGGATATTTCGCACCAGCCTGCGAATTTTATCGTACAGCATTTTCCCACAATTCACGCCCGCTGCCTGGAATTGGGCATCGATATGACCCGCGATCCCATTCCGGTGGTACCCGCCGCTCATTATATGTGCGGCGGAGTGGTTACCGACCGCCACGGGCGCACCGATTTACCCGGCTTGTATGCAATTGGGGAGACTGCTTATACGGGCTTGCACGGCGCCAATCGCCTTGCCAGCAATTCGCTTTTGGAATGCCTCGTTTTGGGCCGGGCTGTGGCGCACGATATCCTGGCGCAACCCGACAAATCACGGGTCAGCCTTCCTGAATGGGACGAAAGCCGGGTAACGGACGCCGACGAGGAAATCGTGATTTCCCATAACTGGGACGAACTGCGCCGCTTCATGTGGGATTATGTGGGCATTGTTCGTACCACTAAGCGTCTGGAACGCGCGCAACATCGCATCCGGTTATTACACGAAGAAATCGATGAGTATTACGCGAACTTTCGGGTGAGTGGCGATTTGCTGGAATTGCGCAACTTGGTGATGACCGCCGATCTTATAGTGCAAAGCGCCTTGCTGCGCCATGAGAGCCGCGGACTGCACTTCAGTCGCGACTATCCAGACTTCCTCCCGGAAGCGCGGAATACCGTCTTGCAGCAGAAAACCGAGCCGCTAGGTCAAGCGCTACGGGCTATATAGCTCCGATCGGTCGGGACTTGAATCTCCAGCGTAGCAAGACACGGAGCTTGCGGAAATCTTCTGCATTCACCGCGTCTGGAAGAATCACCAAATGCTTCCGGAGAAGCTTGCCATCAATCTTGAGATTTAGAATCGTTAGCGAGGCAGATACGTAGCTTGTGGGCAGCACAGTACATGGACAGCGGTTTCCATTTCGTGTTTCTACTGTGCAGGCACAGTCTTCCTTGATCTCCAACGCGACCAGCGAATTTGGTGCGGCGAGCCTGGCGTTCCGCCGGAAATAAAATGCAAAACTTATACAAACCGCCACTACGGTTACCAATTTCGACCAAATAGGCAACGGCACAACCAACACCAGGCCAATAGCGCTTGCGTGGGCTAGGACTAGCAATAAGCCTAGAATTACAGAAGGTTTAAAGCGGATATTGAGCATAGAATGTAGCTCCGGCCACGCACAGCTTTGATTCAGCTATTGCAGCCGCGCGTGGGCCATTCGTTCTTTTCTCAAATTGTAATAAGCACGCAAATCGTATATTTTACTTGTTCCGTGTTTCACACCCGGCGCAACCATGCACAGCAAACGCACGGCTTTTTTTATTTCCGACCGTACCGGCATCACCGTGGAGATGCTGGGGCACAGCCTGCTAACCCAGTTTGAGGGGGTCGATTTCAAACAAATCACAATCCCATTCGTTGATACGGTAGAAAAAGCCGCGGAAGTTGCAAAGCAGATTAATCAGGTGGGCCTCGCGGAAGGCAGTTGTCCGCTGGTATTTAGCACGCTTGTCAATCCTGAAATTAGTGCGACAGTGGCCGGGGCAAACGGCCTTTTTATGGATTTTTTCCAAGTATTTACCGACCCATTAGAAAGCGAACTGGGTGTCAAGTCCTCGCATACCATCGGCCGTTCGCACAGCTTCAGCAATAGCTACGGCTACCAGGCGCGCATTGAAGCCGTTAACTACGCCTTGGGTCATGATGACGGCGTTTCCACCCGTGACTTGAACCAGGCGGATGTAATTTTGACCGGCGTGTCGCGCTGCGGCAAGACTCCTACCTGTCTATACCTTGCTCTGCTGTTCGGCGTGCGTGCCGCCAATTACCCCCTAGTGCTTGAAGATTTCAGTTCCATGACGCTGCCGGCCCCGCTCAAACCATTACGCGACAAACTATACGGGCTGACGATCGATCCGAATCGCTTGCAACACATTCGCACCGAACGCAAGCCGGGTAGCCGCTATGCCACGCTTGCTAACTGCCAGTTTGAAGTCAAGGAGGCAGAAGCGCTGATGTATCAGGAGGGAATCAGCTACATCGATACTACAACCAAATCCATCGAGGAAATCGCCACGACGATTATGCAAAATGCCAATTTGGAAAGGCATATATACTAGCAACGGTCAGTCTGGCCTCTGTTCCTGTCTGATTTTCTCAAACAAGCAGATTGCTGCTGCCGCAGCAACGTTCAATGATTCCATCTTTCCCGGCATTGGTATCATGACGCGTTCGTGGGCAGATTTCAGCAATGTGGCTGATATCCCTGCCCCCTCGTTACCGATCACAAACGCAATCGGCCCGCGGCAATTTGCCTGATACAGCGTCTTTTTTGCATCTGCGTCTGTCGCAATGATTTTTCCTTTAAAACTTTTTGCCACAGCCAGAAGATCGGCGTCCTCGAAAATCGGCAGCTGAAAGTGCGCCCCCATGGCGGCGCGCAAGGTTTTCGGCGACCAGGCAAAAGCGCAGTTTTTCGAAAGAAACGCACAGTCCACGCCCGCCGCCGCGGCTGAGCGCAGTATCGAGCCCAGGTTTCCTGCATCCTGGATGTCTTCCAGCAGCACGCCGAATCGACATTTTTCCGGACGCATTTGTGGTGTTGGTACGGGCACGATGGCGAGAATGCCTGACGGCGAGACCACTGGAGAAATCTCACTGAACAAGGAATCAGGCAGCGTATACAGATTTGAGGCAGGAATTCGCCGCAGCACGTTGCGTATCTCGCGGTGATTCATTCCGCTGGTGCTCACCACTGTGGTTTGCGGCGCGCCGAATGCCGAACTATAAGCCGCGACTAAATGCGGGCCATCGAGCACGGCTTTACTGGCTTTTCTTCTTGCTCTTGATGAATGCGCGAGCTGCAAAAGCAACCGAAACCGCGCATTATGGCGCGATAAGATATGTTTCACGCGCCTTTCACCAAGGCTGGACCGCGCACGTGCGAAAACCGCCGAATATATCGCGTCGATCTGGGGTATAAAAATTGCGCCAGCTGTTGCGCAACAGTCTCGCTCGCGTCGCGAAACATCCGCCACGCAGCACTTTATGATTTCCAAACCATGGCAGGGAATACTCCGCATAGGGATCCGCCACGAATCCTGGATACGGAAGAAACCAATCTGCCGACCATTCCCAAACATTGCCCATCATCTGCCTTAGACCCCAGGCGCTGTCGCCTTCGGGAAACGCGCCGATGGGAGCGCTGCCAGCCATGAAACCGTCCAGGTTGGCGCGCTCTTGAGAGAACAAATCGTTGCCCCAGGGGTAGCGCCTCTTACGCACTAGATCATCGGGCGAGGTTGCCGCCGCCATTTCCCATTCCGCCTCGGTGGGAAGACGCCGGTTGGCCCAGCGGCAATACGCTTCAGCCTCGAACCAGTTGACATGAACCATGGCATGACTCCGAGGCAACGGCATCCATTCGTCGAAGCGCCGCAATAACCATTCGCCGTGCTCTTTTTTCCAATACGCAGGCACATCCGCATGCGCCCGCTCTTTCCACTGCCAGCCTTGCTCCGACCAAAATTGGCGGCGCTGGTAAGCTCCGTCATCTACAAACTGGGCGAAATCCCCGTTGCTCACCGCAGCGCTGGAAATGCCAAACGGTTTAACCTGGACTTCATGTGCCCACTTTTCATTGTCAAAAACAAATCCATCCCGGGGTGTCGCACCCAATGACAGCGTGCCTCCGGGTATGGCTATATCTTTGCCGCCGTCGCCCGGTATGCTTGCTGTTCCGGGAACACGGGCATGCTTGGGTTTGGGGTAACCCAAGGTTTGCCTAGTGTAGAAAAATGCCTCCCCATGCATGTCCTCGTGAAATAAGGCGAGCTGCGCGAAATAATTGAGTCTGTCATCACCGGGGCCAGATTTTTCGAGAACGCGTTGCAAAACGGCTTCCAAATAGGCCAGCGTCTGATCGAGGTTGGGTAACGGTAGGCCCCATCGCGTGTCGTGCGCGACCGTTGCCGAATCGTATAGTTGGTCCGCTTGAGGCATGATGGATGGTGATAACGCTGCCGAACCGTTATAACGCAGGCACCAGCGCTCCTGAAACCATCCGACGTGCCCGAGCTCCCACAAGGGCGGATTAACAATGGCGAGCTTCGGACCAAGCCATTGGTTTCCGTCGAGACCCCTGACCAGAGCCAAGGTGCGTTCTCGCGCGTCTCGCAGCTGCTTGCCGAGTTCGGTCTCGCGAAGAGATAATGGCGCGTTCATTGCGGTTTGGCGTTCTTAAAATGGAGCTGTAATTATTATCGCAAGTTTATTTGTCAATGAACATTGTCATCGTTACCCCTGTCGCCGGCCCAGCTCTCAGTGGCAATCTTAACACCGCGTACCGATGGGGCCGCTTCCTGAAGCGTTCCGGACATGACATCAAGATTCAAACAGAGTGGGATGGCGATCCCGTCGACCTGATGATCGCTCTGCACGCGCGCAAGAGTCATTCCTCAATTAAACGTTTTGCCACCCTGCTGCCCCGGGAGCCCTTGATTATCTGCCTGAC